>Ga0134090_1000050_pt1 | contig 126963 bp, 105 predicted proteins | sample 1_4taG_FD_94453 | JGI IMG/M metagenome (GOLD analysis project Ga0134090, IMG submission 94453) | Switchgrass degrading microbial communities from high solid loading bioreactors in New Hampshire, USA - 1_4_20_6_A1 metaG | ecosystem: Engineered > Bioreactor > Semi-continuous > Anaerobic >...
CTAGCATTATAAGAAAGGCTTCTTTTAGAAATATTTATAACAATCAAGGAAGCCTTTCTTGAAATGCTTTTGCGAAGTATAAATTAAAAACTTATACTTTCCTAGCATTATAAGAAAGGCTTCCTTTAGAAATATTTATAACAATCAAGGAAGCCTTTCTTAAAACCCATTACGGAAAGTAATCTTAAGGTAAAATTATATTTCCTATGGGTTATAAAAAATTAAAAATTTTTTATAACAAGTGTCCCAAAACACCTCCCTCATTTCGTTATATTAGTGAAGGCAAAGTGAAGAAAATATTTAAAGTTATTTATCAGCAATATTGTACTATCCAGGTCATGAGCATATGAACGTAAAGAGAAGATGTAACTATAGCATATTAATTTTAGGAGGATTAAAAAAGAAAATAACGATACCATTGATTACAATTGTATCTATTCTCATTTTCTGTCTGTCGTTTACCCCTTCCTCACAGGGTATTCTTCTGGCAGACAACGATATTCACTCTGCATATCTAAGCATTATAAAAGGACCCATGTGTCCTAATCGCAAGAATAATGCGATCCTTATCAAACTACATAACTGCCCCTGGATATTATATAGATGCTTATCTATGTAAAAACTTCTATACCTGTGCAATAAAAAAATATGAAATATCTGTTATTGAATACTTCCAATGCTATAACTGCAAGCACATAGAAAATATCTAAACAAAAGAAGAGCATTCCAGATCTCATGCAACAGATGGCTGGCTCCCCTAATTACAGGAGCCTATATTAAAACCTAGGAGGGATACATATGTACAAAAAAAACATGAAATTCACCGCCGTATTAATAATGTTGTCAATCCTATTATCAGGCTGCAATGCAGGGATTAAACAAGCTGCGGCAAGCAAGGTCAGCAGCAGTTCTCCCATAGAAGCCACAATCCATTACCTCACTTCTGATGAGTGTGACGGCCGGCTCATTGGTACCGCCGGCAACAAAAAGGCTCAGGAATATGTAGTTAAAAAGTTTGAGGAGTATTTAATCAAGCCTTTCAATGGAAGCTATTACCACCCTTACTCCCAGGAAGTTATAAACCTCAAGGAAAATATCCTTGAACTGAAGTTGGATGATTCTAAAAAAGACTCAAAGAATCTGGAATACGGAAAGGATTACATAGAGAGGTCATTGAGCCGTTGCAAATTAGAACTTCCTTTGCACATCGGAAATGATATTAATGAGGATTGCATACTGGTAACTGAGGATATTATTGATCCAAACATCAAAAATGACAAAGTAAAAGCTGCATTGGTGGTATCAGAAAAGCTTCTCAGAGGTTCAATATCGCCAAACAGGTTGGGCAGTAAATGCGTTTTTTCTATAACACCGAAGGTTTATGAACAGTTAAAGAAGGCAGATAAAGCATATCTTTCCCTTGACTACAGCATAGACGAAATAACAGAAAACAATGTAGCAGGGGTGTTGGAAGGTCACAATTCCAACAAGGCTGTTGTTATCATGGCTCATATTGACCATGTGGGCAGCATCGGAAACACCATATGGCGTGGTGCTGTAGACAACGGCTCCGGCGTGGCCCTAATGATGGATATGGTCAACAAGTTGGCTCAATATGCAAAATCAAATAAATTGGGCTGTGACATTGTTTTTTGCGCCGTAAACGGAGAAGAAACTTTTTTAAACGGAAGCAGGGCCTTTGCAGAGGAAATCTATAATAGATATGGTGAAGTAACAAATATTAACATAGACTGCGTGGGAGAAAAAGGAAAAGACGCTGTATATGTTGATGCCGATATTCAATCATCGGAATCGGAAAATCTCGCCAAATATTTATCGGAACATTTTAAACAAAGCGGCTTCAAGTCTGAGGTGGCATCAGGCAAATATACAAGCGATCATTACTCATTTTCTGTAGGTATAAATGTTACTACAGGTTACAACTTTGATCTAATCCATACTGTTGATGACACGGCAGACAAGCTTGACACAGGCTTTATGGAAAAAATCAGCGACGCCTTGACTAAATTTGTTACAGAGTATATAGACAAGGAGCTGGAAAACGAACCGGATCAAATAAGCAGGATAATCAAAGAGGAAAAGGAAAGACTGGATTTCGGACAGTATAAATTCGTTGAAGCTGACGGAGAGCTCTTATATACACAATGGAAACTTCAAAGGCTCATTGGAGGAAGCAAACAAATTGTTGGGAAGTGATGATTTAAGCTTTATACCTGCGGAATTAAACGGATTGCCTCTGAAAGAAATCAGCATAAATGCATTCAAAAGCAAATTTGTTGATACTCCTCCAGCTAACCAGCATGAACCGGGAAAAGTCTATAACCACAAAAATATACTTTCCCAATTTAATAATATGTCCATATGCTACTATGGTGAATCTAAATTAAGTGAAATATCAGTAGATAAGTATTTAACCGGAATCATGCCGGACATGGATTGGTACAAAAATCAAGTAGAAAACAAGATAAGTAATGCACAGACCATTGGCATCAATAATAAAAGGTATTATATAATAAAGCCCGAAATGAAAGGAGAATTCCATATATTAGCTTATATAGACAAGCATCCGCAACGGATTTATTTTTATAGAATTGCAGGAACAGATCTGGAAAAGGTTATTAATGACAAAAGCCTCTTAAGTGCATATATAAATGACAATCACATGGAAGATCTTATAGATAATATCTCCAAATGGCTAAACCAGCAATAAATTTTTATACCTCCATGCCGAAAAAGAATAACTTCTGCCTCCTTTATTGAAATACGAGTTTTCACGATGGATACTGAAGCAGGAGGAAGTAAGCAACTGAATGTATATATTAAATTTGCATGTGGCTGCAATAATCGCATGAGTAAGGTTTCCTTTGGATGTGATCCTCCAAATAGGAAATCTTTCTTAAATTACATTTTGTTTAGATTAATTTTCAGGATAAGACTTCAACAACTTCTCAACAAACACAATATCTGCAGGCATGAATTCATAGTCCGCCAGTTCTCCCAATGTTACCCACTTTGCATCATTATGCTCATTAAGCTTCATGGTACCTCCTGTTATCTCTGCATTAAAAACTGTGAAGAGCACCTCTTTGTTGTCAAAATGATATACATTTGTGGTAAATACATCCAGTACTCTTATATCCAAATCAAGCTCTTCTTTTATTTCACGTATTATACACTCCTCCAGTGTTTCCCCTTCTTCCAACTTGCCACCGGGAAACTCCCACAGAAGTCCGCATTCGTCATCAGCTCCCCGCTGGCATATGAGATATTTTCCATCCTTTTTTATTATTGCAGCTGTTACCTGTTTCACTATATACACCTTCATCCTAAATATTAATATGATTTTGACTTTCGATTCTTATTATTTCTATCTTACATAGATTTTTCCCTTCCAGGTTCGTAATATTATATTTCCTAAAATATTTTTTCGTCTTAATAAGACATTTTTCACTTAAAGCTTTACATTGACAATGATTTCTTCCATTTGTAGTATAAAGTAAAAGCATAAGGGAAAGTCTCATAGATTTTAATGAAGCCATATTAATATTCAGAAAGGAGTATGACAAATGAAGCTGGTTGTACTGGATGGATACACGTTGAATCCTGGAGATTTGTCCTGGAAGCAACTTGAAGCTTTTGGACAATTGGTGGTCTATGACAGAACTGCTTTTGACAGAAATAACGATGATTTAATACTTGAAAGAATCAGAGATGCGGATATAGTTTTTACCAATAAAACTCCGTTGCCTGGCAATGTTTTGGAAAAAACGGAAAAGCTTAAATTCATATGTGTCCTCGCAACAGGCTATGACGTGGTGGATATAAAAACAGCAGCCCAAAAAGGCATAATCGTAACCAACATACCCAGTTATGGCACTGCTACTGTTGCCCAGATGGCAATGGCCTTGCTGATGGAAATATGTCATCATGTGGGAGCTCACAATGAGTCAGTGCATAAGGGTGATTGGGCAAACTGTCCTGACTGGTGTTATTGGCATTATCCCATAATAGAGCTGGCAGGGAAGACCATGGGGATAATAGGATATGGAAGAATAGGTCAGGCTACAGGAAAGATCGCACAGGCCATAGGCATGAATGTACTGGCATACGATACCTATAAAAATAAAGATTTGGAATGTGAAACCATGAGATATGCGGAACTGGAAGAATTACTGGCTAATTCAGATGTTATAGCCTTGCACTGTCCTTCCACAGAGGATACTAGAGGAATAATAAACAAGAATACCATAGCTAAAATGAAGGATGGTGTAATCATAATAAACAACTCCAGAGGAACCTTAATAATGGAAGATGATCTGGCAGAAGCATTAAACAGCGGAAAAGTAGCAGGCGCAGCCCTTGATGTAGTATCTTCAGAACCTATAAAAGAAAGCAATCCCCTGCTTAATGCAAGGAATTGCATTATCACACCTCATATTTCCTGGGCTTCAAAGGAAGCAAGACAGAGGATCATGGATATGGCTGTAGATAACTTGAAACACTATTTATCAGGAAACCCTATTAATGTGGTAAATGTTTGATGCTACGTGCTGTGTTGCCTAGTGTATTTTTCCAGTGTCCGGCACCGTGCTACGGGTATTGGGGTAGATCACTGGCGCCTACATAAAGACACTTTTATTGGTTTCATGGCTGAGAAACATTAGCCATAAAAAGACTCATAACATTCTGGGCGGTGGAGGTCAGAAGCTCAGAGGTTTCCACCATGGATTCCTCAAGAGACATGGGTCGATTGATTATGGAAAATACGCTGTTTAGACCTTCTGAGTAAAGTTCCTCCACTCCATCACCTATGGATCCACAAATGCCCACAACAGGAATCCCCTGCTTTTTAGCAGCCTCTATTATGCCAGAAATGGTCTTGCCGTATTTAGTCTGATGATCCATCCTGCCTTCTCCTGTGATAATCAGGTTTGCACCCTTTATCCTTTCTTCAAAACCAATAGTTTCCATCAATATGTCTATGCCCTTCTCCAGCTTGGCATCAAGGAAAGCCAGCAGTCCTGCTCCTAATCCTCCTGCCGCTCCCGCTCCGGGAACAAGCGCTACACTTTTATTCAGATCTCTTTCTATTATCTCCGACAAGCGCTTCAATGCCATGTCAAGCTTCTCTATCATGGCATCATCTGCACCTTTTTGCCTTCCGTATACATAGGCAGCTCCAGTTGATCCATAGAGTATATTATCCACATCACAAAATACCCTGAAACGGCTCTCTGCCACCCTTGGATCCAATTGGCTCAAATCTATGGCATCCAGTTTCAGCAGTCCTCCTCCGTTCAACTCAATTGCATTGCCATCCCAATCATAGAACTTTGCTCCTAATGCAGCAGCCATTCCGATGCCTCCATCGTTGGTAGCACTGCCTCCGATGCCTATTATAAAGTTTCGGCAACCTCTGTCCAAAGCATCCTTTATGAGCTGTCCCGTTCCATATGTAGTAGTTTTCATCGGATTTCTTTCCATGTCTGACAGCAATGCCAGTCCAGAAGCAGCCGCCATCTCAATTACCGCAGTTTCATCCTTATCTGCCAATCCATACTGGGCTTTAATATCTCTAAATAATGGATCCTTAACTTCAGCAATAACCTTATGTCCTCCCAGAGAATCCATAAGAGCATCCACCGTGCCTTCTCCCCCGTCTGCCATAGGTATTGCAACAATTTCCACAGATGGATCAGCTCTTTTTATACCCTTTCCTATGGCAACACATACTTGACGGGATGAAAGGCTTCCCTTGAATGAATCAGGAGCTATGACTACTTTCATATACCAGTATCCTCAATTTACCATTTATTATAATGAACTCTCTCAGGCCTGAATCTTTCTCTTACTTCTCTTTCCTCACCGGGATATCCTACTGCAATAACTGCCACAGGTACTACATGCTCAGGCAAAGATAACATTTCTGAAACCTTTTCCATAAAAATTTCCCTAGGATATACACCACACCAGCATGTTCCTAATCCCATTGAATGGGCTTCAAGAAGAATGTTTTGTATAGCTGCGGACATGTCCTGTATCCAGAAGACACCGTCATATTTCAAGTTGCTTGTATCACAACATGGCACAATTGCCACAGGCGCTTCATATAGCATCTGAGTATAAGGATGGAATTTAGGTATCTCATCCAGAATGGCTCTATCCCTTATGACTACAAAATGCCAAGGTTGCTCATTACCGGCAGAAGGCGCATACATGGCAGCTCTGAGCAATTCATTGATCTGCTCATCTGTTACTGGTTTGTTTTCATATTTTCTAATACTTCTTCTAGTATATATCTCTTTCATATCATCACTACTCCTTCCATTATTTTTTTATTAGTATATCATAAAATTTGCTTGCAGATGCTATTTCCCACCCAGTTGTTCACGTAAGTACCTGGGAACTTCATATTCTGCCTCTTTGTTTATAGTGACTACCTTTATACCTGCCCTTTGGGCTGCTCCAACCATCATTGTTGCAGTAGAAGTATAGAAGGATGTACCTACTACCAGCAATTCATCGGCAGAGCCTATAAGATCAATTGCATCATAATATCTGGGTATGTTTTCACCGTATAGAACTATGTTGGGTTTCAACAGTCCGCTGCATTCGTCACAGTGCAGGGATTTGTTCACATATGAGAAATCAAAATGCTTATTACATCTGGTGCAAAACACATAGTCAAAATTGCCATGTATCTCAACAACCTGCTTGCTTCCTGCCTTTTTGTGAAGTCCGTCAATATTCATAGTAACCACAGGTATGTCATATTCAGTTAAGGCCATATGAGCTGCATTAGGGGAAGCATTATCGATGTTCCTTTTCATCTCAAGGAGAACTCTATAAAAATCCTCAGTATTGCTCATAAAATAGTCTATGCTCAGCTTTTCCCTTACCCCATCCATATCCTGAAATGTTGGTATGCCGCTAGCCTTGGATATACCTGCACCTGTAAAGGCAGCAATTTTTTTCATAGGCTCCCTCCTTTCTCTTCATTGACCTTCCATATTATTACTATATCACACTTTATTCCTATATAATATGGTTTATTTGTGACTTTAGAATACATAACACCGATATGTTCGTATTAGAAGTACATTTGTAATTTGTAGCTTGACAAATCGATGCAGCCATCATAAAATAGAGAATAATGATTAGGACGAGCTTTATCGGAACCCTCATCCTATATTTGGATAGGGTTTTTATTATTACAGAGTATGAGGGGGAATAGTAATGAATAGCATAATAGTTGCAAAGTTTGGCGGTAGTTCTCTGGCAGATAGCCAACAATTTGCCAAGGTAAAAAAGATTATAGAATCCGATAATAGGAGAAGATACATAATACCTTCTGCCCCGGGTAAAAGGGATAGAAAGGATCATAAAGTAACGGATCTTCTGTACATGTGTCAGCAACTTGCTGCACATAATCTCAGCTTCGATGAGGTTTATAATATTGTAAAAAAAAGATACATGGACATATGTTCAGATCTGAGCCTTTCCTTTGGGATAGAAGATATTTTGGATGAAATAAGGGGAGAAATAATTAAAGGTGCCTCAAAAGATTATGCCGCCAGCAGGGGAGAATATCTTAACGGCCTTATATTGTCTCATTATATAGGTTATGAATTCATTGATGCTTCAGAATTGATCTTGTTTGATGAATCAGGAAAATTTGATGCTGATGCTACTTATAATAGAATTGAATCTAGCCTCTCTCAGGTACAGAAAGCAGTGATACCCGGATTTTACGGCATAATGCCCAATGGGGCTATAAAAACTTTCTCACGAGGAGGTTCTGATATAACAGGTTCCATAATAGCAAGGGGTATAAACGCCGAAGTATATGAAAACTGGACCGACGTTTCCGGTTTTCTCATGACAGACCCGAATATTGTAAAGAACCCTCGACCAATTGAAGAAATTACCTACAAGGAGCTTCGTGAACTTTCCTACATGGGTGCTTCCGTATTGCATGAAGAAGCCATCTTTCCCACAAAGGAAACAGGAATTCCTATCATAATAAAAAATACCAATGCGCCGGAAGAAAAAGGCACCATGATATTAAGTGACATCTCCCCAATAAGCCATCATGGCACCATCACGGGAATCGCCGGTAAAAAGGATTTCACTGTAATATCCATCGAAAAGACACTCATGGGCTCTGACAAAAGCTTCTTCAGAAAACTGATGACAATAATGGAAACAAATGATATTGCCATAGAACATATGCCTTCCAGCATAGACTCCATATCACTGGTTATCTCTAATTCAGAGCTTAACTCGAAACTCCAAAGAGTGATTGAAGAAATAAGAATATACTGCAACCCGGATTCAATAATCTGCTATCCCAATATGGCACTTATTGCAGTAGTAGGAAGAGGCATGATTAAAACCAAGGGCATATCCGCGAAAGTCTTTACTGCTTTAGCCAAGGAAGGTATAAATATTCGAATGATAACTCAAGGCTCCAGCGAATTGAACATAATAGTTGGAGTTGAAAATGCAGATTTTGAAAATGCCATAAGAGCCATATATGAAGCTTTCTAGCTATATAAAATGAGGATGGAAAGGCTTCCTAAGAAGCTGCTTATATACTTAGGAAACCTTTCATCCCCAATGGTGTTGAATCTAAACTCCAAAGGAGCCGAGATCCAGTACGAACATCATTAACAATAGTATATTAAGACAGTGCTTTCATTTCTCTTAGTTAAAAACCATTAATGTTAAATTAGAATTATATTTTACAAGGGCTATAAATCGCAAAAATCCGGCTCTTCATCGATAAATTCTGATTCCAAGCCCATACCCCTGAAAAAGTCCAACATGGCAATGCAGGCAAATTTCTCCGTGGAGCAATGAGTACCTCCTATAAGATTAATACCATTCTCCTTTGCCTTTTCATGGATCTCTGCTATCCATTCTGCCTTTTTAGGATTTGTAACTCCAGTAATAAATGTATTTACACCTTTATCTGCCAAGTATTCATATATATCAAGGTTTGAAGCTCCTCCCGCCATTATGGCTATCCTTCCGTCATTTAAATATGAATCTCCATAACAATATAGTTTTGCCTTATGGTCTATTGCCTGCTCCAGCCTTTCTTTTGCTTCATAAACTGTAGCAAAGTGTGAGTTGCATAATACTCCCATAAACACATTATTTTGAAAATAAAATTCATCATAAGGGATTATACCCATTGCTTTTGCAAGATTATTTCCTGGAGAGTATACTCCGTTTCTATCCAACGGAATATGGTATGAAAAAAGTGATACCTTGTTTTCTTTCATTTCCATGATTAAACGCCTTGAGATTTCACTGGGTCCATAATCAGGTGGTTTTCTCTGAGGTAGTGGATGATGAGTAAAAAGCAGCACATTTTTTTGACCTCTCATTAAAATTTCACTAATAACAGACTCCGATGCAAAAGTAGCAGTGTACACTTTTTCAATCTCTTCAGCATTATGGTATTGTATCCCGTTTTTAACCACATCGGTGCATTGTTCAGGTTTAAAATATTTTTCTAACTTGTTATAAATATCTAATGCTCTCATATATCATCTTCATTATTTTTCAATTTTTACTTTGCTAAACTCATTTACAAACTCAGCAAAATAATTTGCAGTAGTTTCCAACATATCTTTTCCCCATTCCACAGTAGCATTTGCTGGATAATCAGGTCCTATCCAACCGTTTCCTGTAATGTTTCGAACACTTCTTGTAACATTTATGTTTATCCCCTTAAACTCCACTGTCTTATACCCCGTTGCCTTTAAATTCTCGGATAAATCATTCAATGTCATTGGTTCAATGGCATCCATATCCACATAGTCCGGATTGACAGCCAGCATTGCTGCTGTCTCTTCAGCACCTCCATGGCCGCCTTTCCATGCAGGGTTCAGATCCCCGGCTATAAGCCACCAATTAAAAGTGGCAGCCAGTGCTCCCTTTCTATTTAAATCCAGAGACACTGCATCCAAAGCCCCTATATTTCCTCCATGACCGTTTAAAAACACAAATTTCCTGGCACCAAACTTGTAAAGGGATTCAGTGATCTTAGTCATTATCAGATAAAGACCATCATATCCTATAGTTATTGTTCCGGGAAAATCTGCCAGAGAATCTGCATTGCCATATGGCACAGTAGGAGCAATCAATACATCTGTCTTGTCCTCCATTAGTTCCAAGATCTTATCAGGGATTAAGGTATCCGTACCAAGTCCAACATGTGTACCATGGTTTTCGATGCTTCCTACAGCAATTATAACTGTATCGTTAGTCTTAAAATATTCTTCAACCTTTTTCCATGATATATGTGCTAACCTCATAATACAAACCTCCTGTCGTATGTTCTGAAATATCAATTGTTTAAGGGACGGGCAATGCCCGCCCCTTTAAAAATTACTTAGAAACTGTTACATTAAGGTAGCTGTGGTATCCTGCAGGCTGAACTTCGAAGCCTTGAACCTTTTTGGATGTACCCACATTTACTTCACTGTAGTATAATGGAGCAACTGGTGATTCTTCTGTCAATATCTGTTCAAGGGCCTTGTAACTTTGAAGTCTTGCAGCCGGATCTGTAGTTACTCTTCCTTCTTCTATATATTTGTCTATATCAGCATTTGCAATAAATGATCTGTTTCCAGGTGCACCATGCTGGGATGAATGGTAGATAGGATAATATGTATAGTCTGCATCTGCTGTAGATGTTACCCATCCGTAGTAACCCATATCATGTTCACCTTTATTTGTGCTATCGATGAATGTAGCAAATTCAAGAACCTTGACTTCTACATTGATACCTACTTCTTTTAACTGGCTCTGTATTACCTGGCATATCTCTATTCTCTGCTGATTATCGTTTACATAAAGTGTTGCATCGAAGCCATTTGGATATCCTGCTTGTGCCAGCAATTCTTTTGCTTTTTCTTTGTTGTATTTTATAGTATCAACTTCCTGATATCCAAATGCGACCGGTGGTATGATTGATCCTGCAACCTCGCCTGCACCGTATAATAATGTATCAACAATTGTCTGTGAATCTATTGCATATCTTATTGCTTGTCTTACCAACTTGTTATCAAAGGGTTTATGCTTTGTATTAAATTGCAAGAACCATGCACTTAGAGAGGTTCCTTCCAACAATTTCAAATCTGAATTTTCAGCAACCTTTGACAAATCGTTGGCTGATAAATCATATGCTATATCAACTTCACCAGTTTCCAACGCGATTGTCCTCTGAGCTGCCTCTGGTATAACCTTCATTATTACATATTTAGTCTTTGGAGCACCACGGAAATAATCTGGGTTAGCTTCAAGTTTTGCATATTCACCTGGTTTCCACTCAACAAACTTGTATGGTCCAGTACCTATTGGATGTGTTTTTAAAGCCTCAGGATCTTTTTCTACAATTGCTTTTGGTACAATTGCTGCAGATGGATGTGTAAGATTCATCAATGTTGGAGCATATGGCTCTTTTGTATTGACAATTACTGTATAATTGTCTACAACCTCTACATTGTCTATGAAGTTAACAATGTAAGATACATAGGAAGAAGCCATTGCTCTATCTAAAGAGAACTTAACATCTTCAGCTGTCAATTCGCTTCCGTCATGGAATTTAACACCTTTTCTGATATTGAACTTATATGAAGTATCTGATAATATCTCCCAACTTTCTGCCAAGCCAGGAATTATGTTCATATCTTTATCTGTCGCAAGAAGCGTATCAAAAATTTGTCCATGAACAGTTACTGCAGGTGTTTCTTTTCCTATATGAGGATCCAATGATGTTACGTCTGCTCCCTGAGCGAATATAACCGTGTCCTTAAGCTCGCTTTCTTGTGTTTCAGCTGTTTGCCCTTCATTTGCTGACGTACTCTGAGTGGCTGAACCTCCACATCCTGCCAACAAAAGAGTAAATGCAAGAGCAAGCGCTAATACTTTTGTTAACTTTTTCATTTTTATTCCTCCATTCTGCTTAGTAATTTGTCTAATTTTTAATTTCATTGAATCTGCTGCATGCCACAAAATGTCCAGGCTCCACCTCCTTTAGTGAATATTCTTGCTGGCTGCACTCTGGTGTTGCATGTATGCATCTTTTTGCAAATCTGCATCCCGGTGCAGGGTTTATTGGAGATGTGAGTTCTCCTTGCAGCAATATCCTTTTCATTTTATAATCAGGATCTGGAACCGGTATTGCCGACAACAAAGCATGAGTATAGGGATGAAGGGGATTTTTGAAAAGCAATTTGGCAGGTGCTTTCTCCACTATCTGTCCCAAATACATTACTGCTATGTTGTCAGATATATGTCTAACTACGGAAAGGTCATGAGTTATAAACATATATGTCAATCCCAGTTCTTCCTGTAAATCCTGCATCAAGTTTAAAACCTGTGCTTGTATGGAAACATCCAATGCAGAAACAGGCTCATCACATACTATAAACTTAGGATTCAGAGCCAAAGCTCTTCCTATGCCTATTCTCTGCCTTCTTCCACCGTCAAGTTCATGGGGATATGTATTGATAAGCTTCTGTGAAAGCCCCACAAGATCCATAATTTCCCTTACTTTTTTCTGAAGTCCTTCCTTATCGCTCTTCTTGTATTTCCCTTGAATAATTAGAGGATCTATTATGGTTTCACTTACCGTCATGCGTGGATTTAATGATGCATAAGGATCTTGAAATATAATCTGCATTTCCTCGCGAAGCTTTTTCATTCTTTTCTTATCAAACTTCAATATGTTTTCCCCTTTGAATATGACCTCACCGGAGGTAGGTTCATGCAATCGCAATATGGCACGCCCCATGGTAGACTTACCGCATCCTGATTCTCCTACTACTCCCAAAGTTTCTCCTTCATGCAAACTGAAAGACACATCATCAACTGCATGAAGCATACCCTTCGGTGTCTTAAAATACTTTTTTAAGTTTTTGACTTGCAATAATTCAGTCCTTTTTACTTTTTCTTCCATAAAGTTTACCTCCGTCTATACTAGACCCTGCGCCTTAAAGCACTTCACCACATGTATACCTTTTACTTCTGTAGTCTCAGGTGACTGGCATCTGCATATTTCTTCTGCATACTCGCATCTGGGATTAAACTTGCAGCCCTTAGGCAGGTTTGTGGGGTCCGGCATCAATCCTTTTATGGGTTTCAGCCTGTCCACATCCTCAGCTAAGCTTGGGATAGATCCAAATAGACCATTTGTATATGGATGCTGAGGATTCTTGAATACATCTCTTAGTGAACCATATTCTACAATTTCACCTGCATACATGATGGCAACATAATCACAGGTCTGTGTAACTACTCCCAAATCATGAGTGATGAGTATCATGGAAGTATTCAACTTATCTTTCAACTTCTTCATCATATCAAGAACCTGAGCTTGAATTGTAACATCAAGTGCTGTAGTAGGCTCATCTGCTATAAGCAAGCTTGGGTTGCATGCAAGAGCTATAGCTATTATAACCCTTTGTTTCATTCCCCCTGAAAACTGATGAGGATATTCCTCTGCACGTTCTGCTGGAATACCAACCATCTCAAGCATTTCTTTTGCTTTTTCCATAGCTCCTTTGCTGCTTACCTTTTCATGGATGCTTATTACTTCTGCAATTTGCTCTCCAACAGTCATTACAGGATTCAATGATGTCATAGGGTCTTGGAATATCATCGATATTTCCTTGCCCCTTACTTTTCTCATATCTGCCTCAGAAAGCTTCAATATGTCCTTACCGTTAAATATTATCTCTCCCTTGGTAATTTTGCCGGGAGGATTGGGTACCAGCCTCATAATGCCTTTAGCCAGAGTTGTTTTTCCTGCTCCCGTCTCTCCTACTAAACCTAGAGTAGAGCCCTTGTCCAGCTTGAGTGAAATACCGTTTACAGCTTCTACAACTCCATCTACTGTTTCATATCTTATAAATAGGTCACGAACCTCCAACAATTCTGCCATATCTGTCCCTCCAATCACTAGTTCTTCAATCTCGGGTCTAAAGCATCACGAAGCCCATCCCCTACCAGATTCAGAGACAGTATAGTCAACATAATTCCTAAACCCGGTATTACTGTTATGTGCCACGCGTCTCTGATATATGTTCTTGCATTTGACAACATGGCTCCCCATTCGGGCATAGGGGGCTGAATTCCCAAACCCAGGAATGAAAGCCCCGCTATAGATAAAATAGCACCTGCTACGCCGAGGGTTGCTTGTACAATAATTGGCGCTAAGGAATTGGGGATGATATATTTGAAAATAATTCTGGCATCACTTGCACCCACGGCTCGTGCTGCTTCGATAAATTCCTGATCCTTGATGGACATAACCTTTGCGCGAACAACTCTGGCAAAGGTGGGAATATATGATATGGCAATGGCTATCAATATGTTTACCAGGCCTGGTCCCAAAGCTGCTACTATGGCTATGGCCAGTAAAATTGATGGAATAGCCAGAAGTATGTCCATGAACCTCATTACTATATTATCTATTGCATTGCCATAAAAACCCGCTATAGCTCCTAATGTACCGCCAACAATTGTTGACGCCAAAATGCCTATGGCTCCTAAGAACAGGGAATAACGGGTACCCCAGAGCATCCTGAGGAAAATATCTCTCCCAAACTCATCGAGTCCAAAGATATGCTCTGCAGAAGGTCCTTTAAGTCTCATAACCAAGTTTTGGCTGATTACATATGTATCATATACTCTATTATCCGTGACAACATCTATTATGGTTGTTGTTATTGAAATCATTGTTAATAATCCTAGAAATCCTAATCCAACCATAGCCAGTCTATTTTGCTTAAATCTTCTCCATGACTCTTGGAATAGAGTCTTTTCTTTCTTTTGAACCTTCTCCACCTTATTCACCTCTTCTTCTTCCTAAAGCTGATTGCACCTTATATTGTGACTTAATTCTCGGGTCTACATATGCATACAAAATGTCTATCAACAAATTGACAATGGAGAATGCCACTGATAGGAATATTACAGAGCCGAGAACAGAAGGCGTATCCTTTTTCTTTATTGCCTCCACCATGAAACGTCCTAATCCCGGCCAAGAGAATACAGTCTCTGTAAGCACTGCACCACCCAACAATTGACCAAATTGCAGGCCTACTACTGTTATGATGGGTATTAATGCATTCTTCAGCATATGCCTTATTGTAATAGTTGACTCCTTTACACCCTTTGCTCTGGCTGTATCGATATAATCTTGTCTTATTACCTCAAGCATTGAGGATCTGGTCATACGAGCCACCATTGCTGCAGATCCCGCGCCCAGTGAAACCGCCGGAAGTACCAGGCTCTTCAATATTCCCATGAAACCTTGTCCCATCCCTTGAGATGGAAGCCATCTTAAGTTCAATGAAAATACTATAACCAGAACCAGTCCCAGCCAGAACACCGGCATTGATACTCCTACTAATGCTAAAACCATGAAGGTGTTGTCTAACCAAGTATATTGCTTCTTGGCGGAAATGATTCCAACGGGTATACCTATAATTAATGCAACCAGGATGGCAGCTACCGCTAATATGAAAGTGTTAGGGAATCTTTCCAATATCTGATCCGCTACACTTAGCTGATTGCTGTATGATTTCCCCAAATCACCCTTAAGGAGGTTCAGCATATAACGACCATAGCGCACTAGTAGCGGATCATCCAGTCCTAATTCCTCTGTCAGCTTTGCTATATTTTCTGCTGTAGCATTGTCTCCTAATATAATGGTGACAGGATCACCGGGCGTTAGTGCCAAAATGAAAAATACGATAAAGGTTACCCCAATCAAAACCGGAATTAACATAGCAAACCTTTTAAGTACATATTTATGCATAATTGCTCCCTCTTCTCTTACTCACTTCTACAAACTGTTTTTTTGCATACTGTAGTATTTATATAGCTTCTTGCCTGTTTTTACATAATGTTCATCTATTGCCTTGCACGACTCTTCCAGATTGCCTTTAGCAAGTATCTCAAGCATCTTGCTGTGATGCTCATGTTGAATATCAATCTGGAATATATTAGCTCTCTTCCCAGCGAAGAACATCGCAAAGTTCAATCCGCTGAGACTCTCCCACATTTGGAGTAATCTTTTCATTCGGGGGGCCTTTATAATCTCTTTATGAAATAGCTCATCACATTCAACAACTTCAACCCATCTGTTGTTTTGTCCGGCTTCCTTCATCTGTGCGATTGCATCTTCCATGATAAAAATGCTTTTATCATCCAGTTTTCCGTTGCAAGTCTGTAGCGCCAGCTTTTCAAGACTGCCTCTTAAGTAAAATACCTCCCAGGCATCTTCCGATGACAGTACTGTTGCAGAGCAGCCTTTGTTTGGCACATAAGTTGCCAAACCTTCCTTCTCAATCTGTCGCATAGCCTCTCTCACCGGTCCTCTGCTTATTCCAAGCTCTGCTGCGATATCCGCTTCTATGATTCTTTCTCCCGGAGATATTTCTCCGTTTAAAATTTTATTTCTCAGAAATGTCACCACATTTTCACTTAACAAGCTATTTGTTGATGTTTTTGCCATAGTTCTCACCTCCCAATCTTATATACCGCCATATTATTTTTTATAAAATTATCAAAACTTATTATTGTTAACAATATATTATTTTTGTTAACATGTCAATAGGAATATTCGCAATATTTCCCTTATTACTACAACTTTATTTTTATCAATAGGCTTCATTGCGACATAAAAACACCTATTTCCATTTAGAATCCAAAGTATTATAATTGTTGATATTATCATTTAGTTTAGGGGGATTGTTATGGCAAATATCAATATCATAAGAGATCTCTCCAATGCCTTTGGCCCATCAGGCTTTGAAGAAGATGTTGTACAAGTTATTAAAAAATACTGTGTTGGTATGGATGTAACAAACGACAGCATGCATAATGTTTATGCCAGATTAAAGAATAACACCGGTAAAAAACCGGTAATAATGCTGGATGCTCATACCGACGAAGTGGGCTTTATAGTGCAGTCCATAAACAGCAAAGGACTCATAAGCTTTGCAACTTTAGGAGGCTGGGTCACAAGCAACATACCTGCTCATACGGTAAAAATAAAAAACAGCAAAGGAGAATTGATAACAGGCATAATCACTTCAAAGCCTCCACATTTTATGACAGATGCAGAAAGAGCAAGTGATAGACCGGATATTGATTATCTATATATCGATGTAGGTGCTACAAGCAGAAAGGAAGTTGTTGAAGACTTTGGCATAGAAGTGGGAGATCCTGTCATGCCTGATGTGACTTTTGAGTACAATAAGAAAAATGGAATACTCAGAGGCAAAGCCTTTGATAACAGACTTGGTTGTATGTGCATAATTGAAACATTAAACGCATTAAAAGACAAAGCTGATCTAAATGTTGATGTGGTTGGAGCATTTGCTGCTCAAGAAGAAGTTGGAATGAGGGGAGCCACTGTAACAAGCCAAGTGGTTGCGCCTGATCTTGCCATAGTATTTGAAGGCTCACCTGCCGATGATTTGTATTTTGATGAATTTACAGCCCAATGCGCTTTAAGGAAGGGCGTTCAAATCAGACATATGGATCAAAGCTACATAAGCAACACAGAATTTATAAGATTTGCTAAGGAACAAGCCAATGCTTCAGGCATAAAATATCAATCTGCAGTAAGAAAGCGAGGCAGCACCAATGCAGGTAAAATACATCTGGAAGGAAAGGCCGTTCCTGTATTGGTGTTGGGAATACCATCCAGATATGTTCACACTCATTATAATTTCTGTGCCGAAGAAGATATAGATGCTACGATTAATCTGGCTATAGAAGTCATTAAAAACCTGAATGAGGAATCTTTAAACCGTATAATGAGGAAGTAGGTCTATGCCAGAGAGCTGTAGCAGTATTACTTAGCCCGGTTGCTGTTATTGCAGCCTGTACCGACTACAAATCTGCAGTGTATCTGGCATTTCTACCCCAAGCCGAGAAATGCCATGGCTTTCGTAGCACACAGCAGTGGGCAAAATGCCTTAACACTGGAAATTAGCAACTACTAACCTTAATTAGGAAACAAGAGTTAAAAATATTAAGCCGCTGATAACATTGAGGTATAAATACTATTAAAGAAGCGAAGAACATAGTCTCCGCTTCTTTAATTTAAAGCTTCACATTTATCTGCAAGCTTCAGCAAATATTCTACACAACTAGTATCATCTTTTCCTAACATTTGCTTTCTCAGGAGATCTAAATGAGATACATCCAATGTCTTCCTTTCAACAGTCTTTTCTCCTGTGGTTATCTCTTCCCAATGCATGCATGCTTTCCTGATTTCATGAATATCTGTCAACTTAACCTTAAACTTCAGATCATATATTTCCAATATGGGATCAGTCTTCAATTCATTCCTATAATTGTTTTTTATATAAAAGAAGTAATCATTGAGAAGGGTCCTAAATTCACCTATCATCATTGAGCTTAGCAACCCATCCTCATTGTACCCGAATTTGCTTGGTTTCTTTATTTCAAATTCCGGATGAAGCTTTTGCATTGTCTGAATAACATGTTTCATCACTTTCCTGTTGATTATGGCTTCAAATGCAGTGCAATAAGGGTTACAGGAAGGCGACTGATCAAAACCTGTATCTCTGTAAACATGACTCAGAAGCTCTGCCTGTATTATCTGCCTTTTAATATCCAAGTCCAACCTATCCCATACATTTTGAATAGACATGCCGTTCAACAACTCACAATGGTCTATATCCATACCATATTTCTCAAATTGGTCTTTAAAATAATTGCTAATATACTGATTGTAATCTTCCCTCTTGGCAAAGTCCATAGCACTGATTTTACTATCTGTCTTAAGGCTCTCTATCATAACTCTTTTAGCAACATCATAGGCACCCCACAATTCTTCTAGAGAAGCCTTTATGATATCATTAGATTTTTTAAGAATACCGATGGCATCCTGCATATACTCCTCAGCATCCTTATCCCTTTCTTTTTCTACATCCATTTTATCGTCTTTCTTTACTTCTGCCTTTTTCACATAGTTCATAAAGACCTCCGATACAAAGGTATCATCTTCATTGAGGAGTTTCATATCCCGGCATGAAAGCTTTGCCACTCCAAGTATGGATTCTTTTATGTCTGATATATCCTCTCCACAGCATAAATGTTTCAACAACCTTTGCTCTTCATAGCTTATGCATTTCCAATAGGACTGGAATATGTGATTGCAGCCCTCTTCCACCTTGCGTAAGTATTCCAATTCATTGCTGCTGTCTATTTCTCCCACTGACCGCTTATAATCCATTAAAACATCAACTGCAACCTTAAGTATTCCTGGAACCTTTCCTCCAACTCTCATTATGAGTTCATCTTCATAATTGCTTATTTTATATTGATATCGTGAAAAGCTCCTCAATATGTATTTCTTTACATCGACATCCTCCAAAAGTTCCAGCTTTATTGGATTATTGAATATGCCCGGAAGCCCTGATACCATGCATTCCTCAGAAATGGCCTCAATGCTCCTTTTGCTGGTGACGATATATCTCACTTTTATTGTATTCTTATTTGCCAAATTTCTCAGGTATTTAAAATTCTCTACTGCATCTTCCTTATTGCCTTCATTGATGCATTTGGTCATACGATCAAAATCATCAATTACAAGAATGGTATTAACATTCCATCGCCTCAGTATGGAAAAAGCGTTGTTCAAGGTTTTTCTCAAGGCTGCTGCCAGATGAAAATCATCGCATTTGGAAAATTCTCCTTTTAACCTGTATTTCAACTCTATATCAATCTCTTCATTCCCTTCAATCTCCCTCTCAAGACTTTCGAAAAGAGTTTGATAGAATTCCAAAGTATTAGAAGGCTCTGAATCAAATATTTCAACTATGAGTGTGTTTGGCTTATGAAAGTTTGCAATTATGGCACTGAGCAAAGAAGACTTACCCATGCCATCATAACCTACTATGGACACGCTATCTTGAGATTCCACTCTGTCAATAATCCTGTTGATCACTTCATCTCTTCCTATCAATTGAATATTACTGCTCATAAGATTCAATGCCTCCTTGTATTTCGTATAAAACCTGGTCTGTATTTTTCCACCTTCTGGTCCACTTGTTCAATTGCTCAACAGATATGCGAACTGAAGGCTCAACTTTGTTTTCCATAAACAAAATCTTTCCTGCCACAAGCTCATTGATGATTGCCCTCACCTTATCCTTATACAAACCCTCTGACAGAGGACCTTCAGCGCAAACTTCTTTAAGCCTGTCATAAACTCTGTCTATTTCCACAAAATCATTCCAGCTATCAGTCTCCTCACCAATTATTGCAATTATCAATTTCTTGTAATTTGAGTCCAAAGAATTCCAAAAATGCTCATACATGCTCTTTTGAGTCATATCAATAAGCTTGTCCGAAATATAATCCACATCATCAGGATAAATCACATATCTTTCCTTCTCCCTGTTAAGAAGCTCCACAAGGCCATTACCCATGGCCGTAAGGAAATATGGATGACCTGATGTTATCATGATAATTCTATCCACCGCCTCCGGCACACATTGTATTCCCTTTTGTCCCAATGGCTTCAATATCATTTCTCTGGCCTCGTCCAACTCCAGAAATCCTATTTCTAGAGGTTTTGCCGTATCAGAAATCTTCAATGCCTTATTCTTCATCATGTTTAAAATATAGGAACCTCCTGCCAGAATAAATCGAGTCTTATTAGAATGCTGCATCTTTGTCCTTATGAAGTTGAACAACTCATCGGAATAGACACCGTCTTCTACCTTCTTCACAACTTCGTCAAACTCATCCACCATAAGAAGCAAAGATTTATCTCCTATAGATTTTTCCACATCCATAAAGAATCTTTTCAACTGGCGTAGAGGACTTTTTTTAAACTCCTCTTCCAAAGGCATATCTATCTCAATGCCATATTCAAAAGTCAACCTATCCACTATATTTTCTACAAAAAGCTGATAAATCAATTCACTTGTATCATCAGCATCAAAGATGTTCTCGCAGTCACATATAATTGGATAGAACTTGTCCCCAAAGATTTTTTCCATATGATAAAGCAAGGAAGTCTTGCCTACCCTTCGCGACCCATATATGAGGAAAGTAGTCCTGTCGCTTTCGTCATATAACCGATCCTTTATTCTCTGTATTATGGCTTTACGACCGAAAAATTTGCTTTCATCATCTATCGGGCCTGTAGGATATGTATTCTCCTTTATCCTTTCAAAATCAAAACTCTTGTTTCTCACATCTATTCCATAATTAAAAGTTTTAAAAGGACCATGGGCATATTTGCTTTCAATCCGTATCTCATACTGCCCCTCTTCTTCAAAATTATGCTTAAAGCCTACAGGTAGCTTTTCTCCTTCCCTCAATGTTCTGTTTTCAATGTTTAAAGGAATTGACAACAGTCTATTATCCTTTGTCACTTTGAAGCTGCAACTCAAGTCCCAAGCCTTTTCCTGTCCTTCATTGGTTATGAGAAAATGAAAGCTGCACTGAAACTTATTATCTACGGTAATGGTATGAAGATCTTCATGATTTAAAAAAGCAGCCTTTATTAACGGTCTATTTTCCAGCTTTTTCAATTCTTCATTACAAACATACAATAGGTTATTTATAAAATCTTTTATGGCTTCATACTTATACCTCTTGAGGAATTGCTTATCCGCTATTTCATTCATTTTCTTAATCTGCTTAACAGCATTGTTTATCCATATTCTCTTTTCCTCTATGTCTTCAACAGATGCATACCTCTCCAAAGCAACAGCAAATGAGTGAAAATAACTTAATATGCCTTCATTTTTATCTCTATATTCTATATCATAGGCTGTTATGAATCTATAACCCAATCTGCCAAAAAGCAGATTCATTCTTTTTGCATATGTCATATTCTCCATAAGAGCATAAAAATCTTCAATGAGAGTATATGTCTTAAAAAAACATACGTGATAATAACCTAACTCTTTTTCTATCTTATTTAAGGTCAAATCATGTTTCCTATAGTACCTATAGCTGGCATACCAAATGAGATGAGCCTCATATGCAAAAGCCACTTGTTGATTGGATCTTTGCTTCACTTTTATCTGCCGTTGCAACTCTGCCTCGCAATACTCAATTATATATTTGAAAAACTCATTATATCTGCCCATAATGATTGCTGCTACCGCTGCCTTCAAACTAGCATGGCATCTATTGCTCAAATCCAGTATGGATAGGGCTTCTATAGAGCCAACATACCTGTCAACAATACCGGTCCATACTTTATATTGCTCCTCCAGTCCTTCCTCCGGAAGCTGACATCCATATATACCATCAGCCAACACAGGTACATGCTGTATAAGCTTTTCAATAAAGACACTAGAATCCTCAATGTCATCAAATATTCTCAAGAAATCCTCTATCATACCCGCCTCATTCTCGCGGAACTTCTCTGTTGCTACGACGTCAACCTCATCCATTGGGAAATTTCCCTCGGTTTCATAGCCATTATTCTTTACCGAAAGGCTGTTTATTTGTATCTTACCGTCTTCGAATAATTGCTGATCATATTCAATTTTCTTCAATTCTTCCATAGCTTTTGAATAATCTTGCTCTAATGCTGCTCTGAAGGCCTCTATCATTATTCTGGTTCTGTCTTCTTTTCCTTGACTGAAGGATATGTACTTAGAAACATAATCTTTGTACTTTTCTTTTTCTACTATTGATAATAGGGCCTTTGCAAAGTAACTTTTCCTTTCGTAGTCATCAGGATTTATATCCAACCCTCGATCCATTTTCATTAAAAGATCACAAACACAATACATGAGCAATGAAACGGATGAACCATTTTCTTCTTCCGGTATGTTATTCATAGCATAATAAAAATATCCTTTTGCTTCTTCTATATAGGAGCACTCCATAAGATCAAAGCCAAGCCTCATATGAAAATGTGAATTCTTGTTCAGATCATGGATATATAAATTGCATAGCTCCATTATCAATTGTTTGTTGAATTCTTTATCGTAACTGCTTTTATATATGCTTGTTATAAGTCTGGTACTGTTATATAATGCTGCAAGCAAAAGCAGCAAAAACTTTCTTATGCCATCATCCTGAGTTTTATATAGAATATCCATTGAAGTTTTTAGCGTAATGTTAACTCCATTTTGAGATCCTAATATTCTCGTTATCTCTTTTATCTTTTCAATGTTAATGTGCTGATTTTCATAGATAAACTTAAGAGCACAAAATATATCATTATTGATGATTTCTATGATGTCCAATATATGCTTGCCCTGTAAGGAATTATGAATTATTGAATCCATAAATTTGTTTACAATGTGAAATTTCAGAGGAAATATTTTTTTAGAATGAACAGCCGTAATACTTATAAGCCCTTTTACTTCCTCATACATAATAAAATCTAAGGATTCTAAGCATATCAGATCATCCACAATGCCTATGCAATCATAATCTTGTGCTTTGAAGCATAGAGATGTAAAAGTTTGCTGAAATTCCATTGCTTTGTCACTTTCTTTTATCTTTTCATACAAGCTTCTAAACATCTCAAGTTCTCTCTTCACTCGTCTGTATAATTTATGGATTTCTTCCATACTTTTTTTATTGCCTGATTCAAGAAACTCTTCTATTTCTCTTTTCAAATCCTCCATCTCATCCAATTTGGACATGACTTTATCTCCATACTCAATCCTTCCTTGAGCCAAAGCTGATATAAAAATCATCCTAATATCAATAATAGTTCTCTTATTATCAGAACCAGACATGAGCATTAAGTCATAGTTTTTAAAAGCTTCTTCAATCTGACCGTCAGCTTCAAGGATCCTCCCGTAATATTTGTTGACCTCATGATCCAGAGGAAATAATTGCTTAAGCAAGGCAAAAAACTTCACCCCGTCCTTTGTTAAGCCATATCTCTTAAAGGCTTTGTACAATGCATCTAGTCTTTCCCCAGAAGGCACCTGAGGTCCTTTGAGTGCTATATCTTCTATCATCGCCACCAATTCTTCACTTTCAATTGTTGCGGCTAACTTTAACATATCAGCCCTTTTTAAGCTTTTGCCTATTTCGCTGTTTTCTGGATTCAACTCCAATTCATCATGGAGAAATTGCTCCAATCGATCAAATTCCTTTATGGAATAGAGTTTTCTTACTATAGCCATAGGATTATTATGTCTCCTATAATCCTGCAATCTCCAACTCATGGAGCTATCCAAATCTCCATGCATTTCAGATAATATAGCTTGTATCCAGTTGCTGAACTTTTTGTTGGATAATTTACTGTTTAAAAATCCTTTAATTTTTTCAATAAGATTGGTCATATGAGGCTGTTGTTCAGCGTTAAAGCTTATAAGATTGCTCAAATTGTAATCAAGAAAAGTTAAAAAGCTTATAAGGTAATCATCTGAAATGCTAGCCTGCTTTAATGCGGCACCAAAGGCTTCAATCCATAGATTGTTTTTCTTGCAAAGACTCTTTTGAGTTTCCCACTTCCTGAAAAGGTCTGCCTTTACTTCCCCTGCTTCTTGTGGCAACAGCCCCCTTTCTCGTAAGTCATGATAAATTGAAAGGCACTTATAGGAATAGAGAGGCGAATCCTGTGCAAAAACTTCAAAAAGCTCTATCCATGGTTGGTAGCAATATTCATCGCGATTCAACATAATTATATTGAATAACACATAATGATCCTGGCTTTTTATGTACTCATCCTTATATTGGGATATTATTTTCCTCACTTTCTTGCTTCTATCAAAATGAGCATCAAAAATATTTCTTAATTCTTTTTGTGTTTTTACATATTCAATGCATCTATTGTAATCTTCTTCAAGAAGAATTTTTTTGAAACCTTCTATTATGGGACTAGCCACAATCATTTCATCAGAACTAAACATCCTATCCCTCCAATTTCTCATCGAAAACCATATCAATGGTTATGATATTTAGTATTCGACAGTATTCTTTCATTTCCTCCAAATTTAGACTTTTACGTATAATTAAGTGGATACAAGATGCCTACGGCATTATCTTGTATCCACTTATATTAACATGCATATGCATCACGTACAGCTTACTGGATCTGATGGACTAGTCCGTGCCTAATATTCAATTGGTCCCTAGAAATAGAATCTGCTAAATGGCCTTAATAGAAGCAATAGCAATATGGCTCCAAGCAATCCGCTATATCCGCTATTGCCATACCCCAAATAGTTTCCATTCATATCATACAATCTGTAATTTCTGCTATTATAGTATCCTAAAGGTGTCCCATTGCTTGAATATACATAACCCCTGTTTATATAAGCCAAAGGTCTTCGACAGGAATCATATATATTGCAGCCGTCTGTATAACCCATTACTCTGCCACAGCAGTCATAGATTACATTGTTGTCTACATAACCGTAAAGGGTTCCTACGGAATCATAAAATCTTTCCAAAATATCACCACCTTTTGAATAGAAATTTATTCCCCTGCTACTATATATGTGGCATGTACTAATTTGGTTAATGATATTTTGGATAATCTTATGTTTCATCTACGGCAAAAACATAAACTTCCAAAAAATGCAACCCACTTAATTTCCAATATCCAATACTATCTTCCAACTTCCGTCTCTTTGTTTTTGCCATACGGTAGTATATTTGCCTGTGGCAAGAACCTCATCCCCTTTATCATCAAGGTATCTTCTTACATACTTGCCATATGTATATCCAAGGCTTCCATCTTCAGAAACCTTGGCATCAATTGGTTCCCATCTAAGAGAGAATTCAGGAAGTGAAAAGGCTCTTTCCATGGACTTATATATTTCTTGCCGACCTTTTAAATCATCGCCTTGAGACAGCACCATTACACCGTCATCAGCAAAATAAGAAACCCATGCATCTATTCCGCCTGTAGACGTATCTTTATCAAATTGTCTGTCTAAATCCATTAGAAATCTTCTGAGATTTTTGCTATTATCCATATACATCCCCCTAACTTTATATCTGATTCTGACATTATTCACTATCGCACGTACTTTTTACTAAATCTAATATACCATATTTTTATATACAACTTCTTTATTTGCAATATATTTCTTGAAAGCATACAATCCCCACCAATACCTAGCGATTTATAATTTGACTCTGCTAAATATGCTCTCCAACATGTCGTTGAAGAGCATTCCAACCTGGCTTTATTTAATAACCTTTTCTCTTGATATATTCTTTTAAAAATTCACCCATTTCTTCTGGCAAAAGGGGTTTACTGAAATAGTATCCTTGAACCTTATGGCATCTTTTCTTTTTTAGATAGTCATATTGTTCTTTCGTCTCTACTCCTTCTCCTATAATTTCAATATTTATATCATGCCCAAGCTTTATAATAGCATCGATAATGGCTTTATTAACTTTATCCCCAATATTATAAATAAATGTTCTATCTATTTTAAAACTGCTTACATCAAGTTCCTGAATATACTTAAGTGAATTGTATCCGGTGCCAAAATCATCAATTGTTATTCTAACCCCTTGTTTATTTAAATAACTTAAATTATTTGCTGCAATAAGTGAAGACTCTAAAAGCAGACTTTCAGTAATTTCTAGTTCAAGATATTCAGGAAACATTCCTGTTTCATAAAGAATCTTGATTACAGCTTCACCAAAATCGGGTTGCTGCAGCTGAATTGCTGATACATTTACTGATAGACTAATATCAGCAAAACCATTTTCATGCCATTCCTTTAACTTACTTGAAGCAGTTCTTAGCACCCATAAACCTATGGGTATTATAAGCCTTGTCTCCTCTGCAACGGGAATAAATTGAAGAGGACTAATTATGCCTTGGTTCGGATGCTTCCATCTGATCAATGCTTCCACTCCGGCGATTCTTTTTGTCATGGTATTTATAATAGGCTGATAGCACAAAAATAGCTCTTCCTTTTCCATAGCAGCAACTAGATCAATTTTCACATTGCTCTGCAAACTTTTTGTTACAAGCCCACACATTCCACGAAAGTTTCTCCTTTATATGGTTTATTACAGTATTGATTCTTTACATGTAAATTATTATAAAACTAGTGTCTATAACGTTTACAATTTTATGTACAATATAAAATTTTCCCAAAGCCAAATATCCCTTGTAAATAACTATGTTGTTGAGACCATGTATTTTATTACTTCGTATTCATGCTTGATATAAAAGCTTCATTGATTATCTTCCAAGTTCTTCATATGAATTTAATCATATCCTGCATATCTCGCTTTCCTATATCTTGAACTTGGATACAACTCCTATCAGTAATTCCGATTTACCTTTTGCCAATCCTGCTGCATTGATAACTTCATTTGCCATTTGTGCTATTTCAGTTGCATCCTGTGCAATATTCGAAGCCCCCTGTGCTTCTTCGCTCGATGACGCTGAAATTTCATTTATTGCTTTAACCATATTGTGCATTGATGCTAAAAGCTCTTCAGAGGTAGCACTAAATTCATTTATCATGTCATTTATGGTAACCGAGCTCTCGCTATATTTCTCACTGGAACTAACGAGGTAGTTATAGTCATTTATTACTTTCTCGTCAATAAAATTCATGATTTCGCCCGAACTTGAGGAAAGATCATTAACTGCTTCAAATATTAGCATGGTCATTTCCTGTATACTTGAAACCGTATTTTTAGATCCTTCTGCAAGCTTTCTGATCTCTTCGGCTACAACTGCAAAGCCTTTCCCGGCTTCACCTGCTCTGGCAGCCTCAATTGCAGCGTTTAACGCAAGGAGATTGGTTTGGGATGTTATTTCAAGTATTGCTTCGGATAATTCATTGATTTTAGCTACTGCCTTTGATTTTTCAATGGCTTTCTGCAAATCATTCTTTGCCTTTTCATATATTTCCAAAGCCGTTTCCTTAGAAATTATTGCTTTTTGCTTCATTTCTTCGCTCATGCCGGTTACATTGCTTACTGCTATTGCAGCTTCTTGTGCTTTTGATGCTATGCCCTCAATTGCTGACTCAATTTCTTCCGAGGTTGCATTCATCTCCTGAGTCGATGCGGAAGTCTCTTCAATACCCGCCGAAAGTTCTTCAGTTGTTGCGGATATTTCCTCAATATTTTTATTAAGCTGTTCCATCTTAGCATTGATATTGATAAGCATCTCACTTACATTTGTTGATTCATCTACAACCTCTTTAATAATATTGCTTATCGATTGTTGCATGGCACTTATTGCATTGGCCAATATACCGCTCTCATCCTTCATCTTGAGGAGTTTCTTAGGTATCTCTCCGGTAAAGTCTCCAGTTGAAACAATATTCAGATAATTTGAGGCCAATTTTATTGGTTTTGAAATGCTTTCGGCAATGAGTATCGTAATAACAATGCTAATTATCAAAAAAGCAATTGATATGCATATCATAACCACTGTAAGTTCGCTTATTTTCTCCATAACCTCTGACTTTGGAGCAGTTATCGCTATTGACCATCTCGTTCCAGGTACCGGTGCAAAACTCATATATTTTGTCATACCTTTAAATGTGTATTGCCCCACGCCTTCTTTTCCTTCAATCATTTGCTTTTCCAGTTGGATTAAGGATTCCAGCTCCGGGTTTTCTTTGAAATCTTCAATAGCATTGTACATTTCCATAACAAGATTCCTGTCACTATGAGCAATAACTGTTCCCGTATTGTTTATCATATAAGCCTGGCCGCTTTTGCCAAATTTTATGTTATTAGTGATATCACTCAGCGCATTCCCGTCACGGGTAGCCATAAGTACTCCTTTAATCTTATTGTCAATCTTGATTGGTACTGCATAGACCAAAATAACGCTATTGGTAACCTTGCTCACTATTGGATCAGAAACTTCCTTTTGACCTGATATGGCCATTTTAAAGTAGTCCCTGTCTGAAACATTAGCAGTAGTTCCGTCAGTTAATACAACATTGCCCTCTAGATCTGCAATGCCCATGCTTAAGTGCCCGCTTCTGCTTACTTCGCATTTTAATAACTCAAGCTTCTCATCCATAGTAAATACATCACTCTTTATAATTTCTGTTTCTGCCAAAGCTTCCATGGTATCAAGCCGGGCTTTTGTCTCGCTCTCCACCACCTTGACAGCCTCTCTTGCCAATTGCTGCAAGGATTCATTTATGCTGTCAGATAGTGCAGCTGTAGACTTTCTATTAGCTATAACTCCAAAGCCAATACAAGTAAACAATAACAACACCCCAAAAAATAACAGCAACTTTGTTTTAATACTTTTAAACTGCAATGTTTCTCTCCTCCATTTCTTTAGTAATTTAACATACTTCTTCCATTGATACAGCTTTTAGATTATCACTTATACCAAGTCGAGTTTCAATTGATAGTAATTATTTAAGGATATGAAATTTCTAAATCTTCTAAATTAGTGATATTATATAATAAAATTTGATTTTGGTGTGTTGGACCTATCCATTTGTCATTGTCACGGTTATGACAAGTGCCAATCAAGCACAATCCATGATATACTTATATATTGTAATTGCTAATCTATTAGCTACGGGGAGGAGCACTTCTTATGGTCAATATGAAATTCGGAGAATGCTTAAAGCTTTTACTTTCTACTCTTGGCGTAAGCATGAATCAATTATCTAAAGCAATAAATGTAGATAATTCGCTGGTGAATCGATGGATACATGATAAACGGGTACCCATGTACAATACTCCTTATATTGAACGTATTTCTGGATATTTATCAAAAAATGTGAATAATACATTTCAAATGCAGCACCTGAATAAAATATTCATGGATATTTGTGAAAACATCAGCTCAGAAGACAGCATAGAGGAAAAAATAAGGAAAGTATTATCGGAAACTCAGGGATATTCTATTGAATGTAAAAAGAAAGAAAAAATCTCCAATGGTCCTAATAAGGATAATCTCTCGAACAAGCTCTCTGATGATCTTCCATATAATCCCTCAAATTGCATTGGGTTATCAAATGAAGATAAGATAATTATAGGAAAAAGCAATGTATTAAGTGCAGGTATGCATTTGCTCAAAACTGCAAGTCAGAATTGCGGAAGCGGTAATGCGATTTACATTTCATTAATTAATGATATTAACATAAGCTTCCAATATCCTGACTTAGTTTATTTTAGAGAAATAATAAGCAAAGCTATTAACTGTGGATGGAATATAATCCTATTTATCAGGATAAGTAATAATATTAATAGGATAATAGAACTTATCAACTTTGCAAAACCACTTATAAAAACGGGAAAATTCCATCCTTATTACCTGAAAAGATATGATGTTTCCTCTACAGGAAAAGAAAATTTATGCATTCCTGGAATAGGGGCATTATCTTGCTTTTTAACCAATCCTCTTTCCGGAATGGATTGTGCTTTTTACTTTAAGACTGAAGTTGCTATAGATATTATAAAAAACTACTTCAATGTACTTCTCTCAACATGTGCTCAGCCTATTTTCAATTATTATCCGGAAAATGATTATTTCAAATATAATCATTATGTAATTGAAAATGAAGAGAGTATTGGTAACCGGACTTTATACAAATACTGTTTTAGTTTACTGACCATACCCAAGAATTTATATATAAAAATACTTAATAAGATGGGACTTTCACGCAATGAAATCTTTGCTTCACAAGAATACTATGATAGACGCCTAAAGGCATTTCTTTCTAATGTTGAAAATTATGAGTATAAAGATATCTATTGCTATGATTCTGTTGTGCAGCTTATTAAACATCAGCAATTTTTCATTTATTATCATATGGGAGTTAGACCAGTTAACCTGGAGGTTAAAGATGTCATTGAAATTTTAAATAATGTGATAAGCCTGCTTAAAAGATATAAAAACTATAATATCGCCTTTAATAATAAATATCCAAATTACATTTCAAAAGATTATATTTCAGAAGGCAACGAGTTTTACTGTATGGTCAAAGAGAGACAAGCTGTATTGCTTGAAGCATATGAGCCTTCAAAAAACATGCCATTAATGCGGTTATCTATAGAAGAACCTATGGTGGTTAAAGCTTGCCAAGAATACTTTAATGAAAAATGGGAGCATATTGCTCCTATCAATAAAGATAAAAATGAGGTTATCAATTGGATACAAGAGCAGATAAAATTGCTTGAGAAAAAAATGAAGATATCTTAAAAAGAATCTCCGAAATAACCAATAAAAAAGCTAAAAAACAAGGGTTGTAAATGCACATCTGTAACCCTTGTTTTTTTATTTATCAAAAAAATGAAAGCTGCTCTGTTTGTGCCTTATAAACTTTTACTTGGCGATTGGTGATTTTATCATCCTCTCTGATTACTCTAAATAAAAACGGTGAATTGACATCGTAATTTAAATAATTATCTCTGGCAACGCTTTCGTCATAATTGGCATAACAATACTTGCAGTTATTTATACATGTATTATATGTTCCTATATCAATGCTCTCCGCACATCCACAGATTGATCTTTGATTTTTATCCTTTGGAATATTTATCTCCTTACCTATAAGCTTTGATATGAGCCGATCATCTATGCACTTGCCTGACATTATACCATATGGCCTCAAATCAATGATTTCAGCACAACTTGAAATCTTTAAATTATACTTATCTGCAATATTCTTAAAGGAGGTAGCAATTAACTCTATCTCCGTTGATGATATGTCTCTTACCCCAATGGACTGTAGCCTTCTTTTTATCTTTCGGTAATTATCCAAAATACTAATAACCACTGTGTTTGTATAATCTTTCAATATTTGTGCCATTTCATGAAACTTTGTTATATGAAACTGTGCATCGATCTCCTTTGTTACAATTATAGGGTCATATCTCCATACAACTCGCTCCTTACCAATTTTTTAAATCCCCGAGACCTCCTATTGTTCAGTCCTTCCCAAGATATTCATGACTACCCTGATACTATGACCTCTGTTGACTTCTCATGGTAAATCTTGTTTCAAACGTGATTCAAATTTCATTTCTTCACGTCCATGAGACCTCCCCAGGTAAGAGCACAAACTTTCCCTCCATATATCTGATACATTTACTTTGCCTGTTTCGGATAGCTATCGGGCTTTGTTTTGTCATGCAAACTCACCCACAGACTTAAGCCTTATATGTAGTTCGTGTTCCTCAGACCGGAGTTTTGCCGCCGACTTCCTTCAGATTCCACCTCGCGATGGATACCCTTGTCTTAAGCTAACGGTTGGCGCTATCAACCCCCGTATCGGACTTTCACCGACTAGCTTGCGCCCATGCTGGTCGCACATGAAAAAAGACATCTTTTCAGATGTCTTATTAGTCCTATTTTGAAATATTTAATCTTTGCAATAACACTTCATGCAACACTTTTGAAAAGTTTATCCCTGCTTTTTCCGCCTCTTCGTTTCAAATACCATCCATTCTTTTCAAGAAGTTCTATCATGTCTTTCCTCTTCATCTGTTGTTCCCTCCCTACAATTACATCATACGTATTCCATACGTATTTGACAGTACTTTTTACACATTTAGTACATATTTCTAATTTATAGGGATTAAATAATGTAAAGGTCACACATTTTGCTGCCACACTTAGGCTTATTATCACATTAGCATATCAATTTCGAATTATTCTGATTCTGGCAAAATTATTTTTTCTGGACATTCTTTGATTGTTTAATCTATTATTTTTAATTCAATGGCTGTCACATGTTCCAATTTAAGTATTTCTCCCAATTGATAGGGTACAGAAGTTCTAAATAGGGGCCCATCCACAACTATTGTATGATATTCTCCATTTTCTCCGCAGAGGTCTATGCCATACTGTTTCATATCATCCAAGAGCTTCTCATCAATTATTTTGCCAAGAAAATCTGCCGGCAGCTTTTCTGGATGAACACATTTAATCAGGCATTTATATCCTGCACCAATTACCTCCCGTACAAGTTCTTCACGATTCTCATTCCATAAAGGTAGTATTGGAATTAAATCTGCCTTTCTGCACCTTTCCTCATCCCACATTTTATGTTCTGGTATGTCAATATCCCCAAATACACATGCTTCCGCACCAAGCTTCTTCCATTCCAAAAGAGCCTTTTCCATAATAACATCATAATCCATGCCATCGGTATCATAACACTCCAGTGGAATCCCAAGGGACTCTGAGATGCTTTTAAGCAGCTTCTTATCAGCACCATGAAACCATGAACGCTTTGCCATTGTGTTATACATAACAATGAGTCCGATAGGCTTATGCCCTTGCTGAACCATGCGGTGTAATGCCAATATACTATCTTTTCCTGTACTAAAAGCAGCAACAAATTTCATTTTTATTTCCTCCACTTTCCACTTCTCTTAAATAAAATCCAGTCATTTATTATTTCGACATTATCATGAATAAAGTATATCACAGTAAAGCCTGACTTTGTAAAAAATCAGGCTTTACTAACTTCTCTTACTTAGTATTATTTAAAAATATACCAGCAGCCTATCCCCACTATTTTCAGTTATCCATAACTGAAAATTGGATACAGTATTCTTAACTACAACAACATTCATATTCACCAGTTGAATAACTTTCTACACTTTTAAAGTAATCACCACAGTTGACACATGCCTTTACCACAGTATGTATAGTAAATATTTTCATATTACGCCATCTTTTAAACTGTCTAAATACTTATCATGTATCATCTTTCTTGGATAGCTTTCATCTCTAAAATCTGTATATTTTCATGATCTACGCCATACCGCTGCTAGTTTAATGCTACATGAAGGTGTAGAACTTAAAACTGTATCTGAAATTCTTTTCCATATCAGCATTTCCATCACAGCAGATATATATAGTCACGTTATAGAAGAAAAGAAAAAACAAGCCGCTAAAAAATTAGATAAATATATAAAGTTATTTCATTTATTCTCTTGTGACATATTTGTGACATGAAAAGCTATATAAAAGGATTGTGGCATAAAAATAGGCTACAGATAAAACTCTGTAACCCTTCATTTCACTATGTATGGCGGAGAGAGAGGGATTCGAACCCTCGGTAGCCGTTTTGTAGCTACACACGATTTCCAGTCGTGCGCCTTCGACCAACTCAGCCATCTCTCCGTTTTGTTGCTCGCACTATGTTATTATACTAAAAAAATCACTAAATAGCAACATGAAATTTTATCAAAGAATCATAAACATTTCATATTGAGCTACTTTTTCTTTTTCAAACCCTAGTTTTTTATAAAAACCATATAAAACATGATTATTTGGAAAGCTTGTTCCAAGTTTTATTAGGTTCAGCTTATCTATTGCGTTTCTTAGAAGACCAGTTGCAATTCCTTGTCCTCTGTGTTTTTTATTTACCCAAATCAAGTTTATTCTACCATACTCATTTATGCTCAATACTCCCACAATTTTATTTTCTATAAAAGCTCCATAATTATGCTGTCCTTCTGACTTTTCTATATATGGCAAATCATTCTGCCAGTTTATATACACATCTCCCATCTCATCTCTTATCTCTTTTAATTGGCTGAATTCAATAGGTTTTATGTCATATGGATTATTGAACTTCTCAAATTTACTTAAATCCGATAATTGAAAATATTGAAGTTCGTACACTTTTTCATAACCATGTTTCTTGTAAAAATTCAATGCCCTGTCGTTTCCTATTATAGTTTCCAACATCATCATTTTGCAGCCTTCACTAATGGCTCTTTCCTTATGAAGATAAAAAAGTTCATCTGCTATTCCTTTTCCTCTGTAATCGGGAATAATGCAAAGAGCGCCACATCTCATAGTTTTTATCCCATTATAATCTTTTATGCCACCTAAAATTAGTCCCACAGGCCTTTCCTCTTCTATGGCAATAAAAGAATTTTTGAGTTCATTGCCTTCCGGACCAAAAAATCTTTTTTTAAATTCTTCCAAAGGCAAATGAAGATTAACAATATAATCTGAAAACCCCTGATTAAAACATTGATAGATAAGTTCAAAACCTACGTCTTTGCAATTTTTAAAAGCCATAATCATCACCCACCACTCTTCTTGAATGGGGTTATATAGTGCCCCCACATCTTTTTTTAGATTATATCATAACTTAGTATTAACAAAAAGGAAAAAGAAAAAGAGCAAGTATGCCAACCTGCTCTTGTATTAGCTATCGCTTTCTGTAAGTTTTACTTCGACGGTCTTATATCTGTTCAACTCGCCATAGGCTTCTACTTTTACCACATCTCCTACTTTATGCTTCTGAATTATTTGCTGTAATTGCTCTATTGTAGTTATCCTTTCACCATCCACCTTTGTAATGATATCACCTCTAACCAGACCTGCCTTATCTGCTCCGCTTCCTTCTATAACCTGTCTAATCAAGACTCCCTGTGGAACATCATATTGTTTCGCTGTCTTCTCATCTATAGTCTGTCCTGTGATCCCCAAGTAAGGTCTGGATACCTTCCTGTTCTGTATAAGCTGCTCTATGATTGGCTTGGCTTCATTTATAGGTATTGCAAAGCCCATACCCTCTACCTTGTTCTCTACTAGCTTCAAAGTGTTTATCCCTATTACCTTGCCTTCAGAGTTTACCAGAGCGCCACCGCTATTTCCTGGGTTTATTGCCGCATCTGTCTGTATAAGTTTCATTGTTCTGTTCCCTACATATAACTCTCTATTCAATCCACTGATTATTCCTGCTGTCACAGAACCTGCATAATCAGTGCCCATTGGGCTTCCTATTGCCACTGCAAGCTCTCCAACTTCCAGAGTTGATGAATCTCCCAGCTCAGCAGGTTGTAAATTCTTTCCTTCGACCTTTATAACAGCCAAATCCGTTTGAGAATCTTTCCCTACCACTTTTGCTGGCAATTCGGTTCCATCATGTAGTATTACCGTTATATTATCGGAGCCGTCTATTACATGGTTGTTGGTTACAATATGTCCATTGCTGTCAATTATTATGCCCGAACCATTTCCTTCGCTTTCATAGGTATACCCGAAAAAGTCTCTCATGCTCTTTTTAATTCTTATAGCCACGATGGAAGGAGATACTTTTTTAGCTATGGGAACAACCGGTGATACAGTCTTGTCTATAGTATAGTTATATTGCTTGTCTTGGCTTGCATAGACCACATTTTTTCCTTTCATGTTATCCATTATGTTATCCGCTATGAAACCAAAAGCAGATCCGAAAGCCAATCCTATGGCTAACGCTATAGCTATAGCTGACTTACCCCATTTCTTTGGCTTCTTTTCGATCACTTCCCTATAGAATGTGGATGTGGGCATAGGCATATTCTCATCAACTCTTCCTGTAGCTTCATTTTCTATAGGTGTCTCTTTTATAGCTACATCTTCTACAGGTATGTCTTCTTTAGTCGCATTTTCTATAACTGTATCTCCCGTAGGTACGCTTTCTATAGCTTCATCTTCAATTATATCCCTTCTGATATCATCATCCATTTTGTATCCCTCCTTAGTTTTACTATTTTAATTGTAAGACATATATTTTAATAAAATATGAATAAAATGTTAATTATTTAGCTTTGCCAATGGTAAATGAGAATCTTATGGCCCCATCCAGCTTATCTGCCCAAATTTTTTCACCTTGAAGTATGATCATTTCCTTTACTATGGATAATCCAAGACCAAAACCAGATTTGTATATTCCTCTGGTTTGATCCCCTTTATGGAATCTCTCCCACATATTTTTTATTTCAATTTCATCTACGTTTTCACATGTGTTTATAATCTCCACCACTACCTTACTCTTTTCTTCTCTGGTTCTTAGACTTATATACCCATTCTCCTCTGTAAACTTCACCGCATTGTCCAGCAGGTTGGTAATTATCCTTTCCATCATTGCTTTATCTGCATTTACCAAGGTGGAATCATCATGGAGCTTCAACATCACATCTATGTTCTTTTTTGTTATTTCATTTTCGAAATTTATGAGCTTTCTTCTCAGCATTTCGTTTAGCTCAAAATTGGTTTTGTTTACTTCTACCTTGCCTTGCTGAATATTGTTAAGTTCCAGAAGCTCATTGGTCATCTTTATAAGCCTCTGACATTCATCCATGACTATGTTGAGATAATGTCCTTGCATCTCAGGAGGTATTGTTCCGTCCATTATTCCTCCCACAAATCCCTTTATGGAAGTCATGGGAGACCTAAGATCATGAGAAATATTTGCTATGAAGTTACGCCTGTTTTCTTCGATCTTTTCCAAGGATTCCGCCATATCATTAAAGCTCTTTGCCAATTCTTCTATTTCATCACCTGTCTTTATTTCCAGCCTCTTCTGAAACTCTCCTCCCGATATGACCTTAGCAGCCTTGCTTATCTCCATCAGAGGCATGGAAATACGCTTTATTTGAAAATATAGGATCACATATGCAAAAAGACCTGAAAATATAATTGCAAGTATGGTTATATTGTATATATCCCTGAAGGATTTCTGAATCCCCGGCATGGAGGCATGTACTAAAACGGCACCTTCAAATTCATCATTGTAGAATATTGGGTAACCTACCGTCAGCACCGGCTCACGGAACTTGCCTCCAAAATTGCCTGTCTCAATAATATTCCTGCCTCTATATAAAATTCCCAATCTTGTGTTGTCCACTTGTTGTCCTAAATATTGCTCCTCATTGGTTCCGGATACTCCAAAAATCATACCATTCCTATCTATTATCCATATTCTGGCATCCAAAAACTTATCGAGAATCTTCAAGTCCTCAATTAATGTTTCCCTGTCAAGCCTTCCAGAATAGAGCCCGATTGCAATGTCTTGGGTTATCTTCTGGCCATATTCCAGCAGCAGATCCTTTTTGCTATCTATGAAATATTGGGAAAAGAGCTTCATAAGCACCAAAGCCAATATGCCAAATCCCAATATTATGGTTATTCCATATGTTATAAAAAGCTTTTGAAATATGCTTTTCTTCATCTTTTCACCTCAAATTTGTATCCAACACCCCATACAGTCTTTATTTCCCATCTCCCCATATCATCATGAAGCTTCTCCCTCAACCTCTTTATGTGGACATCTACAGTTCTTGAATCTCCTATGTAATCATAGTCCCATACCTTCTCCAATAGCTGCTCCCTGGTAAAAACCTGGTTGGGTCTTGAAGCAAGAAAGTATAAAAGCTCCATCTCCTTAGGAGGCAGCTCCAACCTATTGCCTTTAAAGGTTACTGTATAATCGTTTTTATCTATAGTTAATCCTGGAAATACCAGTTTCTCTTCCTTTACCATATCATTGTTCTGAACTCTTCTCAGCACAGCCTTAATGCGGGCCAAAAGCTCCTTTGGATCAAAAGGTTTCACAATATAATCATCAGCTCCCAGTTCCAGTCCCAATACCTTATCTATTACCTCTCCTCGAGCTGTAAGCATAATAATAGGTATATTGCCTGCCTTCCTAATCTGCTTACATACTTCATAACCATCCATATGAGGTATCATTATATCCAGAATCACCAGATCAGGAGTCCATTGATAAAAATCCTCCAACGCTTTTTTGCCGTCATATGCTATCTTTACATCATACATTTCCTTCTCAAGATAGATTCTGATAAGTTCCGCTATATTCTGATCGTCATCCACCACAAGTATCTTATACTTCATTTCTCCACACCCTCTCAGTTTAATCCTTATCCAGTCTTTGAGTATTACAGCTCTGGGAACTTCTATGCAGCTTATGAATTGTATATTCCGATCCCTATATAAGCAAACAACAGATTTATCTTAAAAGAATCATACAGCAAAATATTTAAATAATCAATAAAACCTAAGGAAGAAAAATAATAAGCTGTAAAAAGATTGAAAAACCAGGCTTGTCTATATCGCCCATTGCAAATTTATATGGTTCAAAATGGACTATAGGAAAATTTGATTTAATATTTTATGTCAAATTATAATAAAAAGTACTTCCATTAAAAGTATTTTAATAGCATTTTTTTACATATGCATGAGAAGGTTTAACTTAAGAAATTTTACTTTCCTATGCATCATATAAAGCAAACTCTAATATAGAATTGAGGTTAAAATATGATTAAAATTTATGTTGAATTGGATCACAATATTCCCAGATATGCCTGCACAAGTTGCAGCTCCTGTGATAGTTTATTTGGAAAAAGCCTTTGCAAAGTAAAAAACAGAGGATGTTGCTGGTACTTTCCCAAATTCACCCTGATAGATATTCAAAGAATGTCCAAAACGCCGGATGGCCTTAAAGCCCTCAACAAGATATTAAGCAATCCCGGTACTCAAATATATAATTACTATATCCATGCCAAAGGTTTCTTTGATGAAGCTGAATATAAAAAGTATATGGAAAACGGCATACTGCCGGAGACAGATCATTTGGAAGATCACACCATATTTTTCAGAGGCTGTCCTTTCGTAAAATCAGGCAAAGGATGCACCTTACCTCCAAGATTCAGAACCTTCGTGTGCAATTTTTTCATATGCAAGGAAGTGTCTGAAGCAGCAGAATCTCATGAGTTGTTTCATAAATATGAAGAAGAGAGGCTTAGGTATTCAAGATGGCTTGATTGGGAAAATGAAAATCTAAGGCACATTCTTTCCCAGGACAACCTCACACTCCAAAGTAGCTTTACAGAAGTAATAAAAAAGCTTCAGGAATTGGAGTTATCCCAATATGAATTTCCTTACCTTGAGCCCATAGTCCTTGACGATTCATGGTATAGAGGTGCATAAAAACCAAAAAGTTGGCTGGGTCTTATTTCTTAAAATCCAGCCAACTTATAAAACAGACTCTAATTCAACACAGATACCTGAATCAACCAAATCTAGTTACCTCATTCCTTTTCCAAACCAATCAATGTTCTAGCTCACCTGACAAACTCTAAGCCAATTTGATCTTACTACCCAACTTGTTTTAACCGAAAAAGATTAACTTCGTTATCCAATAAACTAACCTAAACATTGGAAACCTGACAAACTTATCGTTGGTTGAATTAGAGTCTGCAGGAAAGATGTTCGCCATCTTTCTTACTTATAGTATATCACATAATCAATAAAAAATATACATAAATTTTCAGAAAATTTAATTTTTCTTCACTCCATTTATAACCATTTCCGCAACCTTCACTGAATCTCTGGCATCCTTTACATAAAAGTCCGCCCCAATCATGTTTGCATAGTTTTCATTTAGTACGGCTCCTCCTGCCATTACAACACAATCTGGACAATGAAGCTTGAGAGCTTTTATGGTTTCTTCCATGCTTTGTACAGTTGTTGTCATCAAGGCGCTTAACCCTACTAAAGGAGCTTTTACTTCCTTAACCTTACCAACAATTTTCTCCGTGGGCACATCTTTGCCCAGGTCATACACTTGAAAACCGTAGTTCTCCAAAAGTATCTTTGCGATGTTCTTGCCTATATCATGAATATCTCCCTTAACAGTTGCTATTACAATATTTCCTTTATTTATAGCTCTATCATGTGAGGAGTTCTTCATAATATCTTCTTTTATAACTTCAAATGCGTTTTTCACCGTTTCTGCAGACAATATAAGCTGAGGAAGAAATATTTCTCCCTTTTCATATTTTTCCCCTACTATATCTAAAGCAGGTATAAGGTAATTATCAACTATCTCCAAGGCTTTAAATTCTTTAAGAAACTCCCTGACTGTCTCTTTTACCTCTTCTTTCAATCCATCGATTATAATTTTCTTTAAATCTTTGTTGGTTTTATTATCATTATTTTCAGGTTTAGCTTTTGAATCTGCATATGCATTTATATACTCCTTGCTATCCTTGTCATGATTCCACAGAACATTAAATGCTCTAACTGTATCCCTCATATCAGCATCCATGGGATTCATAATAGGTGCATCCAGACCAGCTGAGAGGGCTGCTGCCAGAAATGTCCTATTTAATAGGCTTCGTGCAGGCAGCCCGAAAGATACATTGCTGACTCCAAGAGTGGTCATCACTCCCAATTTCTCCTTAACCAGTCTCACTGCTCTTATAGTTTCCTTTACTTCCTTTTGTTGAGCTGAAGCTGTAAGAACAAGACAATCCACTATTATATCTTCTTTTGGTATACCATACTCGCCGGCTCTTTTTATTATCTTTTCTGCTATCTTCAACCTTTCTTCCGCTGTTTTAGGTATTCCCCCATCATCTAATGTAAGAGCCACCACCAAGCAGCCATATTTTTTTACAATGGGGAAAATAGTTTCCATAACTTTATCTTCCCCATTGACTGAGTTAATTATGGGTCTTCCGTTGCAAACCCTTACTCCTGCCTCAATAACCTTCGGTTTTACACTGTCTATCTGCAATGGAAGGTTTACTATTCCTTGTATTTCCTTTATAGCTCTTACCATCACAGTTTCTTCATCCATCTCCGGAATCCCTACATTCACATCAAGAATATGAGCCCCATTGTCTTTTTGGTCCACCGCTTCTCTCAAAATATAGTCCATATCGTCCTTCATTAAGGCTTCCTTCAGCTTTTTCTTGCCTGTAGGATTTATTCGTTCTCCTATTATCTTTACTTCCCCACCTAAGGTTACTGTGCAAGTGGAAGAGCTGGCTGCCGTAATCCTTTCGATATGAGTTTTAACAGGTTTCAAGCCTATCAAGGCATTCTTAAGTTCCCTTATATGTTCCGGAGTAGTACCACAGCAGCCCCCTAGTATTCTTACTCCTGCTTCAGCCATTTGTCTACCATAGGCTGCAAACATCTCAGGAGTTATTTCGAATATGGTTTCACTGCCCGCCATCTTGGGCAATCCTGCATTGGGCTGTACTATCACAGGTATCCTTGAATATTTGAGAACTTCATGAACTAAAGGCATCATCTCTTTCGGTCCTAGCGAACAATTGATGCCTAAAGCTGCTATTCCAAGATTTTGCAGTATATTAACCATGGTCAGCGGATCTGTACCTGTGAGAGTTCTTCCATCCTCTTGAAATGTCATGGTACATATTATGGGCAGGTTGGAGTTCTCTCTTGCCGCAAGTATGGCAGCTTTGGCTTCATATATGTCTGACATAGTTTCTATTATTATAATATCTGCACCTGCTAAAGCTCCCGCCAAAACTTGCTCCTTGAAAGCTTCATAGGCTTCTTCAAAGCTCAAGCTGCCATAGGGTTCCATAAGCTGGCCCAAAGGGCCCACATCCAGAGCCACCAATTTATCTTTTGCTGCTTTTGTGGCTACTTCTACTGCCCTTGTTATAACATCATTCAAGTTAAGACCTGTATCATTTAATTTATACCTGTTGGCACCAAATGTATTGGTTGTTATCACATCAGCCCCTGCATCTATATAAGCCCTATGTATCTTTTCAATGACTTCCGGCTTCTCAATATTGTATCTTTCAGAAAGCTCTCCCGCTTTCATTCCACAGGCCTGAAGCATAGTCCCCATGGCCCCGTCGAATACTAAAAATTTATTAAAATCAACATTCCGACTCATTTGCAACTCCACACTTTCTGTACATACAATTTTTTTCTTCGCATCTGCTGCATTTGCATTTTACAATATTTTCTTCTCCTCTCTGAAACCCTATTAAGGCAGTCACGGACTTCCTTGGAATCATTACGTAATTATTATTCACTGAAAGCCCAATTCTTGTATAAGCTCTGAGCACTTCAATGATAACCTTTTGATTGGTTATTGACAGATCCCCATATCCCGGGCTGTATCTACTTGTTATATTATATCCTTCCCTTTGTGCCATCTCCCTCATGTCTTCCTGTACCTTATCACATAAAGCTTCTATTGCAGCAGTGGCACATGCATCCATCACTATTGCTTTGGTAAGGTTTATCCTGGAATAGTATTGGATCCTCTTGTCCACCTCAATGCCCAATGTGGCTGCCATAAGAGCACATCTATCCGAGTTGTGCAAATGTTCTCCCAGAGATTTGCTTTGGAAAATGATGTTTGTATTCTTAAGAATAACTTTTTCGCTTTGATTTTCTATATCATATATATTATAAACATAGTTTCTCCTCATGATTTCTTTTATTTCAATCATAGCTTCGTCTATTAGTTTTTCCATGACTTCATCAATGCTCTGATTCTTATAGCCTAAGTACCTTAAAACTTCTTTCCTGTCAATATTCACCTGAATCCCTCCGATTTAGAATATATTACACATAAATATACAGAAAATCAAGTGATTATATATAATTGTCTTGACAAATGTTACTCCTTAGCTTAAAATTTCTCATAAATATAATAAAGGCTTCCTATTGAATCATTTAACAACTAAGGAAGCCTTTCTTGGAACCCTTTGCGAAAAAGTAGAATCATAACTTTCCTATGGTCATAAAATTTAATAATTACTTATCCAGAGAGGTGGAGGGACTGGCCCTATGAAACCCGACAACCGGCATTCTCATTCCAATGCATCGGTGTCAATTCCTGCAGGATTATACACGGGTCCTGAGAGATAAGAGTAACATGTGCACAAAGCATATGATGCTTTATAGGTTTGTAAGGTTGCTTTCTTATCTGAAGGCAACCTTTTTTAGTTAGGTCGCTTCATTATTATGAAAATGCAAAAATATTCAGAAATAATGGGATTATGATGACAATAGGAAATGAGATGCTCCCTTCCCATTACATAAGCAGACAAGTTCATGAGAGGAGGATAAAATTGAAAATAAAATATCTTTTTAGAAAAAAACCAGTAATATCCTTGGAGATATTTCCCCCAAAGCCCGAATCACCAATTGACACTGTTTTGGAAACAGTAGACGCTTTATCTGCCTTAAGACCGGACTTTATGAGCGTTACTTATGGAGCCGCAGGGAGTACCAAAGGCCCTACCGTGCAAATTGCAGATATTATAAAAAACAAATACGGCATAGAAGCACTAGCCCATGTTACCTGCATAAATTCCACAAAATATGAGATAGATGGTATTTTACATCAACTCAAAAAATCAAATATTGAAAATATACTAGCCCTTAGAGGCGACAAACCAAAGGATGAAATCTATGCTGCTCGAAAACATAAGGAATATGAATATGCATCGGATCTCATTGCTCATATAAAAAGCCTAGGGAATTTCTGCATAGGTGCTGCATGTTACCCGGAAATTCATCTTGAAGCAGAGAGTCGTGAAGCTGATCTGCTCAATTTGAAAAGAAAGGTTGACCTAGGCGCTGATTTTCTCATAACTCAGCTTTTTTTAGACAACAATTTTTATTATGATTTCATGGAAAAAATAAGCGTAATGGATATATCCGTTCCTATATCAGTAGGAATAATGCCAGTCATTAATAAAAAGCAAATAGAACGTATAACCAGTCTCTGTGGAGCAAGTATTCCTGCAAAATTCAGGCGCATTCTGGATAGATATGAAAATAACCCGGAAGCTTTAAAAGAAGCCGGTATTGCCTATGCAACCGAGCAAATTATAGATCTTCTTTCATCTGGTGTGGACGGAATCCATTTATATACCATGAATAAGCCTGAAATAGCTATAAAGATCCTAGGACAGATATCTAACATCAGAAGACATCTTAAGAACCTCAACTATGCTTAAAACCCATTTCATTAATATGGCCGGATTATTATTTGAAATAATCCGGCCATTATTTAGGAAAGGGTTAATGAAACTAGCTTGCTTTATTTGAATTAATATATTTATATATTAGGTATAACTTTGCTTTTAAAGAACTCTCTTGCCTCTTCGGGTAAAACATTATACTTTTCACCATCAATTGAAACAGTTACACCTTTATTCTGGCATTGCTTGGCACAAAATGTAGCTTTAAAATCAACTTTATCATGCAAAGAATTTTCTTCAATAAGCTGTTGGAATGCTTGAATTACATTGTATGAGCCTTTTAGATGGCAAGAACTGCCGATGCATACATTCACTTTCATAATTTAGCCCTCCTGGTTTTTCGAAGCATATTCCACATGAAGCAATTCATGGACTCTTCCTTTTAAGATACCATTGTATAATGACATCATAAGTGGATTTTCCTCGGAGCGCTTTATGTTGCATAGCTTGTCAGCTGAATACAATCCTTTTCCTCTCATTACTCTCGCTTCATAAGGTACAAAAGGTTGTCCTCCGCCGTTTATGCATCCGCCTGGGCAAGCCATGACTTCAACAAAATCATAATGTTCTCCTTCTTTGATCCTTTCAATAAGATCGCTGGCATTTTTCAAGCCGCTGACAATGGCAATCCTTACTTCTCTGTCTCCATACATTATGGTTGTCTCTTTTACGCCTTCCATTCCACGGACGCCTTTATAAGCAATGGACATAAGTCCTGTATTTGATTTATCTGAAGCAATTCTTCTCAATACAGCTTCTGTAACACCACCGGTGACTCCGAATATGACACCTGCTCCAGTCATTGTTCCGAAAGGCATATCAATGGATTCAGGTTCTAACTCACTGAATACAATGCCTGATTCCTTAATCATCTGTATAAGTTCCTGAGTTGTGATAACATAATCAACATTAGGTATTCCATTAACCTTGAACTCATCGCGGGTAGCCTCGAACTTCTTTGCTGTGCAAGGCATTACAGCAACATGAACAGCTTTTCTTGATGAATTTTTGCTTTCTTCTTTTATTATTGCTGCAAACATCTGCATAGGTGAGCGGCAAGTAGAAACATGGGGTAGTAGTTCAGGATAATTCTTTTCGCAATATCTAACCCATGCAGGGCAGCAAGATGTAAACAATGGCATATCCTGTTTGCCTTCTTCTAATCTCTTAAGAAGTTCATTGGACTCTTCCAAAACAGTCAAATCTGCACCGGTGGAAGTATCGTATATTTCATCAAATCCCATACGACGAAGGGCCGCAACTATTTTTCCCATGGCATTTTCTCCATCGGATAATCCCAATTCTTTGCCCAATCCCACTCGTACAGCAGGTGCAATTTGAACTGTAACCTTCGTATTTTTATCATCTAGAGCCTTCCAAACTTCGGCTGTATTATCCTTAACTACGATAGCACCTGTAGGACATACAACGGCACATTGACCACAACCAACACATGGAGATTGAGCTATTGGAGCATCAAAGGAAGTGCTAATGGTCATCTTTGATCCTCTGTGAGCAAAATCGATGGCTCCCACATTCTGAATTTCGTTGCACATTCTTACACAGTCACCGCATAGTATACATTTATTTGTATCTCTTGTTATAGATGGAGAAGAATCATCAACTTTTGGTTCAGCTGCTGTATTTGGAAAACGAACGTTCTGAATATTGAATCTCATTGCCAAATCCTGTAGCTTGCATTTGCCGTTATTATTGCAGGTTGTGCAATCACGGCAATGGTTGGCAAGAAGCAGTTCCAATATATTTTTTCTATACTTTCTCAGTCTTTCAGTGTTAGTTTTTATTTCCATGCCTGCTCTGGGAGGAGTTGAGCAGGCAGCTTCCAGGCTTCCTCTCTCAGTCTCTACCATACACATACGGCATGCGCCATAAACTGAAAGCTCTGAATGATAGCAGAATGTAGGCAATTTTATTCCTACCTTGCGAATTAGCTCAAGAAGATTTTTCTCTCCATTTATTTCAACCGGTATACCATCTATTATCATATATTCTTTGTTTCCCATGTTTTAAACCTCCTTGATTGCATGGAACGGACAGGTTGCTATACAAGCTCCGCACTTTATGCATTTTGTTTGATCGATAGTGAAAGGTTCTTTTACTTTTCCGCTTATGGCTGTTACCGGACAAGTTCTGGAACACTTTGAGCAACCTTTGCACAAGTTTTCATCTATTACTATCTTCTTTAGTTTCTGACAACTTCCAGCAGGACATCTTTTTTCGTAAATGTGGGCTTCATATTCATCCCTGAAGCTTCTTATGGTGCTAACTACCGGATTAGGCGCAGTTTTGCCAAGACCGCAGAGTGCGGTAGCTGAAATAGTATCTGCCAGTTCTAATAGCAGCTCAATATCTCCATCTTCACCTTTTCCCTCTACGATTTTCTCCAAAATAGCTAGCATTCTCTTTGTACCTTCACGGCAGGGAACGCATTTACCGCAGGATTCATTCTGAGTAAATTTCATAAAGAATCGTGCTACTTCAACCATACAGGTTTTGCTATCCATAACAACCAGTCCGCCGGAGCCTATCATTGCATGTGCTTTGCTCAAGGAATCGAAATCCAATGGCATATCCAAGTGCTCCTTAGTCAAGCATGCACCTGAAGGGCCTCCTATCTGAACTGCTTTAAACTCTCCGTCGCCTCTCATGCCTCCGCCTACATCAAATATTACTTCGCCAAGAGTTGTTCCCATGGGTACTTCTATTAATCCCGTGTTCATTATATTGCCTGTTAAAGCAAAGGCTTTGGTTCCTGGGCTATTTTCCGGTCCAATCTCTTTAAACCATTTTGCTCCTTTTCGGATGATTAAAGGCACATTGGCAAATGTTTCAACGTTATTGAGGACTGTAGGCTTTCCAAACAATCCCTGTTCTACTGTCCTTGGAGGTTTTACTCTAGGCATACCCCTGTTTCCTTCTATGGATGCAGTAAGAGCGCTTCCTTCACCACATACGAAAGCTCCTGCTCCACGATTTATATGCAAATGGAAGCTAAAATCTGTACCTAGGATATTGTCTCCCAATAAGCCATACTCTGTGGCTTGTTGAATAGCCATTTTTAGCCTGTTGACAGCCATAGGATATTCTGCACGAACATATATATATCCTTCAGATGCACCGCAGGCAAGACCCGCAATCATCATGCCTTCCAGCATTCTATGAGGATCCCCTTCCATGATGCTTCTATCCATGAATGCTCCCGGATCTCCTTCGTCACCATTGCAAACGATGTATTTCTGCTCTTCCTTCTGCCTCTTAACCTGTGACCATTTACGACCTGTAGGGAAACCGCCGCCTCCTCTGCCTCGCAAATTGGATTCTACTATTTCATTGATTATTTCATCAGCAGTCATGTCGAATAGGGCCTTTTCAAAAGCAGAATAGCCGCCTATAGCCAAATATTCCTTTATTGAAGTGGCATCAATATGACCGCAGTGTTCCAAAACAACACGGGTCTGTTTATGATAAAAAGGTATTTCATCCTGTTTCTTGCATACAGAACCGCTTTTCTGATAAGCAAGTCTTTCAATATGTTCTCCCTGCATTATGGTTTTTTCTATTATTTCTTCGCAATCGCTAAGTTTTACTTTTGTGTACAGCCATCCCTGAGGTTCTATTCTTACAAGAGGACCCATTTCACAGAAACCATGGCAGCCGCTTTTTTTCATCCCCACAGTATCTCCATGAGATTCTTCCTGAAGCTCAACAGTGCACGGAATGTTTTTTTCCTTCATAATCTCCACAAATCTATCAAATATTTCAAGAGATCCGCTAGAAACACACCCTGTACCTGCACATACCAATATTTTCTTTTTCTGAGCTTCCAGCGATCTGCTGTATATATCACGCAGATTCTTCAAGTCTTCTCTGTTTTTCAGCATGTTACATTTCCTCCCTTAGATTCTTTAGCAGTTCAGACACCTTGTCCACAGTCATAGCCGGATATACCTTGTCATTTACCGTCAACACCGGAGCCAATCCGCAAGCACCGAGACAAGATACTGTTTCAACAGTAAAGCCCAAGTCATCTGTTGTCTTCTTATTTTCTGACAAGCCCAGTTCTTCACGAAGCTTCTCAAGTATAGGAATGGATTTTCTTACATGGCAAGCTGTTCCGTCACATATTTTGATGACGAATTTGCCCTTGGGCTCAAGGGAGAAGTTTTCGTAAAAAGTTGCCACACTGTAAATCCTTGCTTCACTAATTCCAAGCCTCTTTGCCAGATATGGAAAAACTTCTTTTGGCAAATAGCGATAATGCTCTTGTATGCCTTGAAGTATTCCTATAATCGCGCTGGGCTTGCAACCAAGTTCTTCAATAATATTGTCTACCACTTGGAAATCAATTGTTTGATTCATATATATCCTCCATTCTAGAAATAACTAACCTTGATTCTTTTTCCCATTTCTTTTAAGCAGAGTGATAATTCCTCTACCAGTCTCATTTTAATATTAAACCCTATGGGCAGATCTGGATTTTGATAGGCCGGATTGATAGCCTTGCCTACATAAAAGTTTATATCTGTAGCTTCCTCAAAAAGGGTTTTCGCTATAAGAGAGGCACCATCTTCTTTATAAATCCAGTCTGTGTACTTTCTGTTCTCTTTCAAATAATCCTTTGCATACTCCAGAACTCTGTTGATGGTGATGATTCCTTCTGTAACCAAATCAACACCTTCGATTTTTGCTGTTGGAGGTATATCAGGATCTATATACTTAGGTATCCCTACTTCAAGAGGTTTTTTCAGGAACTCTGCTGCAAGAGTTGATGTAGTTCCACCGCAGACTATATGTTTTCCTTCTTTTGAAAAGAACAAGGACATCATCTTTCGCACATCCTTTGGATCTGCAGGCGGACCTATTAAAAGATTTACCGGCTTCCTCTGTCGAATCTTAACAGTACATACAGTAGTATCATCACCGGGTTTTCCTCCATAAAGGGAGTAGCACTCGTTAAGCAACATGCTGCTAAGCGTTTTAGCCGTAAGGCTCGGTTCATATATGTTTTCTAAGTACTTTATTATATCTTCTCTCTGCCATCCAAAATTAAGGGATGTTCCAACTCCAGCGTGAATGGCGCCATCACTCACTGCAACAAAAGTATCTTCTTCATCAAGCTTTATATTGGATTTATATATTGTTTTATTATCAATTATTTCTAATGTCTTAGGGTAATCCATGTTCTTTCCTTTTCTTAAAAGTATTACATGGGGATTATCGTACTGAATGATCTCAGCTTCCATATTATCCGCAATTTGAATAATGGTAAATGTTGAGTAAGCCACTTGCCTTATTTTACAAATAGGAAGAGTCGATGCTATTGTAGTAACGCAATCCCTTACAGATAATCCATTTGCCATCATGGTGGATATGATTTTAGCAGTAAGAGTAGATAGGATACTTGCTTTTACTCCGCTTCCTAGTCCATCTGCTAAAACCACAACTGTGGAATTATCTCCCTGGACAACAACTTCCACATGATCACCGCATAATTGTTCTCCGAATTTGTTTACGCTTACATAGCCTACATCAGTACATAAATCATTCATCCATTAACGACTCCTTCAACTTTGTAAGTGCAATCTTTGTTTCAGCAGTTGTCTCACCCAATAAGGATGCAATCTCTTGCACAGTTCTCATTTGCTTCTCAATAACTTTATCTGTAATTTCTATAGTGCTGCGTTTAATTGCTTCTTTCTTTTCTCTCTGCAGGGTTTCTTCAGTAACATCACGCATTATGCAGACAATGATATTATAGCTTCTATCATAAATAACCGTCTGATCAACATATTTCTTATATTCCGGAAGATAAATGCTTTTATAATGGCATTCTCCACCCTTTTCATAGGCTTCTATGAAAGGTTGAGGATCAAGAATGCATACAACATTTTCCCCCATTACATCTGTCTCGTTCCTTATGTTCAACATTTTACATGCAGCATCATTGATCTGCTGCACTTCAAAAGATTCATTAAGGACAATAATGCCATTGGGAGTATTTTTTATTATATTATCAGAAAATGATTCTGCTTTTTCTTTTAAATAGGGCAGGCACATATGAAGGTTTGCCTTCCCTTGTAATACTGCCTTTGCCTTATCCCTGCATGTGTTATAACCACAGCTGCCGCAATTAAGTTCATCTTCAGGTTTGGTTTTTCCCATTTTCCTTAGGACTTCCTCTATTGCTTTGGAACCTAAATTTACCTGGCGGGGCACAAGGGAGGGAAAGTCTTTCTTCAATTCTTCCTCTTGGTAATTCTCAACAGTAAAATCCTCATTTCCTGCATATTTATTTACAAACATATAATACTTCACTGGCGAAGAGTGCTTCTTATCCATTGCAGGACCACCAATACAGCTTCCTTTGCAAGCAGACATCTCTACGAAGCATTTCTTCAGTTTCCCTTCGATTATATCCTCTATAGCAGGTATACAATTCTCAATTCCGTCAATAGCCATATATATATAATCCTGATTAGCTGCAGTCATTGTTCTCAATATGCCCCCTGAGGTAGGGAATAACCTAGCGCGGCTTTTATCATTATTGTCTTTATCATGTTTCAGTTCAATCTTTTTTTCTTCAAGCCAAGCTGTAAGTTCTTCAAAGGTAATTACGCAGTCAACCATTCCTCTATAGCTTTCTGCCTCTGCCTTTTTAGAAATACAAGGACCTATAAATACAGTTTTTGCCCCCGGGAATCTTCTCTTAATATCCATTGAATGGGCTTGCATGGGAGAAACAACTTGTGCCAAGTAAGGCAATGCTCTGGGGTAGTATTTTTGAATCAGCAAATTGACAGTATGACAGCAGGAAGAAATGATAACCTCTCCATTTCCATTATGTGTCAAGTGTTCATATTGCTTTTTCACAATTGTTGCACCTATAGCTGTTTCTTCAACTCCTGCAAAGCCAAGCTGACTTAAGGCCTCCTCCATGGAACTGATAGTGACCCCTTCATAGTTGGCCACAAAAGATGGGGCCAGACTTGCATAAACTGGTGCACCGCTTTTAATAAGCAATTTCGCTGATGATATATCGTTTCGTATGACCTTTGCATTTTGTGGACATACTACAAAACAATTACCGCAGAGTATGCATTCTTCAGTAATGATATGAGCTTGGTTTTCGGAAAAACCAATGGATTTCACGGGGCAATGGCGTATACATTTATAACAATTTTTACAATTTGCCTCTTTGAATTTGATGCACTCAGCCATTTGCTTCCTTCCCTTCTCTTTTTATTCCATTAGCCTTTTTACCACTTCATTCTCAAAGAAGGATAGTGTGTTTTCTGGCCGCACCGAAAACAACTCATCACCTATTTTGACACATACTCCTCCTAAGCAATTGTTCATGCAAAAAGAGCCTTTCAAATCGACTTTAGCCTCCATATTCCTCTCTGCCAAAATTCTCTGAAGCTGCTCTATAACTTCTCGCGACCCTTTAAGGTGACATGCACTGCCGACACATATGGTTATTTCCATAAATACTTCTCCCGATTCACAGTTTGTTATTATTTTAACAATTTCTATAATGAAAAAGAAATATAAAAGCAGCATACGGATATATGAAGGTCCATATGCCGCTATAAATCAATTAATATAATATTCTAATAAGTTCAATCTTTCTAAAAATACTCTTTGAATGAAACTTCAGTTTTTGATTCATATAACTTGTTTATAAATTTCTTATCCAATTTTGTGAATTTATACCCTTTTGGATAAATGAGCAGATCTTTGCTCTTGTTATTGGCTCCCTTGCATTTTCGCTGTACCAGATTATATCTGTTTAGGAAAATATCCGGCACCGGGGACACCCACATGAAAGTTGCAGGTATGTTAGACAATAGCTCAAATTGATTGCCACGCTCATATAGGTATATTTTCTTTTCAATACGCTGCGGTTCAGACTGTTTCTTTATGTCACCGGAAGACAGATAGGGTATGGTATTGTCTCCATGAATAATTTCAACATATTGAATCAAATCATCGTAAAGGACTTCCTGAACCGTAGCAAGAGGATGGTCTTTTGACATCAATGCCAGATATTCAAATTCCCAGATAAGATTATGGGCCAGCCCTTTATCCTCTAAGTAATCCAGAAAATAGCTTTCATAAGCATTATCATATCTAATAATTCCAAGGTTAAATTTTCCTTCAACTATATTGTTTATTGTCTGCATAGAATTTGTTTCCTGTACATTTATTTCAATTCCCTTATCCGGATCCAATCCAGCAACAAACTTAGTAAAGCCATGGGCTATATAGCTTACCCGAGGAATAGAAATGCTAAACCTTTGAGTGTCTGGATCATCATGTTTAGATAATGCCATCATTTTGTCAATCTGCTCCAGTATGTTCCGTGCATACACCAAGAATTCAGCGCCTTTTTGCGTAGGCACTACTCCCTTGGAAGTCCTTTCAAAAATCATAAATCCCAGATGATCTTCAAGTTCTTTGATAGCCTTACTAAGATTAGGCTGCGCCATAAAAAGATTATCCGCTGCTTGTGTAATGGAGCCTGCCTTTTCCACTTCTATGGCATACTCTAAGTATTGTGTATTCATATGTTCTACCCCTTTAAACAATATACTATTGAGTAGTTTCATTTACATTTTAAAACACCTATCCATAATAAATAGGTGTTTCTTCTTCATAAATGCAGTTTTTATATTCAAAATCGCTATAGCAATTAATATCTTTTATTATGGCGGAGAGGGCGGGATTCGAACCCGCGTGGGATTGCTCCCAAACTGATTTCGAGTCAGCCCCGTTATGACCACTTCGATACCTCTCCATATATAACCTATTTAGCTCTCTTTTTCCTAAAGAACTCTTTTAATATGTTGCTGCATTCTTCCTGAAGGATTCCTGCATATACCTCGCATTTATGATGAAACCAGTAATCTTCGAATGCATTTAAAACAGATCCAGCAGCTCCGGTTTTTGGATCCATAGCTCCAATATATAGCTTCTCGATTCTGGATTGAAGTATAGCACCGCTGCACATAAGACATGGTTCCAAGGTTACATACATGCTGCAGCCTATAAGCCTCCAACCGCCTAATATTTCACAGGCTTTCTTTATGGCAGTCATCTCTGCATGGCATGTAGCGTCCTTATCTGTTTCCCTGGTATTAAAAGCTTTAGATATGATGATTCCATCCTTTACAATAACAGCCCCTACAGGAACCTCGTCCATAGCTTCAGCTTTTTTTGCTTCATCCAATGCCATTTTCATAAAATATTCATGGGTGTCCATATTTAAAATCCTTTATTTGCTTTATTGGCACACTATATTATTATATAAAAAATAATCTTCTTTAGCAATACCAATTAACTGAGTCTAAAAATCTGGAATCGCAAAGCCCTCCATAAAAGGTATTGGATTTGTCGATTGCCTTCCTATAGAAAAAGTCCAATGAAGATGTGGTCCGGTAGAATATCCTGTAGAACCTACATTGCCCACAATATCCCCCTTTTGCACCATATCTCCAACTTCCACACTTATGGTATCCAAATGACAGTATGATGTATATATATTGAGCCCATGATCTAAAATCACCGTATTGCCTGATGCATTAAGCTCCATTGCAAGCACCACTTTCCCATTGTTAGATGCCATTACCGGAGTCCCCTTTTTAGCTTTAAAATCCAGACCCGAATGAACGCTGCTTCTTACTCCGTTTACATAACGCATTGCGCCAAATTCCGTGTTTATTTCTGCGTCTACCGGAGCTATGAACACTCCTTCATATAGTGGCTGTGGGATAGGATTTGCTTTTGCCTTTGCAATATTCTCCGTATCCGAATTCAAATTTTCCTGGCTTTTCTTTTCTTGAACTTCTTTTGATACGGTTATGTAATCTTTTTTAAAATTCTTTTCTTTGATTATTATTGTATTTTCCACTTCTCTTAGAATTTTGCCTTCCCTAGATATGAGTATATCATATCTGTATTCCCCCGGCTCTGCAGTGCAACTAACACCAACTATGGCCAATTGGCCCTTTTTATATGGGAAAAATTTTTCTGATCTTGCTTTCAAATTCGATGTAACCTTAACCGTGTCATCAGGATTTATACCTGATATATACACCATGAATGTATCTCCCTGGTAAAGAATTTTGTTAAAATAAGCTATATAAATAAGATCATCACAATAAACCGAGGAAATGGATATTATAAATGTCATAGTAATTAATATTAGGGAAAATCTTTTTAAATATCTCATATATAGTCTCCTGTGTCATATAACTTTATATATATATATTATATAATATTTTAACCTTCCCATGGAAGATCCTTTTCAATCAGGCAGAACTTTATTGAAATTTATTATTCCAAAAATTTTCCACAATAGATACCCTATGGTAATCACATGGTTCTTCATAAGAAATCCATTGAGAAACGTATAAAAATGAAATAGAAGAAATTTAACATTAAAACTGACCATTTGGTCAGTTTTAGTTTATCCTACTATTTAGATATTAAGTAACAACCATTTAGCTTTAGATAATTGCCCTCTTTTACCGTAATATACTTTTCTCCTTCAAAATTATCATTTGTAATTATGCTATTTAAATCTCCTTTACTATCCTTTGTGACTTCATAGTAAGCCAAACCTCCTTCAGAAACTACCTTATATTCACCAGCAGGTATTTCCTTTCCTATCTTATACATGCCTTCAGGATACTTACCGTCTTTTGCTTCCTGATTGGGGGCTTTGTCCGCCGATATCATCTTTGCAGCTCTTATCTCCAAGTATTGTCCTTCTGATACAGTCACATATCTGGTACCGCTAAAGTTATCATTAGCAATTATGCTTTCTAAGCTTCCAGTGCTGTCCTTAGATACTTGGAAATAAGCTAACCCCTCCGGTATGATGAAATACTCCCCTGCAGGAATATCCTGACCTACCTTATACATACCTGCTTTTATATATTCATCCTGTGGTTTTTCTTCTTGCTTTGCACCTGTATTATCTCCAGTTGGTGACGGTGTTTCATTTCCTCCTGCACATCCTGTTAATGTGCTCATAATAAATATAGCAATTACCAGAATAATCAAGTATGACTTTGCGAACTTCTTACTCATCAGCTTTCCTCCTGATTTATGATATACATATACATATGTTCTGCAATTTTTTTGATAAATATAACCATAAGCTTTAAAAAGAAAAAACGATGCAGTCATAGACTTCATCGTTTCCCAACAATATCCTTCATGAGTAACATTTATGTCAATTTCCCTCTGCATAATATCGGAATCTCTTTGATAACTTTGTCATGAGATACCAGATAGGCTTTGTCGTATAGGTTGCATACGGGACATATGTGATTTGGAATAATCTCCAGCTTGTCTCCTATTTTTATTTTGTCTCTTAGTTCTTTATTGTAAATGATAGCATGTTCATCAAATACTGAGTGGATATATGCATCTTTATATCCTTTTATGACACCCAATCCCTTGGTGGCACAAATACCCTTATTTCTGGTCTGCATTGTTATACCCTTTGCTCCTACATCAGTAATAACCCGCTCCTCAGTAGGACGGCTAATTACAGTAGTAAGCACCGTTGCTGCGCATCGGTCATATGTCCCTATGGCATTTCCCTGGGAAGCATCCATTAGAATATATGTTCCTACCCTAAGTTCTGTAATGCCTTTCATAATATCAAAATCAAACATTGAGGAAGGAGTGGAACCTATACTGACGGTTTCTAACTTGCAGCCTAGTTCTTCTGCTAACTTTGCGAAGAACAAAGTTCTCTTCTGACTTTCATCAAACAACTCTTTGCAATGTTCTACATTGTCTGCACCATAGGAATGCCCGTCATGAGAGAATATGCCCTTGAGATGCACATTTCTACATTTCTTTATATGGTTCACCAGATTAATAAAATCCTCTTCTTTTATTACACCTGACCGATTTTCTCCCACTTCTATTTCTATTAAAACCTGAGCCTTTTTATCCGCTCCTTCGAAAACCTCCTCCACCATACTCACTTGAGGTATGCTGTCAACTCCAAAGGATATATCCACTGCCTTTGCCAACTCCCTGATCCTCTTTAACTTGGCCCCGCCCACTATTTCGTTGGCAATGAATATGTCCTTCAATCCATTATCTGCCATAACCTCTGCCTCTCCAACTTTAGCTACGGCAATACCTTTTGCTCCGTATTCCTCCTGAAGCTTTGCCAAATAGGGCATCTTGTGAGTCTTGGTGTGAGGCCTTAGGTTTACATGATTTTTATCAGCATAGGATTGCATGAAGCAAATATTTTCTAAAAGCTTTTCCTCATCTATTATCAAGGCAGGAGTATCCAATTCTCTATAATCCATTTACATCCCTCCGACAAACTTGCTTATGATTATATAATATTATTTCATCATGTGAATTAACATCAATTGCTCTTTATACCTGCACCGGTTAAAGGCAGCACGACTGTCTTGTCCTTTAGCTCCGTATATTTGCTTATGTAATTCAAATAAGCCGCATAATTTACCGCAGACGTAACTTCAACATATATGCCTTTATGGGCCAATACTTCTCTTGCACTGGCTATATTCTCTTCCGTAACACCTATTATATCCCCATCTGTTTCTCTCACAGCCTTCAATATTTCACTCCCTCTTGCAGGAGCTGCAATGGCTATTCCCTCCGCCAAAGTTCCTTTATTTTCACAGGGTTCTACCTTGGTCTTATTGCTTATAAAAGCACTTTTTATAGGGGCACAATTCTCCGCTTGCACTGCCAATATTCTTGGCATTTTATTTATAATCCCCCATGATATCATTTCTCTAAAAGCAATATAAGCACCCATAAGCAATGTACCATTCCCTACAGGTATTATAAAGGCATCAGGCATCTTACCATTAAGTTGCTCAAAAACCTCATAAAAATAAGTCTTTGTCCCTTCCCAGAACAATGGATTATAAATATGGCTGGCATAGAACATATTTGTCCTTTCCACCATTTCTATAGCTGCCTTTGCAGTATCCTCCCTGTTTCCAGGAATCTTGTGAATCTCTGCTCCATGAGCTTCTATTTGCTTTATCTTCTTATGAGATGTTGAAGCAGGAACAAACACATGACACCTTATCCCTGCTCTTGCTCCATAGGCAGCAATGGCTGTCCCAGCATTTCCGCTGCTATCTGCAACAACCTCTTCCACTCCCAGTTTTTTTGCCATGGCAACGAGTATTGCAGCACCTCTGTCTTTAAAAGATAACGTAGGCATATGGTAATCTGCCTTTGCATATAGGTTTCGTGCCAGCGAAATCAAAGGAGTACCGCCCTCTCCCATGGTAATACTTCTCCAACAATCATCATTTTCAAAAGGAAGCGCATATATATATTTCCATAGTGAATGATCCTTTGAAATGGCTGTAGCTTCAAAATCTATGGGCTTTTTTTCATATTCAATACTTAACAATCCACCACAGTGACATTTCCAAGGATTCACATCCAAAGAGAACCTATGGCCACATTCTACACATACATACTCCATAGACCATCACCTCATATAAAATTCTCATAACCCATAGTTAAGTATAATTCTACCTTAACATAATCTCGACCTAATGGCTTTCAAGAAAGTCTTCCTTGATTGTCAAAATGCTTCCAAAGGAAGCCTTTCTTATATAAAGCTTATCACAAATTTACCTTATACTCTATACATAGCAAATAAGAAGGTTTCCTTTGGAATCCTTCTTATTTGCCAATCCATATCTATCTTATTTTTACATGTTTCCATTTGCCTGTCCTGAATCTTATATATACAAAAACCCATCTTACAAACTGATCGATGAATACCGCTATCCACGCTCCTGTCAATCCCCATCCCATGATGATGATAAAAATATAGGCAAGAACTACTCTAACTATAAGTACTCCCACAAAGGTAGCCACCAGAGGCCAGAATGTATCTCCTGCACCTCTCAAGGCTCCTGCCAATATTAATTGAGACGATTGAAAAGGCTGAACAAATGCAATTATCTTCAATGCTCCCGATGCACTTTCGATGATTAAAGGATCCGTGGAGTAAAGCCCTACTAATTGACGTCCGAAAAAGAAGAATATAACAGCCATAAATGTAGAAATCAAAGATCCAATTCTTCTGGTTTTCTTTGCATAGGCTTCCGCCTTTTCATGGTCCTTAGCTCCCAATGATCTGCCCACCAAGGACGAAGCCGCTATTCCAAAAGCCTGTCCCGGCTGGAAAGAAAGGCTCAATATGTTAAGCGCTATCTGATGAGCCGCATAAATAACTGTTCCCAGACCAGCAACTATTCTAACAAATATTAGTATTCCTACTCTTAAAAACATTTGCTCTATAGATGCAGGCAGACCTATTTTTACCAAATTGTACATTATATTTTTATCAAACGTAAATCTGCTTCTTAAATCAAGCTTGATGATGCTTTCCCCTTTTATAACATATATGAATAACAGTACGCAAGCTATAACCTGGGACAATGCAGTTGATATTCCCGCACCTGTAACACCAAGAGACGGGAATCCCAGCAATCCATATATGAGCAGAGCATTGCCTATAACGTTTAAGAAGTTGCACATTAAATTTACTCTCATAGGTGTTCTTGTGTCACCTACTCCTCTTAATGCAGCAGATATGGACATGTTAAAGGATTGAAAAACAAAACCAATCATAACTATTTTGAAATAATATCTGCCAGCTTCTAAAGCATCTGGCTCTGCTCCCATAAGATTTAGGATATTATCCGTATAAATTATTCCCAATATTGTCAAAGGTATGACCAGAAGTGTCATGCTTAATAATATTACATGCTTAAGAACCGTTTCCATTCTATCATTCTGCTTGGCACCGAAATATCTGGCAATCATGGCCGTTCCTCCCACATTCAATGCCTGAACAAGGGATAAGCCAATAAATAACGGCTGATTTGTCATTCCCACTGCAGCTACAGATGCTGCTGATAATGACTGATCCGGAATTCTCCCAAGCATCATCATATCTATCATTCCGAATAAGGACCCTAAAAGGAGTTCTATCAGCACCGGCCAAGCTATTTTTATGACATCATTTCTTACGGTAGAATTTTTTGAATCAGATATTGACTTTTCCTCAATATCGTTATTATTTACCTCTTCCATCTTTCGTTGCCTCTTCTCATTTAATAATTTTATATTATCTATAACAGTATATCTAAAACATATTTTAGCACATTTGGATTTATTCTTAAACTTTCTAATAGGGCTTATTATCAAACTCCTAATTTCTTATATTCAGTCACAGATCAACTCATCCTTGAACTGCTTATAACATATCCTCGCTATAAAACACCTACGTTTAAAGTATTCTAACAAATCTCCGATAACTTTTAGAAATCAAATATTTTTTATCTGGCCCCTCCGATTGTAAAAAAGCTTCTCAAAATACCTTTTCCATAAAAATTGGTGCATCCTTTGGAATTCCCCGACCACAATCAAAGCATTCCTCTACCATGTACGTTGTTTAAAGTATATGTGCAATAGCAAATAAAACAACAATCCCTTTCACCAGATATTAATAAGCAACATTCATTGTCGGTTTGCTTTCAATGCCATAATGTAAAATTGTAAGAATATAAACCAATGCTTTTAAATCATCCTGAGCTTGAGAGGAATAGGCTAAATTACTTTTTATTAAATAGACTTATATATAACTTGCCAATTTTTCGCTAAAAGAATATGCTTATTAATTTCCCTCTTATGTAGAAAAGTTGACATTTATAATATATAATTATTAATAAAGCAGCCTTACTGGAGATGATCACGTTGCTGTCATTAGTCTTAGATATATTTATGTTGTAACGATTTTAATATGTGTTGGAGTAACTTCTTGGCAAATATGATTTTTCAGCACACAAGCCACAGTAAAAGTCTTTTTAATTTTCAAATTCTACAATAGAATAGTTTATATCAACCTCCAACAGATATATGCCTCTATCATTTTGTAATTATAAATTATAGATTATATGATATGTTGGAGCTTTTCATTCATAAATTTCAATAAATCAAGGCTATCACAAGAAGTTAAATTATTATAAATATGGAGGAATATTATGAAGATTAAAGTCTGTGCAGGTTCAAATTGTACATTGTTAGGCTCAATGAATATATTAGACCAGATTGATGATTTAAAAGATATTATAAGCGAAGACGCTGACAATTACAGCGATGAAATTTTAGAAGTAGAAGTTATAAAGTGCTTAGGATACTGTAAAAATACTAACAAGAAGGTTGCACCGGTAGTAGTCATTGATGAGGAACCTATGTTTAATGCTACAAGTCAAGCTGTTATGGAGAAAATAGTCAATAAGATTAGAAAACAGAATTAGAAATGACGCTAAAAATACGGAGGAATAATTTCAATGAAAGAAAGTTATGTTGATCTAATTAACATAAGGAGACAGATATTTGCGAAAATCGCTAAGATAGCCTATGATGGTACTGACTTAAGTGAATTAGAGAAAGCATCTTTTGAGATTTTACCCGGTGAAGTGGCTACTTATAGGGAGAGTATATTTAGAGAGAGAGCAATAGTTGAAGAAAGACTAAGGCTTACAATGGGATTAAATGCCCGAAAGCCAACTGAATATAATCGGGTTACAGACGGAATAGCAGAAGTAGATGTGGCAGAAACACAATTTATCGAACCATTGATAAATGTAATCCCCCATGCATGTGAAGCTTGCCCCACAAAAGCTTTTTATGTCACAGACAATTGCAGAAAATGTTTAGCTCATCCTTGTACAAATGTATGCCCTGTAAATGCAGTTTCCATAGGAAAGAACAGGGCCGTTATTGATCATGGGAAATGTATTAAATGCGGCAGGTGTAAAGAAACATGCCCATATAGCGCAATTGTGCAATATGATAGACCATGTGCTGCTGCATGCGGCGTTAATGCCATAGAAAGCGACCATTTGGGAAGAGCTAAAATAAACAGTGATAAATGCGTATCTTGTGGAAATTGCATCATACAGTGTCCTTTTGGAGCGATATCGGACAAGTCTCAGATATATCAGCTTATAAAAGCAATTAAAGCTAATGACCATATGTATGCCATAATAGCTCCATCTTTTATTGGACAATTTGGTCCATTAGCATCCCCTGCACAAATATTTGAGGGTATAAAGCAACTTGGATTTAAAGATGTTGTGGAAGTAAGTTTAGGGGCTGATATTACAACTATTCACGAAGCTAAAGAATTTCTGGAAAAAGTACCAAACAAGATTCCTTATATGGGTACAAGCTGCTGCAACTCCTGGACTTTAATGGTAAAGAAGCTGTTTCCGGATCAATTTGAATATATATCAGACTCTGCATCTCCGATGGTTGAGACTGCTAAGTATATTAAAGCTAAAGATCCACAGGCAAAGGTTACTTTCATCGGTCCTTGTATCTCTAAGAAATTAGAAGCATTAAGAGAAGATGTTAAGGATTATATTCATTTTGTAATAACATTTGAAGAGCTTATGGGTATGTTTGTTGCCAAAGGAATAGAATTATCGGAAATTGAAGTATCTAAAGAAATCGAAGATGCATCGGCACTAGGACGAGGTTACGCTATAGCCACCGGAGTTGCTGAAGCAGTAAAAAAGACAGCATTGGCAATAGATCCATCAAAAGATATAAATGTTGAATGTGCATCATCTTTACATGAGTGTGTAAAGCTTATGAGAGCAGCTAAGGCAGGAAAGAAAAATGGTTATTTGCTTGAAGGTATGGCTTGTCAAGGAGGATGTATCGCTGGACCTGGTACATTGGCTTCATTTAATAGAGTAAGAAAGGCAGTAACAGAATTCAAAAATCAAGCTAAAGTTGAATCTCCACTTGATAATAGTATTATTGATGAAAATTTAAGAAACGTATAACGTTTCTTAATGAATAGTTGTCGGCAAAGAAGACATAATTTTAGATGAACAACTTAATAAACCTTGCTAAAATTCAATCATAGGCCTAGAATCATACGGAATGTATGAATTCTAGGCTTTTAGTGTTTCTAGATTTAATGCAGCAATAATTCTTAAATAATCTACAACAAGGATATATTTTCTAAATATCATATGTTCCATTTAATCAATTTAGATGCAGATTGTTATTATGACTACAAGTTGTCATTCACTAATTCGTATGACGGGTGATACAGACCGGTGGGGTTGTAATAGTTTTCTCCAATGTACCGGAAGCCTAACTTGGTCAATAGTTTTTTTGAATCTTCATTTTGCGGATGATGCCCCGCATACAATTTATCTGCTTTTAAATTATTAAAACTGTAATCAATAACGGCTTTTGCCGCTTCTAAAGCATATCCCATTCCCCAGTATTTTTTGCGCAGATGAAATCCAATTTCATATGAATGTATTTCAGAATTAAAAGGACGGATACCACAGCAACCAATCAGGTCTTCCGTGGAAAGGTCAAAAATAGGCCAGTACTGTATGTTAAACATTTTGTCATTATGTATTTCTACATACAAACGATCAATGATATCTTGTCTTGTAAAAACACCTGTAGCACAGATGAATCTTGTTACTTCCTTATCTCCCCATAACTGAGTAGCCAAATCCAAATCCGCACTGTTCCATCTTGAAAAACCAATCCGTTTTGTTTTCATAAAAAATTCTCGCATCTTAAATACCTCTCATTTGATAAATAGTCTGAAATAAGTATAACATAAAAATAACCATAAGAAAGGCTTCCTTTGGAAGCCTTTATAACAATCAATGAAGCCTTTCTTGAAATGCCAGGAAAGCATAAATTAAAAATTTGCACTTTCCTAGCAATATAAGAAAATCCATGTGCAGGTTTGAATCCTTACACATGGATTTCGCTATGGTGCACCTAGAGGGAGTCGAACCCCCGGCACACGGTTTAGGAAACCGTTGCTCTATCCTACTGAGCTATAGGTGCATTTTTATCGTACTTTGTTATTATAATAAATTTTTGAAAATTTATCAATGTTAATATGATGAAAATTTCATCTTTTCATCATATATATCTTCATAAATCAAGGAAATGCTATGATATCTATTTTATTAAAAATTTTATTAATTGGTTTGCTCAAGTAATGATCTATAGCACTCATAGGCTTTTTCATTAAAACATGCAAATACAACCTTTTCTATGGAAGTATCACTTGATAAAAATTTTTGAACCTCTTCTACGGCTATTCTTGTAGCTCTCTCAATAGGAAATGAATAGACACCTGTGCTTATGGCAGGAAAAGCTATGGTTTTTATATTATTTTCTACTGCTAGCTTCAAAGAATTCCTATAAGCATTTCTCAATAACTCGTCTTCTCCATTGCTTCCCCCTCTCCATACCGGTCCTACGGTGTGTATTACATGCTTTGCTGGCAAATTATAACCCTTTGTAATCTTGGCTTCTCCTGTTTCACAACCTCCTAGGGTCCTGCATTCCTCCAACAGTTTTGGCCCTGCTGCCCTATGTATAGCACCGTCTACACCTCCACCACCTAGAAGGCTGTTGTTGGCTGCATTGACTATGGCATCAACCTGGAGCTTAGTAATGTCACCGAGATAAATTTCAATTTTACCTTTCATCCCAATCAACTCCTTATCATTATTTGATTTTATATATTTATTGCATCATAATTCATTTAGATATTTCCTAAAAAATTCTAATATGCTAATATTATCTCAATACCATATAAAGGAGTAATGAATATGTGCGGCAGATTTTTGCTGGAAAGCGAAGTGGAAGATTTAGTAGCGAGATATAATGCAGAATACTCCATGGAAAATTATAAATCCGGGGAAGTTTTTCCTTCTGAAAATCCTCTTACTGTTATAAAAGCAGAAGATGAAATAAAGCTAATGCCTATGAGGTGGGGCTTGCCCATTGACAACAGCAAAAGGCTTATCATAAATGCACGAGTTGAGACAGTGGATAAAAAGCCTATGTTCAAATCATCCTTTTTAAGGAGAAGGTGCATTGTTCCAGCCAATGCTTTCTTCGAGTGGAAATCACAAGGCAGCAAAAAATTAAAGCATCAAATAAATAAAAACGGAGAACAAATCTTTTCCATAGCTGCAATATATGATGATAATGGCTTTGTTATATTGACAATGGATTCTACAGAGAAAATGAAAAACATCCACAACAGGATGCCCTTGATTCTTAGTAGAGAAGAAGAAAGTATATGGTTGGATACCACCACTGACCTTTATATGCTTAAATCTCTCATAAACAGTCCTCGATTCATAGATTTTCATATAAAGCCCACAACCCAGGAAAAAGAACATACCCTTTTTGATTATTTATAGACCACCTTCTGAGTTTGGAATAAGTAGAACAGGGATGAAAGGCTTCCAAAGGAAGCCCTTCTTTTATTTCCATCAAATCTCCACTTGGTCTCCTGGATTGAGAACTATTGCCCTCGTAAAGGTTTCTTCTTTTACTGCTTTTGCAAAGACCTCCGGGTCCTGCTTAATCACAGGGAAAGTATTGTAATGCATAGGTATCACATACTTAGGCTTTATCATCTTTACGGCTTCCAAAGCATCTTCGGGACCCATGGTGTAGAAATCTCCTATGGGCAATAATGCTACATGGATATTATAACTTTTCAAAAGCTCCATATCTTTGGTCAGGCTTGTATCTCCTGCGTGATATATCTTTTTCCCCATGAAATCAACTACGAAACCGCAAGCATGGCCTCCTTCAATACCACTTCCATGAAAAGCCTGAAAGAACTTGACGCTTCCGAACTCTGTTTTTGCCTTACCTCCAATATGTCCTGCCATCACATTATTATGGCTTTTCCTGAATTCAGCCCCAATTTCATTGGTTGAAAAAATAGTAGCGTTGGTTCTTTTGGCGATATCCAATGCATCTCCCTTATGGTCTCCATGATAATGGCTTACAAATATATGGGTAGGATTAACCTCTGATTCCTTTACTGCTGCCAAAGGATTATCGCTTATAAAAGGATCAAATAAAAGTGAGTACTCCCCTTCCTCTATCAAAAAGCATGCATGACCAATAAATTTAATTTTCACATCCATCATCCTCCATCTTCAAATAATTACTGGTATTATTATACCATTTCCTTCTATGCTTATGAACGGTTTAATCTTTGCTTCCTGTATTTGTGGAAATATTTTGAAACAATTGATATAATTCATAAAAAATAAATTGAAATATGATGACCCAACCCTCAATGTAAAATTCTACAGGCACCATGTTTTCCGTGAAGAAGTGAAATATCCTTACATCCTTGATTTGAGTGAATATAACAAAGAATGGTTTTAGTTAAACCAAAACCATTCTTTGTCATTTCAATCTTAGGTTCATAATTGATTTACTTCAAATATTCCTTGATCAATGTAAGCAAATCGCTGTATATACCATAAGCTGTTTGCTGTATCTCTGGATTTCTCTCAACAATGGAGATTTCACCCATAAGATCTGTGGTAATGGATAGTATAGATGTGGTGGAATCTACATTGCTAAATATATCCCTGTTGTTTACAAAGGCAGGATAAACTCTGCCTTTCACAGTCCCATTTTCTCTGTAGCCTTCACAAAGGAGTTTTATCTTTCCCCCTTTTCTTCTTGCATCTTCAATATCCTTCAAAGCAATATGCGAGATGCCCTTCCTTTCTATGGTCATGGGAGTGGTCTCTCCATCCATTAGAACATTAATCAAAGCAGCCGTCTTTGCTGAAGCATCCCAACCATCTATATCCATAGAAGGATCTGCCTCGGCAAAGCCTCTCCTTTGGGCCTCTTTCAACGCAACTTCATAATCTGATCCTGCTTCCATCTCTTCCATGATGAAATTAGTAGTGGAATTTAAAATGCCCTTAAATCCCAACACTGTACATCCTGGCAAAGTTTTTTTCACCAAATTGAATATGGGCGTTCCGTCCATAACTGTGGTCTCATGCAGCAAAGCCAAGCCCTTTTCATCCGCCATCTTCTTTAGCCTTTTATAATCCCAGGCTATGGGACCTTTGTTGGCGGTTATTACATGCATATTATTCCTTAAGGCTTCTTCTATATGACTTATTGCCGGCTGCCCATCCTTAATGGAAAGTGTGCTAAGTTCTATGAGTACATCTGCTCCTGATTTTCGTATAATATCCAAAACACTGCCATCTATTATTTGAGGATTATCCCGAGAAAATCTCCCTTCTGTCTCTGCTTCATGCAAAGCTCTATCAAGATCCACTCCTGATGGATCAAGAAGTGAACCTTTTGACCTTGTGGATATGGCAGTGACAACTACATTTACATCATATTTACTTCGGATTTCTTCCCCTTTCTCCACAAGCATTCTGGAAAATTCCTTACCCGCATTTCCAAAACCAATCATGCATATAGATAATTTTTTGCTGATCACTATGGCACACCTTCCTCTATAACTAATATTTAAAAACTCTATTCTTACTCATTAAATAGCGGTTATTCTTTAATCTTTCCACCCTTTTCATCCTATGAAGGGTATCATCATCCTTATCCTGATTATTAGTACAAAGCCTCACAGTTATGGTATGCGTTTCTGCATCCCAATATATCCGAATACCCTTTCCGTAGAACTAAAGTATCTTGTCAATGAGTAAATTATACTCTAACAAAATCAAGGCTTCAAGCTTTGGATCAGCACAAGGCACAATGAAAAATATTTTTCTTTTTGCAACACATGTAGATATTGCAGGCTCCAGTAAAAATCCATCACGGTAACATCCTTTGCAGCGGCTTGCTTCCCTTGTATGATAGTAAGCCGCATTTTCATTAATCAATAAAAATGCGGCTTATAGGTTGAGTCATTGATATTGATTAGTATATATACCCATGGGACTCCTATGGCTCACATAATCCCGCCTGATCTTATTCATCTCGCAGACCATACTTATAAAGCTCATAGAAGTGGTGTGTAGGACCATTCCCTTTACCGATATCAAGGGAATGCTCAATGGCTTTTGTCACATAATCCTTTGCCTTTTCAACTGCGTCTTTAACGGATAATCCCTTGGCAAGCTGGGAAGCAATTGCAGAGGAAAAGGTACAACCGGTGCCATGTGTATTTTTTGTAGCAATACGGGATGTTTCAAAGCGGTAGAAATCCTTTCCATCATAGAGAATGTCTATTGCATTGCCAGAGGCATGACCTCCCTTTATTACTATGGCTTTACAGCCCATTGAATAGATTTTTTTTGCAGCAGCTTCCATATCTGCTACCGATGTAATCCGCATATCCGCAATTTTTTCAGCTTCTGGAATATTGGGAGTCAATACATCAGCAAAAGGAATGATTGTTTTTATCAACGTATCCACTGCAGTAGGTTCCATAAGGGGGCAACCGTTTTTTGCATACATTACCGGATCCACCACCACATTGGCTGGATGATATTCCTTCAATTTTTCAGCTACAGCATGCATACATGCCGGGGTGGAAAGCATACCAATCTTTACGGCATCTACCTCGATATCCTCAAAGACTGCATCGATCTGTTTTTTAATCATGTCCGGCGTTATATCCTGTATATCGATGACTCGGCTTGTATTTTCCGCAACAACAGAGACAATGACACTCATGCCAAAAACACCATGAGCAGAGAAGGTTTTCAGATCTGCCTGTATTCCTGCCCCTCCACTGCAATCTGATCCGGCAATGGTCAAAACTTTTTTCATCGTAGAATCCCCTCCTCTATTTTCTTTGGAAGAACACTCTTTTATGATGACAACACTATGGCATATGCCTTACTCCTTATAGGACATATTCCAGAAATCAAGCTCCAACAAGCTTGCCTTCTCAAAAATAGCTGCAAGTTTCTTTTTTCTATCATCAGACAAAGCAGCACATTTTTCATCGGCAAAGTCGCTCCACAGTCTACAACTTGCAACATAACGTTCATTAGCATAATCTTCAATAAAGTCCCGATATATTGACCCTTTTGATTCAGGTTCAGCGGCTATTTTTCTGAATATGTAATTGTAGCTTAACATACAAGGCAAAACTGCCATCAGCATCTCACATATATCGCCATTGTCAGCAATATCCATCATGAAATCTATATAGTTTTTATTTTCCGGAAATGGCTCTATATCTTCAATATCACTGTCTGTTAATCCAAATCGGTTTAAATAGCTTAAACGAACAGCTGATTCTGTATCAGTTACAAAGCATAGAGCAGAATAAAACATTTGAATATCCTTTAATGTTGAGGAATGATATATAGCTTTTCCGTATACTCGTGCATAGTATTTTAAATAAATACTGTCCTGAATCATATAATGCTTGAATTTTTCCATGGGCAGGGTTCCCTTTTTTACCTCTTGCACAAATGGGGCTTCTACACAACGATCCCAAATAGGCAAAACTTGAGCCAAAGTTTCTTCCATGAATGTCATTTCATTCACCTCCTAAAATAAAATAAGAGCATCCAAATAAGTTGGGAAGCTCTTTTAAATGCAAGGGCGCTTAGAATATTGGCTACTTATATTGTTATTAACCTGCATGTCCAAAAAAGGTACTAACCTTTCAACCTTGTTCAGTTCCCTCGCCATCATATCAATTGTATATAATTTCATGGAAAAAGGACGCCATCCTTTTGGGAAGCGTCCTAATTAAATACAATGTAATATTCACTGCTTCCCTACGTAGGTATTAACCAACAGGTTCAAAGGGTCAGGTTTTACCTTCTCAACTGCCAAGCAGTTCCCCCGCATGATGAAAGTTTACCATTATAGCTCAGATTTGTCAACATCCATCATAAGTACCGCTCTCATCCTCCAAAAGCGCATAAAAACACTGCCTGCTTATTTCACACAGGCAGTATTCCGATAAGAAAGGCTTTCTTTGGAAGCTTTAAATCAACCAATGAAGCCTTTCTTGAAGCTCATTACGGAAAGTTTATATTAAAGTGGAACTATACTTTCCCATGGCTTATAAAAATGTTATTTCTTTTTTACCGGATAGCATATCTCCGTTACCAGTTCATCTGGATTTTTTGTTTCTGCCGGGCTCACATGGTAAATGCAGAACATTGGTCCATTAAATTCATAACCGTTATCTCGAACCCATTGGGCTACTATTTTGTGAATCGATGTGAGCTGATCATAGCTCCCTTTTAGTATTGCAGAAGCAAATTCCACTGCAGGAACCCTTTTGAATACCACATGATGAGTATTTTCATAGGAACCTTTTACGGACATCTGAATTTCCACATCTACATCGCTTTCTTTATGTCCCTCATCGTGAAATATGGCCATACCATAACTAGGATCTGCAATCTGCATGTTCATTCCCGCAGTTTCCCTCATCATAATATCCCATAGCATTCCTTCGTGATCGTAAGCAGGAATTACCTGGCGAACACTAGCAACATAACGTTCCGGTAAAGCCTTGATGGTAACATTATAGTTCATTGCTGTTTCCTCCTTTCTCAGTCTTTGGATGGCTGTATCAAGGAGCAGCAGACGACGACTGATTTCCTCTGCCTCAGCCTGCACTTCGGCTCGCTTCACTAGCAAATATTCAGCCAATGTTTGGGAATCATCATAACTTTTTAGTATCTCTCTAATAGTTGAAAGACTAAACCCCATATTCTTAAGCTCAGTAATTCGGTTAGCAACAGAAAGCTGTTCCTCACTGTAATAGCGATAGCCCGTAAAACTGTCGATGCTTTTTGGCACCAGCAGGCCTATTTCATCATAATGCCGCAACATCCGTATACTGATCCTTGACAATTTTGAAAAATCACCTATTTTCAGCATGCTTATTTCCTCACATATATGTGTTTTTTTGAGCTCATTTTCATTCTAGAGTATATCACAATGTGAGAGTCAACAAGGATTTTTAAAATTATTTATTTAAACCTTAAAATGTTAACCATTTATGATATTGAAAATCACTATGTTCAAAACATATTGTCCATATTGAAATCATCTCCACCAACAACCATTCCTCCATAAATCAACCAGAAAAGTATTGCTGAGTGCGGTAATCCATAAAGAAAGGCTTCCTTTGGAAGCCTTTTATAACAATCAATGAAACCTTTCTTGAAATGCTTTTATGAAAGTATAAATTAAAAATTTATACTTTCATAGCATTATAAATCAAGCACCCTGATTAGTATTATGCTACTAAATAATCAGAGTGCCTGAATTCTATTTTATATAGTTAGAAAATAGCCTCAATCTATTTAAATTGCTGTATTATGGTGCGCCCGACAGGATTCGAACCTGTGGCCCCTTGATTCGTAGTCAAGTACTCTATCCAACTGAGCTACGAGCGCATTTTTAAGAACACATTATATATTATCACAAATATGCTTGAAAATCAAACAGCAAAATTTGCACATCTTTATTCCTTTCCATCAATCTTTCTGCTTTTTAACAACAAATATGCACCGGATATTATAAGGAATAAGGGAACAATACTTCTTCTTAAAGACCAGTATACATTCTGGAAATCAACACCAAACAAAGATATGATCACACTGCTGGGAAAAGAATTGATAAGTCCAATTATACCTAAAAATAAAAGTGCAAAACCAACGAACTTTTTATTGCTTAAAAAAATATCATAGCTATATACTTCCTCATCCTTTACTGTTTTTCCTGCTGCTATTTGCTTTCTTATGTTGTATCCGTCAAAAAAGCTGAAGAACCATAAAGGAACACATATTACAGGAATTAGTTGTTCTGCATTAAAGCTCAATAAAAGAGTAAAGGATCCAATGGTTGTAACCATTAGCTGAACTCCTCTCTTAAAAAGCCCCATGTACATCTGTGAAGCACCAGGTATTAAAGAAAAGAAAAAGAATATTATATCTCGGATCATCTTGGTTTCCTCCTGAACATAGTCTCCTAATCATCTTCATCCATTGTCATATTTAAGTTAAATATCCTGTCTGAAATATTCATTATGTTATTGTTCATCATTTCAAAAGGCTTTATAATGCTATTTTGAATATTTCCCATATTTTTCCCTATACTATCTATAATACAATGATTCCTATGGGGTGATAAATTGAATAAAGCAATTATCAACCCCGCTGCTATTAAACTTAATCCCAGACTTCTAATATTATTTATGGCATAAACTCCGATTGACTTATATTTATCAAGATCTATTGATCCCATTATATTTGCTATAAGACCAGGCGGAGCTTCAACATTTCTTCCGATTTGGGACAATATTGACTTTATCTCCACTATCCTTTCATACTCTAATTTGCAGGAATCGCAACTATCTAAATGCTCCTTGATAAGTTTATCCTCCAGCTTTGATGTTTCTCCTGCAACATATCGGTGCAGGCTTTTTCTAACTCGGTTGCAAAGCAATTGTCCCACCTCCGAAATCCACCTTTAGTGCCAATCTCTTCTTTATGAACTTTCTCGCCCTAAAAAGTCTGGTATCTATAGTCTTTCTGGGAACTTTCAATATATCTGCAATCTCCTGGGGACTAAAATCTTGAAAGTAATACATTATCATGACAGTCCTATAGATTTCAGGCAATTTGTTTATTTCTGCCCTTATTATATCTGCATTTTCCTGCCTTAATAGTATCTCCTCAGGATTGCTTCCGCAATCAGCTATAAAATCATATACATCAACATCATCTTCATCCTGGCATGAAAGGATTGAAATAGTTTTTGCCCTCTTTTTTCTTGTCCAATCAATGCATCTGTTTACAGCAATTCTAAATAAATATGTAGAAAACTGAGCTTTATTCTGGAAGTTACCAAGATTGTTATATACCTTTATGAATATTTCCTGCGTTAAATCCTTAGCTTCTTCATAATCTCTGGTATAATTGTAAGCTGTAGAAAAAACCTTGTTCTGATATCTGCTTACAAGCTCAGCATATAAATTTGCTTCCCCTTTTATTATAAGCTCTATGAGCTCTTCGTCTCTCAAGTATCGCCACCACCCTCCGACAATTATTTTGACGATTTAATAATTACTTTCCTTCAAAAATATAAGCTGTTAAATATTTCATTTAACAATAATTAATTATATCACAATATAAAGACTTCCATTGAAAGCATTATGACTATCAAGGAAGTCTTCTCCATTACTTCATCTCAATATCCCCATTGTTGGTTTTTAGCCTTATTTCTTTGCTGCCATCACCAATTCTATTTTCCAGGGTTTTTTTCTGCGCAGAATCTTTCGCATTACCTTCAAAACCTTTTATGTTTCCAAAGCTGGTTTCTGCATATATTCTTCCGTTTTCAATGCTTTCTTCATCTATCTTCACATCTCCGAAGGAAGTTTTTGCATCAATGTTTCCCTTTACACCTGCTATTTCCACATCCCCATTGCTGCTTTCAGCTTCTACATTTCCTTTTATTTTTATAAGCCATATATCTCCAAAGGATGTTTGTGCATCTGCATTTCCATCAACTTCTACTATTTTTATATTACCATTGCTATTCGATACGTCAATATTTCCCCCTATCTTTCCTATATCAATTGTTCCAAAGGAACTTTTCACTTTCGCATCCTTCGAGCAATTCGCAAGCTTAATATCTCCATGACTATTTTCTACTGTAACCTTTCCAGCACTTTCTATATAAATATCTCCAAAGCTGTTCATTACATCTACCGTTACACCCTCAGGTATATAGATTATAAAATCAGCCATGGCCTTATCATAGTCTTTGTTTTTATTGGATGATATCTCTTTTATATAAACATGTGTAATCTCTCCCTCGTCAATCTTTATTGCATTCTTTATATAATTTCTTGCCTTTTTTTCATCATTATATTGAACCGTAACATCTGCTTCCAATCTTATTTCGTTGGAATTACCCTTTCTTATTTTAATATCTCCAAAGCTATTTGTCACCTTTAACTCTTTCATGTCGTAATCTTTAGATATCCCCTCTTTTGTGATTCTTTCTTTTATTTTCCCTTTATAACTTAAACTCCCCATAAAGGGTATATCCCCTATGCCCTTTATATTTACATGTTTAAAACCCATAAAGCTGCTGTTTGCAAAAATTGCTGCAAGCAATATGAAAATAATGCATAATCCATCTATGCTAAATTTAACATTTTCGCTATTTCTCCCATAAACAGACATATAAATTAACATTTCCAGGCCCAATCCTATCAAAAGAAGAGGCCAATACTTATATACATCCGTTATAGGAATGTCAGTAAAATTCTGTGCAAACATTACAGAACCTGCTGTAATCAAACCTATGGCCAAGGTTATGGTTCCAACCTTTTTCTTTCTCATATAAATTCCCCCACTTTTAACTAATAGTCATTACACTCTAATATACGAAAATTTATGTAAAAAGTATGAAAAAAAGCTGCGTATTACATCCGCAGCAAATAATTCTATTGAACATTACTGATCCAAGGCTTGAAGAATTCTGTTAAATCCTTTCCGCTTACCTCTTCACATACTTTTACAAAATCACCGGTAGTGGCAATTTTGAACTTATATTTTTCTACATAGGCTCTGACTATTTCCAAGAACATATCTTCACCAAGGGTCTCTCTTAGTTTATTAAGCATTTGGGCTCCTCGTTCATAGACAGTAGGACCATAATCATCCCAATTTTGAAACTCAGATAAAGACTTTACCACCTTCCCATCGATAACCTGAGAAGACATGGCTTCTTCAACGCTGTTTTCAATGGATCTGGTATAATAATCGCGACCTGTCTTCTTACCGTAGGTTCGTTCTATAAATATGGTTTCGGAAAATGCAGCAAAGCTTTCATCCAGCCAAGCCTCATCAACCTGATCGTTTCCCACTATTCCATAAAACCACTGATGAGCTGTTTCATGAACTACGGTTATTATGAGAGGATCGCTGGAATAGGTAGGCTTATAATACTTATCACTTATATAAACCAAGGCAGGATACTCCATTCCACTTGGGAATTCCGTCTCAACCACAGAGTAAACAGGATATGGATACTTGCCATATATCTGGCTGAAAAGCCTTATGGACTTGACACCATACTCTAAAGCTTCCTCTCCTCTTACCTTGTCTTCCTTATAATAATAAGACATTACTTTAACGCCATCAACCTCTTCTTCAATTACTGCAAAATTATTGTTAGCTACAAAGGCAAAATCCCTCAGAGCTTTTCCTTCATAGACCCGTTTTATCTTGCCATTTTCCTCTTTGATTTCCTCCACCAACTTACCGGAAGCTGCAACAATATATTCCTCGGGAGTTTTTATAGCTACCCTGTAATCTGCAGCATCACTGTAAAATGGATCACCGATAGCATAGTATTTATCCAGATTCCATCCATCTTTCTGGTCATATACCGCCGCTACAGGATACCAATTGCCTAAGTTAAAATTATTGTCTCCATAGCCGAATCTTTCACCTGCAGGAGGAATCTTTAATGCAAATTCTATTATCAGTTTCACCCTCTCATAGGGCTTCAATGATGAATCCAATTCAATTTTAAGAATTGTATCTCCTTCCCCTGATAAAGAATATTTAAGAAGTTTTTCTCCATCCGTATTCTTCTTTTTCACAGAAATAATTTCCGCATATCCCGACTCAAAACCTCTCTTGTATGCATTGTCAAAATCATCAAAAAGGAAGGGAGCAGTTTCTTTAGTCTTAAAGGCATTAGGATACACATGAAAATATAATTCCTTCATCTCAATGTTGTCATTGTTATAGTAATTAATCTCTTCCACAGCTGTCAAAGTTTTTTCATCCACATTGAGTTCTGCTTCAATGTTATAATAGCTTCTCGCTTCAATCTCATCCATCTGCAATACCGGTGCTGCTTCCTTTTGACTTAAGCAGCCGGATACTACGAATACCAATACAAGGAATAAAGGCAACAGTTTAAGCTTGGGCTTCATTGAGATCATTCCCCTCTAAAATTTAAATCAATATATATTATTCTTAAACCCCAATTATATACTATCATAATCAGAGATTATTAACTATATCCTGCAGTTACCTTATCTGGGTATAAATACTTTTACGCTTTTTTTATCCACCTTTACATCCAGAGGTAAAAAAGGCCCTCTCTCCCCATCTATATCGCTTTCAACAGTCTCATCAGAAGATATCTTCAGATTATCTGTTTGAAAATGATATATGTTAGGATCGCCTACATGCTCACCTCTTAAAACCTTTACGACAAGATTGATTATGTTGGGTATATTGGCCGCTCTTATTGCTATTACATCCAACAATCCATCATAAACAGAAGCATAGGGTGCCAGCTTGGGAAATCCCCCAGCAGAACTTCCGTTTAACACGAGAAACAGGTATAGTTCATCTTCGATTGCTTTATCATCATACTCCAGTTTCATTGATATTGGTCTAAGCTTTGGTATCTCTTCAAAACCTCTCAAATAATATGCTATCTTACCCAAGCTGTTTTTCATGCCTATATCAGTTTTATATGCTACATCGGCTAAAAGTCCTGCACTGCACACATTTACAAAATGATAGCCGTTAACCACTCCCGTATCAACTTCCAGTAATTCACCATCAGTTATTATCTCGCAACATTTGTTTACATTCCTTGGAATCCTCATATGAGCTGCAAAATCATTGGAAGTACCGAAGGGAAAAATCCCTATAGGCAAATCAATATCATTTCTCTTCATGGCATTAATAAGGTTGTTTATTGAACCATCTCCCCCTGATATGGCAACAGCTGAATATTTTTCGTCTATATCACACAATGCATTATCCATATCATCTGGTCCCATAAGCCTGTAGGGAGATACCATATATCCTGACTTTTGGAAATTCTTTATAACCGTATCCAATCTATTCTTAAATTTTGCATCACCAGCTACCGGATTGTAGATAAACCTTATCCTCTTCATATAAGTCGTTACCTTCCTTTTCTCTTTTCTGACTGATTTCTACTTACTACTTCAATTATATTCCTATTATTTTTATTGGCAATATGATAAGAATAGCTTCCTATTGAAAAATTCATACCTTCTATACACAAAAAAGAAAACCTCCCTGTTAATTATTACAGAGAAGTCTTCATTTTATTCCATAGTATTATAGTTTACCGTTTGTGAAAGCCTGTATGGCATCATACTTAGCCCTGGCAAAAGAAATCAGCCTTTTTGCTGCAATAAGTGACTGTTCCACTGTTATATTACCTTCAGGCAAGAACATGTCGTTTCCAACACCACCCATTACAACCTTACCGCTAACAGGATCAGTCAGTCCGGAAATAAAATTGATGCCTTCCTCTTCCCAGCTTTTGAACTTGTCTCTGTCTGCAAAGTATGCAGGAGAGCTTATAATGGGCTTGGTAATACCATATTGAGTATGGCATTGTGTATATAAACGGTCTAGCATTGCCGCTGCCTGTCCCCTTGTAAGCAATCCATCAGGAGAGAATGTGGTATCTGAAGTACCGTTTATGATATTTTTCATACGGGCTATCTGTATTATCAGGTCATTATCCGTATCAGTAAATTCTGTGCCAAAACCATATGTAACAAAATGTGAAGTCAAATCATCAAAAGTAAAATTGAATGATTGCATTGCACCTACCATGATATACGCAAATTCTTTTCTTGTAATCTGTCGCTGATAATTACCCTCATTATATATGCTTATAGGGACAATAGACATGGCAAAGGCTTCGTTGACCTCATCCTTAGCCCATTGATGGATTATTGCATCTTCAGGTAATACTGTTGCTGAAGTAAAATATGAATCTCTGTTCATATCCATGTCCTCTGGTATTGTGGGTTGGGCAGGCTTAGAAGCAACAGGCACAACCTTTGGAGATTCATCATATGAACCATTACCGATTTCAATGGAAATTCCATCAGCTTCACCATAATCTCCATAGTTTATTGCAAAACTCAGGTCATATTTGCCCTCTGTAAGCATCACTATATTTGTCTGAAGCATGCCATATGAATCAGGAACATAATCAGTGGATATAAAATAGTTTTCTGAGTAATCACATTCGCCATTAACATACTTATATAGAAAGGCAAAATCATATGATCCTACCAACTGAACCTGAACTGGTCCGGTAAAAACAACTGTCTTTAGCCTTTCACCTTCATACTTTAAGTCGAAAGCGCTATTACCCATAAACACCACTTTGTACAAATCATTTTCCCATGTTACTGAGTTTGTAACTGCATCATAAGATCGTTTTACGAAATAGTCGTCGCCATATACCAATAGGCCTGTAGAAAATAACACAATAATTAGGATTAATGGAATAAATAATTTTTTCATAATACCCTCCTAAAAAATGATATAAAATATTATAGCACAATTTTACCAATATCGACATATTTCGATGCATAGTTGTTTAAAATTTCTTAAATAGTTGATATGCAAAAGATTCATATTATAGCAGGAATAATGCTTATAAAATAGAATATATAAACCATATGTTTTTCAACACAGGAGGAAAAACAGTGGCAAAAAAATTATCAGCATACAGGATTTATTTAATATATGCAGGTGTTACAGCATTCTTATTTGATTTTGTTTTTACAGTAAACCAGTTATATCGTATAGAGGTAGCAGGCCTTGATGCCATGCAGCTGGTGCTTGTGGGAACAGCCCTGGAACTGTCATGCTTTTTATTTGAGGTGCCTACAGGCTTATTAGCTGATATCAAGAGTCGAAAGTTATCCGTAATCATAGGTTTAATATTGATTGGTCTTGGATTTCTCGCCGAGAGTCTCGTTACTGATTTCTGGGCTATATTGCTTTGCCAAATTATCTGGGGATTTGGCTACACATTTACCAGCGGTGCTGATGAAGCCTGGATTGCTGATGAATTGGGTGGTAAAAACCTGGAACAATTATTTTTAAAAGGAGCTCAAATTGGACAAATAGGTGCTCTTTTGGCAATAATAGCAAGCACCATTATGGGAACAATAATGATCAGCCTGCCCATGGCTATAGGAGGTATTTCATTTATACTATTGGGATTATTTTTAATCGCATTCATGCCTGAAACCGCTTTTCATAAAACACCTTTAGAAGATAGGAATTCCTTTCAGCAGATGTTTCATACACTAGATGTAGGCTTTCAATATATTAGAAAAAGCCCCTTTTTAATTGTTATGCTGATGATATGTCTTTTTTACGGCTTGTATAGTGAGGGCTTGGACCGTCTATGGATCGCCCATATGCTTGATAATAGGACACTGCCCTCAATTGATATGAAACCTGTAATCTGGGTTGGCGTGATAAAAGGCTTATCCATGATAATAAGTATTTGCGCTGTGGAATACATAAAAAGAGTCTTAAGAAAGACGGGAAAATTGCAAAAGGCATGGCTTCTGATACTCATCAATTTTATGATGGTGGCAACCATCATAGCCTTCGGCCTGGCAAGGAATTTTGTAATGGCCTTTTCTGCATACATGTCTTTCTATATCATAAGAACAATAAACGACCCCATATATAGGGCCTGGCTTAACGAAAACATTGATTCAAAGGCAAGGGCGACGGTTTTATCTGCCTATACACAGATTGATTCCTTTGGGCAAATATTGAGCGGTCCCTTAATCGGCTTTATTGCCTACAAGACTAATACTGCAATGTCAATCATTGCCTCAGGTTTGATACTTTCTCCTGTTGTGGCATTATATTTCTACTTGCTTAGGATCGGCCTTCATACTTAAACCAAAAATTGATTTCCGTTCCGTTATGTCCCATTGCAAATCTTCATTGACATACTCGGCTTCACAATATTCATCGCCTGTGTGTGTAATCATCTTGTCCCAATCGGGATTATATTTCCAATCCTTTGTACTATCAATGGACCAGTCAATTTTAACGCAATACCTGATATAGTCCAAGCCATATTTCTCTCTTATGGTACTTCCCTCGTCAATCATAGCTGACAATTCCGGACTTTTGTTAAATGAAACAATAATATAACTGCCGTGGTCTTACGGAGCCTGATTCACCACGACATTGGTGGGTGCTTCCAGCTTTGTTGTAAATGGCTCTGCTGCCTGCACTGTCATAGGCAACAGTGCCATACATATCATAAATCCCATCAATATATTTTTATCATTGTCCGTAGTTAAAGCCATGAAAGAACCTTCCTTGTCACTGAGTTTATTTTCCATGACCTTTGGAAATTTTTTCTCAGCAAGTTTTATATATTCCTGATAAACCTATTTCGTTAAACCGGTTACAGAATAACTGTAAGCAAAGTCTCTCCCCAGAGTTTTTGTCAAGTCCATCTCCATAAAAACTGTCGTGCCTTCCGGCTGCGGCATACCACCCATTTTTTCAGCATCCCAGACTATGGTGCCTCCTGTTCTGGCAATTGCTTCAGTGCCCTCTTCAACAAAATCTGTATCAGCAATTATCTCCTGTGTTTCCCATTCTGTAAAATCAGAGTTGCCATTATTGACGGTTCCTTTGCTCTGCTCCACTGCTGCTTTGTCATCGTTATTAACTGCTAGGGCAGGACTACCGCAGCCTGCAAGAGATAAAACCAAGCAAATGATTGTTGCTATTGTTAATAAACGCTTCATAATTGCCCTCCCTGTTCATAAAATGCTTTTAATACGGTTCTCTGGTTAATGGTTTTTATAATAATAGTTAATTCTTAAATATTGACTTTCTATGAAATATGAACATAAAAGGTCAAAATCATCGCCAGCTCCATCCAGAAGGAGATCGCCTGAACTCATATATGCACCCCGTTCGGATATCCTCAAATCCTTAAGCTTTGAGAAATAGGCTTCAGCTTCCTCTTTGCTCATATATATTTTTATTTCAATATCTCCATCTTCATCTCTCCAATCATAAACATTGTTTACCAGATGGAATGCCCTGGGTATATTAGGAACTAATTCATCTGGCCATGGGATTTGATTGCGATTTTCATCGGTACCGTCTCTAAGCCTCCCCCTGATGCTTCATAACTTCCCTGAAGTCCATCGATTCCTTTGATAGTCGGATTGATGATCACACCGCCCTTCATTTCCGGTAATAGCAGTGACATGGAGTCATGTTGCACAAGAGGTGCCAAGGAGGCTTCATCTTTGCTGCCGTAAGCAGAATATCTTTTCATGTCAAAAGGCTCAATTTCGAAGCTCAGATTATTTGCAGAAATATCTATATCAAATCCTCTGCTTAACTTGATTAATACCTTTGCCAAAGGAGAAATATCCAAATGACTGCCAATATAGGCCGCTCCCTCATAGGTTCCATGGATATTATCTCCACCCTTTTTTTGGGCGATAAGCACCAGGGTCTGATTTACTGTTATATCGCCGTCTTTTACAGGGATGGTCTGATCCACTTTAATAGTCCAGTTCCGTTCAAGAGCTTTGCCACTTTCCTCAGAACTTCCAGGGCCTAATCCTTCTGGTGAACAGCCGCTCAACACAGTCTGAAGCATCAGTACAAGCAGCGCAATGGTCACAATTCCTTTTATTTTCATCTCTCCTCTCCCTTTCTTTGTTCTTTTCCACAAAAATATGTGCTAGTCACCAAATTGCACTTGCCAGGCACATATTATGGCAATTTTTTATTATATTAACATAGCCCAAAAGCATTTAATTTTTCAAAAGTGCCATTTACTTTTCTCAAAGTGCTATTTTTTGTGCAAAAAAATACTGCCCACGGAATCAGTGAACAGTGTAGAATCCTAACTTTATTTTTGCCCATCTCTTTGGGGATATATGCACTTCGCCGCCGCTTGGATATAGTAATATTCCATTTCTATTGTAATGCATCATAAGAAAATTCTACTTATAACCATAATATACATGGCTGCCAATGTATGTAAATATATGCAAGCCTTATTGCTATCAGCCATTATTCCAAAAACAGTCCATGTCATCCATTTTGGCTCAATGCAGAAAACCTCTTATATCCTCCAAACAGATGATCTTGCTGAGTTCCAACATCATTACCAGCCTTTTCCCGTTGTCCAAATTAAAAATCCCTTTGACAAACTCCTCATTAGAACTATTTCCCATATGGTTCCTCTCTTTGAATAATTTCTTCTCCATCCTCTTCTCTTTCTAAATCCGTAAAATCCTCTAAAAATGTTGCTTGTTGATTTTGAGCTATATCAACATTTCCTGATTTTATTATTTTCTCAGCATGAAGAACCATGACAAGCCTTTTTCCATCATTAAGTACAAGGATACCATTTATAGCTCCCCCGTCTGGCTTCTTTCCATAAACATCAGCAACAATGATTCTACTGCTGTCCCCAAGCTCCCCATGGGCCATACCAAACAACTTTCTGCTGTCTATGACAGGCAGCTAAATGCAAAACCTCATCATTGTTTTTGCTTCGTTGAGGTTCGCAGTCAACAATCACATAATTATAGCCCAACTGCTCCAGACCGTTGGGCTTATAATTCAAAAACCAGCTTATATCAGTCTCTTCGTATAGCTCACCATTGATACGGTCGATGTGTTTACAGGCAACAAATCCAAATTGTCTCTCGTATTAATTATACATTCAGAAATGCTAACAGAATCTTGACCCATAAGGATATGGTAAAGTCTCTTGCTATAATCCTCTGAAGAAAATCCCAGAAAAAGGCTGGCATCATTTTGTCCATCCATATCTATAAGCAATACTTTTTTCCCTTTGATGGCAAGACCATGGGCAATATAAACAGCTATGATGCTTTTGCCTACCCCTTCCTTTCAAACGGTAATGACTTTATTTTTCCACAAGCTGCAATACATCAACAGGATTTATAATCAAAACCACTTGTCCGTTTCCCAGAAGGGTTGAGCCGGATATCCCAGGAATGGCGGCCAAATGACCTTCCAATGTTTTCACCACAAACTCCTGTTCATTTTTAAGTTTGTCCACAACAATTGCAAAATTTTCAACACCATTGGATAAAATCACAGCATTCAATTCTTCCTTTTCAGTATCTCTATCACCAATCAGAAAAATCTTGCTGAGCCATTCAACTCTGATTACATTTCCTCTTAAATATACAAAACACTTCCCGTTATATTTATGAATGCTGTTTTTATTTATCTTGACTGTTTCGACTATATACTCCAGAGGGATAATATAGGTTTCTCCCGATACTTCCACAATCAAACCCCGGGAAACTGCCAGCGAAAGAGGTAATTGAACAATCATTTTTGTGCCTTCATCTACTTTGCTTTCAATCATTATGTTTCCGCTAATTTTTGCTATATTGCTTTTAACTATATCCATTCCAACTCCGCGGCCGGATATCTCAGTAATCTGTTTTGCAGTGCTGAAACCCGGAAGAAAAATAAGATTTAGCAATTGATCATGGCTCATCCTTTCTGCGTCTACAAGGGTAATGAATCCTTTTTCAATGGCTTTTTCCTTCAATTTCTCAGCATCAATTCCCTTTCCGTCATCTTCTATTTCAATAAATACATGCTTGTTCTTGTTATAGGCTCTCAACACAATTCTTCCTGTCTCCGGTTTTCCCTTTGACAGGCGTTCTTCCGGAGGTTCAATACCATGATCCGCAGCATTGCGTATCAAATGCACCAGGGGATCGCTTATCTGCTCGATAATTGTCTTATCAATCTCTGTATTTTCACCCTCCATATACAGTTCCATTTTCTTTCCAGTGCTCTGGGCAATATCCCGTACAACCCTGGGCATTCTTTGAAATATTGTTTTGATTTCTACCATTCTTATAGACATGATGGCATTCTGGAGTTCATCTGATATCTTATTTACATATGCTCCTACTTGCTTTACTTCCTTTGCCATCTCAGGCAGATCATACTCCACGTTCAATTTTGTTGAGATGTGCATAAATGAATTTTTGGCAATTAGGAGCTCTGAAATCATGTTCATCATTATGTCAATCTTTTCTTGATTTACCCGGATACTCTGGGTCCCGTTGGTTTTGGATTTCACGTCATCAGTTTTGCCCAATTGCTGCTGATTAGTCATTGGAACCTTCTGCATCATATCTCCCGATGATGACTGGATTCTTGATATATGTTCCCTTATTCCATCAAACACGCTATTATTATCAAAATCAATGGATTCTTCAGAAGCAATAGAATTCATCAAGGACTTCAGGTAATCCATTACCGAAAAGCTTAAATCAACAAGTTTACTTTCAAACTTGCATCTTCTGTCTCTTATCAAGGCCAACAGATTTTCAAAAGCATGCACAACTTCTGAAAACTTCTTTAAGCTGGTATGCAGCGGATTTTCAGCAGATATGGTTGCAAGATATATTCCTGTTCCTCCTTTAATGCTATGAACAGCCCTAAATATTTCATCGGCGGCCTCCTTATCTTCACTGTTTGCATCAAGCCGCATTAGCAAATCATTCTCAATCCTATCAATATGCTCTGCATTTTCAAGAAGAAACTGCTCCCTGAGTCCTTCCGCCAGATCCTTCTTAAATTTCTCCGACTGTAAAACGTCCAAATCTGACTCTTCCAAAGCTTTCTTTATAAACTTGCTGTTTTCCCCATCACTGACTTTACAATTCTCATATGCCTGTTTCAAGTTTTCAAGCATCTGTTCTTCCTTTTGTACATTATCAAACTCCAGATACTTGAGATCGTTTTCATCAGAAGAAATCCATTGTATTAATTTTTCATCAAGGTCTTTTATATAGCCATTTATGAAATCCACGAACATAAGAAGACTGTCAATCAGCCCTGTATCTACAGTTGCCCTCCCATTCCCTATGGCATCCAGCATAAATTCTATTTCATTACATAATCTTGTAATACCCCATAACCCTGTAAAGGAAGAACCCATCTTAATTCTATGAACCCTTCTTAAAATATAACTTTGCAATTCACTGTCTTTAGTATTTGCTTCAAGCTTCAGTATTTCCTTCTCAAGCCCTTCAAGGCATTCTTTACATTCATTGACAAACATTTTTACTACATCAATATCTTCTATATAGATCCTGCCGTACATATTGCTCTCTCCTTAGAATTAAAGGAGCAATGCCCTCCTCTCTCATTCTGGCCTTGAGTATACTATAGTATCTCCTATTCTTTGAACCTTGTAGGCAGATGAGATCCTCCCTACGGATTCTGAATGTCCTAGAAAAATAAATCCTCCCGGATTTAAGGTCTCGTAAAAGCTGGATAAAACACTTTTTCTTGATTCATCATCGAAATATATTAAGCAATTCCTGCAAAATATGAAATCATATCCCCTAATATTACTCATTTCCTTTTCATCCATCAGATTGATTCGTTTAAAAGTCACAGATTTTCTTACATTGTGATTGACAAGGTATTTGTTATTGAGCCTTGTAAAGTACTTATCCAAATATTCAAGAGGCACATCTCTTACGGCCCTACTTTCATAGAGTCCGATTCTAGCAGCCTCCAATACTTTTGTATTTATGTCGGAAGCAAGTATTTCAATTTCCCACTCCTGAGGCTTTTCAAGCATTTCCTGAAGAATGATGGACAATGTATAAGGTTCTTCTCCTGTGGAACAAGCTGCGCTCCATATTTTTATTTTTCTACTATCACCTTTTTGTCTAACGAAAATAGGCAGTACATCTTCTGCAAAATTGCGCAACTGAGGAAAATCTCTAAAAAAATATGTCTCGTTCACTGTTAACTCATTTATCAACTTGTCAAACTCAGAAGTATCATTTGAAAATTTCAACATCATGTAATACTGGTTTAAACTTTCCATATCAAGCAACTCTGCACATCTTTCTATCCTTTTTTCCACATAATACTTCTTGCTTGGTTCATAATATATTCCTGTTTTTTTATAAATCAGTCTTGCAAACTTATCGAATAATTCATCAGATAATATCATCTTCCCACCTCTTTATCGCCCATAGCTTCTTAGCAGCTTCTCTCACTTCTTTTTCTCGCTTCTCCAGCACTCTTTGCAGCATATTGGCTGCTTTGCTGTCATTCAAAAAACCCAATGCATGAGCGGCAGCTTTCTTGTGAGGGTATCGCTGCTGCAAGGGCATATTTTGAAATGCTCATGACATTATAACTGCTGAATCTATGTTAATTGTACGCAATGGTACTCACCCTCACATCTGTTGATGGCTTTTCGGTTATCAGCCTTTTTATGTCTGTTCATTCAATAGGCTTAGATTATTTATATTGCACGTCTTTTATCTTATTCATGATTCTATGGAAAGAATCTTGTGAATAAAGCACCCCTAATATGGCATCAAGTTCGGTTTTAAACAGATGAAATTCCTCAAGAGGTTTTATAGAATCAAAAATATTAATGATCTTTCTGGCATCATATCCATCTACAATGACTCCTGTTTCTATGCCATGGAACTCCATCTGTCTTTTCATTTCAATGAGAGCCTTAACTTCAGTTTCACCCAATATATCCAATGAGCTCAAATCAATAAGAATAATTAGGGTTGATGCCTTATCAACCATATCCATAAAATTCCTAAGTCTATTGACAAAATCCGTTTTTTTCGCTTTAAAAACTCTAAATAAATGCTTTCCTTTTGTATAGTTGTAAGCTCTTTCCGTCAGCTCTACCATTTGTGTTCGAATATTGGAACAAAAGTCTTCTTCAGCATTCCATTGGTCGTCACACATTTTTAGGATATGTAAAAATAATTCATTGAAATCTCTTATAAATGTGCTTATTTTATTTTTATCCTTCATTCTGCCACAGGCATTGGCAGCTTCCAGGTATAAAGATTCTATTGTAGAAAGTTCTTCCTTACTTATATTAAGCTCTTTGGATTCATTAAAAAGCATATTATATAGTTTCATAAAGACTCTTAGAATAATGATATAAGAAATATCATCTCCATTGCTGAAGCAATAATCATTTTCCTCCAGTTTGCTTCTGGATAAATCTACAATGTTTATCCTTTCTACATAAGACAGGGCAAAATAGGTATATAACTCAGCTTCCTCAATGTCTGTACATAGTATTATGTCAAAAGTTCTAATTTCATTATCCCTTGATAACTCGGAAAAGTAACTGTCTCCTATGCTGGAATACACAAGATTCCCATTTCCCCAATGGTCTTTAAGATCATCATGAATACAGGAGATACCATGGGTGCATCCTCTTCTATAAAGAAGGTTATATAAAATCTGTTTTTACCTTTAGGTTTTTTATTCAAAAGGGAAGAAACTATTCCCTTGGCAGACTCTTCAGTAGCATTTTTTTCCCCGCCCTTTTTATTAGCTCTTATAAAAGCTTCGATCATTTCCTTAATTCTTGTAGCATCATTGATAAAATCATCCATCATCTCCTGAGAGCCCTGTTCTTTTTTATGTTGGAGCATCTTTTTAACCATATCCAAGCCTTTGAAGCATAAAGACACTATGCTTTGATCAAACAGTATGGAATTGTTCCTTGCACCATCAAGCATGTCCTCGATTTTGTGCATAATGTCTCCAATATCCTCATATCCCACCATCTGTGAAGAACCTTTGATTGTATGAGCTATTCTGAACAACTCATTGACATCAGTGGAGGAATATTCCATCTCAAGCCGGATAAGGCATTCTTCCGCCTTTTGAAGCATATCTTCTGTTTCTTCCATATAGTACTGGATCATGGCATCCATCAATATCACCGCCTAATATCATGTAATATCAATCCTTTATAGATTGGCTATTTCACTATCTCAATAATGGATTTTCTCCACCGTTCCAGCTTCTGAACAGAATAATCAATCACCCCTATAACATGATCCATGCTTCTAAAAGGCTTCAGGATATAATCATTAGCACCATATTCAAGAGAATTCAATATTTTTTCCATGGTAGAATGCCCTGACATCATGATCACCTGAGTTAAAGCATCGTATCTTTTTATCTCTTTTAAGAGCTCAATACCATTCATCTCATGGAAATCTGTATCCACCAATACAATGTGATATTTGTCTTTTTTAACTTTTTCAAAAGCTTCCATGGCACTTTGAGTAGTTTCAACAACATAGGTTTCCTGTTCCAAAAGTTTTTTAATGTCATATAATATATTTTCATCTTCGTCAACTATCAAAACCTTATATTTATATTTCATTAGAAACCTCCATACGATTTAAAAATACATAGCATTAAACTTGTTGCCCTAAACTCTTCTAACAGCTTTAATTATCTCATCAGCTATCCTGTATGATGGCACCACAATCTCAGCGCCTCCTCTTTCTATGGCTTCCCTAGGCATGCCAAAAACCACTGCTGTGGATTCATCCTCAGCTATTGTGATACCTCCGGCCTTTCTTATCTTTACCATGGCATCTGCTCCATCGTCACCCATTCCGGTCATAAGCACGCCTATCACATTCTTGCCACCAAAAGTATCCAATACAGCTTCCATGGTCACATTGACAGAAGGCATAAAAACTGTTTTAGGAGTGGTTGGCAATCTGATGGTCCCATTTTCTCCTCTCACCACCAACTGGTATCCTCCAGGAGCAACATATCCTATACCGTTACGAAGCACATCACCGGCCTTGGCTTCCCTTATGGGTATCCGACAGGCAGCATCCAACCTTTTTGCAAATGAAGATGTAAAATAAGGAGGCATGTGCTGTATGATAATTATGGCAGCCTGAAGATCCTGAGGCAGCATTGGCAAAACCTCCATTAACGTACTTGGACCGCCGGTAGAAATACCTATTACAACAACCTTTGATAATTCATTGTTCATTGCGAAATCCTGTTTTTTCATAGATTCTGTCTTCTTTTGCCCAGACAAGTTATTGGATCTTTGCATTCGATAGTTGATACTCTTCCTATTTGCACTCTTATAAGCCAGCTTTACTTTTTCTATTAACTCCCTGCCAACTATGTAAATATCGGAAGATACGGTGCCCGACGGCTTTGCAACATAATCAAAAGCCCCTAGCTCCAAAGCCTCAAAAGTAGTCAAGGCCCCTTCCTCAGTCAGCGAGCTGACCATCAAAACAGGCATTTCCGGATAATCACTCAGTATGTATTGCATTGATGTCAATCCGTCCATAACAGGCATATTGATGTCCATAGTAACCACATCTGGCTTCAAATCATGCACTTTTTCAATGGCATCCTGACCGTTCCTCGCTGTTCCTACTACTTCAATACTCGGGTCCGTCATCATTATCTCTTTTAAAGCCTTTCTCATAAGAGCTGAATCATCCACAATCAATACTTTTATTTTGTCTGTCAAAGTCATCACCTGTTAATTTATAATAAATCTGGCATTCTCCTAAGCAGAAATATATTAAGGCTTGGGAATAATACCTATTTAATTATAAAATTCAGCACCTTGCTGATATCCAAAATTAATATCATTCTTTTTCCCTCATTTAGTTTCCCCACGCCTTCCACATAATCGGTATCAACACCGTTGCTCAATGAATCAGGCGGTGCTTCTATAAGAGTTTTTTCAAATGTAAGCACTTCTGAAACCGAATCTACTACAATTCCGGTCCTTTTCCCATTGAAATCAATGATGATAATTCTAGTAGCATCAGTTATCTGTTTCTCCGGGAGATTGAAAAATTTTCTAAGATTCAGCGCGGGGATCACATTTCCTCTTAAGTTTACAATTCCCTCAATATAGTAAGGAGCCCTAGGTATTTTAGTAACCTCCGTCATTCTGTTTATTTCCTGAACATTGGCTATCTTAACTCCATACTCCACCGAATCTATTTTAAAGGTTACCAACTGCTCTTCATCAACCATCTGTCTTCCTGTTCTTTTCTCATCTTCATCCTGTTCATAAATACCATCTGTAGCCTTGATTCCGCTGATTTCATCTAGTGAAATCAATTTAGATGGTTCAAGCATTAGAATCATACGTTTGCCATCATTTAGCTTGGCTACTCCTTTCAGTTGTTCCTCACTTTGTGTTGAGAATTTTGGCGGAGGTTGAATGATGCTTTTTGGCACTCTCAAAACCTCTAAAACCTTGTCCACCATGATTCCAGCAGTAAAATTTCCCATGTCCACTACAAGTATTCTGGTATAATCATTAATATCCATGTGTTCCATCCCAAAATATGTCCTCAAGTTTATAATGGGAAGTAGGTTATTGCGTATGGAAACTACCCCCTCTATGTAGTCTTCACAGTTTGGAACCTTCACGATTTGAGGTGTACGGATAATTTCTTTAACCTGCATGATTCCAATGGCATATTCTTCTTCATCCAATAGGAATGAAACCAATTGCTCTTCATCGATGGACTCGGTACCGGTACTATACAGCATTGCACCAGTATTATGCAGACTTTCATCTTGTCCTCTTATCCTGCCTTCTCCATCATTATCAACTCTCAAGGCTCTTACAACATCCAGCAGCATTACAAGCCTGTTTCCGCTATCCAGCTTCACAACGCCTTTTAAGTAATCTGAATCCACATTTCTTACAATCTGCGGCGTATCCTCTATATCCGCCATACTTACCCTCATTACTTCTGATACCTTATCCACAATCATACCTGTTGCTTTACCGTCAACGTCAATTACAAGGACTCTGCTGTTTTCGTCTTTTGCCTTCCTCTCCATATTAAACCATATTCTCCCATCGATAATGGGAAGGACATTGCCTCTTAGATTGCATGCTCCTTCTACATAGCAGGGTGCATTAGGCACTCTTGTGATGTCAGGAACCCTGATGATCTCCTTCACATTCATGATATCAATCCCGAACTCATCCTCTCCAAGCAGGAAGGTAACTAGCTGGCGTTCGGTAAAGCTGGCATTGTTTATACCAGTAGCCATTACTATCCCCTCCATTCTTTACATATTCTGAAGTTCATCAGCCAATCCTGATATCTCTTCAATAGCTTCAGCAAGTTCCTGCATACCCTTTGCCTGTTGATTTGCAGCAGCTGCTGCCTGTTCAGCTCCACTGCTGGCTTCCTGGGCAGCAGTAGCAATCTGGTCTACACCTTTCTTTGCCTGCTCCAGAGCCACCAGGGATTCTTCTGAACCCTTCAGAATTTCTCTTGCTCCTTCAAGTATCCTTATCATGCTCTCTTCTATAACATTGAGATTGTGGGTGGTCTTCCTTGCCTTTTCTACTTCTGCTAAAGAAGTTTTGCTGGAAAGGTCAATATCCGCTGCAACCCTTTGAATCTGGTTTTGTATGCCTCTTACAAGATCCTTGATCTTGTCTGTGTTTTCTGCAGACTCATTGGCCAAAGCTCTTATATCACCTGCAACTACAGAGAAACCTCTACCGAATTCTCCTGCCCTTGCTGCTTCAATGGAACCGTTTACAGCCAACATATTTGTTTGAATAGATACGTTTACTATTGCATCAACAATTTTATCAATCCTTCTGGTGGTTTCCTCCAGGTTCTTTATATTCTTAGCTGACACCATGCTGGATTCTGCAGAAGCGGAAATACCTGCAATCAAATTATCAACAGCTATCTTGTTTGCTTCCAGAAGATTCTGCAGCTCCTCTATCTTATCCGCTGAGAATTTTGCTCTTTCACTCATTTGCTTCGCAGCAACAGCAAGTCTTTCAGCCAATTTTGCAGCATTGTCGGTAAGCTCAGCCTGAGCCTGGGCACCGGAGGCTATCTGCTGCATGGCTTTCAATATCTCGTTTGCAGTGGAGTTGGCCTCTTCCACATTGGCCGACAATTCCTCAGCGGCAGCTGCAAGAGATTCAGATGATTTTTGTGCATCGGTAGATACTTTTAAATCTTCTGCCATCTGTGCCAAATCCGCAGCACCAGCATTCAATTCATTGAAGGCTCTGTTTTGCATCTGGATTGACTTTTCCACTTCCTCTGCAGCACTGCTTTGTTGATCTGCAGCCACTGCAACCTGTTCAGCCAACACCAGGAACTCACCTGCTCCTTTATTTGCATCCACTGCATTCTGTGATATCTCTGCAACACCATCTCTCACAGTAATAATCTCTTCATTTATTTTTACAAGATCAGCAGTGGTTTTCTTTGCCTTTTCCACTTCTTCATTGGCTGCTTTACCGGCATTTTGGATGTCAGCTACAACAATTTTTACATTGTTTTGTATCTCATTTACTAGTTCTGTAATGTTTCTAGCCGATTTTTCCGAGATCTCCGCAAGGTTTCTCACTTCATCAGCTACCACAGCAAATCCTTTTCCATGCTCACCGGCCCTGGCAGCTTCTATAGCCGCATTGAGAGCAAGCAGGTTGGTCTGATCCGCAATTCTCACCACAGCCTGCACTATTTCTCCTATCTCATTGGATTGGTTTTCCAGTTCTCCCACCAACTTAACAGATTCCAGGTTGGTTTCAGCAGATTCCTTAATTCCCTTAATCATCATTTCAATATCATTTGAAGTATTTTCTATTAACTCCTTTGCAATATTAACCCTCTCCAGGGATTCCTTTGCATTCTTTTCAGCTACAACAGAAGCCTTGTCTATCTGGTTTATGGCAGCCCTTGACTCTTCCGCTGCAGAAGATGCTTCGTTGGCACCTCTGGCAATCTGGGCCATCGTTGCACCAAGTTCTTCTGCTGCACTGCTTGCTTCCTCGATGCCGGAGGCAAGCTGTTCTGTTGCAACGGCTATTCTTTCAGCCAACTGCTGCTGTTTTGCCAATGTTCTGGCTTTCACTTTATCTTGGGCATGTTTTCTGGCAAGTTCCCTTTTTTTCTCCATTTCATCTGTTATTGAAATTGATCCTTGTGATATCCCCTTCTCCATTCCACTGTTTGAAGGTTTTGCAAGTTTCTTCTCCATAACCTTTTATCCTCCTAATCTTAAAATTGTTAATTCCAAGGATTTATTTGATAGAATGTACAACAGTCAGAAGCATTTCTTTTTCCCTGATTCATCGTACATTCTGACTTAATTAAGTTGCATCATTTACTGTCATGTCACCGGGATTAAAAATTATGTAGTACATATTGACACCGTCAACAGTTGGTTCATTTCCTATATAACCGTCACGATACAAAAAAGATATTTTTTGTCGAAGTTCTTCAATATTGCACTTTATGTTTCTTTGAATCAAGGACTTGTGAATTTCTGCCAATGTGTTAACTTCAGATTCACAGGTTTTTATGTATCCCAAAAGCTCTTCATCTGTTAATTGAAGCATGTTTCCGCCACTCCTTTGTTTAATCATGATTATTTGTGCATATTGGCCTTTTTAAATCTATTAAGTAATTTATAACTACTTCCGTTTTGTGAAGTTTAGCAATAAATCCTTTTGTCTCATGTGGAAAACTACAGCCAATTCATTAACAACAAAAGCTATGACAAGTCTGCCATAGCTTTAAATCATAAATCTCAATACATCCTGGCAACCCGACTATCATAGTGATTTCACCTTAGACTCGTAGCTTTGCGTCCTTATTTTTCAATAAGTTTGCCTTTTACATAAGGTTCTATTGAATTTTGTCATAGGACTCAAATCCTATTTTGATACTCTGTTCCTAAATACTATGCAACAATTTACCTAAAATGTTGCTTTATCAAAAGCTTATAAGTCAGATATATCAAGGCTTCATCAATGCACCATATGAATGGCGATTTAAAGTTGACATAAAATGCAATGTATTATATTATCAAGAAAATATATATTTTGTTGCATTAGGGAGTGATATTTTATGACAGTAGAACCAATTAGAGACAAGGCAAAAATCAAACAAATGTATCAACTTCTAAAGGTAAAAGATGAGAAATATGCATTGCTTTTTAAGTTTGGACTTAACACCGGACTGAGAATCAGTGACATTATCCCATTAAAGGTAAAGGATATAATGACCCCAAATATGCAATTCCAGGATTACTTAATATTAAAGGAAAAGAAAACGGGAAAGGTGAAAAAAATAAAGATAAATGATGCTTTGAAGAAGCTAATCAAAGAATATGTCAGAGATACGGGACTATCTTATGAGAGTTACTTGTTTCCAAGCAAAAAGGGAGGTTATATTGGTAGAATTCAAGCCTACAGGGTTTTAAAGGAATGCGCCGATATGTTGGGGATACAGAATTTTGGCACCCACAGTCTGAGAAAAACATGGGGGTATTGGACCTACAAAATGTCTTTGTATAATATCGGCCTGATAATGGACACCTTCAACCATAGTTCTCAAAGTATTACTCTGAGATACATTGGAGTGAACCAGGATCAGAAGGATGAGCTTTATTCCTTGGTACAGCTTTAACTTTTTATATATGCTATAAGAATAAAAATTATTCAAAATTTATAGAGGAGAATGTATATTTATGTCGAATACAGTTCAAAGCAACATTTTAGGTAAATTGTTGCATGCATTAGATTAATTTGGAATAATAAATATTTATCCTATAGATTTAAAAAAGTGAATTATTAGAGTTGTAGAGTTTTAGATTTATCTGCTTTGCAGCTCTTCTACATTTACTTTGTGCCTCTCCTCATCAATAACTCCCAAAGTTACTGTTTTATCTAAAACCTTGCTTTAGCCCCTGAAAACATTCAGACCTAATGTCTACAGCCATGGGGAAAATAGAAAAAGCTATGCTTTAAAAAACATAGCTTCATTAGCTTCTACCCAGTGTCAGCATTATAAAGTTATTTTAATTTTTTCCTTATGACAAATTTGTTATCAAATAAATCATGATTCACCTATTTTTCCTTTAATATGCTTTCAATAATTTTCTTGGAATTTACTATATCTTGATCTGTATTCACAATTTCCAATATTATCTTTCCGTTAAAATCATTAAGAATGTTTTTGAATATATGTTTAAAATCCATCTCTCCTTGTCCAATAGGCAAATGCTCATGTACAACATTAAAATGCTTATCTGCTATATGCAAAATGTTAGGCTTTTTTATATGGACCATATCACTTAAATGCTCCATGCTATCTATATGAGCAATATCCAATATAAACTCCAGCCTTTTATTGTTAGCAAATATTTTTTCAATCTCATTTGTATCTGTAAATATTGGATCTAGCTTGCTGTTGTTTTCCAAATGTAATGTTATGCCTTCCGGATTAAAAACATCTAATGCAAATCTAACCTTTTCATCTAATATATCTAATGTGCCTTCATCTATAGGTTGATTCATGCATATTGGATGAATTATTAACTCTTTATGCCCCAATTCCTTTAATAAAGCAAGCAGTTTAGGTACATGTTCGTCAAATTCATCTATATTAAGCACCGCATGGATAATGGTAGGAAATCCATGCCTTTTTATAGTATCAATAAAATCTCTATCATCTTCATGTAGACACAATCCTCTGCTATCATACCAAAGTTGCATAAAATCAAATCCATTTTCTTTTGCAAACCTTACTTCATTTTCATACCTATTAAAAAACCTGGCACAGCATCCTATCTTAACCATACTTACCTCCATGCAATATGAACCTCATAGTAGATTCATTTTTATTGAAATATTATATGATCATATGCTTTTTTACATATTACCACATAAATGCAAAGGAGGCAAACAGCAGCTAATGCTGCTATTTGCCTCCTTTTTTTATCTATCTTAGAAATGCGTGGTAGCTTATAACATATAAATGGTAGACAAGTTGACAGGCTGGCACCTGACTCACTTTATGAAATCCTCTTATTCCTGTTGAGCCTGTGCCTGTATCTCTCTTGCTTTTTGAGAAACATATCTGATAGGCTCCTGGATAGGCTTGTCCTTCAATATTTGCTTCATAACCACCAAAACCCCAATCATGATTGCGACCATTATTGGAAGTACGATAGGACTCTTTACAAATCCTGCAACCAGGTATCCTACCAGTGAAAAACCTGCAGTAAACAAAGCATATGGAAGTTGTGTCATCACATGTGTCATAAAATCTACCTGAGCTGCTGTCGATGACATTATAGCTGTTTCAGAAATCGGCGAGCAGTGATCTCCTGTAACTGCCCCTGCAAGTGTTGCAGAAAGAGTAATGACAGCAAGAGGATTTGCTGCTGAATTTCCGAACATTGCCAGGGAAATTGGAATAAGGATACCGAAGGTTCCCCAAGAAGTTCCTGTGGCAAAAGATACAAATGCTCCCAGGACATAGAAGATAGCCGGAAGGAACATCATCGGGAAAGTGCTGTTTGCAAACGTATTTGCAACGAAAACACTTGCGCCCAGGCTCTCACGGCAGATGCCTTCGATGCCCCAGGAAAATACCAATATCAGCAAGGCTGGAGTCATGGCAACTGCGCCGTTGGGAACAGCTTCTGTAAATTGCTCAAAAGTTATTACTCTTCGAGCGAAGAAATATATTATGGTAAATACCAAAGCGATGAGACCTCCAATGGGCAAGCCTAAGGACGCATCGCATGCACTGAAGGCTTCTATAAATCCTGCTCCTTCAAGTATGCCACCGGTATAAACAAGTCCAAATATGCAGGATGCGATAAGAACTACAACAGGAAGTATCATATCAATAACTTTTCCGTTGGGATTTTCTTCTACTGCCTTGGATGCTGCATAAAGGTCTCCTGTTCCTCCGTATATATCACCCTTTACTTCCGCCAGATACTCATAAGTACGCATAGGTCCAAAATTAAAATTCATGATTGCCAATGTAAACAGCATGCATAATGTTAATATTGCGTAGAAATTATAGGGTATACACTTTAAGAAAAGAACAAATCCGTCCGCATCTACTTCCGGCGGAACATAAGATGCAACAGCTGCAGCCCATGATGATACCGGTGCAATGATACATATTGGCGCCGATGTACAGTCTACATTATATGCAAGTCTGGCTCGGCTCACCTTCTTGCTGTCCGTCATAGGCCTCATGATATTGCCCGTAGTAAGCGCATTAAAGTAGTCATCAATTACAAAAAATAAGCCTAACAATGTTGTACTGATAAGAGCCATTCTCTTGGTTTTCACATGTTCTAATGCCCATCTGCCGAAGGCTGAAGTACATCCGGAAGCCTGAAACAATGCCACAATTATGCCTAAGCATACAATAAATATAATAATACCTCCATTATCACCTAATCGGCTGCTTATAATGGATACGGTTTGATCAAGCATTCCCAATAAATTAAAGTTTGCATACATCAAAGAACCTATGAGGATACCAATGAACAATGATGAGTACACCTCTTTGGTTATGAGAGCCAATACTATAGTTATCATTGGTGGCAATAAAGCCCACCCCGTGCCATAGAACATACTGGAATTATCGACTTCATTGCTGGCAGCATAGACACCTGATGCAGTGGCTAATACCAGAACCATCATAATTCCGATAAGTATAATGAGCTTCTTCCTTGAAATAGGTTTCATGAAATACATCCTTTCTTGTTGTTACTTAAGAACGTCAGCTCCACATCTGAAATATACGAGTTCAACAAATGTTCCCTTCCGGGCAACCTATACATAATTTTGAAATATTCATCCAAGCCATAAAAAAGTTGCCTCTCTCCACTTTTACATGTGAAAACACCAATGAGTTCCGATCCTCTTTGTTTATGTTTTTTATCAGAAGAGGTAATATTGAAAAAGGGAAATCTGTCTTTCGTACGCGTACATTTCATTAATATGTGCTATATTATGATACACTCCTATCAAATTACAAGTCAATAGGAGATTTAGCCTGAAAATTCTCCAAGAGTCAAAACAAGTCATTCAATAGACATATTGCTCCTAATCTTTCAGAAAACAATCATAATTACCCATAAATGTACCCACTTTCCAGAAATCTCAATCTATTTTCTGAAACCATCCTCAAAGTCTGCTTTTGCATTCGAATCCCCATGCGGTTATTTTATTTTTATACAACAAAAAAAGATCATCTTTTAAGATGATCACTTTTCTAATGGGGGAGAAGGAGGGATTCGCTCCGTTCGCTCCGCTCACTATCAAGCCTGGGCGGAAAAATGCTTCCAAAGGTCGCATTTTCTTTTTCCGCCCGTTCGAATCCCAGTTTCCTGTTCGGATTAAATAAAAAAACCACTCTAGTGAGTGATTTGCTTTTTGATGGCGGAGAAGGAGGGATTCGAACCCTCGCGCCAGTTTCCCGACCTACGCCCTTAGCAGGGGCGCCTCTTCGACCTACTTGAGTACTTCTCCAGGTCTAAGTTTTTAAATTTCTATAAAATTAAATGGAGGAGAGAGTGGGATTCGAACCCACGGATGTCGTGAAACATCTCTGGTTTTCAAGACCAGCTCCATCAACCACTCGGACATCTCTCCAAAATTTAAGACATATTAAATTATATCAGGTAAAACTCTAAGTGTCAACAACAGTAATGAAAATTTAAGTGTTAATTTGTGGTCTTTATTCCATAGCTTTTCCTAAGGAGCTTTGAAAATCTTCAAATTTGGTGGAAAATAAGTAAATAATATAAATGTGAAACCAAATATTACAAGCAAAGCAACTCCCAGTCTATTAAGCTTCCCATCATGCTTTTTTATCATAATAGTGTAATTTAGTATTCCAAAGATCACTGCTCCTATTATATATAATAATATATCAAAAAACAATGAGTGTTTTCCTGTCAATGCAACATATAAATAGAAAAACACTACAATAAAAGCATTCATGGCTGTTATACCCACAGCTTTTGCAAAAAAATAGTTTCCTACCATGTCTTTCAAAAATGGATATTCAATAAGGCAAAAGAATATCATGGACCAATATCCTAATTTGAGGTGTTCCCAAACGCTTTCGTTTACTGCACTGAATGCTCCCACTATAGGTGATTTTCCGGACCATTCATAAGTGAAGTGCAATAATGATCCGGCAACAAGTATCCAAAGCACTGAGATGACTTGCCATTTAAAAATCTTTTTTCTCCATAAATCCACTGCTTACACCTCATTAATCCTATTCAGTTTTTACATCTCTAGCTTATCCTTTCCACATCATCAGTATTCTCAATTACATAAAATTTATTTCGATGAAAGAACCATACTTTGAAATCTTGTGTCTTCAATAGCTTTGAAGCCGCAATATAATGAAATATCTCTAAACTAAAAATATTCAACTGGTTGATGATTATTTGCAATATCTTTTAACTCTTTAATTTCCACGTTTGATATATATTTATTATGTGCCAATTCCATTATGGTTTTTTTTTCTCACTTTTCGATTATTCTTATTTTACTTAAAGGCCAGACTTTGAGTACTGCTTTACCCTCTATCTGCTTGTAATCTATGAAGCCTAACTGCCTGCTGTCCAAACTCACCTCTCTATTGTCACCCATAACGAACACCTTACCTTCAGGCACCCTTATCGGAAACTCAATTCCTTCCGCATAAGTCTCTCCCTTTACATAGGCCTCTTGGATCAATTGGCCATTAATATATACCTTGCCGCCATCAATTACTATTTCATCACCAGGTATGCCTATGACTCTTTTAATTAAATGATTTCTGGATACTTCTCCTTTAATAACATTTATTGTATCCTTTATTTCATTGAAATAATCAGATACAAATCCCTCACTTTATCTTTCCCTGTTTAATACTATTACATCCCCTCTTTTAGGCTCAGTAAATCCATATACAAATTTTAGTTCCAATACTCTTTCTCCTTGGATAAGAGTATTTTCCATGGAACTCATTCTTACCTCAGGGATGGCAAATACATTGCTCTTAAGAAACATGGCAATGGCAAAGGCCAATAAAACAGAGCCCGCAAGCTCAAAAATCTTTTTCATAATATCACCTCTAAATCTTCTTCCATTTTTATAATATATGCTATATATTTAGGCTACATTTTTCCTATATTAGTTACAAATACTTCTCTAACCATGCTAAAGTTTCTTCCATCATTCCAAGGGTCTTATAATGATTCAGTTTTGGCTCTATAACAAATTTAAGTCTTTCTGCCTTGTCTTTGTACAATTCCTTTATCTCGTCATAAAAGTATCTCTGTATATCTATAGGTACTGAAGTATCTGCGTCTCCATGAAGCAAAAGTATAGGTCTGGGATATAGTGCATCCTTCCTTGATAAGGGATCATAATTTGCCATTTCCTCCAACTGCTTTTTATCCGCCATGCCTTTTCCTTCATAATCCACAGCTTTAAATATCATTTCTGCCTTCTGCCATGCACCGGCTCCATTCATATTAATGAGACACTTGATTTCATCATTAGATGCAAATATTCCGCTGGCGATAAATCCTCCCATGGAATGGCCCATTACGGCCAATCTATCCCTAGATATTCCCAGTCTATCTACAGCAGCATTTATCAATGTTTCATACTCCTTTACAGTATTCAGGACAACCTCCCAAAAGTATTTGCGAAGCTCTTGTACACCATACTTTTCCAGTTTGCATCTTTCCCCGTGATGGATGGCATCGGGCATAATCACATTATATCCATGAACAGCCAGTATTTTGCCAAGAAACAAATTTTTATCCTTATTTGATTCCCAACCGTGATAATAGATTATGGTTGGTACTTCTTCCATATTGAACACAGGTTTTATGTATATGCATGGAATATTTTTCAATTGAATTCTTGAAACATCTAATAAATTTTTCATATCATAAATCATCTCCTATAGATTAATGGTTTTAACAGGTTTTCTGTAATAGTCAAATGCAGTTTTTATTACAAATCCGGTATTTTTATAAAGATTAAATGCTTTTATATTATTGCTGTCTACTTCAATTGTTATATCATCATGACCAGTTTCCAGCAGATGTTTTACTATGAGAAGAATCAATTCCTTTCCATATCCTTTGCCTTGAAACTCCGGAAGTATACCTACACCATATATTGCAACCTCTTCATGTCCGAAGTATCCGCTGCCAATTCCTATAATTTGGTCTCCCAAAACAGTGGCATAGGTTTTTCTTTCTGCTGAGTTAAGGCAATTTTTTATAAATTCTTCTTCCTCTTCATAATTTCCTTCATATACCTGGGCACTTATATAGGCCAGTCTTCTTATATCCGATTTATCAGGTAAATAAAATTTTGTTTTGAACTCATCACTATTGTCAAGGATTTTGCTGGCTTTATCAAACTTCATATAGTATTCTGTAAAATCATACTCTGCCCCTAAGCTATTGATGCTTTCTTTGCCTGATAAGGATTGGTTTTCACAAACAAACAATATATCCTTTATATCATATATTTTTAATTCTTCAACTGCCTCTGACAATAGCTTTTTGAAGTAACCTCTTCTTCTATAATCAGGCAGTGTATAGGCTGATATTTCAGCTTCCTCCCGAGTAGGTATAAACATAAATAGAAAGCTGACCAATTTATTTTCTTCATAAAGCAAAAAAAGGTATTTCATTTCTTGATTAAAATTTACTGTTCCATCCAGATATAAATTACCTTTAAGATTATCATGCTCCTTGCAGCTCCAGTAAACTTCCTCAATTTCCTTTTCCGTTATTGGATCCAATCTATTCAGTGATTTAATATGCATGTAAGCCTCCTATTTCATTTGTCTTTTAATAAAATCAATGTTTTCATTTATCAAATTATCATCAACTATACCTGAATGACCGCATATAATGACATCAGCTTTTTTGCTTTTTATGTATTCCAGTGTGTTTATATATTCTTGTAAGTTTTCATACTGTAAATATGGCTCCGGATATTCAATCAAATCCCCGACAAATAAAACAGAATCTTCCTTATCATAGCAAATTGCAGAATCAACGGTATGGCCCTGGGCATATATAAACTCAATGCCGTAGTCCTCAAAGCTCAATCTGCTGTCAAAGGTCAGGTTTGGCAGCTTCAATCCAAAGGAGCCATCATGGTACTTATCTTTGAACCTCTCAAGGTCCTTTTCTCCATATTCAATAATTCTCCTTCTGCAGCTTTCATGAGCTATGATGGTTGAATCAGGAAAAGCACAGTTGCCCCAAATGTGATCCCAATCCCCATGGGAGTTGAACACTATAATTTCTTTATTTTCTAATCCTTCAGCATTTATATGGTCTTTAACAATAGCCATGGATTTTGGTCCCACATGGGTGTCACATAAAAAAAGCTTATCTCCTACATCTATTAGATACACAGAGGTATCCTGAGAAAAGAGGGAATCTCCCTCTTGAAATGTGAACAATGTACCCCTCTTTGCTATCCTTTCAATTTTCACTTAACCTTGTCCCCTTTTTTCTACTTATTGGCTTTCTTCCAATCCTCAAAAAATATAGCCATAGCATATTCATCATAGTATTGGCCATCTCTGAAAAGTTCTTGTTTTAATATACCTTCCACCTGAAAACCGCACTTTTCATAGCATCTTATGGCTCTTTTATTGAATGAAAAAACATTGAGCTTTATCTTATTCATATTCATCTGCTCAAATATGAATTTCACCAAAACCTTAACAGCATCTGTTCCGTATCCTTTTCCCCAATAATTCTTATCTCCTATAAATATGCCTATAATTACATGTCTATTGAGCCAATTAATCTTATTTATTCCGCATCCTCCGATATACTTTCCTGTTTCCAGGTCTTCTATGGCAAAGTTATAGGAATCCTTTAGATCCACAAGACTTTCAAACCACTTTTCTTCCTGTTCCAGAATCATGGGATAAGGGATTTTATTTACCAGCAATCTTTTAAGTTCATTATCATTCATGTATTCACAGGCTAACTTTATATCTTCCCTTTTATAAGCTCTCAGTTTTACCTTATCTCCATAATACATAACATGACCTCCTTATTCATAATAAAGTAAATCATCCAGGTCTTATTTCATATCATAGGCTCTGCCAATAAGCCCCTCATATCTGAAACAGTCCACCACATGGTCATTGACTAGGCCTGTTGCCTGCATATGAGCATACATGATAACAGGTCCCAGAAATTGAAAGCCTCTTTTCTTCATATCCTTGCTTATTATCTCTGATAACTCCGTCTTTGCAGGAAGCTCTGATAGGCTTTTCCAACTGTTTATAACAGGCTTGTGCCCTATGAATCCCCATATATAATCGCAGAAGCTGCCGAACTCCTTTTGTATCTCAAGAAACCTTTTGGCATTGTTTATTGAAGCTCTGATTTTTCTTTCATTTCTTATGATGCCTTCATTTCTCATCAGCTCCTGTACTTTTTCTTCTCTGTAATTTGCCACTAATACAGGATCAAAATCATCATAGGCTTTTCTGTAGTTCTCCCTTCTTCTCAGTATGGTTATCCAACTGAGTCCAGCCTGGGCAGACTCCAGCACAAGTAATTCGAATTGCTTCCTATCGTCGTAGACAGGCACTCCCCATTCCTCATCATGATACTTTATGTATAATTCATCGTTACCGCACCAACTACACCGTTTCATTGCATCCCCTCCATTAGTGTTTATTGTCATGCATACCAATTATTACAATTGTCATTTAGGAAATTATATCACTAATATTTATATTCGTCCAATAGTTCATAAGTAAGAAAGGCTTCCTTTGTAAGCGTTTATAACAATCAATGAAGCCTTTCTTGAAACCCATTACGGAAAGTCAATATTAAGGTAGAATTATACTTTCCTATGGGTTATAAGAAAGGTGCTTCACAACTTTTTCACTAAAACCCCTATGGTTTCCTTGGGACTTTCCACGACTAGCTTGCATTCATGCTGGGCGCACTAAAAATAGCGAGGCAGTTAAGACTGCTTCGCTATTTAGATATATTCAATATTCCAGTCATATATAAAAGGGCTAATCAACGACTATTTCCACAAAGCGCCTTAGAATTGTAGCTGCTTCTGCTTTTGTGACACTGCCCTTTGGATCGAATTTTCCATCTTCCTTGCCAATCATAATGCCGGCCTGTGCAATGCCTTTGACGGCATCTTTGGCCCATTTACTGATGTTGCTCTCATCAGTAAATGGGGTGTGCTGATTGGTAACTGGCAGCGTGTAGCCTAAAGCCTTTGCGTAATTTTGCATCATCACCGCCATTTCTTCCCTTGTAATGGCAGTGCTGCCGTTGGCCACGTCGGTGAAGCTTGAAGTCTTGAAATTTGCCACATCCGCACCGGATAACTTGCCCAGTGCCGTTAGGAAATATGCTCTTGTGATCTCTTTATTGGGTTCAAATGTGGTGGATGATACTCCTGAAAGTAGCCCCCGATTTACCACAAAGTCGATGTTATCCTTTGCCCATTGGTTTTTAGTATCCGCGAATAAAGCAGGTATTTTATAACCCACACCATAGACCGAATTGCTGCTTCCGCTCCACATCATCCAGCCTTCTTCATATACTGAATTTCCCATCCATTCTATACCATGGTCTGTGACTTTGACTATAAACAGATTGCCTTTGTTTTCACCTGATGCAGGGTTATACCTGATACCTCTGGTAATGGTGCCGCTGCCGAATGCCACAATTTCCTTACCATTGCCATCCCTAAAAATGATTTCGAAAACCGGGCGGTTTCCAATGACGGTTGCCGCCATGCCAGACACTTTGTATGGAGTCACTGTGATGGTCACATTGCCGGTAGATTGACTATCTAGCATCTTGATGGCCTTTTCGTCCAGTGTAATTCTGTATATTACGCATTGTATGGTCAAGTTACTAATGCCTTGTGAAACCAGATTGTCTATGGCTGAAGCCTCAATGGTGACAGTCATGGTCTTGATACCCTCAGATATATTGTCAAAGGCTAGAGCAATGCCATAGCTTTCTCGCCCAGACCACTTTTTCTTGACTTCACTGATTCCTTCTTTCACCATCTCATTGGTGATGTTTATGGTGAGATTACCTTTTTCATCAGGCTTATCTCTTAAGATTTTTCTTGCCAAGGTAGGCTTGTTGCCAATGGTATCAACAGTCCAGTCTCCTGACAAAGTGATGTTGGAGGATGAGTTTCCATAAGAGGATGATCGACCACCGGATGAACTATATCCGCTGTCATAACGCCATTGAGCCGTAACCGTAAGATCCTCCGTCACATTGCTAAAGTCCTTGTCCCATCCAATGAAGGTGTATCCATTGCGGACAACGGTAGGAGCCATGGCCCCATTTCCCTTGGCAATGAGCTGGGTCAATTCACCGCCGCCTGTACGGGTGCCTCCATTTAGATTAAAGGTTACTTTATAGATTTCTTCCACTACTTTCACCTTTCGGCTGACCTCCGTACTGCTGGGCAAAGTCAGCCATTGAGGCGGATTAACATATATGACGGTTCCTTTAAAGGTCTGTTCGTTGCCTGCCCGGGTTCTGTCCAGCGTTATATCCTTGTCCCAACCAATGGCATAGTCAACCGATACATCATCTATACCCTTAATGGTTATGCTGCCCTTTATGGGCAAAACGCTTTCTCCCAAATCATCGGCTGTAGCAGCCGGATTCTCGTTTCTTGCCACCTGTACTTCATCGAAGACAGGGTTTTCCGCTGTAATGGGAGTAACAACGACCCTTATCCCTTCTATGGTCTTGCCATTGGCATCTATATTTTCATTGCCCTGGAGAGTGCCAATTACTTCATACTCTGCACCTTTGGCATTGTATGGCGTAATTGTTGCCCATGTGATAGGCAGTGTAGTCTTTATCGTATCAGTTGTGACAGAAACCTCATCAGGAAATTTTGCCAGTTGGATTACTTCTTCCCCGTTTGTTGCATTTTTGGCCTCATACGCCGTCATCTCATCATTGTCTACAACTGTGTCAATGCTTTGTACCCTTGCCTTCTTAATAATATATTTAACATCTTTTCTTATTCCCTTATATTGGCGTCTGAATATCAGGTCTAATGTCACCTCTCCGGCTTTTGTGCCTTTACTGGTTCCTGCTCCGTCTTTGCTGGTAATATTAACAATATAATCCTTGCCTTTCTCCAGTGCCATACCACCAATGACAAATTCCGGCTCGATTTTTTCGCCATTATAAGTAAAATCCCCTGTAACTTCCACTGTAGCATTTGAAAGATCTTGTTTGAGATAATCCTTTTCTATACTTGGTTGATCAAGCAGATCCTTGAAAATGGAAAGCACAGGGAGCATATAATACTCAAAAACCCAATCTTCGCTCCAGCCTAAGCCCATCCAGAAACTTTCATCATAAATCCGGTCTAAACTTATGCTTTCTCCGTTCTTGTCATTTCTATTACCGTCATATACATATCCCTCATTAACCTCCATCTCTTCGAAAGCAACATTATCTAAAAGGGTGCCTTCAATTATTTTTCCTACAACACGTCCAGTATCACTATAGCCTTTAACCATAGAATTCAATGCTGCGCAGTTTTGCACTGTTCCACTCTTAACACGTCCCACCACAGCACCTGCGCCAAGCGCACTGTTAATATCTACATCAATTAACCTAACATTTTCTACTACACCACCATCAATGCATCCAAACAAACCAATGGAATCCATTAGATAATTGAAATCTGAAATTCCTCTATAATTAATTGTCAAGCCACTAATGCTATGGTCTTTGCCATCAAAATGACCTCTAAAGGATGCATCGTTAAAGGAAAAAGGTGCCTTCTCAATATATCTTCCGATGGGCTTCCAGCCCGCACCTTCGTTATAGGCCGAAAGGTCGATATCATTCATCAATTCATAATATGCACTGCTATAATGTTCATCTTTTGAACTCACCAACTCCGCAAGCTTGGCAAGTTCCTCAGCAGTGTAAATTTTGTAGCGATTCTCCCATGTTCCCTCTCCATCAAAATAACTGCCGCTGCTTTGCAAAGATATCCTGTCTTCTGTTTTGGAGATGACCACAGTGATGCATGGAAGTACTACACCCTCTGCCACTATATATCCTTCCCCCACAGCAGCCGTAAATACATAAGTCCCTTCTTGAGGTTCATCGGGATTATATGGCTCATTAATCTCCCAACTCACCGGGATTTGGACTGTTTCTCCATATACAGTGCCCGCCACCGTATCCGGAAATATGGGTGTCATGGTATTCTGAATACGAATATCCTCAGGCAGCTCGGCAAAAGCTGTGATCTCTTTTACCTGACTGGCAATGGCCTGTTCAGCAAGCCCTTCACCCTCTGACTAAGGTTCCTCGCCACCTTCCGCCAGCACTGCCATGGACAATTGATTAAATGAAAGAATCAGGATTAGTGCAATTGCTAAAAGCCTTTTGACATTTTTCGTATTTCCCCCTCCCTTAGTCTTCTCAGTTTAAGAAAGCAATGAAAACAAGCTCCGTTGCTTGCAGATTTCGTTGAAAAATTATGGTTTACTATGCTGCACATATGCGATGAAATATACCAACACCCTTTAATTATAATTATATAAAAAAAAACTGTTAAAATCTCAAATGGCGAAATTAACCTCTTTTTTGACGAAAATGGAATAATTAAACACGGTCCTTTGAATTCAGTTCAATCACAATTGCTCCTGTCAATCCCTCTGGGCTTTTTCACAGTATGAAAGCCCCACTTCTTTCATACATAGCCGGGCACAATCCGGTAGCATATATGTAATTGCTTCATACACTAGCTTGTACTCATGGTAGTATACTAAAAAATGACGCCAATCATATATAAAACGATTAGCGCCATTTGATTCTTAGTTCTTTATTCTATTTGCTTGACAGCCAACACATGGTCTTTATTTGCTTATCTTTTCCAATCCGGCCATGTAAGGTCTCAATACTTCCGGTATAATTACACTTCCGTCTTCCTGCTGGTAATTTTCCAGTATGGCTGCCACGGTTCTGCCTACTGCCACACCTGAACCATTGAGGGTATGGACAAACCTAGCCTTATCCTTTGGATTTTCCTTAAATTTAATATCTGCTCTTCTGGCCTGGAAGTCCTCAAAGTTGCTGCAGCTTGAGATTTCCACATATCTGTTGTAACTGGGCATCCAAACTTCCAAATCGTAGGTCTTGGCTGATGAGAATCCTAAATCTCCTGCACACAAGCATACAACTCTATAGGGTAAACCTAATAGTTGGAGAATTCTCTCTGCATCATTGGTTAACGATTCAAGCTCTTCATAGGAATGATCCGGATGAGCGAATTTAACCAATTCAACCTTGTTAAACTGATGCTGTCTGATAAGCCCTCTTGTATCTCTTCCTGCAGATCCGGCTTCTGCTCTGAAGCAGGCACTATATGCCGTATATTTTATTGGAAGTTTAGTTCCATCCAATATTTCTTCTCTGTGTATGTTGGTAACAGGAACTTCTGCTGTTGGTATCAGGTAATAATCAGTGTTGTTTACCTTAAACATATCCTCTTCAAATTTAGGCAGTTGCCCTGTGCCCTGCATGCTTCTGGTGTTGGCCATATAAGGTGGCAATATTTCAGTGTATCCATTGGCTATATGAGTATCCAGCATGAAGTTTATCAAGGCTCTTTCAAGTCTTGCTCCTAAACCTCTATAGAATGTGAATCTTGCACCCGTAACCTTTCCGGCTGTAGCAAAATCCAATATACCCAGATTCTCTCCAATATCCCAGTGAGCTTTTGGTTCATAAGGGAATTTAGTAGGTTCTCCCCATCTTCTCATTTCTTTGTTGTCTGCATCTGATTTGCCGTCCGGTATGCTGTCATTAGGTGTATTTGGTATGGTCATTAGTACTTGTGTTATCTTCTCTTCTATCTCTCTTACTTTGTCATCATCTTCCTTAATTTTATCGGATACAACTTTCATCTCGGCAATTAAATCATCTGCATGGCCCTTTGCCTTCTTGATTTTCGCAATTTCTTCTGATACTTTGTTTCTCTTAGCCTTCAGCTCTTCAACAGCTGCTAATATATCTCTTCTTTGCTCATCCAATTCCAAAACTTCAGCAATCCTGTATTCTCCGCCTCTTCTTTTGAGCTTTCTTATGACTTCTTCAGGATTGGCCCTGATTTCCTTAATATCCAGCATAATCTCTTCCTCCTTATAAATTTATAAATATAAAAAATAAAACCTTTCGCACCCATAAAGGGACGAAAGGTTTTCCGCGTTGCCACCCTAATTAGCAGCATATACTGCTCTCTCAAGTATTTAACGGTATTTACCGTTCCTGTTCATCACAGGCTGCTCCGGGATGGAATTCAATGCCTTGCCCATCGGCTTCCACCAGCCGCCGACTCTCTTTAGGACAGTCGCATCTACTTTTTCCCATCAATGCATTTCCAATATATGATTGTTATATATATTACTACTTATTATGAAAAATTTCAAGCTGTTTATTCAAAAATTTTGCCTAGTAGGCCTTTGCTATATAAATCATGTGCTCTGCCTTCTTGCCGCAGAATGGACATGTATCTCCCAAGTGCTCCTGTTCAAAAGGCATGCATCTTATGGTAGCTCCTGTTTCTTCCTTTAACTTATCTTCACATTCCCTGCTGCCACACCACATGGTCTTTACAAATCCGGGGTTTTCTTTCATTATCTTCTTTATTTCTTCATAATCTGTGGTTGTGTAAGTCTTTTGCTCTCTATTCTTCAGTGCAGTATTGAACATGGTCTGATGGATGTCGTCCAATATCTCTCCTACTTTTTCTGTCAAGCCTTCCATAGGTAATGTGAATTTCTCCAATGTGTCTCTTCTGACTGCTGTAACCTGACCCAATTCAATATCCTTCGGTCCTATTTCAAGTCTTAGAGGTACACCCTTCATCTCCCAATAGTTGAACTTCCAACCGGAGCTGTAGGTATCCCTATCATCTAATTCCACTCTAAAGTTCTTTGCTAATTCATTCTTGATTTCCATCGCCTTATCCAATACTCCTTCTTTATGGAAAGCTATTGGAAGAACCACAACTTGTATTGGCGCAACTCTTGGCGGCATCTTCAATCCTCTGTTATCTCCATGAACCATTATTATACCGCCTATGAGCCTTGTTGAAATACCCCAGGATGTGCTCCAGGCGTACTTTCTTACTCCGTCTTTGTCAAGGAATTGTATATCAAACATCTTGGCAAAATTCTGGCCTAGATTGTGAGATGTACCTGCCTGTAAGGCCTTACCGTCATGCATCATGGCTTCCATTGTATAGGTCTTATTGGCACCTGCAAATTTTTCCTTTTCGCTCTTTTGGCCAAGGATTACAGGCATAGCCAGTTCATCTTCTGCCACCTGTCTGTATACTTCCAACATCTTTAAGGTTTCTTCCTGAGCTTCTTCCTCAGTAGCATGGACTGTATGACCTTCCTGCCATAAGAATTCAGCAGTTCTTAGGAAAGGTCTTGTTGTCTTTTCCCATCTGACTACATTGGCCCATTGATTTATCAATACAGGCAAATCCCTGTAGGATTGAACCCATTTGGAATACATGGTGCAGATTATGGTCTCTGAAGTAGGTCTGATAAACAACTTCTCAGCAAGCTCCTCGTTGCCTCCATGAGTAACCCATAAAACTTCAGGAGCAAAACCTTCGAAGTGATCTGCTTCCTTCTTCAAAAAGCTTTCGGGAATCAACAGAGGAAAATAAGCGTTCTTATGGCCTGTTTCCTTAAATCTTTTATCAGCCACCCTTTGAATGCCTTCCCATACTCCATAGCCGTAAGGCTTAATAACCATGCAACCTTTTACAGGCGCATAGTCTACCATGTCAGTTTTAAGTATTACATCCGTATACCATTGGGAAAAATCTTCTTCCATTGGGGTAATCTCTTTTACAAATTCCTGTTCTTTTTTATTACCCATGTCTGTCACTCCTCCATTAAATGTTTTATATTAAAAAAATAAACCTTCGTCTCCATAATGGGACGAAGGTTGTGTTCGTGGTACCACCCAATTTAGCATGAAAAATCATGATCATGCCATCTCTAAGCCTTTAACGACGGCTAACCGGTTGATTCATCATCAACGACTCTGAGGCGGGTCGGAGTAGCTCTCACCTAAAAAACCTTTCAGCCCATGGGTTTTTCTCTCTGTCGGCTTGCTTGCTCCTCTTTCCTCTTCATTGCCGAATATGTTTTACGCTTATTATATATTATTGCATCAATATCGTCAATAATATTTATTTTTTTATATAGCAATACATATTTCCATCAGAAGTTGCATAAAACAGTCCGTAGCAGTATCTCGCTCATTGGCTTCTATACTTGTCAAGCTCAAATCCCATATCTGATAATCGTTTCAAAACATATCTGTCTCCCCCATATGGACAGGTTGCTGCAAAGTTCATTGAGCCATGTCTCTGTTGTTCCTGATAAGCTTTTTTCAGTTCTATGCTATTTTATGAAAAAACGACCTTTTTACAATAGATTATTCCAGTTCATGAATAAACAACCCGCTTCTCAACTTAGGTTCAAACCAGGTTGATTTTGGAGGCATTACTTTTCCCTGATCCGCTATTGTCATCAAATCCTCAACCCTTGTAGGGTAAAGTGCAAAGGCTACAGCCATTCTTTCTTCCACTCTTTTCTCCAGCTCTCCTAAACCTCTTATCCCTCCTACAAAATCTATTCTGTCATCAATCCTTGGGTCTTTTATGCCTAATACAGGATTTAATAGATTATCCTGCAATATGGATACATCCAGGCTTCCCACTGCATCCTCGTCATCATAGGTTCCTTCTTTGGCGGTAAGCTTATACCACTTGCGGTTGAGGTACATGCCGAAGTCATGTTTTTTTCGTGGCTTGTACTGTCTCTTATCTCCATGTTCCTCCACAATAAAGTTTTCTTTTATTTTTTCAAGGAATTCTTCTACAGTATAGTTATTTAGATCCTTAACTACCCTGTTATAGTCCATTATTTTAAGCTGATTATGAGGAAACAACACTCCAAGGAAATAATTGAATTCTTCCTCGCCGGTATAGCTTTGGTTTTCCTCCCTCTTCATCATGGCAACCTTTACTGCAGAGGCAGCTCTGTGATGTCCATCGGCAATGTATAAGTCATCTATGTTGTAAAACAAATATATAAGCTTATCTATGACCTGTTGGTCTTCAATGGCCCAAACCATGTGTTCTATGCCATCTTCTGCGGTAAAATCATATACTGGTGAATTTTTCCTCATCCAATTAGCTATTATTTCATCTATCTCTTTCTCCCCCTTGTACATTAGAAAAATAGGCCCTGTGTTTGCATTGCAATATTTTATATGATTTATTCTGTCCTTCTCCTTGTCTTCTCGAGTGTATTCATGTTTCTTAATTTTGTTATTTATATAGTCATCTACAGAAACACAACCAACCAGTCCCACTTGTTCATTGCCGTCCATAACCAGCTTGTATATATAAAGCATATCCTGCTTATCCTTCATGAGCCAACCTTTTTCCTCCATCATGCGAAGATTGTCTTTGGCTTTTTCATATACCCTCTTATCATAAATATCTATGGATTCATCAAGATCAATTTCGGCCTTGTCTACATGGAGGAAGGAATAGGGGTTGTCTTCCACCATCATCATGGCCTCCTGGCTGTTCATCACATCATAGGGCAATGCTGCTATCTTTGAAGCAAGCCCGGCTTTAGGTCTTATTGCCTTAAAAGCTTTCAATACAGCCATTTAACTTCCTCCCATCATAGTAATCAAGGATGATTTCTACTATTTCCTCCCCTATTCTTTCCTGGGCTTCCATTGTAGAAGCTCCTATATGAGGTGTGCAGGATACCTTTTCATGGTTACAGAGAGGACAGTCTTTTGCAGGTTCTTTAACATATACATCCAGCGCAGCCCCTGCCAGCTTATCAGCATCCAGAGCTTCAAGCAAAGCTTCCTCGTCCACCACTCCTCCCCTTGCACAGTTTATTAGATAAGCTCCGTCCTTCATTTTGGCAATTTCTTCTCTTCCTATTACAGCCTTTCCACCAGTATAAGGAACATGAAGTGTAACAAAATCAGCACAAGCCAGCAATTCATCCATATCCATGTATCTATAGCCATGATACTCCTTCAATTCTCCTGCTATGTCAGTATATATGACATTCATTCCTAATGCCTTTGCCCTTTTGGCAGTTTCCCTGCCAATTCTTCCAAATCCTATGATTCCTAGGGTCTTACCACAAATCTCGACTCCTTCATAGGCCTTTTTATTCCATTGTCCCTGTCTCATGGTAATGTTGGAATTATGAATATATCTTGCCAAGTTAATCATATGTCCTATAACCAGCTCGGCCACAGAGGCACTGCTGGCGTTGGGAGTATTTCTCACCATTATTCCTCTTGCCCTTGCATAGTCCACATCTATATTATCCAATCCAACACCGCCACGTATAATAAGCTTCAGCCTGCCTGTCTCACAGGCAGCATCTATTATGGACTTTTTCACCTTAGTAGCTGAACGAACTACCAATATGTCAAATTCCTTTATCTCCTTCATCAGCTCCTCAGGTTCATAGTGCTTTTCAACAATTTCAAATTCCATTTCCTTAAGCTTTTCTACTGCTGCTTTTTCCATTCCATCTGCAACCAATATTTTTAACATAATTTCATCTCCTTTTATCAATTAACCTTTATAATCTTTATAATCGCTGCTCCTGTACCATCATTCTATAATCCTAGAATATCATCTATATTATCCAACAATCCTTTAACATCGTCCAAATTATAGTCTCCCATGTGAGCTATTCTGAATGTTTTCTCCTTCAAATCTCCATAGCCGTTGGATATTGCATATCCTCTCTTGGCCAATTCCTTATTTAATTGGGATACATTTATATCCCTTGTATTCTTGATAGTAGTTACAGTGTTTGACATATACTTTTCATTTGGAAAAATATCAAATTTTTCTTTTGCCCATGCTCTTACATGTTGGGCCATTTCCAAGTGCCTTTCAAATCTGCTGTTCAAACCTTCCTCCAGAATCTTATCCAACTGATAATCCATGGCATACATTATGGATATTGCCGGTGTTGACGGGTATTGATATTCCTTCTTCTGTATATACTGATACAGCTCCAACAAATCAAAGTATACACCTCTATGTTCCACCTGCTTTGCTGCCTCCACCGCTTTTTGCGACATTGAGGCTATGGCCATTCCCGGAGGCATGCCAAGGCATTTCTGAGTTGATGTGATGCATATGTCCACTCCCAGCTTATCTACCTCAACCATTACTCCTCCCATGGAACTTACCGTATCCAGACACCATACTACTTTCGGATATTTTTTCATAACCTCCGATATTTCATAAATTGGATTCATAACTCCCGTTGAGGTTTCATTATGAGTTAATGTGATCAAGTCGTATTTACCCGTTGCAAGAGCTTCATCCACCATTTCCGGTGTTATGGCTTCTCCCGGCTCTACTGCGAACTTATCTGCAGCTATATTGTTTGATACCGCCATCTTATACCATCTATCTCCAAAGGCTCCTACAGAAAAAACTGCTGCTCTTTTTCTTGTACAGGATCTTATGGCTCCTTCCATAAGGCCTGTGCCTGAAGATGTAGAAAGAAGAATTTGTTCCTTTGTATAGAAAACTTTTTGAAGTTTTTCACTTACTCTCATTTGAAGGTCAGATGCATCCTTAGACCTGTGTCCAATCATAGGTTTTGTCATTTGCTCCAAGACATCTAATTCCACATCAATTGGTCCTGGAATGAACAATTTTTTGTGCATTTCTAATTCCTCCTTTAAAAATTTTTTAAAAAAAAGACTTTCGCCCCCAAGGGACGAAAGTCTGGCTTCCGTGTTGCCACCCAAGTTAATCATACATGCCAATGAAGGATAGTAACCTAAATCAGCTATAAGAAGTCCATTCTATCCTTTAGACTGGATCTTAACATCCAGAGGATAAAAAATAATGTATAATTAAAAAGCCTTTCATCCCCCAAAGGGACGAAAGGCTGACTTCCGCGTTACCACCCAAATTGATCTTTATGATCCTCTCTATGCAGTATAACGGCTGCTACCGTTTTGCTCATCGCAAACCCTCCAGGATGGATAGGATAAAACCTCAGACCGACTCGCACCAACCGCCGGCTCTCTTTACTAAGTCTTTTATCATTTTCCCTGTCATTAGTTTTACCTATTGTGCATTATTATACATTGGCTTTTTTAATAACGCAATACTTTTTTTATATTTTTACAAACTTAATGTATAGAGCTTTTAATTTATGGAAAAAATCTATTTAGAACAAAAGATAACCAACCTAATGTACAAAAGATGAAGCAAAAAATAGCCCTGCCCCCGGGGCTATTTTTTATGTTTATCTCAATATATAGAAATTCTCTTTATCTGAGCCAAAAATCATGCCTTGATGGATTTTTAATACTGTGTCCTTAGTCCTGTCATATATAAAAGTATTATAGTAGTCTTCATACAGCTCATAGGCTATTATGCTGTTATCTTTCAAACCATATACAGAATAAGAAAGATTTCCAGTTATGACATTCTCTATATTTTTATTATTCATGTTTATTATATGTCCATCTCCATATGCCATATAGCCGTTTTCTTCATCATACTCTGTCTTCCTGATTACCATAATATTCCCTAAAATACTTGGATTAGATGCATCCTCAATAATTATATCAGCCTTTCTATTCTTTAAATCTATGCTATATACATTTGCTTTATCACTTTTCTGGCTGTAGCCTTCAGATATGATGGTATTGTTGTCCTTCCAACTGTATTTTAAAGGAATGACAAAACCGTCACTGCTAGTATGGTAGAATACATCTTCTACGGTTTGTATATTTTTCCCATTAAAATCTATACAGTAAATGTCCACGAGACCGCTGCCTTCGTTAGAATCCTTATATTCAGATTTAAACACGGCTATCTGGCTTCCATCTGGAGATATCTCAGCGCCTAATATATAATCCATTTGAGTTGGAGCATATTCAAAAATAACCTCTCCCGGCTTACCTTCCAATGCCTCATTCAAAGAATAATAGAGTATTTTCTTGCTGGTATAGACTATAAAGCTTTTTCCATCAGGCATCCATCTTGCTCCAAATATGATGCTTTGTATATAGTCGATACCTTTCAGGAAATGTTTCTTAACACCTGCATTATCTAACTCCAATAGTATAGGTTTTACAGGGTAAAAATCCCCTCCATTATCTAAAAGCCTATAACCAAAAGCATATTTTCCATCAGGTGATATATCATCCAGCTCCAGTATTTCATCCTTTATAGGCATATCTGAGACAATATTTCCATTTGCATCTACCTTAGAAACCTTCCTGGCTTTCTGAACAAGAAATCCAAATACCTTATTCATTTCAAACTCTTTATATTCTTCCCCTGTTGTGGTTTTAGCTCCATTGAAGCTTATAGGATAGGCCTGTCCCTCATAGAGATTTTTAAAAGCTATGGTCAGATTGGCATCATCCTTCCACTCTAATTCCAATTTTGCCATATATTCTTCAGGTACATATTTAAAACCATCTATAAAAGCTGACTCAACACTTTCCCTGTTCATGGGATAATTAAAGGTTACCTCAAAATATTTATCCTTTTCATCCAATATATATGTATTAAAATCATAGCCAGTATCCGAATTGATAGTAGGATCATCTTTCAGCTTTATATATGCTTCAACCTGCTTCTGCCTACTTAGCAAAATGCTTATATCTTCACTTAGCTTAGCCCCATTATCATCAACAATGCCTGCCTTCAATACAATATTGATTTCATCAGAAAGACCTTTTGTATCCTTAAATTCTACACATATTCTGGTAGTATGGATTTCATCATTGGATATGATGCTTATATCCGGTTCAGCCATATCTGGTGATATAGTCAGATACTTCTTCACACTATCTTCATTTAAATCCAGTTTCCCATTAAACCAGAAATTCAATTGAAAAGGTTTGTCAAAAGTTCCTTTCCGATCTTTCATCAAGGATATTTCCCTATCGTCAACATCCATTGTAATTGCCAGAGGTTTTAAAGCCTTATCAGTCTGGCTGCTGGAAGTTGTTCCTCCTTCCTTTCCGCAACCTACCAAGAATATCATAGAAAAAACAAGAATAATTGCTATAATACCTTTTTTCATAATTTATTCCTCCTTTCAAAGAAAGGGACCTTATATGGTCCCTTTCTTTTGCCCAGCTCTATTTTGACGAAATACTATGATTTTTGTTTCTCACCTATTGAACATTTGGAGTTGAACTATTCAAACTTTCAAGTATCGCCTTGAGTTCATTAATCTTTTCTCCATACAAAGCCCAGTTTCCTGCTCTCTGAGCCTCCTGAGCCTGATTAAATACATCATTTGCCCTCCTTATCAGTTCAGCAATGGTACCTGTTGCCACTTCTCCTCCAGTTGCCGGTGGCTGCTGGGTTCCAGGTTTTTCAGGAGTTTCCGGAACTTCTGCTTTTTCTGCCGGGAATATTCTAGCCAAAGATTTTTCCAGACTATCTTCCATAACCACTTGGTTCTTATAAAATACGATTACCTTCTTTAATTCCGGCAAAGCGCTGGCATTGCTTGCTCTCAAGTATATTGGCTCCACGTAGAGTATGGAATCCTCTACAGGTATTATGAGCATATTTCCTCTTATAACCTGAGAATTGCCTCCTGACTGGAGCAAATTGATGGCATTTCCTATAGCCACGTCCTGACTTATTATACCCTCAATCTGCATTGGTCCTTCCACAATCTTTCCTGGCGGGAAAGTGTACAGCTTAAGCTGACCATAGTTTTCACCGTCATTTTTAACTGCAAACCATGCAATCATGTTGTTTTTCCCTTGAGGTGTATAGGGTACCATCAATATGAATTCTTCCTTGTCAGAGTCCGGCAGCTTCATTATGAGATATGAAGACTCTACCTCCATAGTTTCTGTAGTAGTGCCGCTGACACCATAAATTTGAGTTGCTATATCCCATACATCGCTCTTATTGTAGAATTCCTTTGCATCTTTTATATGGTACTTGGTATAAATTTCCGCCTGTATATCAAACAGAGTCTGAGGATACCTCAGATGGGCTCGCAAATCCTCCGGCATACTGCTCAATGGCTTAAACAATGTTTTGAACACATTTGCATAGGTTTTAATTATTGGATCGCTTTCGTCAGCTATGTAAAAGTCAGTGTTTCCGTTATAGGCATCTATAACTACCTTTACAGAGTTTCTAATATAATTGGTGGTTGAATTCTTGCTAATGGATTGAGAATAGGGATATTTGCTGCTTAATGTATATGAGTCAATTATCCAATATAGCTTGCCCTCGCTTACCACTATATAAGGGTCTTCATCATAGGCCAAAAAAGGCGCTATCTTATTTACTCTTTCGAGTATATTTCTATTTAGCAATATTCTGCTGTCAGAACTTATATCCTGAGAAAGAAGGAAGTTCATCTTACCCTTGACCAGGGCCAACATCAAGCGATTAGGCAGCGTAAGCCTGATACCTCCTGTACCTTCATAAGTGTTCTCCACATCTCCGCTGCTTGAAGGATAATCAAATTCCATTTCTCTGGTGTTTACAATTACATAATCCTTTGTCAATTCTCCAAAATATATCTGTGGTCTTTCTAACTTCACATCTACATCAGAAACAACAGGCATATCTCTGATAAAAAGCTTTGGCTGTCCCGAAGAAGTAACTTCATTTACGGGAGACATTGCTATACCGTATCCATGAGTATAGTTCAGGTATCTATTAATCCATGATACAGAATTTCCTGCCTCTTGCTTAGGCAAGTTTTCGCTGTGGAGCTCTCTTGCAGATATGAATACCTGCCTGTAAGTTCCGTTTATCATATATCTGTCTATATCTATATCATTAAATTGATAATAGCTTTTTAATCCTTGAATCTGATTATATATGTCCTTGGCAGGTTTGTAATCATTTACAGGAATATTCTCTATGGTTACAAAGTTATCATCTATATCTTTCCTTGTAAGGTTCTGAGCCAGACTAAACTCTTTTACCTCTACCTTGTCAAGTCCATAGGCATAGTTGGTATAATCTATATTGTGCTGTATATACTTTTCTTCTTTTGCAGACTCATTAGGCGTAACAATAAGATTCTGCACCGATGTATATACAATGCCTGACAAAACAATGGCCGCCACAAGAAGCAAAGGACCAAATATGGCCAACTTCGGCTTCTTTCCTTTATAGGAAATCATGAAGGAAACAGCAGTTATAATGGAAATTCCTATATAAACATAATAAAAAGGCAAGCTCACATGTATGTCTGCATATCCAGCGCCAAAAGCCGCTCCCCTGGTGGAATACAATAATTCAAAGCTTCTGAGATAAAAACCTAAAGCGAGGAGAAGAAAGAATATTCCACCCAATACGGATAGCTGCTTCCATGCTGCTTTCAATACTTCCTTATAGGACATTGCTTTAATTCTGCGAATATTATGTCCTTCTTCCATTCCTGCATCCTGCTGTTTAGGCGTAACTAACATTATAGCATTGAATACAACAGTTATAATGGCAAACAAAACAACAATGCCTATCAAAAAGCCATATAGCTTATTTAAGAAGGGCAATGTAAATATATAAAATCCAATATCATGTCCAAAAATAGGATCCTTTAAATTAAATGGAGTCCTGTTCATAAATATCAAAAAGTCATACCATACCTCTGATACAAAGGCAATGGACAAAATAAGAGAAATTAAGGCAGATACAATCACAAATATCTTGTTTCTTGTTCTTGCTTCCTGACTTGACAATATTGCTCCGGTTTTCTTAATTGAATGTGCATTTATTGATTTAAGAAATACATAGAATATTACGAAGCTCACAACCAAAGATGGTATAAAGAATTTTATCTGAGTAAAGAGTTTCTTAAAAAATACCTCTCTGTATCCTAATTCTCCAAACCATTGATAATCAATGAAATACTCTGAAAATGTCGCAAAAACAGCAACAACTATAACCAATAAGACTAAAAAAATTGTAAGGCCCTTGATTTTCCAAGTTCCTTTACCTTTCATTTCTATCCCTCCAAAAAAAGAATATGGCCCATGATAAATAAATTATACAATCATGGACCAAAATATTCAAATCCTTTTGCATTTTATAAGTCCAGCTTCATATCTCCAGGTCTAATATATCCTTTTTTTCTCATAAACTCAGATATGACCAGCGTGAGTATTGCAGGAAGAGCAATATGGAGTATGAAAATTTTTACCAATATCATCCCAGCACTCTCTGTACCCGACATGGCTGCAAAAGTTCCAAATTGTCCCACAAGGCCGCTGGTTCCCATACCTGCTCCTTCCGGCACGTTTTCCATCTTAAATATTGTAGTTGATAATGGCCCCAGTATGGCGCTGGCCAATGTTGGTGGAATCCATATGAGAGGATTTTTTATTATATTTGGCACTTGAAGCATGGATGTTCCGATGCCTTGAGCAATAAGACCGCCTATCTTGTTTTCTCTGTAGCTTGCCACCGCAAAACCTACCATCTGAGTACAACATCCTACAGTTGCCGCTCCACCAGCCAATCCGTTTAACCCCAAGGCTATAGCCAAAGCGGCACTGCTTATGGGCAAAGTCAATACCATACCCATTATGACAGAAACAAGTATGCCCATCGGTATGGGGTTCAGAACAGTAGCAGTATTTATAATAGCCCCTAGGGCTGACATCACTGCAGCTACCACAGGTGAAACATATTTTCCTACGATTCCTCCTACAATTATTACAGTTGACGGTACCACCACTATATCCGCCTTGGTCTTACCGGCTACCAACCTTCCTACCTCAACACCCGCAAGGGCAGCAATAAAGGCTCCCATAGGCTCTCCCACTGTGATGCCATATTGGTTTGAGGAATTCAAAAACACCGTACCTGCTCCAATGGCACCTGTAACTGCTGAAGAGAATACTGCTAAAGCAGGGGCTTTTCTGCCATAAGCTACAGCAATTCCTATAGCCGGTCCCATAAGGAACTTTGCCACTCTTCCTAAATCAACAAGCAGCCCTATTCCAAGTATTTTTCCAATCTGGTCAAGTATGAGGCCAACAATCAAAGATGAAAAAAGACCCAATGCCATAGAACCTAAGGTGTCTATGAGATATTCTTTGAACCATTTTTTCTTCATATCTTTTCCTCCCTAACGTATTTACACCTGTCTTGTCACCTGTCAATTAAGAATATAACAGATTATCATCCAATATACAAGTACATAAATTCATACAAATTTCGATAATCTTCATGTTAAAGTTTTCTTGTTGTAAAATATATTATCTTCAAAATACGCAAGTGCATAAACTTATGCAAATTCCGATAATCTGCATAATAAAAGTTTTCTTTTTGTGATAACATATTATCTTCTGATCATCTAAACGTGTAAATTTGCTCAACTTCCGATATTCTGTCTATATAATTTTTCCTTTCATGAATCAATTATTCCTAATATTCAAGAGCTTAAACTTTCCCAACTTCATATATTTCGTGTAAAAAGGCTTTTACGAAAAGTATAAACTAAAATTTATACTTTCCTAGCATTATAAAAAATTATGCTCATGGAGGTTTTCCATGAGCATTTATCTGTTATTTATCAAATATCCATGTTTTTCTAAATCACTGACAATATGATAATAGGATGTTTCATCGGGCACTTCAATGGTATGCAGGTGCACTCCGCCGGTAAGCATTGAAAGGGGCTTAGTATCAGAATTCTCATAATGCCTCATAAAATTGTCTATATCCAATCTTGATTCCAGCATGAGCATGGCTTTTATTTCTCCATAAAGAGAATGTTCAACTATGACATCTATAACCTTTCCGCCATTGTCAACTATTATTTCCAATTCCTTTCTCATACCCATTTTATCATGACAGCAGGCAATGATCTTTCTCATTCTATTTTTTAAATCCTTCATAAGCAAATAACCCTGAGGAGTTGCAATTATGTTCAAACCCCTGGCTCTCAATATAGCAATATCCTGAACTATAACCTGCCTGCTTACTCCGGTTAATTTTGATAGATCTGTCCCTGTCAGGGGAACAGATCTATCTTTCAATATGCTAAGTATTTTTTCTCTTCTTTCATCAGCTATCATAAAATCACCTATCTTCTATCCATGCAAAATACAGGAGTAATTATTTCACAAAGTCTGGTAATGAAGTTAAATATGTTAGCATCAAATTCCTTATATCTCAATTCTACGGAAAGATAGAGCACAGCATATATCTTTTCTCCATAGACAAATGGTATCACCATTTTTGATTGCCAATTAGGTAAGCCTGTATATGGGTCCAAAGGAGCATTTCCCGTCCAATCAATTAAATATTCTCCACTCATTGATTCAATTACCTTTTGGAGAATTTGGTCGTTATATGGAATACTATCCATATTCTTTTTATTAATATTTTTTCTCAATATCTCATTCACAGTCTTTTTATTGTCATCCAATATGAATATATACCCTATGTCCGCTTCTGATATTTCTATTACTTTTCCGAGAAATTCATTCAATTTTTCATCCAAAGATGCATCTTTGCTTCTCTGCAATTCCAAAACCTCTAACATGGTCTCAACATTTCTCTGGTCTTCTACCATGTTTCCCGATATGATACCAGCCAGCTTATCAACCCTTTTTACTGTTCTTATCATGTTGATATCAAAAACTGTTGTCCTGTTTCTTCCATTTTCTTTGGAGTGATAGAGAGCTTGATCCGCTTTGTCTATTAAATCCCTCATCCATGAGCTATGATCAGGATAGGTGGCAATACCTAAACTGATGGTAACAGGAGTATGGTATCCTAAGAGTTTAGCATTCTCCACCTTATTTCTTATTTTTTCAGCCAGGCTATATGCACCTTCAATACCAGTCCTGGGAAGAAGTATTATGAATTCCTCCCCTCCATATCTGGCACAAATATCGGTTTTCCTGACACTGTCCATAACAATGGCTGCTACTTTTTGAAGTATCTCATCTCCTCTTTGATGTCCAAAACGGTCGTTTACCTGTTTAAACTTGTCAATATCAATCATTATTAAAGACAATTGTCCTTCCGTTGTAGAACTTATATATATTTCATTTTGCAGAGCCAGTTCAAAATATTTGCGAGTGTAAAGATTAGTCAACTTATCTATACCGGATATCTTCTTCAAGTTATAATTTTCTATAAGTACATGTAAAATCTTGGATAAAACCTCACACAATTTGCATGTCTCTTGTGTAAAGTTATTTATTATCGTATCTGTATCTAAATATATATATCCGCTAATTTTGTTTGTTTCTTTGTATTTTCTTCTGTCATTATATAAACCATCATCATTTCCTGACCAAGCAACGGGTATACAAAATACGGCGCATATATCCTTAGGTATTATACTATCTTTAGTCTTGTTTCTGTAATCAAAAGCATCGGTAATTACTATGCTCTCATTTTTCTGTCTTGCCTGATCCATAATATATTTATAAAAAGCGTTGTTTTCATTTTTTATTTGAGTCGACAGCATTTTTATGTTATTCTCTTCATCCAGAATAGCTAAAAATCCGTTTTTAGCCTGAGTCAATTCCATAAGCATTTTCATCATTACATCTAAATTATCTTCTACATTTTGACCCAGACTGTTAACGGTGGCAAAAAGATCAAGCAAGAACCTGCTCATGACACCTTTATCCAAATCTATGTTCTTTTTTAGAAATCCTATATTATCTTTCTGCACTATATCCTTAAATTTTGCATAATCAAAATACTCTCCCATTGTTTTTTTCATATCTTTAATCTCTCCACCTAATAGGGAAGTACCATAAAGTATACTTTTGCCGGTTATTTTTTGAGCAACATCCAGCAGGTTTTCCTTAACAGTATACCTTTTATGTGAAAGCAAAAATTTAACCTTATATTCATCAGGTACTCCCTCTACAAGGATTTTTAATGAATTTATAGAAGTAATAAAACACTTGAGGGCTTCGTGTTGTTCACCTTGATTATATAACTCTCGGCCTAAGGTTTTATATAATTTCCATTTAATCTCATTGCTCTCTATGGTTTTATCAGAACTTGCAATTATCATAAGTTTATCTTTTCTTTCATTTTCTTTTGATGCAATTGCTGAGAGATATTTAAGCTGGATTTCTAAATGTTTTGTGTTTATTTTTGATGAGTATTCCTCAGATAAATTCAGAAATCTAATAGCTTCATCCAGCCTGTGTTGATCTATGAACAACTCAGCAAAGCTATGGCAAGCTCTTCTACCGAGTTTATATTTTCTGTTTGCATAAAGCTCCATTGTAAAATCCATTAGATTATCAAAATCCATATCTCTATAAAGCTGAGCTTTACACAACTTGATTATATATAATGCTTCAAAATTTGCTTCTACGCCCCAACTTATGCACATGTCAACAGATTTTTGTGCATAAGTCATGGCTTTTTGAAAGTATCCTATATTGTAATAGAATACTGCTTTGCAAATATAATAGTATTGAATTGCTTCGCCTAAATTCTTAGACTCATTTAATATGACTTCAGCTTTTTCCATGCATTTCAAAGATCTTTTATAATCTTCCAGTTCTATATTGACTAGAGATTGGTTTATATAAGTCATAATTTCAGAATACTTGATATGAGTCTTTTCTATGATTTCAAGAGCTTTATTGTAATATTCCAAGCTTTCTTTGAACTTATCCTTTTCTCTATACATTTCTGCCAGGTTATTATAACTATAGGACATGAATGAATAATTATTAGCTCTTTGACATATGTACAGACTTTTCTGAAAATAATTTGTGGCTTTTTCTATATCATAATAATCCTCATAATAAATAGTACCTAAGCTATTCAAGGCAGGTATTAGTCCGTCATATTCCTTTAAATTTTCCAGGACTTCCACGCTTTCTTCTAAATGCTTTAATGCTTCATCAAAACAGCCTATTTTTGCAAGAATCCTTCCATATACGCTTTTGAGCATAGCCCAGTAATATTTTTCATCTTCATCTATTGATTTAAGAGCCTTTTCAATAATTCTTGTATGGGAATTGTATTTCCGTCTATATATCATTAGTTCGCTTAGAGCCAGAATAAGATCAAGCATCCCTTTTTTATAACCAATACTCCTTATAATTCTCTTTGCAGCAGCAGAATGCTGAAGGCAAGACTTTACGTCATTTAATTTATAGAATAACTTTACCATCTTAATATGAGCATCGGCTAAAGATTTGGTATCCTCATTCTTCTCAGAATTGTATTTGGCTTCATTATAATATTCTAAAGCTTTATCCAATTCATCTATTTTGCAATATAAATCTCCTAATCTATGGCATATAGCTGTCTTTTTAAAGGAAATGTTATTTTCAGAAAAATAACTATAACCCTGTTCTAAAAATTGAATAGCCTGTTTAATCAAACCTTTCTTTGAAGCTTCTTCAGCAGATATGACAAGATAATCTATTGCTTCATCACATCTGCCGCTTTTAGTCATATGATATATGAGCTCGTCTTTGTTCTCTCTCTTCTCCTTGGTAAACTTATCCTCTAATATTCTGGAAGCTTTATCGTGATATCTATATTTCGTCAATTCATCCAAGGAAAGATAAATGTTTTTCTTAATTGTCATTGAATTAAAATCTAATGAAATACCCCAGTCATCCACTTTTCTGGAAAGAATGTTAGCCGAAACTAACCCTTCAACAAGCAAAGAAACTTCTTCAAAGCTCATGTCTATCATGTTTTCCAGCACATCAACAGACACAGCTGAGTTAAATATGGATATTACATCCAACATCTTTCTTTTATTAGGTTCCAGCTTGCTAATTTTATTTTGCAATATTTCATCAGGACTTATGTCCAGATTTATCCTTGTTAAGTCTGCCTTATCAAAAACCCAATGTCCCATATCATTCACATATATATACCTGTCCACATAAAGTGAATATATGGTTTCATGAACTAAATATGGGTTTCCGTCAGTTTCTTTATATACTTGAGCAATGAAATCAACAGGTACATCTTCTATACCTAGCAGGATTCTGATTAAATCGGCAGTCTCATGAATATTTAAATTAGACAGATGTATTTCATTGACGCTATCATCTCCAGACAGTTGCTTTATATGGCTTATTGCTTCTTCTTTAAATATATCATTGTCAAAGGATATTACATAAAATAATTTGCTTCTGCCTTGATTTCTAACAATGTAATAAAAAACATCCTTAGAAGCTTCATCCATATATTCAAAACCCTTTATCATGAGTATAAAAGGCTGCTTTATAGAAGCTTCCAATATAAAATTTCCTAACCTATATACAAGTTTATGCTTTTCCTTTTCTTCATCATCAGAAAAAAAAGGCATAAAATCATCATTTTTTATGATCTCCGGTAGTATGTACCCTAATCCATCTTGATATTTATCTATGAGGTCTTTACTTACATATTTTATTAAATTTTTTATGATCTCAGTAACAACATAGAACTTTTGATAGGATATTTGCTTAAGGTCTATATATACACCATCTTCCCCTTCCTGAAATATCCTTTTTTCCAGTGCATATAAAAAAGCCCCTTTGCCTGTCCCTGGGCTACCTGTTATAACTACCATCTTTAGTTCGTCATCTTCTATAAAGCTCTTATGTATATGTTCCACTATATATCTCATAAAGTTCTCTCTTGCAACAAGACTTGTAGGATATATAGGGAAGGTTTCGATATACTTTTTATCCGTAATATTCAATGATAAATTAAGGCTTTCATTTATATCTTCTATAATTTCATCTACAGATTTATATCGCTCCATAACATCAGCAGATGTGCATTTTTTAACCACATTGAGAATACTATATAACTTTGATTGCGGATTATATAGTGCTTTCTCAACTCGGTCTTTAAAACTAGAGCCATCAAGGGACATACCTGTAAAAATATGAAACATGATGACTCCTAACATGTATATATCGCTTTGTTTTGTATATTCAGAGTATTGTATTACTTCCGGCGCCTTAAAATACATGTTTTCGCCATCGATTAACATATTTTCTCTCACAGGTGTTTTGTAAGGAATTGATGATATTTTTACTTGTATATTATCTTTATTTTCAATAACATGTATTTTACTGATATCAATATTGCAGAATAACATTCCTCTAAGATGAATATATTTAAAAGCAGCACAAAGCTGTCTTGTTATTTCCAGAAGCTGATCAAAATTTTTATTTTTAGCATAGCTAAGTAAATCTATGCCCTCATAATGTTCATAGGTATAATAAAATTTATTTGACACAACAGGCCTGGCGTTGATTACTCTTATTCTATTAAAATAATGAAATTCGGCAATGTTTGGATGAATTATGTTCAGATAATCATAATAGTTGGATTTCATATACTCAATAAAATATTTAGTCTCAGAAACATAATCAATAATTCTAAGCCTTTTGAGCATATTATCCTTATAGATGTCTCTCACCACATATTCGCAGCCATACTTATCCTCTCTTAATAATTCAACAGTCTTATACTGACCATTAAAAAAATCCATCAAAATTCCCCCAGAGCCACTACAATAAAATAAAAAACAATTACTTGAGTTTATTAAATATTTTAGCATAAGTATGTTGCTATTTCCATATTGTAAAATTTTAAAATATTCCAAAATTACCTAAATATACATCAACCGTCGTATTGCCTATAATATGATTTTACACTAAAAGACACTAAGGATTTACTGAAATACACTAAAGGGAGCTACTTAGACACTATATGGAACTAGAAAAAGCATATGTGCACTTGCACATATGCTTTTTCTTTAGTTACTGTAGCTTTCTTCATAACATTGCTTACCTAACC
>Ga0134090_1000053_pt1 | contig 125099 bp, 118 predicted proteins | sample 1_4taG_FD_94453 | JGI IMG/M metagenome (GOLD analysis project Ga0134090, IMG submission 94453) | Switchgrass degrading microbial communities from high solid loading bioreactors in New Hampshire, USA - 1_4_20_6_A1 metaG | ecosystem: Engineered > Bioreactor > Semi-continuous > Anaerobic >...
GACATGGTACGTAACCTCCTTTGGTTGGTATTTTGTGTGCTAACTTAATTCTACCAAACGGTTACGTCCATGTCATTTTTATTGGACTTCTATGAATTTGCGAAAAATATTATACTTTATCTGCTTCCCGCATGCCGTATCCCATATCTAAATTGCAGAATTACCAGTATATTGCTAGAATAGTAGGTAAGCAATCTATGGCATGATGATTTATGACGGAGGTAATACATGAAGTATTTCAGAAAACTGGAAGGCGAGCGGTTGTTTCTCTCGCCCATCAGCATGGATGACCTGGAACAATATACGGCCTGGATGAACGATCTTTCCACGACCATCCAGCTGGGGAATGCATCCGCTCACGTCAGCCTGGCCGGTGAGAAAGAATATTTGGAGAAACACATAAAGGAGGGGCACAACTACGCGATCATCCTAAAAAGCAGCGAGGTGCTGATCGGCAACTGTTCGCTTTTCGATATCAATCCTGTCCACCGCACGGCGGAGGTCGGCATCTTTATCGGGGATGAAAAGCACAGGGGACAGGGCTATGGCGCGGAAGCCCTGGAACTTCTGCTGGCCTATGGGTTCAAGATCCTGAATCTCAACAACATCATGCTGAAAGTGTTTGCGTTCAACCAACGGGCCATAAGGTCCTATGAAAAAGTGGGTTTCAGGATTTTTGGCCGTCGCTCACAGGCATACTATTTGAATGGAAAGTACTACGATGTCATCATGATGGAAGCCCTGGCCCAGGACTTTACATCCTCCCTTCTGGATGACGTGATGCCGCGGGAATCGTAAGCGTCATAATTGCTTCCTGTTTATTATTGTATCGGCAGGCTTCTGGACTGTATAATAAACCTTGGATGTGATTGATATTGAAAAATATAGGAGTTGTGGTCAACAAGGACAGGGATGAGGGCTACACCCACACGAAAAACCTTGTTGAGGCCTTGTATGATAAAGGGTTTACACCCATTGTTTCACCGGAGGTCAAGCCGTATGCCGGTCCCCATGCAGTTGCCTCCGATAATATTTATAAAGAAGCTGACTTTATCATCTGTGTCGGCGGCGACGGTACATTTTTAAGCGCAGCAAGGGCAGCCTATGAATACCGGCTTCCGGTCCTGGGAATCAACAGGGGAGCGGTCGGATTTCTGGCCGAGGTTGAAACCAACGATATCCGGTTGGCTGTCGAAAGGATGGCCCGCGGAGAAATCACGGTCCAATCGCGGATGGTACTGGATGCACGTGTGATCAGGGATGACACGACGGCCTTTCGGGATATCGCCATCAATGATGCGGTTGTTTCCCGGATAGCCTTTTCGCGCATCCTGAGGCTTCGGGTGAACATGAACGGCAGATATGTCGACTCCTTTCCCGGGGACGGTATCATCGTGTCCACGCCGACCGGCTCCACGGCCTATTCGCTTTCTGCGGGCGGTCCAATCGTGCAGCCTGAGATGCGGCTGATGGTTCTTACGCCCATCTGTCCTCATACCCTATATTCCAGGTCTTTGATAGCTGCCGAGGACAGGGTGATCCACATCACCATGGATGATGCCGGTATGAATCAGGCCATGCTGACCGTAGACGGCCGGAAGGGTCTGGAGCTTGTTCCCGGAGACCTTGTGGAGATCAGGGCAGCCACCCAGGATGCTCTCTTTGCGTCAGTCAGTCAGGTGAATTTTTTCGATGTGCTTCGGGCGAAAATTCATGGATATTAGTCAAAAAATACGGGAATCTAGGGGGACGTAGCAGGTGAAGTATAACAGGCACGCAAAGATTCTGGATATCATTGAAAAGTATGAAATCGAAACGCAGGACGAACTCGCGGAAAAGCTTAGGGAACTGGGGATGGATGTGACCCAGGCCACCATCTCGCGTGATATCAAGGAGCTTCGTCTGGTCAAGGTTCTGTCACCGAAAAGCGGAAAGTATCATTATTCGGCCATGAACCACGAATCGGCCAATACCGGAGAAAGACTGATGGTGATCCTGAAGGAGGCCTTTGTATCGTGTGATTATGCCAACAACATCCTGGTTGTCAAGACACTGCCCGGAATGGCCCAGGCAGTGGGCGAGATCGTGGATTCGCTGGGATGGAATGACGTGGTGGGCACCATTGCCGGTGACAATACGCTGATGATCGTATGCCGTGCAGAAAAAATAGCCGAGGAGCTCATGGAGAAGTTCAACCGCATGGTGAAAGGAGTGACATAATCCGTGCTGCTCCAGCTGGAGATTGAGAACATTGCCATTATCGATCGCCTGAACATTGCTTTGGAGCCGGGTTTCAATGTGCTGACAGGTGAAACCGGTGCGGGAAAATCCATTCTGATCGATTCCATCAATGCGCTTTTAGGATCCCGGGTATCCAGGGAGCTCATCCGTTCCGGAGCAGAAAAAGCCACCGTCCAGGGGCTTTTTTCTAAGCCGCCCGCAGTGGATACCGTTCTGGAGGCATTCGGCATCGATACCGGCGATGATGATACTCTGCTCATCTCCCGAACCATCACCGAATCCGGTAAAAACATATGCCGGATCAACGGAACGCTTGTGACTGTGGCCATGCTCCGGGAAATCGGACAGCGCCTCATCGATGTCCACGGGCAACACGACAATCAATCCCTTTTAAGGGTTGAAACCCATATCCAGCTTCTTGACCTCTTTGCCGGCGAAAGGCTTTTTGCCGTCAAATCTGCCTACCAGCAGGAACTTGGGGAATTGAAATCCTGCCAGGCAAGGCTTAAGGAACTGGCGGGCGAGGGCAAAGAGCGGGAAAGGCTCATGGACACCCTGCGATACCAGATTGATGAGATCCGTCAGGCCGCCCTGTATGCGGGCGAGGATGAGGAACTGGAGAAGCAGAGCCGGTTCCTGGCCCATGCGGAGGATATTGTCAGCGCTTTCAATACGGCATACCAGGCCATAAGAGGCCAGGATGAAGATGATGCGGGAGCCCTGGACAAGGTGCAATGGGCCCTGGATGCCTTGAGAAGGGTTGAGGAAATAGACGCTTCCTATGCTTCCATCTGCGCAGCCCTCGAAGATATCAGCGAGCAGCTCAGCGATCTGTCCCGCGAGATACGTCATACCAGGGACAGCACCGAATATGATCCCAATCGGCATAAAGCCGTTGAGGAACGTATCAGCCTGATCCAGGGATTGAAAAGGAAGTACGGAGAAACCATACCCGATATTCTGGCTTATGCTGAAAATGCCGCCAAAAGGCTGGATGAGCTGGAGCATAACGAAGAACTGATAGCATCTATCAAGGAAAGAATGAAGGTCCTTGAAGCTTCCATGACCGAAAAATGCCGGGAAATGAACAGGCTGAGGGTCCAGGCGGGCAATAGGCTTGCCGAAGGCATCATGAAACAGCTGCAAGACCTGGAAATGCCGAAGACCGTTTTCAAGGTGGCTGTCAACAGCGTTCCGGATCTGGGCTTCACAGCCGATGGGACCGACCAGGTGGAGTTCCTGTTCTCCCCCAACCCCGGAGAACCGCCAAAGCCCTTGTCCAGGATCGCTTCAGGCGGCGAAATGTCCAGAGTCATGCTTGCGGTGAAGGCCATGCTGGCGGATATGGACAGCATACCGACTCTGATCTTTGACGAGATCGATACGGGGGTCAGCGGTAAGGCTGCCACCAGTGTTGGGGAAAAGCTCCTGGCCCTGTCCGCAAAGCACCAGGTGCTTTGCGTCACGCATCATGCCCAGATAGCAAGCCTTGCTCACCACCATCTCCTGGTCACAAAGGAAATCCAGGATGACAGGACGATTACGACAGTCCGCCGGCTTGAGGGGCGGGACAGGGAGGATGAGATCACCAGGCTCCTGTCCGGCGAGCACGCCACCGAAGCGGCTAAAAGCCTCGCCAGGGAGCTCCTGGGGAAGAACAAGGTCCATAAAGCATAAAGGAAAACGGTGTTTGTCAGATGGTTATAAGAAAAGCGGAACATATTATCAGTGCAACCGTGCCGGCCCAATATCCCGATACGGGGTTGCCGGAAGTAGCGCTGGCCGGCCGGTCCAACGTGGGTAAATCATCCCTCATCAATGCCCTGGTTAACAGGAACGGGCTTGCCCGTGTGGGCAGTACGCCTGGAAAAACCCGCGTTATCAATTTTTATAACATCAACGATGCCCTGATGCTCGTGGATCTGCCGGGCTATGGCTATGCCAAGGTTTCGGCCAAGGAAAGGCAGTCCTGGTCAGAGCTTGTTGAAACCTACCTGACAGGCAGGGAACAGCTGAAGGCCATCGTCCTGCTGGTGGACATCCGGCATCAGCCCACTGCCGATGACCAGACCATGATACGTTTTATCCATGAATCGGGCTTTAAGCCCATCGTGGTTGCCAACAAGATGGACAAGATCGGACGGTCACAGATGAAGAAGCAGTTGGATCTGATTCGGTCCACGCTTGGTCTGGATGAAAACATTGAGATCATTGCGTTTTCAGCCGTTAAAAAGACAGGTGTTGAAGCACTCTGGCAGAAGATAGAGGAATCCCTGCCGGAGCGATGAGAGCCTGGCTGTTTTTTTAAATTGAATTGGAAGGCAGGGAGTATCCATATGAATGCGGAGATTCTTGCGGTTGGCACCGAACTGCTTATGGGGCAGATCGCCAATACAAACGCCCAGTACCTGTCCCGACGTTTTGCGGACCTGGGCATCAATGTCTATTACCACAGCGTCGTGGGCGACAACCCTGGACGCCTGAAGGATGTTTTATTGCGGGCGCTTGAGCGTTCCGACATTGTGATCACCACCGGTGGTCTTGGACCGACGAAGGATGATCTGACAAAAGAAACCATTGCCGAGGCTATGGGCCTTCCCCTGGTTGTCCACCGGGAATCCCTGGACTATATCAGGGCGTTTTTTAAAAAGCAGAACCGCCCTATGTGTGAAAACAATGCGAAGCAGGCCTATCTGCCGGCCGGCAGCAAAGTCATCCCCAACCGGAACGGCACCGCTCCGGGCTGCCTGATTGAGCAGGGAGGTAAGGTTGTGATCATGCTGCCCGGACCTCCCAAAGAGATGATCCCCATGTTTGAAGAGACGGTTTTTCCCTATTTTGAGGGAAAAACCGGATACATCATCGGTTCAAGGATGGTCAAGGTCTTCGGGATAGGCGAATCCGAGGTTGAAACAAGGCTCATGGATCTCATCGAGCAGCAGAGCAATCCCACCATTGCACCCTATGTGGGCTATGGGGAGATAAGCCTGAGGGTCACGGCCAAGTGCCATACCCGGAGCGAGGCAGAGATGCTGATTTTCCACGTGGTTGAAAAAATTCGGGAGAGGCTTGGAGCCTATGTGTATTCCGATTCGGGAGAGACCATGGAAGAGGTTGTCCTGAAGCTCCTGGAGAAAAAGGGATGGACCCTGTCCACCGCCGAATCCTGCACCGGCGGCATGCTGGCCTCCAGGCTGATCAACATCCCCGGGGCGTCCCGTGTCTTTGACCGCGGTTTCGTCACCTATTCCAACGCCGCCAAGGTTCAGGAGCTGGGCGTGCGCCAGGAAACCCTGGATGCTTTTGGCGCTGTCAGCAGGGAAACGGCCGAAGAAATGGCGACAAGGCTTGTGGAAAGGACAAAAACAAACGCCGGCCTTGCCGTTACCGGAATTGCGGGGCCGGACGGAGGAACGCCGGAAAAGCCGGTTGGGCTTGTCTATGTGGCCGCCTGCCTCAACGGGGAAACCCGGTCCCTTAAGCTGAACCTGCGGGGTGATCGGGAGCGGATCCGCACCGTGTCCTGCCTCCATGCCCTTGATCTGCTGAGAAGGATGCTTCTCGGCATCCAATAAAAGTGATATAGTGGATACATACCTGTACGAGCACAGGTTTCCGATTGTTTTATTTCTTAGGATACGGGAGACGTTTATGGAGCAAGTTGAGACAAACAGGAAGCTGACGGGTGCTGCAGCCATCGTGATGGTTGCTACCTTCATGAGCCGCCTGACCGGGTTTTTGCGGACAACGCTCATCTATACCAGGATGTACCCCGGCGGCTATTCCGACGAATTTCTCATGGCCTTTACCCTCCCGGATATTGTCTACGATCTTCTTGCAGGGGGAGCCATTGCGGCAGCCCTGATACCCGTCCTTTCTTCCTATATCACCAAAGGGAAGGAACAGATCGGCTGGAGAGCCGTTGGAACCTTCATAAACCTTACCCTGGCATGCATGGTGCTGCTTGAGGTTATTTTTTTTGTGTGGACCGACGAGCTTCTGGGTATCCTGGCGGCAGGGTATCAGGAAGGCAGCGGCGGGGACAAGGAGCTGCTTGTGGAGCTTACGCGGATCCTCCTGTTGTCTGCCCCTTTCATGATGCTGGCAGGGCAGTGCAACGGCATCCTCAATTCCTACAAAAGATTTGCTGTTGCCGCCTTTGGCCCTGTTATCTACAATCTATGCACCATCATCAGCATCGCCGCATTCGGATCGGTCAGCGCGAAACTCACGGCCTGGGGCGTGGTGGCCAGTGCGGCCATTTTCTTCCTGATCCAAATGTCGGCGACCTTCAGGCACTTCAGGCACTATAAGCCCCGCCTCTATCTGAAAAGTGCGGCCTTCCGGGAACTGTTCAGCCTGGCCATTCCGTCGCTTCTGTCATCCTTCATCCTGGAAATGAACCTGATGATATCAAGGGGTTATGCCACTTTCTTTGATGAAGGCATGCTGACCCTTCTCAACAATGCCAACCGGACCTGGCAGCTGCCACTGGGAATATTCGCCCAAAGCATCGGCATTGCCATGCTGCCCACCCTGTCGGAGCATTATGCTGCCGATAACGGGAAGGAGTTTGCCAAAGTCCTGAACAAGGGGATACGCGTCGTATTTCTGCTTTCCCTGCCCACCTCGCTCCTTATGATGATCCTCAGCCAGGACATCATGCGGGTTCTCTTCAAGTGGGGAGAGCTTTCGGAAAGCGATGTCCTTTACGGAGGCGCATGCCTTTTTGCGTATGCTTCAGCCCTCATTTTTGCTTCCATGATCGCCCTGCTCAACCGGGCTTTCTACTCCGTACATGACAGCAAGACACCGCTGCTCTGCGGCGTTGCGGGAATTGTGGCAAATTATGTGTTCAACTGGTTCTTCAGAAGCTTTACGCCCTTGAGTATAGCCGGAACAGCCCTGGCTTATTCCATGTCGTCGTTTGTGAACATGAGCCTGCTGGTTTCCGCCTTCAACAGAAAGACTGGCATACACGTTATTTATGACAATGGCCGGTATGCCTTGCGTGCCCTGTTCGCCGCAATCCCTTCCGGTCTTGCCGCTATGGTGATTGGTGCGCTGATAAGGCCCGATATCACGTCCAAGCTGAGCCAGATCGTCTGCCTTGCGGTGCCCCTGGCGGCCGGCTTTTTCCTGTTCTGGTACCTTTGCATGAAGATTCGGATTCCGGAGATCGAGATTGTCAACAACATGGTTTTGTCGGGCTTCAGGAAGGTCGGTGCCATGTTCGGAAGGCGTGCAGCCAGATAAACGGCTTGCTGAAATAATAAAAAATGTAAATAAGTAACAATTGGGTATTGACAGATGCGATCCTTTGACATATAATGAGAACAAGTGTTCGGAAAAAGGAGGACAGGATCCATGGACGAAAAGAAAAAGGCATTGGAACTTGTGATGAGTCAAATAGAAAGGCAGTTCGGCAAGGGTGCCATCATGAAGCTGGGCGAAGTGTCCCATGTAAGCGTCGACGCCATACCCACCGGAGCGTTGTCACTGGACATAGCCCTTGGAGTGGGCGGGCTTCCCAGGGGCAGAATCATCGAAATCTTCGGCCCCGAATCATCAGGTAAAACAACCGTTGCGCTCCATGCCATCGCCGAGGCACAGAAAGCGGGCGGTGAAGCCGCCTTTATTGATGCCGAGCATGCATTGGATCCTGTTTATGCCAAGAACCTGGGCGTGGATATCGATAACCTGATTGTATCCCAGCCCGATACCGGCGAGCAGGCCCTGGAAATCACCGAAGCGCTGGTCAGAAGCGGCGCCATTGATATCATCGTCATCGATTCGGTGGCTGCGTTGGTTCCCAAAGCGGAAATTGACGGGGAGATGGGCGAGCAGTTTGTTGGACTCCAGGCGCGCCTGATGTCGCAGGCCATGAGGAAGTTGTCGGGTGTGGTCAGCAAGTCCAAAACCGTTGCCATATTCATCAACCAGCTCCGCGAAAAGGTGGGGGTTATGTTCGGCAATCCGGAAACAACCCCCGGCGGTCGTGCCCTGAAGTTCTATGCGTCTGTGCGCCTGGATGTCAGAAGGGTTGAGACATTGAAGGAGAACGGCGAACCTGTAGGAAGCCGGACCAAGGTCAAGGTGGTCAAGAACAAGGTCGCTCCGCCATTCAAGGAAGCGGAATTTGACATCATCTATGGCCAGGGCATTTCCAGGGAGGGCTGTATCCTGGATGTGGGCACTTCTCTGGACATCATCAAAAAGAGCGGTGCCTGGTTCTCCTATGGGGATCAGCGGATTGGCCAGGGCAGGGAGAATGTGAAGAAGTTCCTGCGTGATAATCCGGAGATCATGAAAGAGATAGAGGAAAAGATCAAATCCGAGTACGATAAGGCTTTCCTGAACAGCATAGCGGCTTCTACCACCGACGAGGAAATCTGAAGGGAGATACCCCTTTGCAGATGGACGCCCTATCCGGCATGTCCTATGGATGTGCCGGATAGGGCGTCCTTTTTGCCGACAAAATTCCATGCGCAGAACTTCCGGATTATGCTATGATTATCTGGAAGTGTTCAGAATTTCTGATGAGGCAGGTGGCCCTATGAAGATCACTGCACGGGAGAAATCGAAGGATGGCCGGATGATAAGGATCTATCTGGATGGCCGGTATGGATTCAGCATTCCTGCCGATGCCTATACGGCGCACCATCTCTATGAAAAGGATGAGCTTACGGAGGAACAGGTAGCCCATATCAAACAGGACATCCTGGTCCAGAGGGCCAGGGAACGGGCGGTCAACCTCCTGATGGCCAGGGACAGAAGCCAGCACGAGCTCAGGACCAGACTTGTCAGTCTTGGGTTTGATGAAGATGTGGCCGAAAGGGTTGTTGCAGATCTTAAGGCTATCGGGTATATCGATGACAGCCGGTTTGTCCTGAAGTATGCTTCGGACAGGATAAGAAGCAAAGCCCTGTCAAAGAAAGCCCTGCGCTATGAACTGGAGCAGAAGGGCGTTGACAGGGATTTGATTGATGAGGTGCTCAGGGAATTTGAGCCGGAGGAGGAAGAGATCGCCCTGCGGGCGGCCAAAAAGAAATTCGGCAAGTATGATCTGTCTGATAAATCTGTTGAGGTGAAGGCCTTGAAGTTTCTGATGCACCGGGGCTTTTCATATGAGACCGCCAGCAATGTGCTCAGGCGTCTGCAGGGACAATAGTTTGGTATAAATGTGTGAAATGGCTCCCTGAAAAAGTTTATCCCTGTCGCATCGCACATTCCATCCTACACGACTTCCAGTTGACACATGTTGATTTAATTTATATAATTAATGTATAAAATTTACATGGAATATTAAGGAATGAATACCATAAAAAGAGGGGATGGCGGAATGGTGCGATTCATGGATTTCCTTCGGGGAAGAAAAGGGATAAACACGGTGGAAGTGGTGATCATCCTGGCGGTTGTTCTCGGAATAGCGCTGCTTTTCAGGAAAGAGATTACGAGTTTTGTCAATGATCTGATTGCCACGATATTCAAACCCGACATTGTGAACGATCTGGATCCCACAAAATCGACAGTTTCGCCGACACCGTAGGTTACCGATTTCCCGGGCTTTAACCGCCGAATGGTATGATAACGGATATGGGATACCATGCTTCAGGTATCCTTTTTTTTACCCGAATAACGTCTTTTTTTTCCAGGCTTCACCATGTCTTGTAAAGCTGGATTGAAGCGTTTTCTGTGAAAAAGCTGCCATTTCGGATGCAAACATGGTATTGCAACCCAGTTGAAAATCATATATACTATCAACAGAAATTATTAGCTGGTAATAATAATTCGGCGATAACGACAGGTGAGCGATTTGAGTAGGGATTCAAGAGCGAAACAGGAACGACATGAACGCTTGGCAGCAACCCTCAAGGAGGATCCTTTCCTAACCGACGAGGAAATCGCTGAGATTTTAAAAGTCAGCGTTCCCACCGTCAGATTGGATCGACTGGAGTTGGGTGTTCCTGAGCTCAGGCAGCGTATCAAGGAAATGGCGGCCAGAAACCACAACAAGGTGCGTTCCCTCCACGCCGATGAGATCATCGGGGAGATTGTGGAGCTAAACCTTGGTGAAAATGCCATTTCTGTTCTGGATACCACCGATCAGATGGTCTTCAACCACTCCAAGATCGTGAGGGGGCATTACATCTACTCCATGGCCGAATCCATCGCCATTGCGGTCATCGATGCGGATGTTGCCCTCGTGGGCGTTGCCAATATCAAATACAAGCAACCGGTCTACTCAGGAAGCAAGCTTGTGGCAAAAGTGCAGGTTAAAGAAAAACGGGACAAGGGAAGATATATCGTCTGGGTAATGATCTACAATAAACAGGTGGAAGTCTTCCGGGGGAAATTTATACTGGTAGCCGTTGATAAAAACAGGTAATATGGAAACAATGGATTCATAGGATATACAGCAAAACCGAGGTAAGGAGTTGACCGTCTTGAGGATTATAGTGGATGCCATGGGCGGGGACAATGCTCCGGAGGAAGTCGTTAAGGGTTGTCTGGAAGCATTGAGCATCAATAAAACAGTTGAAATCGAACTCATTGGGGACAGGAAGAAGATTGAGAAATGCCTGAAGAATCGCTCATACGACGCGTCAAGGCTATTTATCACTGATGCCAAGGAAGAGATCACAAACAACGATACACCCACCGAGGCCATCAGGAAGAAGCAGAATTCTTCCATCGTCATCGGTCTTAAAAAAATGAAGAATAAAGAAGGCGATGCCTTCATTTCCGCGGGCAGCACCGGCGCGCTCCTTGCCGGCTCGCTTCTCATCACAGGTCGTATGAAAGGTGTCCACAGGCCTGCGCTGGCGCCTGTCGTGCCTTCGGAGGGCGGCAGGAATACCATGATCATCGATGCGGGTATGAATACCCAGGTTAAGCCTATCAATTATATGCAATTCGGCATCATGGGTGCCGAGTATATGAAGCATATGTTCGGCCTTGAAAGCCCGAGAGTAGGCCTTGTCAACGTGGGAACGGAGGAAAAGAAGGGCAATCATGCGCTCCATCAGGCCTATGAGCTTCTTAAGAATTCCAACCTCAATTTCATTGGCAATGTGGAAGGAAGGGACATCACCGAGGGCAAGGTTGACGTGGCAGTATGCGACGGCCTGACCGGAAATGCCATGCTCAAGGTGATGGAAGGGACGGGCAGGTTTTTCATGGATTATCTCAAACGCATCTATTCCATGAGCCTCGCTTCAAAAATCAGCTTCCTCATGGTCAGGCACGAACTGAAGAAGCTTAAGAAGCAGATTGATCCCGAGGAAGTGGGCGGAACCCCCATCCTGGGTGTCAACGGCATTATCTATAAATGTCATGGCAATTCCAAGGCAAAGGCTTTCAAGAACACCATCCTGAAAGCGTGCAGTTCGGCATGCGTCACGGTTCTTGAACAGATTCGCAATATATTCGCAAAAATGGATCTCGGAGGTGCATATGACGAAGCTTTATAGAGCGGGTATCCTGGGAACAGGAAGTTGCCTTCCTCAAAGGCGGCTTACAAACGCAGAATTGGAAAATATTGTCGAAACATCCGATGAATGGATCGTCAAAAGAACCGGCATACGTGAACGCAGAATCATTGACAATGATACACCGCTTTTTAAGCTTGCAGCCAGCGCCGCAGAAAAAGCCATAGAAGACGCAGGTATCCCCAGGGAAGAGATTGGGCTGATCATCGGGGCTACCCTTACGCCCGATTACCTGTCCCCCAATCTGGCCTGCTGTGTGCAGAAAGAGCTCAGCCTAAGCGGAGTTCCGGCATTTGATCTGAATGCCGCCTGCACCGGCTTTGTCTATGCGCTGAATGTCGCACAACAGTTCATTGAAAACGGCACATACAAATATATACTCATCGTAGCGGCTGAAGCCCTGAGCCGGGTGACCGACTATCAGGACAGGAAGACCTGTGTCCTGTTCGGGGACGGCGCCGGCGCCGCTGTAGTGGGAAGGGTTGAAGATGCTACGGGAATTATGTGTTTTATCACCGGCGCATACGGTGAGATGGGTCATAATCTGACCGTGCCTTGCCTGTATACATCGGAGGAAGATTTGCAAAAGCGTAACGAGGGCAAGAAACAGGTCATTTGGATGGATGGCAGTGAAGTATTTGCTTTTGCCGCCCGTATCATGGCTGAAGCAACCCTCAGGGTTGTCACAGACGCGCAGTTATCCGTGAGGGATATCAACTACATTTTCCCCCATCAGGCCAATGCCAGGATAATCCAGAATGCCGTTAAGCGGTTGCAGTTTCCCATCGAAAAGGTCTATTCCAACCTGGAGCACACGGGAAACATCTCTGCGGCCAGCATTCCGGTGTGCCTGGATGAAGCATCGAAGGCGGGTATGCTGAAAAAAGGCGACAGGATTGTGCTTGTCGCTTTCGGTGGCGGCCTGACCTATGGCGCTGTGCTTCTCCATTGGTCCAAGTAGCTGATGAAACATCGGAAGGGAGGATGCGTTTTGGGTAAGATTGCTTTCATTTTTCCCGGTCAGGGCGCCCAGTACATAGGGATGGCCAAGGAGATCTCAGAATTATACCCCTCGGCGGCGGAGGTTTTTGAGAAAGCAAACCAGGCCCTGGGGTTTGACATCAGAGATATGATTTTCAACGGTGATGAAGAGACGCTGGCCATTACCGAAAACACCCAACCGGCCATACTGACTGCCAGCATCGCATGCCTTATGCCGCTCCTGGAGGCAGGCATCAGGCCGGATTATACGGCCGGTTTAAGCCTTGGTGAGTATGGGGCGCATGTGCTGGCCGGAACCTTCACATTTGAGGATGCGGTAAGAATCGTCAGAAAGCGCGGGAAATTCATGCAGGATGCGGTACCGATTGGGCTTGGCGCGATGGCGGCCATTTTGGGCCTTGAACGCGAGGCGGTTATCGAGATTTGTGAAAAAGCCCAGAATGCCGGCGTGATCGGACCCGCCAATTTCAACTGCCCCGGGCAGATCGTGGTAGCCGGGGAGACCGCGGCTGTCAATGAAGCCATCAGGCTGGCTACAGAAAAAGGTGCGAAGCGTGCCGTGCTGCTGAACGTTAGCGCCCCGTTCCATTGCGTCATGCTGGAACCGGCCGGCGAGAAGCTGAAGGCCGTACTGGATGAGGTTGAAGTTCATCCCATGGCCATTCCCGTTGTGGCCAACGTAACCGGAAGGGTCATTCCTTCGGAGAACCAGGTGAAGGAACTTTTGGTGCAGCAGGTAAGCAAATCGGTGCTGTGGGAGGACTGTGTCCGTACCATGATGGACGCCGGGGTGGATACCTTTGTCGAGGTAGGACCGGGTAAGGTTTTAAGCGGCTTTGTCAAGAAGATTGATAAGAATCTCAAAGCCTTGAACGTTGAAGACAAGGCTTCCCTGGATAAGACCCTGGAAGTACTGAAAGGATAGAGGCTTATGGAGTTTTCAGGAAAAACGGTTATCGTCACGGGATCCACACGGGGGATCGGCAGGGCGATCGCGGAAAGGTTCGCCGAGTTGGGTGCCAATGTCATGCTCTGCGGTACAACCGACAGGGTGCATGAAGTGGTGAACGAACTGAAGAGCAAGGGTTTTAATGCAGCCGGTTTTGTTGGGGATCTCGCCAAGCCCGGAAACGCACAGGCTCTTGTTGACCAAACCGTTGATGTCTTCGGCAGTCTGGATATCCTGATCAATAACGCCGGCATTACCCGTGACAAGCTGCTCATCAAGATGGAGGAAGAGGATTGGGACGCCGTGATGAACATCAATTTAAAAAGCGCCTTTCTCCTGACAAAAGCAGCGGTCAAGATCATGATGAAAAAGAAAAAGGGCACCATCATCAATATCTCGTCCGTGGTGGGCCTCATGGGAAATTCCAGCCAGGCGAATTATGCGGCTTCAAAAGCCGGTATGATCGGGTTTACCAAGTCGGTGGCCAAGGAATATGCCCGCAGGGGTATTACCTGCAATGCGATTGCGCCTGGATTCATTGAAACCGAAATGACGGGTTCACTTCCTGAGGAGGTTAAGGAATATTACCTTAAGAACATCCCGCTCGGAAGGCCTGGGACGACTTCCGAGGTGGCTGATCTGGCTGTGTTCCTTGCCTCCGAAAGGGCTCAATATATTACCGGTCAGGTAATTAATATTGACGGTGGACTCCATATGTAATATTATTTCATAAGACACCGATAATAATTAGTTGCTGACCAATTCCCGTCTGGAAGGGGGTGAACAGTATGGTATTCAATAAGGTTAAGGATATCATTGTGGAGCAGTTGGGAGTTGATGAAAGCGAAGTGACGATGGAAGCTTCTTTTATCGATGATCTCGGTGCGGATTCACTCGATATTGTTGAGCTGATTATGGCTCTTGAGGAAGAGTTTGATTTGGAAATACCAGACAAGGATGCAGAGAAGATTGTGACCGTTGGTGACGCGGTTGAATACATTAAGGCTCATCAATGATTCAATTGAATAAAAAGAGTCCCAACAAGCATGTGGTTGGGACTCTTTTTATAACGGCATGCTAAAAAAGCGGCTCTATTCAACCCCGGCGGCAGTTTGCTCTCCTTGGCAGGAAAAAACGCATATGGCCGGAAGGCACGCAAACCTTGAGCTGGTTTCGTCCCAAAAGAACCTGTACAATATGAATTATGACCGGAATCATTTCATTCTTATACGATGCGGTGGCGAATCGCGCTGGTTGATTCGATGTTTTTGTACCATCGCATGACTTTTCAGGAGGTCAGTCATGATGAAAAGACGCGTTGTGATTACAGGATTGGGTGTGGTCCATGCGCTCGGTAAGGATATCAATACTTTCTGGGATGCGATTAAGGAAGGAAAAAACGGCATCAGCACCGTAACAAAGTTTGATACGACCGAATTCAGCACCAAGGTTGCCGCCCAAATTGTCGATTTTGATCCAAGTGCCTATATTGACAAAAAAGAGGCCAAAAGGATGGATCTGTTCTGCCAGTATGCCATTGTTGCCGCCCAGCAGGCGATTGACATGGCCGGCCTTGAGGCGTCAAAACTGGATCCTTTTCGTGCGGGTGTCATCATCGGATCCGGCATCGGCGGCATTGAGACCCTTGAAGAAAACTGCCGGATCATGCTTGAAAAAGGGCCCAAACGGGTCAGCCCGTTCTTTGTGCCCATGATGATCGCCAATATGGCCTCCGCTCAGGTGGCTATCCGGTTTGGATTCAAAGGGTACAACGCCTGTGTGGTAACGGCCTGCGCGACGGCCAACCATTCCATCGGCGATGCCATGCGCATCATTCAGAACGGTTTCGCGGATGTGATGGTAACGGGCGGTTCCGAGGCCTCCATCACACCTCTGGGATTCGTTGGCTTCTGCGCAGCCAAGGCAATGTCGGAGAATCCTGATCCGAACACAGCCTGCAGGCCTTTCGACAAGGATCGTGACGGCTTTGTCATGGGTGAGGGCGCAGGGGTTTTGGTGCTTGAAGAATATGAGCATGCCAAGAGGCGCGGGGCGAAGATACTGGCTGAACTGGTGGGCTACGGCTGCACCTGCGATGCCTATCATATCACGGCGCCATCCCCCGACGGCGAAGCCGGAATCCAGTGCATGCAGATGGCCCTGGATGATGCGGGCATAGCACCGGAACAACTGGGTTATATCAATGCCCATGGTACCAGCACCCCCCTCAACGATCCTATGGAAACAGCCGTTATCAGAAAGGTGCTGGGCAAGCATGCCGATAAGGTGGCTGTCAGCGCTACCAAGTCTATGACAGGGCACCTGTTGGGTGCTGCAGGTGGCATTGAGGCTGTCATTACGGTTATGGCTCTCCATGATGGTTTCCTTCCGCCGACCATCAACCTGAAAAATCAGGATCCGGCATGCGACCTGGACTATATCCCCAATGTAGGCCGCAAGCAGCAGGTTGAATATGCCCTTTCCAATGCCCTTGGATTTGGCGGTCATAACGGCGTGCTGATCTTCAAGCGATATGACGAATAACAGCGTATGGCCCGACTTTGCCGGGGAATGGCCGGGATTGGAATTGCCGCAATAAATGTGCTAAAATAATGGATACAATACCAATGGCAGTATTGTATCCATTATTCATTCCCAGGCTGTTATGTGCGCTTTAATTTATCCGCAGCAACCGGGTTGATCGGGAGGTCAAATTGTCAGGACAGGAACATCTTTATAAACAGGTGGAGAGACTGGAAGAAAAAATAGGCTATCGGTTCAGGAACAAGGAGTATGCTTTGAATGCCCTGATCCACAGCTCCTTTGTCAATGAGAATCATTTGGATGCCGAATTGAAGAATAACGAGCGCCTGGAGTTTTTGGGCGATGCCATCCTGGACTTTGTCATGGGGCTGATGCTGTATAACAACCATCCTGAAATGTCCGAGGGTGAGATGAGCAAGACCAGGGCGCTGATTGTGTGCGAGGCATCCCTGGCGGAGTGCGCGCGTTCCCTGGGGTTGGGGGAGCTCATGTTCCTTGGAAAGGGTGAGGATGCCAATGGCGGACGTAATCGATCCTCCATCCTTTCCGACTGCCTTGAAGCCCTGATTGGCAGCATCTACCTTGATGGCGGCATGGACGAGGCCGAAGGCTTCATCATGACACTATTGGGGGAGACTTACCAGAAGGCTGTGAACGGGGAGCTTTTCATGGATTACAAGACCCGGCTCCAGGAAGAGCTCCAGAAATCCGGAGATCTGAAGATTCAGTACAGGCTGATAGAAGCGACAGGTCCGGATCACGACAAACTGTTCAAGATGGCGGTATATGCGGAAAATCGCCTTCTGGGAACCGGCTGTTGCAAATCCAAGAAGGAAGCGGAACAGGAATCCGCCAAACAGGCTCTTGAAAGTATGGGTAAGCTGTAGGCCATGGAGAACAGGAAGCATCGGCCGCGTTCGCATACGGCGGGTCGACATGTCAACATACCTATCTTTGTTCCCCATATGGGTTGCCCCAATACCTGTGTGTTCTGCGATCAGCGCAGGATCAGCGGTACCTTGAGCCCTCTCACGCCAGAGGACGTCAGGAACGCCATCGAGCGTTATCTTGCCACAACGTCAGACGCTGATTGTCGGGAAATTGCCTTTTTTGGCGGCAGTTTCACAGGCATACCGCTTAGCCGGATGATCGCTTACCTGGAAGTGGCGAAGGAATATGTGGACAGAGGGGATGTGGACAGCATCAGACTTTCCACGCGTCCCGACTATATCGATCAGCAGATTCTTGGTATCCTGAAGTCTTACGGTGTCGGCGTCATCGAGCTGGGGGTGCAGAGCATGGATGACGGTGTCCTGACCATGAGCCGGCGCGGTCATACGGCGGAAGATGTTGAACGGGCTGTCAGGATGATCCGTGCTTTTGGCTTTGAGTACGGCATCCAGATCATGCCCGGGCTCCCGGGGGATACCCTGGAGAAATCCTTGGAGACGGCAAGGAAAGTCATCGAGCTGGCTCCCGGACAGGTGCGGATTTATCCGGCCATAGTCCTCAGGGGCACCGAGATGGAGAGAATGTTCAACGAAGGCTCCTACATGCCTCTTACCCTGGATGAGGCGGTCTCGTGGTGTGCCCTGATGGTGCCCATGTTCCGGGAAGCCGGTATCCGGATCCTCCGGCTGGGGCTCCATTATTCAGAACTCCTGGAGGATGCGGTGGTGGCAGGTCCCTTCCATCCGGCCTTTGGCGAAATGGTTGAGGCGCGGATCATCCTGGACAAGCTCATGGGAATCATCGAGGAAAAGGGCTTGGAAGGCTGCGCCCGAATAGCGATCCATACATGGAAGGGCGCACTTTCGAAGACGCTGGGGCACAGGAAAGCCAATCTGAAAGCCTTGAAGGACAAGTATGGATACAGGGAGATCAGGGTGGAAGAACGGGATTTGCCGCCCGGTGCGCTCCAGGTATTCACACTTTGATGGGGGAAATGGTTCATGAGAGAGATAAACGTCAGCCAGATCATCGATGTGGTTGAGAAACTGTGCATCGATGCAAACGTATACCTGAACGATGATATCAGGGATGCCCTGATAAAAGCGCAGAGCCTTGAAGAATCCGAAGGCGGAAAATCCATCCTGAAAAGCCTTGTGGAAAATGCCGATATCGCCGCAAGGGAGGGTATGGCCATATGCCAGGACACAGGCATGGCCATTGTCTTTGTCAGTGTCGGCCAGGACGTGAGAATAACCGGCGGCAGTCTTTCAGAAGCTATCCATGAAGGCGTAAGGCGCGGATACAGGAAAGGGTATCTGCGCAGTTCCATCGTGGGTGATCCCCTTATCAGAAAGAATACGGGTGACAACACACCGGCCGTGATCCATTATGACATCGTGGAGGGGGATCAACTGAGGATTGAAGTGGCTCCGAAAGGGTTCGGCAGTGAAAACATGGGTGCACTGAAAATGCTGAAGCCGTCCGACGGTGTTGAAGGCGTCCGACGTTTTGTGGTGGAAACCGTCAGCAACGCCGGGCCCAATCCATGCCCCCCGATCGTGGTGGGCGTCGGCATAGGGGGGAGCATGGAAAAATGCGCGCTTTTAGCGAAAAAGGCGCTGTTGAGGCCGGTAGGTTCTAAGAATCCGCAAAATCATCTTGCGGAACTGGAAAGGCAGTTACTTGAGGAGATCAACCAATTGGGCATCGGTCCCGCCGGGCTGGGCGGAAGGATCACAGCCCTGGGGGTTATGGTGGAGGCCTATCCCACTCATATAGCCGGGCTTCCGGTCGCCGTCAACATCAGCTGCCACGCAACAAGGCACCGTGCAGCCGTTTTGTAACAGGGAGCTGTTGCGACGGCATAAGGGATGACGGGCGATAAACGCATGGAAGCGCGGTGCTTTTGTGTGTTTCAATTCGGCAGGCTACGGCGACGGTTGGTAACAGCGGGGATTGGATGGATGATGGAAAAGGCATATGGAACACTTTATCTGGTGGCAACACCCATAGGAAACCTGGAGGATATCACCTACCGGGCGGTCAGGATACTGTCCGAGGTGGATCTGATCGCAGCCGAGGATACCCGGCACACCTTAAAGCTTTTGAACCACCTGCAAATCAAAAAGCCACTGATCAGCTACCATGACAACAACAGGATGGAACGGGCGGATGAACTGGTGGCCAGGCTGAAAAACGGCGAGAACATCGCCTTGGTCAGCGACGCGGGCATGCCGGCCATCTCCGATCCCGGGGAAGAGCTGGTTAGAAAATGCGCTGAGGAAGGCATTCGGGTAACGGTTATCCCGGGCTGCACGGCGGCCTTGTCGGGCCTCATCGTGTCGGGACTCCCCACACGACGGTTTGTGTTTGAAGGGTTCCTTCCGCAAAAACGCAGCGAGCGCATCAAACGGCTGAAAGAACTGGCTGGGGAGGAAAGGACGCTGATCTTTTACGAAGGTCCCCATCGCCTCCGGGCTATGTTGACCGATGTGCTGGAAGTATTTGGGGAAAGGCAATGCGCCCTTGCCAGGGAACTGACCAAGCTTCATGAGGAGGTCCTGCGCGGCAACTTGTCGGAGCTTCTTGAGAAGCTGGGCACCAATCCGCCCAGGGGAGAGTATGTCATCATCCTTTCAGGTGCCGACCCTGAAAGCAGAAAAAAAGCCTCCACTGTACCCGTAATGGGAGTGGAGGAGCTTGTCCGTCATTATCAGGAACAAGGCCTCAGCCGCATGGATGCCATGAAGCAGGTGGCAAAGGATCTGGGGGTATCCAAGAGGGATATCTACCAGGCGCTCAACCGCTGAATGCGGATGCCTCTTGGCCGGCGCTTTGCGGATGATTACGCTGTTCAGCAGGATTTTACCTGTTCCGTTGCCACAACCTGAATCTCAATCCTGCTGCCTTCCAAAAGTCTCCTGAGCTTCTGGGCAAATTCGTTGGATTGCCCTTCCGGCGTCTCACCTATGACAATCAGATCAACCTGATAATGCTGTGCAAACTGGGCAATGGTCTCCGCAACCTTATCGGAGTTGAGGACGGTGAGATCGGCGCCATAGGATTTGGATACTGAAAAGAGGTACTCCATGGCTTCTCCGTCCTTTGTATTGTCAAGAAAATTCCATTTCTGCTTTGAAACATGGATGACATAGAGCGTTCCGTTCTCGGCTTTCAAGGTAGCCGCTTTATGTATAAGCCTCTCACAGGATTTTTGCTGTGTGACGCAGGCCAATACGTTGTTATATCTGTTCAAGCGAATCAACTCCAAATTCGACCATAATACTGCTCCCCTTAACATTATACCAAAATGGCGGTAAAAAGTCTTCAGGATTGATTTCTCAACCCGTCATTCCCCGACCTGTATTGCTGTGTAAAGGGCGTGTGGAGCCAAACCCAAGGCCTTTTCTCCTTTGACAGCATAAAAGTATGACGGGTATAATATCCTTCATGGAGCGTGTGCCGCTGCCTGACGGGCAAGCGGCCGGTAAATCCTGAAACGCTTCTCCCGCATGTCCGGGAAGCGGTTTGTTAATGAATGTTGTAAAAAAATGAAAGAAACGGAGACCGCCATGAAGTACCAACATGTTATCTGGGACTGGAACGGAACCCTTCTTGATGACGGCCTTGCCAGCGCACAGGCCGTGGATCGCATGCTTCGGAATCGCAATTTGGGTTCCATAACCCTGGAGGAATACCGGAACCGCATTACCTATCCGGTTATCCAGCTTTACTATGAAGCCGGCTTTGATTTTACCAACGAAAGCTATGAGGATATGTGCGAGGAGTATTTCAGGTATTATAAAGAAAATGCCGCCGCAGTATCCCTGCACGAAGATGCGGTCGGACTGCTTTCCTGGCTTAAAGGCAGGGGCGTCCGCCAGCATATTGTTTCGGCTTCGGAATACGGCATCCTTGTGGCACAGATTGTCCATTACGGGATCAGGGACTATTTTGACACCATCTCAGGCCAGAAGGATAAAAGAGGCGACAGCAAGGAGCATCTGGCAAGGGAATTGATGGCCTCCCTGGATACGCATCCGGAGAAGGTGCTGTTGATCGGGGATACCATCCATGACTTTGAGGTGGCAGGCCATATTGGCGCCCAATGCTTCCTTGTTTCCAACGGACACTGCAGCGAGGAAAGGCTGCTGGCAACCGGCGCGCCGGTATTTCCCAACCTGGGCGCATTGCAGCAGGCCCTTGAACAGGAGGCATAAACCCGTGAAATATATCGATTTGAGAAGCGACACAGTCACATGGCCGACCCCGGAGATGCGACAGGCCATGGCCCAGGCTGAGGTGGGCGATGATGGCTACGGGGACGATCCCACCGTAAACAGATTGGAAAGGATGGCCGCCGAAAGACTCGGAAAGGAGGCGGCCCTGTTTGTTCCCAGCGGAACCATGGGGAACCAACTGGCCGTTTTCACCCATATCCAGAGGGGTGAGGAGGTTATAACCGCTGAAGACAACCATATCGTCGTGCATGAAGCCGGGGCGGCCGCCGTTATAGCCGGCGCCCAGCTCCGCTGCCTGAAATCCATAAAAGGCCGCATGGATTTGCACGACCTGGAAAGGACCATCCGCAGAACCCACGAAGTCCCCAGAACCGGGCTGATATGCCTGGAAAACGCCCATTCCTCGGGCGTTGTGCACGATCTCGACTATATGCGCCAGGTAAGGGAGAGCGCCGATAGACATCAGGTGCCCATTCACCTGGACGGGGCACGGCTGTTCAACGCGGCGGCCTATTTGAAGGTGGATGCTGCAGAAATCGCCCAATATGCCGATTCGGTCATGTTTTGCCTGTCCAAGGGCCTTTGCGCCCCGGTGGGCTCCATCCTGGCCGGCCCCGCCGATTTCATCGGCAAGGCGAGGATCAAGAGGAAGATCATGGGCGGGTCCATGCGACAGGCCGGTATTCTGGCTGCTGCCGGCATTATCGCCCTGGAGAAGATGAGCCTGAGGGTCCATGAAGACCATGAGCGGGCGCTTCAGCTGGCATCCCTGCTCAGCCGGATCCCGGATGTGGAAATTGCCCTGGAGGATGTCCACATCAATATGGTTTTCATACGCTTCCGGCGCCCGGTGTATACCGACACTCTGATGGCCAGGCTTAAAGCCAACGGCATACTGGCCAATCCGCCGGAGGACGGCGTCATGCGTCTGGTGACCCATTATTACATTGACTCCGATATGGTCAGAAAGGTTGCGGACGTGTTCCAAAGCGCAGTGGTATAGCGAAGGGCCCCTGGGCAACGGGAAAAGGACGGCATACATCCGTCCTTTTTAATCTATCTCATTTTTAATTTTACCAACTCTATTTTATTATCTGACATTTGGGGCATAATCATCATATTAACTGCCATGCAGCTTCCTGGCTGCTTTTTTATTTGCTTATGCTATGCCGGGGCATTTGCACTTTCAAATGCTGCGCACTGTGGTATAATAAAAAAGAACATATGTTTGCTTAATTGGGGGATGTTATGAACCTGCTGGACAAGCTGCAGATATTGGCCGATTCCGCAAAATATGATGTTTCGTGTTCCTCAAGCGGAAGCAGCAGAAGCAACCGCCCCGGCGGCGTTGGCAACGCGTCCCTGCCGGGAATCTGTCATAGCTGGTCCGACGACGGCCGTTGCATATCCCTGCTGAAGATTCTCTTTACCAACGTGTGCATCTATGACTGCAAATACTGTGTCAACCGCAGTTCCAACGATATCAGACGTGCCAGCTTTACGCCCGACGAGCTCTGTGAGCTGACTATTCAGTTCTACAGGCGCAACTATATCGAGGGGCTTTTCTTAAGCTCGGCCGTCATCAGGAGCCCGGATTATACCATGGAACTGCTGATAAAAACACTGAAGAAGCTGCGCCATGAATACCGCTTCAACGGCTATATTCATGTCAAATCCATTCCTGGCGCGGATATGCGCCTCGTGTACGAGGCAGGCCTCCTTGCCGACAGGATGAGCGTCAATATTGAACTGCCTTCAGCGTCAGGCTTAAAGCTTCTGGCCCCGCAAAAGGACCCGACTGCCATCCTGGAGCCCATGGATTTTATCAGGGAGCGGATCCAGGAATCAAGGGAATTGGTCCTGTACAAAAAAACCCCGTCATTCGTCCCGGCCGGGCAGACAACCCAGCTGATCGTTGGCGCAACCCGGGACAGCGATCTGAAGATCCTGCATCTCTCCGAGCACCTGTACCGGAGGTACCGACTCAAGAGGGTCTACTATTCGGCCTATGTCCCGGTCAATGACGATGAAAACCTCCCCTCGGTCCACACCGGCCCGCCCCTTCTGAGGGAACACCGCATCTACCAGGCGGATTGGCTGCTGCGCTTCTATGGTTTCAGGGCCCACGAGCTGCTGGATGAGGGGCACCCCAATTTCGACACTTATCTGGATCCCAAATGCGACTGGGCCTTAAGGCATCTGGACCAGTTCCCCGTTGAGATCAACAAAGCCCCGCTGGAGATGCTGATGCGGGTTCCGGGGATCGGCTACAGGATGGCCGCGAAGATCGTCCGGGCAAGAAGGGTTGGTCCACTCACTTTCGAGGACCTCAGGCGCATGCGTGTTGTGTTGAAGAGGGCCCGCTATTTCATCACCTGTAACGGCCGCTACTACGGTGGGGTGGAACTGGATGCAGGCCTGCTCTATCCCCTTCTTGCCGACAAAGCGGACAGGAAAGTGATGGCGGGTCAAATCTCCCTCTTTGGGTGATGTACGGATTTGGATGCAAAGGATGATCAGGATGATTTATGTGACTGATGGTACCTTTGAAGGGATTCTGACAGCGGTATTTGAGGCGTATAAAAACAAGGAGGAGCCCGAAGCCATAACCCTGGGCAGCGTTTATCAGCTTGCTTTGGGCATGGCAGTACGGGAGATCGCCACCGACATGGCGAAGTCGGGCAGGGTCTGGCGGGGCGTGCAGAGCAAGATCTCGGAAAAGACCCTGGAAGAGCTGTACAGGGCCTATCTGAGCGAGCATCCCCAGGTTGGTTTGTTTATATACCGTTACATTAAGTTGGGGCTGAAGCTGGGGCGCAAGGTGGAAGGATACCTTCAGCATCCCGATGTCCAGGCCGTACACGATCTGAGCCGCAGGGTGGCCAACGAAGCGCATTTGTTCCTGGGGATCCTCCGGTTCAGAAAGCTCAAAAACGGCATTTTCTATGCCTGCTATGAGCCCGACAACAACATTACGCAGCTGATTGCCGGCCATTTTGCCGGCAGGCTCTCCGACCAGGCCTGGATCATCCATGACAGGAAAAGGGATATCATGGCACTCTACAATGGTGAGGAGGTCGTTTTTGCCACCGGGCTGCCGCCCTTTGCCGGGGAAGTCTGCGACGAGGAATATGAAACGCTTTGGAAGAAATATTTCAGTGCCATTGCCATTGAGAGCCGGAAGAATCCAAAACTTCAGCGCTCCTTCATGCCTGTTAAATACTGGAAAAATATAATTGAAAAGCAATTATAAGGACACTTAACCACATAGAAAAGCAAGATGGCGGATTTATCGTTTTTTTAGCATTATTAACATGTTGAGAGGCTTTTTTGGTTATGATATAATGTGAACAGAGATCCTGGGGTGTGCGACCACCTGTAATATTGAACCTGCTACGATTGACAAGGGAGCTGGAAGTTTAACCACGTAGTACGGGCCGCAAGCTAATTCCGTCACGGTTTAGCCGTACGGCAGCGGAGGTATGAAATGGTTAACAGGCACCCACCTGGTTGAGTGCCAGGTGTCAATTATACAGGAAACGGCACCTTGGGAGCAAAAGGCTGTTCTTCGGAACAGCTTTTTGCTTTTCTTCCAACCTCCCTCATCTCATATCTTTTTAGCGAAGCTCCCGAATCATCTCGTTGATATGGCTAGCTATGGCCTTGGGATCTTCCAGGTGGATCAGGTCCAGTCCGTTCTGAAGCTCGACCATCCGGGACCTGGGGGACAAGTAGAGGTTGTCCATGGAAAGTATCCGGTATATGCGCCCGGCGTTACGTGCCGTATAATCGGAGGTGCCGCTTCTTACCCATTCTCGGATAAGCGCTTCCTCGCTGGAGAACAGGACGGTGAGAGGAATATTGGGGAAATCGCCGGATTGCCTGATCTCATCCATGCATTTCTCCGCCATCTGGTGCTCGATGATCGAAGTGGCATAGACGGTAGGGGAGTTGTAAAACTCCGCGATGAGTTTTCCGTATTTATACCCGGCGAGCTGCCGCTTATAGGGGGATATAAGGCGAAAGAGGCCATATTTTGAGAGGAACAAGCGCTTCTTGGCCACTGTTTCCGGTTTCTGGTAGTCTTCCAGTTCCCCGAGTGAGGCTTTCCAATGTTTGTAGTCCACCGGAACCGGGTTTATCAATACTGCGCCCGCGACCTGATGGGGCCTGGTACAGGCGTAATGGTGGGCATATATGGAAGCTATCCCTTCTGCCATAAGGATGACGGGCTTTTTAATGCGCTCAAACTTGATAATGCTGTCGATGATGCCTGATATATCGGAAGCCAGTCCTGAAGGCGCGCAGTTGGCGCTCCAGCCGTAGCCGGGCCTTTCAAAGGTGATGACCTTGCCGTGCTGGATCTCATTCTGGACTGCCCACCATTCCATGGAAGTCCTTCCGCTGTTATGCAGGATGATAACCGCAGGCTCCCCCTTTCCCTTTACACGATAGAAAAGCTTTTTACCGCCGCTGTCAAGGAATTTACCCTCTTCGGGAGGAGACTTCTGCCATCCCTGGTTGATCATCCGGCTGATAGCCATAAAAGCGACCAGGAAAAGCAAAATCACACCCAAGAAGATCAAAACAATCAGTCCCATAAAAGCCGCTCCTCTGTCAGAAATGCGTTTACTGTCTTCCCTATTATGCTAACATACCGGTATGACGCCATCAATAGCGCATTGAGCAGCGGATACCGGCGGTAAAGCCTATTTTGCCTTAAGGCCGGAGCATTTCACGAAGCGTATTTTCAAGAAAGGCGACGCGTCCCTCAAGCTCTTTAATGCGGCCATGGAGCGAATCTTTTTCGTCAGTTGCCTTTTCAAGCCTGCTGCCCGCATAGGTTCGCCAGTCGACAGGGAAGCGCAGGCCGCTGCCGAAAATGATGGGCAGATCAGCGCAGGCAAAATGGACGTCGTCCTTGCAATTGGACAAGTAGCGGCATCTTATGGGAGGGTTGGATGCTGATATGTCAAACCTGGTTTCCGCCAGTACCGATGAGGCTTCCGGATCCACCCTGGCCAGCAGGATATGGTTTTTGCAAGTCCTCACCACGGAGGGATAGTTGTCCACCATGATCAGGCAGTCAAATCCCCGGGGAGTGGACGGATTAAAGACCTCCAGACCTTTGCTGAACCTATTGGTCTCCTGGTCAAATTTGTAAAGGATGGTGCTGTCGTTTTCCTCCTCCCCTGACAGCAGGACATAGATGGGCTTGTCTTTTGCGGTTACAGCCTGCAGCCGCTTCGACATCTTGTGGGAATATGGCGCGCTGTTCGGTTTCATGGCCTTTCCTTCCGAGTTGATGCGCCTGTGGACGATGAGGTTCACGTCCTGTATCTCGGTCAGGAAAAAGAGGTGGGTTGATGAGCCGTCCGTGCAGACCGCGTAGTTTTTACTTTCCTTTGCGATGACACCTTCCACCTCGGGCATGGCAATCATTCCGTTTTCGATACGCTGATAGGTCAGGAGCTGTTTGCGGTTATGGCTGACCACGTAAAAAACATTGGTGGCGTCTCTTGATTCCGAGAGAACGACCTGGTAGGGTGCGCTGCCTACAATCCGGCTTTCCAGAAGAACAACGGGTTCCTTTCGCTCTTCACAGGCCTGGATGAACAGCAGCCTTCCGGCATAATCTACAAAAGACGCTTTGATGGTGTCGTCCAAATCGATGGAGACGAAAAAATCGGGCGTAGCGTTTTCAGACAGAAGAAAAGGCGGTCCCCAATGGTTGTCGCTTTCCAGCATGCTCATGAAAAGCCCGTTTTTATACCATATGCAGTATGTGATGCCCATACTGTTTTTTACAACATGGCGCAAGCTTTCAGGATACGGCACATCGGACAACCCCCTAAAGCATTTATCAGGCAATTTTCCTCATATACTTATATGAATATTTATTTATGTCCCTGACTGAATATGCCGCGCAGTCACCAAAACAACCCAAGGGCATATTATGTCAATGTGAAGGCTAATATTTTGAATGGAGGACCGATGCAATGAGTTGCAAAGATCAAATCGTTCCCGGACTTATCTGCGGCGAAGACATATGCAAACTCCGTGAAGCCGTCTGTGTCCACGTGGAAAAAGTGTATGACAATTGCCGCGAGAAAGACTGCATTGAAGATGCGGTTGTAGATTTTACCGAAAATGTCCAGGACCTCATCAATAATGCGGTAAAGGTAAGAACAAAGGATGCCGAGGTCGTCGCCGTGTTCGCGGATCTGGAGCCCGTGCCGTTCAAAAGAGGTTACTACACCGTAAATGTACGTTACCAGATAAAGGTCATGGTGGAGTTCTGCTACAAGGATATGAACGGGAACCTGGTTTCCTCGTGCCCGAAGGTAGGTTTTGTGGGTTTCGAGAAAACAGTCATCCTTTTTGGCTCCGAAGGCAAGATCAAGATCTTCAAGAGCAAGGATCCTGCGTCCAATGCACCACTCTATGGCGATTCCTGCACAGATGCCTGCAGCGGCTCCCTTGTCGAACAGGATAACCTGCCCAATGTCAAGGTGGAGGTTGCCGAACCTCTGGTGCTGAACACAAGGATCAAGAGGGTGCATCACCATCACCATCATCATAGTGATGATGAGGACAACAATGCAGAAGGCATCATCATTCCGCAGAGAAGGGTAGTTGTCACGCTGGGCCTGTTCTCCATCATCAAACTTGTCCGGCTTGTACAGCTCCTGATTCCTGCCTTCAACTTCTGCTACCCGAACAAGGAATGCGTTGCCTCCACCAATGAGGAACCTTGCGAGCTCTTCGACTCCATCGAATTCCCGCTGGACCAGTTCTTCCCGCCGCAGAAATTCGACTTCCCTGCCGAAGAGGAAGCGGAAGAAGATCATAAAAACAAAAAAAGGTAAGGAGGACTGATATGTCCTCCTTTTTGTTTGCCTAAAAAGAACGATATTTGTTAATATATAGATAAGAATGGTATAAACGTATTATATCTATCTACCAACCTGTTCCCCGGGCATAACAGGCACCAATGACAAGGTATTCAGGGAGAGGAACGACGGTTATATGAGAAAGTTTTTGACGGCTCTTATTCCCTTTGCAGTGATTTTACTGGCTTGGATCACAGCCTCGCAGGCTGCCTCCTTCAGCGAAGCCGTTCACTCGGTCGTGCTTGTCCTCCCGTTCGTGATGGTTTTTTTGGCCTTGTTTATGAGTGTCTGGTATAAAAACAGCCGCTTCTTCTTCCTGACCGTTTTCATGCTGATAGCCTACATCATGCTCAAGGTCGCCTCTCGCAGGGAAGCCATGCTCCTGGAGGCGGTGACTGAGATCAGCATCCTGATTCCCATCAACATGATCTGGCTTGCCTTCATCCATGAACGGGGCATCATCACCAGCTATGGCGCCAATAAAGCGATCATCATCGGCGTACAGTTCGTCTGGGTACTGATCAACGTGCTTGGGAAATCCGCCGACTTGACCACCGGCTTGCTGGATCCGGCCCGAACCATGCCCGTTCCGGCTCCCGCCATTGTTCTCTATGTGCTTGCCATCGGTTTCCTGATGCTGAATTACATCTTAAAGGTCCAATACGTCTATGTGGTGTTCATTTCGATAATGATCACCACATACATATCCCTCCATTTTGCCCACAGGCCTTTGACGCTTGCCATTTTTACCAGTTCGGTCTTTGTTATTGTGGTTTCGGCATTATTTGAGGTCTCGTATTCCCTTGCTTTTTATGATATACTTACCGGTGTGCTCTCCAGGCGGGCCTTTGAACAGGAGTTGGCCAAACTGGGGAGACAATACTGCATCGCCATGGTGGACATCGATCATTTCAAGCGTGTCAACGATACCTATGGTCATGATGTTGGCGACGAGGTGCTAAAAATGGTGTCTTCCATCCTCAAGAAGATATCCTATCGGGCCCGAACCTTCCGCTATGGCGGCGAGGAGTTCGCCATCATCTTTCCGGGGCAGGAACTGGCCGAAGTCGTGCCCGTCCTTGAACGCGTGAGAAAAGCCGTTGAACGGCGTCCCTTCATCCTCAGGGCGGAGGACCGGCCGAAGAAGAAGCCTGAGAAAATCACCGGCAGCAGCGCGGGAAGAGGCCAGCTCAACATCACGGTAAGCATTGGCGTCGCGCAAAAGACCGATAGCCTTAAAACCCCCATGGATGTTGTTAAAAGGGCCGACGAGGCACTGTACCGTTCCAAGAACAACGGAAGAAACCGTGTTTCAACTTGGACGAATTAGGGAAATAGATCATAGATAAAAGATTCAAGGATGTGACTGGCTTGTCTGAGACAATTTTGAACCAAATTATTGAAACGGAACAGGAAGCTGTGCGTATTGAGGAAAATTCCAAAAGGGAGGCCCGTGAACTGGTAGCCAGGGCCAGGCAGGATGCCGCGGCCATCCTTGAAAAAGGAAGAATCGAGCGTGAAGCCTTGAGGGCCGAAATGCTCAGGCGTGCCCGCCAGGAAATGGAACAGGAACTCAAGGCCAGGGAGGAGGCCGTGGAAAAAGCCGCCCGGGAACTTGCCCGCGGCGCGGAAAAGCAACTGGACGAAGCGGTTCAATTTATTCTGGGAAGGATTGTGGACTCAAGTGGCAGTCGTTAGAATGAACAAAATCACCATATTGGGCCTTGAGAAGGAACGGGCCCGGTTGATGGACGCGCTGATGAAAATGGGCGCGGTCCAAATCAGCGAGAGCAGCCTGGAGGACATCCCTGGGGTCAGCATACCGGAAAACCGCTCTGAACTTGTCCGACTGGAACACATGCTCGGTGAATTGTCCACTTCCCTTGAAATAGCAGGACGGTATGCTCCCGTCAAAAAACCCTTGTTTTCCTCAAGAAGGGTTATCAGCCAGAATGAATTTCAATCCGTGCTGGCATCATCCTCTGACATCATGGAAAAAGTAAGGGAGATCAATGCCTGTGAAAGCCGTATTGCGGCGATAAAAAGCGAGGAAAACCGCCAGCGCGCCCTTCTGACATCCCTGGAAGTGTGGATGGATCTCGATCTGCCGCTGGAGATCGCCCATACCCGAAACACGGCAGTGGCCCTGGGCAATCTTCCAAAGAGCGTTAACCTGGATGAACTTGAGAAAAACCTCGGCGATCAGATTGGCGAGGCAGCACTGGTGCGCTCGGGCAGCGACAGTGATCATCATTATGTCGTGCTGTTCGTACATAAGGCCAGGGAGCAGGAAGCCTTTTCTATTCTGAAGGATATGGGCTTCAACCGCATCAGCTTCAAGGGAATGCAGGGCACTCCGGCAGAGAATCGGGAAAGGATTTTGAAAACCCTCGAGGACCTCTCCAAAGAGCGTGAAGCGACCATCAACCGGATCAAGGACCTGGCGAAGGAGAGGGAAAAAATTGAGACGCTCCACGATGCCGTCCTGATGGAAAGGGATCGCGTCGACGCGGTTGGAAAGCTGCTTACCACGCGCTCGGTCTTCCTGCTGAATGGATGGCTGCCCGCCGAAATCTCCGACAAGCTGAAAAGCCGTCTTGAGCGGGATTTTCTGTGTTCTGTGCAGATAACCGAGCCGGATCCCGATGAAGAAACTCCGGTTCTGCTTAAGAACGGTCCTTTTACGGAGGCCATCTCACCGGTTATTGACATGTACGGCCTGCCCAACAGCCGGGAGATCGATCCCAGCCCCACCACCATGTTTTTCTTCATCTTCTTCTTTGGCATGATTGTGGCCGATGCAGGGTATGGACTGATTCTGGCCCTGGCCGGTGGGCTTGCCCTTAGACTTTTCCAGATGGAAGAGGGCACAAGGCGGTTTATGAAACTGGTCCTGTTCGGCGGCCTGGCCACCATCTTCTGGGGTATCATGTTCGGTAGCTATTTCGGCATAGAATCCCTGGGGCAATATGCCCTATGGTTCAACCCCAGCGGTACGGAGGGTGGAACCGAAAAGCTCATGGCCTTCTGCCTGCTCTTCGGCATCATCCACCTGTACGCGGGGCATACCATGAAGGCGCTGAACCTGATACGGCATAAGCAATATCTGGATGCAGTTTTTGATGTCTTGTTTCCTGTGATCATGTACACCGGGTTTGCCATGGCCATTCTGCCCAATGTACCCGGTATTGATCCACAGGCGGCTGCAAAAGTATCGTCCTACGGAGTTTATGTCCTGCTGGCAGGCGCTGTCCTGACGGTCTTTTCTGCCGGAAGAAGCAAACCAAATCTATTTGGGAAAGTTTTTGGCGGCTTACCGAAGCTTTACGACATCATCGGCTTTTTGGGCGATGTTCTTTCCTATATGCGATTGATGGCCCTGGCCCTTTCCGGTGGTATCCTTGCCGGACTGATCAACGGCATGGCCGGAGGAGGAAGCATTATCTTCAAACTGACCGGAGGCCTGGTGCTGATCCTTGTCGGACATGCGATAAACTTTGCCATGTCCATCCTGGGCGGGTATGTCCATTCCTGCCGTCTTCAGTATCTGGAATACTTCTCCAAGTTCCTTGAGGGTGGGGGAGAACCCTTCCGTCCTTTGAAAGCAAATACGCAATACATTTTGGTCAAACAGGAGGATGAAACACTATGGAGACAAATATGACACTGTTCTTTTCCCCGACTGCATATGCCCTGTTGGGAGCGGCTATTGCTTTCTTTGTGGCAGCCATGGGCTCTTCCAAGGGTGTGGGAATTGCCGGCCAGGCGGCCGCAGGTCTGGTTGCGGAGGATCCGAACAAGTTTGCGTCAGCAATGGTTCTGCAGGCCCTTCCCAGTACCCAGGCAATTTACGGTTTGGTTATTGCCATCTTGATCCTTGGAAAGGTAACACCCGATATTACCTTTGAGCAGGGAACCATGCTGCTGATGGCCGGTCTTCCCGTTGGAATCGTCGGGTACCTTTCCGGAGTTTACCAGGGCAAGGTGGCTGCAGCGGGCATCAACCTGATTGCCAAGCGGCCGGAATCTTTCGGTCATGCCATGATTTTCGCCATCAACGTTGAGTTGTTTGCCATATTCAGCTTTGCGGCTTCCTTCTTCATTTTGGGTAAAGTACCGGCATAAGGACAGCCGACAGAATGCGCCGGAAGATAGCCGGCGGATGAATGTAGAAGCCTGATGCTCCATATAAGTGGCTCAGGCCGGTAACAAAGGGGTATTCAGATGACTGGTATTGACAGAATCAAAGCCAAAATCCTTGATGATGCCAGAAAAGTAGCCGATGAAAACATGAGCCGGGCGAAGCAGGAAGCTGAAAGGATCATCGCCGAAGCTGAAAAGCAGGCGCAGGAAGAAAACGAAAAAGCCAGGCAGGCTGCCGAGGCTGAAGCAGCCGAACTGAAGAAAAGAATGGCCGCCGTATCCAGCCTGGAAGAAAGGAAGCGCATGCTCAAGGTCCGGCAGGACATGGTGGATGCGGCGTTCAAGGCTGCCTTTGAAAAGACGCTTCATCTGTCGACGGAAGAATACGGCCGGTTCCTGAAGCGTTTTATCCTGGAATCGGTCCGTGAGGGAGAGGGCGAGATCCTTTTCAATGAGAGCGATCGGTCAAGGCTGGGCGCCCGGTTTGTGGAAGAGATCAATCAAACGCTCAAGGCGAAAGGAAAGGCCTCGATATTGACCCTTTCCGGGCAAACCATTCCCAACCGGGGCGGGTTTGTCTTGAAGTACGGAGATATGGAGATTAACAGCACCCTTGAGCTGATCTTCAATATGGCGAGACCCCAGCTGGAAGCCGAAGTTGCTTCGATTCTGTTCAAGGAATAAATGAGCCGAGACGATAAGGAGTAAGTATGGCACGGATATTGGACGAGGACTACGCATATGCCACGGCGCGTATACGTGCTATGGAGAATAAATTGATCACACCCCAGCAATACGAGCGGATGCTGGATGCCGCAACCGCCGAAGACGTCGTCAAAATGCTGGTGGAGCAGGGCTATGGGATGGGCAATACCGATACGTCCCAACCGGCCGTCCAGGTATCGGAAAAGCTGCTTTCCGATGAAATGGAAAAGACCTATGCCCTGTTGCAGGAAATACTGCCTGAACCGCTGGCGGTTGCCCTTTTCATGCGCCGCAACGATTACCTCAACGCGAAACTGATCCTGAAAGGCATGTTCCTGGGTATGGAAGAACCCGGGGTATATGCCGGCTCAGGCACCATTGAGCCGTCCCGTCTTCGCAGGATGATTGTGGACAGGAATCTGGCCGACCTACCCGAGATTTTCGGAAAGGCCATCCTGGAATGCATTGATGCCTATGGACGCACATCTGATCCGCAACTAATCGATTTCATCCTGGATCGCGCCATGTATGAAAACATGGAAAAGGATGCCGAAACGTTCGGCAGCCCCTATATCAGTGAACTGGTGGCGTTGATCCATGACCTGGCAAACCTCAGGATTTTTATCCGCGCAAAACTTTTAGGCAGGTCAAGGGATTTTCTGGCGAGAGCCCTCCTTGAGGGCAGCAAAATAAGCAGGAAGTTTTGCCTGGATCTTTCCGATAAACCGCTGGATCAGCTTTTTGAAGCCCTTCGGTTTACCGTTTTTGCGGATCTGGTCAACGGGCTGTCGGAGGCCTTTAAGAACGGGGAAGGGATATCGGGCATGGAGAAGATCCTGGATGAGTACTTGATGCGTTTTGTCAGAAAGAGCAGGTATATCGCCATGGGCGTGGAGCCGGTCATTGCCTGGCTGTTCTATAAAGAAGCGGAGATCAGGAATGTCAGGCTGATACTCACCGGCAAGATCAACGGTATTTCCAATGCAGTCATTCGTGAAAGGTTGAGGGTGTATGCATAAGGTTGGCGTGATTGGCGAAAGAGACAGTGTCCTGGGGTTTAAAGCCGTGGGATTTGATGTGTATCCGGTTATCTCCCGTGAGGAGGCCTCCTCAAGGCTCAGGGAACTGGCTGAAAACGGGTATGCCGTGATCTATATCACCGAGCAGTTTGCGGCCATGATACCGGAGGATATCGAGCGCTATCGGTTCAGCCGTTTTCCCGCCATCATCCCCATCCCCGGAAGTCAGGGCTCATTGGGGATTGGTATGAGCTCGGTGAAGAAGAGCGTCGAAAAGGCTGTCGGTGCGGATATCCTTTTCAATGAATAAAGTTCCAGGTTTTACCGGAGAACGGCCAGGCACATTCCTGGCCCCGGAAAGGGACGAAGGTATTGAAAGCGAGGGATAGTATTGAACGAGGGCAGAATAGTGAAGGTTTCAGGCCCGCTGGTCGTCGCTGAAGGTATGCGGAACAGCAACATGTTTGACGTGGTGCGCGTCGGAAAAGAGAATCTGATCGGCGAGATCCTGGAAATTCATGAAGACAGGGCCTCCATACAGGTTTATGAGGAAACATCGGGTCTTGGCCCGGGAGCTCCCGTGGTATCCACCATGGCACCTCTCAGCGTGGAACTGGGGCCCGGCCTGATTGAGAATATCTTTGACGGCATACAGAGACCTCTGGAAGCCATGCGCCTGCAGACCGGCGGCAATATCACCAGGGGTGTTTCCATACCGGCATTGGACCGGAGCAAGAAATGGCATTTCGTACCAAGAGCCAAGGCAGGGGACTATGTACAGGCGGGGGACATCATCGGCGTTGTCCAGGAAAATGAGGTCTTCGAGCACCGAATCATGGTTCCCTATGGCATAGAAGGCACCCTCATTGAAATCTCCGAGGGCGATTACACCGTTGAGGAAACTGTAGCGCGGGTGGAAACCAGGGATGCGGCCGGAACCGCAAAGGTTCATACCCTCACCCTGATGCAGAAATGGCCGGTGCGACGGGGGCGTCCTTATAAGGAGAAACTGCCCCTTGACGAGCCGCTAATCACCGGACAGCGCATCATCGATACGCTTTTCCCAATAGCGCTGGGCGGCGTGGCCGCCATACCCGGCCCGTTCGGAAGCGGCAAAACCGTCGTGCAGCACCAGCTGGCAAAATGGGCTGCCGCGGACCTTGTGGTTTATATCGGATGCGGCGAACGCGGCAATGAGATGACCGACGTTCTGATGGAATTCCCGGAACTTAAGGATCCCAGAACCGGCAAATCCCTCATGAAGAGGACCGTTCTCATCGCCAATACATCGGACATGCCGGTTGCTGCCCGTGAAGCGTCCATCTATACGGGTATCACCATAGCCGAGTATTTCAGGGATATGGGCTATAACGTGGCCCTGATGGCCGACTCCACATCCCGATGGGCGGAGGCTCTCCGCGAGATGTCGGGACGCCTTGAGGAAATGCCCGGTGAGGAAGGTTATCCGGCTTACCTCGCTTCCCGCCTGGCCCAGTTCTATGAACGGGCAGGTAAAGTCAGGACCCTCGGCTCGGATGATCGCGTTGGTTCATTGAGTGCCATCGGCGCCGTTTCGCCGCCGGGCGGCGATATCTCCGAACCTGTCTCCCAGGCAACCCTGAGAATTGTCAAGGTGTTCTGGGGACTGGATTACAACCTGTCCTACAGACGGCACTTCCCGGCCATCAACTGGCTGATCAGCTATTCGCTCTACGAAGAAAGGCTCCGTGACTGGTACACAGAGCATGTGTCCAGGGATTGGGTCAGGCTGACCGGAGACATGATGCGCATCCTCCAGGAGGAAGCGGAGCTCCAGGAGATCGTCCAGCTGGTAGGCGTGGATGCCCTTTCGCCCATGGACAGGGTAACCCTTGAGGCTGCCCGTTCCATCAGGGAAGACTATCTGCAGCAGGATGCCTTCAACGATGTGGATACCTATGCGACTCTGAACAAACAGTACCGCATGCTCAGGCTGATCATGGGCTTCTACTACAAAGCACGTGAAGCGGTTAGAGCCGGTGCGGGGATCAACGAGATTTTCAGCCTGCCCGTCAGGGAAAGGATTGGCAGAGCCAAGTTCGTTCCGGAAGAAAAGGTCAGCCAGGTCTTCGATGAGATGGAGAAGGAACTGGAGGCCCAGATGGATGCACTGACGGCGAAGGAGGATAACTGATATGATGAAGGAATATCGTTCCATTTCTGAAGTCGCCGGCCCGCTGATGCTGGTGAGGAATGTTGAAGGCGTAACCTACAACGAACTGGGCGAGATAGAACTGGCCAACGGCGAGATCCGGCGCTGCAAGGTGCTGGAAGTGGACGGCAGCAACGCATTGGTCCAGCTTTTTGAAAACGCGGCGGGCATCAATATCGCCACCAGCAAGGTGCGCTTTTTGGGTAGAGGCCTTGAACTCGCCGTTTCTCCCGATATCCTGGGACGTGTTTTTGACGGTATGGGTAATCCCATCGACGGCGGTCCGCCGATCATTCCGGAAAAGAGGCTGGACATTAACGGCCTTCCTATGAACCCGGCCGCCCGGGACTATCCCAACGAGTTCATCCAGACCGGTATTTCTGCCATCGACGGACTTAACACGCTGGTAAGGGGACAGAAGCTTCCCATCTTCTCGGGTTCCGGTCTGCCCCATGCCCAGTTGGCCGCCCAGATCGCGCGCCAGGCCAAAGTTTTGGGGTCCGAGGGCAAGTTCGCCGTTGTCTTCGCCGCCGTGGGGATCACCTTTGAAGAAGCCGATTTCTTCATCACCGATTTTAAAAAGACCGGGGCTATCGACCGTGCGGTTCTGTTCATGAACCTGGCCAACGACCCGGCCGTTGAGCGTATCGCGACGCCCCGTATGGCCCTGACGGCCGCGGAATATCTGGCCTTCGAACAGAATATGCATGTCCTGGTCATCATCACCGATATCACCAACTACGCCGAAGCCCTCCGCGAGGTGTCGGCGGCCCGTAAGGAAGTACCCGGACGCCGCGGTTATCCGGGCTATCTCTACACCGACCTGGCAACGCTCTATGAACGGGCAGGCCGCATGAAAGGCAAGGAAGGTTCCATTACGCTGATCCCGATCCTGACCATGCCTGAGGACGACAAGACCCATCCCATACCCGACCTGACAGGATACATCACCGAAGGCCAGATCATCCTCAGCCGTGAGCTGCACAAGAAGGGCCTGACACCGCCTATCGACGTATTGCCTTCTCTTTCCCGACTGAAGGATAAGGGTATCGGCGCAGGCAGGACCCGCGAAGATCATGCCAACACCATGAACCAGCTGTTCGCCGCCTACGCCCGCGGAAAAGAGGCCAAAGAGCTGGCTTCCATCCTGGGTGAGGCAGCCCTCACCGATGTGGATAAACTGTATGCCAAGTTCGCGGATGAATTTGAGAAGCGTTATGTTTCCCAGGGCTACAATACCGATCGGTCCATCATCGAAACCCTGGACCTGGGCTGGGAACTCCTGGACATCCTTCCGGTTTCCGAGCTGAAGCGTATCAAGACCGAGTATATCAAGAAGTATCATCCCAGAAAGGATGAGCTTCAGGATTTGGAGGGTTAGGCCATGGCCAGGCTCAATGTCAATCCCACACGCATGGTGCTGACAAGCCTGAAACGAAGGCTTAAGACAGCCCGGCGCGGCCATAAGCTGTTGAAGGACAAACGGGATGAGCTCATGAAGAAGTTCCTGGAAATCGTCCGGGAGAACCGCAAGGAGCGGGAGATCGTTGAGAAGCTACTCATGGATGTCCAGTCCCGCTTCATCCTGGCCCGTGCCCTCATGAGCAGCGAGATGCTGGAAGAAGCGCTCATGTTCCCCAAGCAGAAGGTATCGCTGAAAACTTCCACCCGGAACATCATGAGCGTGGATGTTCCGGTGCTGGAGTTTACCACCGAAGGATCCGGTGAGGAGGATATCTTTCCCTATGGCTTCGCCAATACCTCCGGCGAACTGGACGGAGCCATCCAGGCCCTGTCGGAGGCGCTTCCCCATATGCTCAGGCTGGCCGAACTGGAAAAATCCGCCCAGCTCCTGTCCGACGAAATCGAGAAAACCAGGCGCCGGGTCAACGCGCTGGAATATGTGCTCATCCCCAACCTGGAGGAGACCATCAAGTACATCGTCATGAAACTGGACGAGAACGAGCGCGGCAACCTGACCCGCCTGATGAAGGTCAAGGATATGATGCTTGAGCAGGCGCACCATTATAGTGAAAAGAACGCATAAGGCCTGAGATGTTAAATGATGATTCAAGGTTACTGCTTGAATCATCATTTTTATTCGTCTGAGGCTATTATAAGTTCTACATTATTGTTTTTTAATGTAGCTTCCATTTCCGGATCGTTGAGCGGTTCATCCACAATGATAGTGTCGATTTGATCAAAACTGGCAAAAAGACGAATGGAGTCGATGGAAAACTTATAGCGCTCCGTTAGCAGAATAACCTTTTCGGACGATTCAATCAATGCCGCCTTAAGGTTGGCTTGTTCAGCCGTAACGCAAGCAAGCCCCTTATTGGGCCTGATACCGGTGGTGGACAGGAAAAGAATGGGGAAGCGGTGCTGGCGGACAAAATGTTCCGTATCGGATCCCACCAGGGCTTCCTGACGGCCCTCCAATTGACCGCATGCCAGATAGGTGCAAACCTTTGTAGTCGCCAATACATTGGCTACGGAAATCGAATTTGTATAAACGCAGATATCATCCCGGTTGACAATTTCCATCGCAAGTGCTTTTGTGGAAGCACCAGAATCCAAGAAGATGGTTGCGTTATTGGGAATAAGGGCTGCAGCCGCCTTGGCCACGCGTTTTTTCCCGGCTGAGATTTCTATGTTCTTTACGATGGCAGGCGGAATGTATTTCACATAACCATGGGTGCGCTCAATGTAACCGTTTTTCTCGAGGAAAGCCAAATCACGTCTCACAGTAGCTGGCGATTGATTGATCATGCTGATCAATTTATTCACCGAAACGATGTTTTCAGCCATCAAATGATTGATAATGAATTGGCGACGCTCATATTTGTTCATGCTTGTTCACCTGTATGGTGCACACGATGGTCAATCAGTGTGCAGACATGCTCTCCTTTCCTGTGAGATAAGGTGTATTTAAGATATCGCTGAAACCACGATTCAATTTTCATATACTATACCAAAGGTGTGCAATTTTCAACCCTTCATTTTCAAAACCAGTACGGGTCTGAATCATGGGGTGAACCGTTGGGGATAAACGCTTTTAGCAAAGCATTCAACATAATATTCAAGTATATGAGTATCAATATTTGATTATATGTTAAAAGAAAAAAGAAAAAAAGTCAAGATTTGATGTCTCATTTGCGTAGGATCTTGTCATTTCTTCCTTAATCAGCGTTACGTCGTTGTGCAAGTCTTCATAAAACACCGAAATAAACTGTTTAGGCATGTTTGAAATCATATATGAAAAAAAGGCTGACCCTTCTGTCTTGAGATTCCCAACTCTTTTTTCATGCTCAATGCAAAAATGCGACATCATGCAATGTATAGATCCGCGCAGACCTGACAGGGATTAATCAATTTATAATCATACCATTTGTTTTTTTACGCACTTGTTGAAGGATAGTACTGATTGTATAAAATCACGTAGATGAAACCAGAAAAGTTTATCTAATCTGCTTTAATTTTTACGTCCAGAATCCTATTATGACATCTGCCAGGGCTTTAAAGCAGGGAGGAAATGGAATGGTGCGTTACGAATTTTTGGCAATAAGCATCATAAAAAGTGTAAAAAATGTATGGATATGATCCAAATGCATCATTCTGGCTCAACTTATCCACCATTCAAATGCACAGCATTGCGTAGCGATCGGCCTGGTTGAATCACGGCTCAAAGTCCTGGAAAATTACGGGATTACCACAATTCTTACACAGCGCAATGATTGCTCTGCTCATGAAGCTGTTCTGGAAAAAATGTTCCCCAAAGGTGTGGATTGCATAATCGATACTTCCGGTTCGTGGCCCCTGGTTAAGAGTCTGATGAAATTCCTTCGCAAAGGCGGCCGTTTTGTGCAATACGGGAGCTACCATTCACAGATACAGTTGGATAATCCGGCGAAGTTTCTGAATGATCTGCATTATAATAACCAGAAGTATATAGGCGTAAGCTGTCAGGTGTACAATTTCCCGCGTGCCGTTGACTATATGAGAACCGGGAAATGCAATGTGAAACCGCTGATCACCCATACCTTCGATCTGGACGATTATTTCTTGGCTCTCGATACCAATAAAAACGACAAATCTGCTTTGAAGGTCATTATTCATCCCAACGGGAATCCTGAGGGTTAATTTCATCTCCATGACTTATTTAATCCCATAAGTGTGCGTCAATAAATACAAGGCAAAGGAGGATAAATATGAAAATAGCATTTGGTGTTGATCCAGGCGGATTCTGCTTGAGAGAGGGCGTATTGGCTCATCTGAAAGAAAAGGGGCATGAGGTATTGGATCTGGGTACCCAGGACCTGGAACACCCCATACCATATATGATTGTCGGTAGAAATGTTGCCGAAGCGGTTACCAGCGGTAAGGCCGATTTTGGTGTTGTCATGTGCGGTACCGGCATGGGCATAAGCATTGCCACCAACAAGGTCAAGGGTGCACGTTGCGCCATGGTTGAGAGTTACTATGCAGCTCGCGAGAGCCGCATCATCAATGACGCGAATATTATTGCGCTGGGTGGAACCACAACCAGTCTGCGCATGGCATGCGAGATGATCGATGTGTTTCTGGAAACCAAGTGGGGGCAAGGTTTACCGGATTACCGCATTGAAAGGATCAAGGACGGAGCGAGAAAACTTGCTGAGTTCGAGGATGAGCAATTCGGCAAGTAAGCAATGAGTCTGATCGAAAACACTTGTTCTTGTGGTGCCGTCAGAACAGGTGGACAAATCTATTGAAAGAAGGGGTTTCAATAATGAAAACTGATGAAATAAAAGCGCTGGAGAGAATAGCAGTCAGATGTCGGCAGAACGTTTTAAGGATGATCAGGGCAAATGGCAGTGGTCATCTCGGTCCCGCCTATTCCTGCATTGATATTGTAACGGCATTGTATTTTCACGGTATGAACATAGATCCCAAAAACCCGAAAAAGGAAGACCGGGACATCTTTATACTTTCGGCCGGTCATAAGGGTATGGCCCAATATGCGGTTTTGGCCGAAGCTGGCTTTTTCGACAAGGGTATCCTTGATACTTTTGGTCATTTCAAGAGTCCGCTTCCTGGACACCCCGATATGCACAAACTACCAGGTATTGAAGCCAGCACCGGATCATTGGGCCATGGCTTGAATTTGGCCTGCGGTGTTGCCCTGGGGAAGAGGCAGGATGGCCTGAACTCAAGAGTTTTTGTGATAATCGGTGACGGAGAACTGGCAGAAGGCTCCAATTGGGAGGCTGCTGCGATCGCAGCTTATTATCGGCTGGATAATCTGGTGGTGTTCATTGACAACAACGGATTACAAATCAGTGGAAGAACCAAGGATGTCATGAGCTTTGAACCAATAGCGGCGCATTTTGAGGGTTTTGGCTGGGCAACGAGGCAGATCAGGGGAAACGATATGGCTGAAATTGTTGCTGCCATCGATGCTGTTCCCTTTGAGAAAGGCAAGCCCAACCTAATCGTTGCAAATACCATAAAAGGAAAAGGCTTTTCAAAGGCGGAAGATCAGGTGGGCTACCACTACTGGCATCCTAAGGCAGAAGAAATGGCTCTTGCTGAAAAAGAGCTTGAAGACGAGTTGGTGGGGATGAGGGCATGAAATTCGAGATGTTTGACGCTAAAAAAATAATCGGAGATGTTGTGGCTGCCGAAGCCGACTTGAATCAGAGCATTGTGGTCGTTTCCACCGATAGTGCGCCCAGATCGGGCTTGGGTGAGTTCATTGCCAAATATCCGGACCGTTACTATGAACTTGGTATTATGGAACAGGCGGGGATTGGCGTTGCAGCGGGGCTGGCCACCACGGGTAAAACACCTGTGTTTTGCGCACCCGCCCCATTTACGACCGCCCGCCCTTTTGAGATGTTCAAGATAGATATTGGTTACATGCGCCAGAATGTGAAGGTCATCGGCAGAAACTGCGGATTTAACTATTCAGATCTTGGTCCTACCCACTTTGGCCTCGAGGATATAGCTCTTGTCCGCCTTATCCCCGGTGTTACCATACTTGCGCCCATCGATGCATCGCAGCTAAAAGGCGCTATGCTTGCCATGCTGCGCCATAAAGGGCCGGTTTATCTACGCATCTCAACGGCACCCCTGCCAAAGATTTTTGATGATGCGGATTTCGAGATCGGAAAAGGGATCATTGTCCGTGAGGGCAGCGATGTGGCCGTCATTACGACGGGCGAGATCTCATGCAATGTCTTTGAGGCTGCAGAGGTTTTGGCGGCAAGGGGGATCAGGCCATGGTTATCGCAATGCCTACGGTGGCCCCTATTGATGAAGAGCTTATCATCAAAGCGGCCAGACAAACAGGCAGGATAGTGACGGTTGAAGAGCATTATGTTGTCGGCGGACTGGGCTCTGCCGTGTGTGAAGTGTGCGCGAAATCCTTACCGGTACCCGTCAGGCGTCTGGGCGTACCCATGGAATTTCTGAGCGCGGGCCAGTACATGGATTTGATTGAGTACTGCAAATTGGACGTAAATGGCATAACGGAGTCGATTATGGATTTTGTGAATCATTCGTGACAGCGGAATGACATGGTGTGCTGCGGTCATCCCGGGTAAATTCGGCGAGGAGAGATAGGGCATGAACAATGTTGCGGCGGTTATGACAGATATTCGCAAATTTGAATTTAAAGAAGTGCCCATGCCGGTTGTTAATGAAGGAGAAGTGGGCATTGCCGTAAGAGATGTGGGAATTTGTGGTTCCGATTTGCACTTTTTCAATGGCGATGCACAGAAGATCTTTCCCAACGCGCTGCCTTTTATATTCTTGGCCATGAATGCGGCGGCGTGATATATGAAGTCGGCATGGGTGTTGAAAACCTGAAGCCGGGTGACAAGGTTGCCATCGAGCCCGGTGTTCCATGCGGCAGATGTGAACTGTGTCAGTCGGGAAGATATAACCTGTGCGAGAAGGTTCGCTTTATGGCAGTGCCGCCATATCATGGCGGGCTGCAGGAAATATATAGCCTTTCCGGCGCACAAGGTGTATAAGCTTCCGGAAAACGTGTCCACCATGGAAGGGGCGCTTTTGGAACCGCTGTCTGTCGGCCTGCATGCCGCATCCCGCGGCGAGGTAACGCATCCTATTCGACATTAAACTCCTTAAAGATCCGATTCAATAGCCGTCCTGATATCTAGCTTTGCATCGCCTGCGATTGTGCTGAGCGGGGGTTAAGCGAAGCGCTCATCGTATCCATGATCATGGTCAGCGGTGCTGCTTCTGCAATCGGGCGGCTTGTGTTCGGGAAGCTCTGCGACAACATTGGTGCCAGAAACGTGGCGCCGATCCTTTTCTGTGTATCCATAGGCTGCGTTCCGCCGTTTTCACCGGAGGATTTGCAATGGCCTCGTCTACGCCTTCAAAGGCGGCGCCCCTCAGGGCGTGGTTTCCGAAACTGCGGGAATTGCTGCTACTGCCGTCCAGACCGGCTATATTGTCAACTATGGCGTCTACTACATTCGCGCTGAGCGGTTGAAAGGTTTCAGAATTTATGAAGAGGATTCTGAATTTGCCCTTGGCAAGGCCAATGTCATACGCAGCGGACCTTTGTTGGCCGATTCCGGGCCAGCACCGGAACGGTAGCTGTGTTTGCCTGCGCAGCCTTTGGCGCCTTAACCGGTTCCACCCAGGCTACCATTGCGGCAATCGGCAAACTGGTATTCCCCGAAATGGACAAGCGTGGTTATGAAAAGCCTTATCAGGCAGCGCTGATGGCGGCTGCCGGATTCCTGGGGGTGCTCATACCACCGAGTATGACAGGCATTATCTATGCGACTGCCTCCAATATCAGCATTGCCGACGCATGGATGAGTACTTTGCTTCCGGGTATCCTTATTGCTGTCTTATATTCAATCGTCAATTACCTTCATCGGCGCAAGGTGGAGCCGAAGAACACCGAACCCTTTGTGTTTACCCAATATGTTAAGAACATCGGTGTAAGCACGAAGAATGCATTCTGGGCTTTGATGATGCCTGTCATCATATTCGGCGGCATCTATGGCGGTATCTTTACAGCAACAGAGGCTGGCGCGATCTCGGCGATTTATGGCCTGCTCTATTATATTGTCAATAAAAAAAAGGCATCCTGACCTGGTCAGCGGAAGTGTAAAGGACATGATGGTATTCACCATCAGGCTTACCGGTGTCATCCTTTTCATCATGACAACGGCCAATATCGCTTGTAAAGCAATTGCATTCTCGGGAATATCCACTCAATTGGTTGAATGGGTGACCACGCATATCCAGTCACCGGTCGTGTTCCTGTTGATAGTGAACCTGATCTTCTTTATAGCCGGCATGTTCATTGATAGCAATGCCGCTATCCTTCTGTTTGTACCGCTGCTGACTCCCATTGCCGACGCATATGGGATTGACCAGATCCAGTTGGCAGGCATTATTCTTGTCAATCTTTGCGTTGGTGCCATATCACCTCCGTTCTGCATCAACGTTTTCGTTACCACTAAGCTGAAGAATGTACAATATGTTGAGACCGTGCGCTACATATGGCCGTTTATGGGCTGCTGTGTATTTGTGTTGATTATGATGAGCTTTATCCCCGGATTGTCTACCTGGCTTCCCTATCTGCTGAAATAGCGGACGGATCCAGTTTTGGAGGTGAGTATTTATGAAGATGATGAAAGCGGTTGTGTACGAAAAACCCGGAAGAGCTAACGCAAGCATAAAGGAGATCCCGCGCCCCGTCTGCGGTGACAATGATGTTCTCATAAAAGTTATGGCCTGCGGCATATGCAAACCTGCTGAAAGCAGCCATGACAGAACAGGTTCGCTTTTGGGGGTCTATCCTGCTGTTCCGGGCCATGAATTCTCCGGCATCGCTGTGGAAGTCGGGAAGAATGTGCGCCATGTAAAGGTCGGCGACAGGGTGACTGCGGATAACGGTGTCCAGTGCGGCACGTGCCATTATTGTCAAATCGGGCTGCCAACCATGTGCGAAAACTTCAAATCCCAGGGACACAACCTACAGGGCGGTTTTGCACAGTATGTGCTATGCAAGGCCGAAAAGGTGTACGCTTTTTCTGACAAGATCAGCTTTGACAGCGCATGCCTATGCGAATTGCTCAATTGCGCACTGAGTTGCGTGGACTGATCGTTCTGCCCACCACCTGCGGAACTGGCAGCGAGGTTACCTATGGCGGTATCATCACGATGCAGGATACTGGTCTGAAAACTGCCATCATGGATGAGCGCCTGACCGCCAAACATGCGGTTCTGATCCCTGAACTGATAGCGGGGTTGCCTTTCAGGACTTTTGTTTATTGTTCCATGGATGCGTTGGGACACAGCATGGAATCCTATGTTTCTTCAACCCGCGGCAACGAAATGGTCCGGGCTGTCGGGGCCAGATCCATATCGTTGATTCTGGATGGCTATGCGGATATGATTCTCCATGGCCCGAACCATCGCCGGAACCTTCTGAAAAACTTTATCATCGCTTCCTGCCTGGGAGGCATGGCCGTCAATAACGGCGGTGCCGGTCCTGTCCATGCGCTGGCATATCCTCTGGGAGAATAATACAAAATGTCCCATGGTGAATCCATCGCCCAGTTCCTGTGTCCGGTGTTCAGGTTGTATCAAAGCGAGGCGGCGGGCGGCGTACTGGAAGAATTGCTGGACTTGGCAGAAAGGCCTCTGAAAAAATGCGGCTTATTTACGAAGCGTGAAGAGACATTTACGCAACTGGAAGTCATGTTCAATAAACTGCTGCCGCTTCGTTCCCTCAGCGAGGCAGGTATGAAGCCCGATGATGTGGAACCTTTTGCCGACAGCATTATGAAGTCGAAGCAACGCCTTCTTGTAGCCAGTTATATACCGTTTACCCGGGAGATGGCCGTCAAGATTTATAGGGAGCGTCTGTAAAGGGCGCGAGGAGAATCCGGGCAAACAATGCAATGAGCAGGGAAAAGTAGGGGCTGAACAAATGATTTTAAGGGGGTTAGCATGATGTCAGAAAAAATCAAGTTCGATCTCGTGTTCCAAATCGGTCTCTGTGTCAACGATCTGGAGGCTGTCATGCAGAACTGGAAGGATCTGGTTGAATTTGATCATTCCAAAATCATTTACCGCAACACAAAGGATTTGTATGAAGCCGGACAGTTTGAAGGCGCAGATATGTATAACGGTCAGAAGGTAAAGCCCTGGTTTATCAAGTACTATCGATTTGATTTTGCAAACCTTGATATCGAAATTATAGAGCCCTTGGACAAGAGTCCGGGAAACCCGTATTCGGATTTTCTGATTAAACACGGAAACGGGGTGCACCATATCGGCTGCAAAATTAATAACAGACCGGCCTTCATGAGGAAGATGGAAGAGTTGGGTATTCCTCCGATGCTGAAGACCGAAATGGGCGAAGTATTGGCCAATGGTGAGAAGAAGGGCTGTGTTTTCTATGATCTGCGTGATTTGCTGGGAATCGTTGTAGAAGCCGGGAATGTGGTAGTGGGACCTATGGCGTCGCATCCTCTGGCGAATAACCCGTCGGATTACGTTGACAGATAACCGGAGGTCATAGATATGGCTATCAAGATTGGCGTTTGCGAGTGGGGAATGCCTGTAACCGGTCCATTTGCAGTCACCCTGGCTGCAGAACTTGGTTTTGACGGGTTGCAGCTTGCGGATTGCGGCGGTTCATCCATGCAATATCCGCTGAACAACCCCAGAGTGCAGGAAGCATATTTGCAGGCGGCAGCAGAAAGCGGTGTGGAATTCGGTTCGATTCACCTGCGCAGTGTTTTTCAGGATAAATCCATTGATGCGCCAGAGAGCAGTCCCTTAAGTGAATTGTTCAGGACGAGCGTGACAAAATCCATAAAAGCCGCCGCGCAAATGGGAATACCGGAAGTGATGGTAGCCGCAATTATTTGGGATAAGGAACTGTTTTCCAATGTGGTTCGTCATTTGCGCTATGCCTGCCAGGTTGCCCAAGATAATGGAGTTGTCCTCACAGTGGAGACCAACCTGACAAACCAGGAGAATTACCGATTATTCGAGGAAGTGGGTCATGGGATGAAGCTTTGCTTCGATGCCTGTAATCCGTATCTTTATGGCAACGGTATCCCCAGCGTCATGCTGAAGGAACTGTTGGCTGAGAAACCGGAAATGATTCAACACTATCATTTCAAGGATACGCTGACGGAGGACTTCCATATCGGGCGTCCGGCTCTCGTGCTCATGGGAACCGGTGGAGCAGATTTGGAAACCCAGGCGCGAATGGTACTGGAAAGCGGATTCAGCGGTTGGGTGTATTCCGAAACCTACTATTTTGCCAGAGCCATCAATGATGGCGGCGATTTCATTGCAATAGCAAAGGAGGACTGCAAAAGGCTGAGAAAACTCTTTGCAATATAAGCGGAACGGGGGGGCAGAAGAGCATGGCTGAAATGAGCCGGGTACCATGAGTATCCGGCTCATTTCGTTGTATGCGATTTTGATAATGAAATGGTATGGGGTTGACAACATGCCCGATAGCCAAAGTCAGGGGTTGGTTGAAACTGCATTTGATGATGATCCACAAGGCATGATGGTCTTGAGACATTGTGCTAAAACTCCCGTCAAACAGGCTTTTCGGCAGATTATTACCTTCTGGTTACAGTTTCCTTAAAACACGGGTCAATCCGGCAGGAAACTGTTTTTTCTGCTAAAATGGAAGGCAGGAATCCCCAAAAAAACTTACATAGGAGAAATGATATGAAGAAAATGGCGAGATTTCTGATTGTCGTCGTTTTGATCCTGTCGCTGGCCTGCCCGGCGTTTGCGGCAAACGACACGTTGCCCGGGCAGACGGCAAAGAGCGATTTTCGCGGTCTCTGGGTGTCAACGGTGGTGAACATCGACTATCCCACCAAGCCAACCACCGATCCGGAAACCTTGAAGAGCGAAGCAATTAAGATCCTGGATCTGGCCAAGGATACCGGCTTTAACGCCGTGTTCCTCCAGGTGAGACCCACTGCGGACGCTTTCTACAAATCCGGCATCTTTCCCTGGTCCAGGTATCTCACAGGAAAACAGGGCGTTGCGCCCGACGGCGGTTTTGATCCGCTGGCCTTCTGGATTGAAGAAGCCCATAAACGGGGATTGGAACTGCATGCCTGGCTCAATCCCTACCGCGTGACCAAGAAGGAAGCGGGCCAGCCTTCCCACGATTTTGGCTCTCTTGCGCCTTCCAATCCTGCCGTGCTGAATCCCCAGTGGGTGGTGAAGCATTCCGACGGCAACCTCTATTTTGATCCGGGCATTCCCGAAGTGAGGCGGCTCATCATCGACGGGGCGATCGAAATCGTCAAGAACTATGACGTGGACGGCATCCATTTCGACGACTATTTCTATCCCGATGCCTCCTTCAACGACAAGGCCACATATGAAAAATATAAGTCTCCCGGCCAGAGCCTTGACGACTGGCGCAGGGAAAACGTCAATACCCTGATCCGGGATTGCTACTATGCCATTAAAGTCATCCGAAGCAGTGTACGGTTCGGCATCAGCCCGTTCGGCATCTGGGCCAACCGCTCCTCCAATCCCCTGGGGAGCGACACCAACGGCCTGCAGTCCTATTCAAGCCACTATGCCGATTCCCTGAAATGGGTGAAAGACGGCATCATCGACTACATCGCGCCGCAGCTTTACTGGCATATCGGGTATTCGGTGGCCGATTACAGTAAGCTGCTGACCTGGTGGAAGAACGCCGTTTCGGGTACAGGGGTGGATCTCTATATCGGTATGGCGGCCTATAAAGCCGGTGATGCCAATCCGAACAGTCCCTGGCACGGCACGCAGGAAATCGTCAGGCAGCTTGAGCTGAACGACACGGTGGAAGAGGTCAAGGGAAGCATCATGTTCACCTATAACTCCCTGGCCAACTATCCGGAACTCGCGGCTGCCATAAAGGCAGTCTATGCCCGGCGGGATGAACTGGCGGGCAGGACTGGGCTCATCGTGTCCAGACCCTCCGAAAACATAACCACCAGCCTCGACAAGTACTATCTCAACGGCGCGTCGGATCCCGACAAGCCGCTTTACCTGAACGGCCTGCCCGTCACTGACCGATCCGCCAGCGGGTATTTCGGGATTCTCGTAACGCTCCAGCCGGGAGAAAACAGGTTCACCTTTACCCAGGACGGCTATTCGGTAACCCGTGTGATCAAAAGGACCGTTTCCTCCGGCCCGGAAAAGATGAGCAAGGCTGAAATTCCCGCAAGCTCCGCCTTCCCGAGAACGCCGGTCTACGGGATGCCGGGTGAGACCATCACCCTGTCCTGCCAGGCGCCTGCCGGATCCAAGGTGACGGTCCAGATTGACGGCAAGACCTATACCATGAAGCAGAAAACCGCGACCCCGAGCGGGACCGGCCTGTTCGCCGCCACCTTTACCTATGATTACACCCTGCCCAATTATACGGGTACGCCCAGAAAGGTGGACCTGGGTGTTCCCGTCTACACCATGAACTACAAGGGAACGGTGAGCACCCAGAAGGGGGCCGCGGTTGTAGGCGTCATCATGAAAGGCGCGCCCGTCTATGCCGAGGTCAAGGTGCCCATGACCTACACCTTCGATGAGCCTTCATCCGACAATGGCGGCAGACACCAGCTCTATTCCGGGATGCTGGATGCTGTCACGGGGATGTCGGGAAGCTACGTCCGCCTGTCCACCGGACAATGGGTCGCCAAGAGCGATGTGAATATCTATGAAATGAGGTCCAGGCTTCAGCCCGAAATTAGGACGGCTGAATACGGCATCGGAGAGGTATGGGAAACGCTGAAGCTGGACGCCACCCTCTCTCCGGCCGCATTCGCCACCTTTGACGGGACCCAGGTGAAGCTCACGGTTTCGGCCGCATGCAGGGCGGAAGTGCCTGTGCTTCCTTCCAATGCCCTTATCTCCTCTGTGACCATTGCCAAAAACGGCGACAACGGGACGCAGATTACCCTGAACGTAAAGCCCGGTGAGAAGCTGGGAGGCTACTATATCGAAAAAACCTCCACCGGATTGAAGCTGCATATCAGGCGCAAACCGAAGGTCAAAGACCAGGGCCTTCCCCTCAAAGGCCTTTCCATCATGCTGGATCCCGGCCATGGCGGGACCGAAACAGGAGCTATCGGACCGTTGGGATTGCGCTATGCTGAGAAAGACATCAACCTGAGCCTGGCTTATAAACTTAAGTCGGAGCTTGAGGCCCTGGGAGCCAGGGTATACCTGACAAGAGAGGATGACAGGACCGTTTCTCTGGAAGACAGGCTGGCCATGTCCAAAATGATGCTTCCGGACCTGTTTGTATCCCTGCATGCCAACAGCATGCCGGATAATGTGGACATTTCCAAGGTTGACGGATTCTCTGTATGGTACCGGGAGCCGCTGGCCAAAGACATGGTTGAACTGCTGTATAACCACGTTACCGGTTCCCTGGGCCGTACTCTGAAAGGGACGCATGTACGCAATTTCTATGTTACCCGCGGAACCTGGACACCGTCGCTTCTTCTGGAAACCGGATTTGTGCCGAATCCGCAGGAATTCGAGTGGTTGATCGACGGGGAAGAACAGACCCGGCTTGCCAAAAGCATTGCAGAGGCCATTACCGCTTACTTCAGCGAGTAAAGCGAAACCGGAAGATATGATACTGGAGCGGCAGGGGGATGGAACCCTTGCCGCTTTTCTTGATCCGTTTCAGAGGGTTTCATCTTTACGGGGGCCGGCGTATGATTTATGATTATAAACAAACCTAAAATTGCAGGAAAAAGGAGTTCCGTTATGACGATGGATACGGAAATGATCAAATATGTCAAGAACGATAAATTTGCCGAATTCATAGGTCTTGAGCTGGTATCGGCGGAGCCCGGGCACGCGGTTGTCCGTATGGCGGTTGGGCCCCATCACCTCAACGGGGTGGGTTTTGTGCAGGGCGGCGCCATATTCACCCTGGCGGATTACGCCTTTGCCGCCGCATCCAATGCAAAAGGCACCGTCACCCTTGGCATCAACGCCAACATCTCCTACTTCAGGACGCCCAAGGGCAGGACGCTGACGGCTGAAGCCAAAGAGGTATCCTCCACCAACAGGCTCTGCTCCTATAACGTGGATGTCTTTGATGAAGACAACAGCCTTATCGCCAGGCTGACGGCCACCGGCTATATGAAGAAGCCCTGAGAAGTTAAGGAAGGGCGTAGGCCGATTGCCGCATCGTCAGGCGAGACGATTCCCGACGGGGGTGCCGAACGGCGTAAGGCATACCACGGCGGGAAGATCCATAACAGCATAGGGGGAAGCATTTCACGTGCTTCCCCCTATTGCGCAAGCGCAAGAGCCCGGGTTCCGCAAGGCTATCCGATATTGCACGGCGGATGAGTGGTGTCCGGCTTGCCGGAAATCCTGCTGGTCTTTGCTGTTTTTGCGTGTAATAGTATAATGGGGATAAAATGATTGCCAAGGACGTGTGACCAATGAAGAAGATCGTGATGACAGGCGGGGGGACATCGGGTCATGTTACCCCGAATATTGCATTGATTCCGGAGCTTAAAGCCCTGGGCTACCATATAGAATATATTGGCTCGAAAAACGGCATGGAAAAACAGCTGATCGAGGCGGAAGGCATCCCCTATTACAGCATCAGCACCGGCAAGCTGAGAAGATATTTCAGCCTTGAAAACTTTACGGATGTTTTCCGGGTGATGGGTGGGTTCACCCAGTCGGTCGCGCTGATGAGGAAAATCCGGCCGGACATCGTGTTCAGCAAAGGCGGGTTTGTTTCCTGCCCCGTGGTCTGGGCAGCGTGGTTTTGTCGGATACCGGTGGTGATCCATGAATCCGATATCACGCCCGGCCTGACCAATAAGCTTTCCATGCCCTTTGCCAGAAAGGTATGTTATACCTTCCCCGAATCGAAAAGCCATATCCCGCAGGAGAAAGGTGTGTTGACCGGCATTCCCATCCGTAAAGCCCTGCTGGAAGGGAACAAAGCGGAAGGCCGCCTGATATGCGGCTTTGAGAATGACAAGCCCGTGTTGCTTGTCATAGGCGGAAGTCAGGGAGCGGTGCGCATCAATGAAGCCGTCAGAAAAAGCCTTGGGCGGTTGGTGAAGGACTTCAATATCTGCCATATCTGTGGCAAAGGCAATGTGGATGATCAGTACCGCAACGTGAGAGGATATAAACAGTTTGAGTATATCCGGGAGGAACTGCCCCACCTTTTTGCCCTTGCGGACATCGTGGTGTCACGGGCAGGGGCCACCACCCTGTTTGAGCTTTTGGCCCTTAAAAAGCCGAACCTGCTGATCCCGCTTTCCAGGCAGGCCAGCCGGGGTGATCAGATCCTGAACGCCGAGTCCTTCAGGAAACAGGGTTTCAGCATGGTATTGCCGGAGGAGGAACTGAACCCGGATGCCTTGGCTGATCGCGTGAAAGCCTTGTATGAGAACCGGCAGGAATACAGAAAGGCGATGGAAAAGAGCGGCCGGTCCAACGGCACCCGGGAGGTTGTCAGGGTCATTGAAGAAACCTATCGCTTGAAGTACGACAGAAAAGGAGAAGGCCTTTGAAAGTTAAAGCGGTTATTTTCGATTTGGACGGTACCCTCATCGATTCCATTGAAGGAATCGCCTATGCGCTGAACAGGGTGCTTGAAGAGAACGGGTTTCCCGTCCATTCCATAGAGACATGCAAACAACTCGTAGGCAACGGATTTGTTGAACTGATCAGGCGCGCTGTTCCCGAAGGGCACAGGGGCGAAGAGGAGATACGCCGCTATGTGTCCCAATTACGCGCCGAATATGACAGGTATTGGGATTATGGTATGCGGGTCTATGACGGCATCGGGGACCTGCTTGAGTATTTGCAGGTCCGGGGAATCCGTTTTGCCGTCGATACCAACAAGGACGAGGGTGTCGCGCGAAAGATCGTGGAACGCTTCCTGCCTCGTTTTAGTTTCTTCCGCGTTTCGGGGACAACCCCCCATATGCCGAGGAAGCCGGATCCGGCCAGGGCTCTGGACATGGTGGCCGGGATGAATGTTTTGCCCCATCAGTGCATCTACCTTGGCGACAGCGAGGTGGACATCATGACGGCAAAAAATGCCGGCATGATCCAAGTCAGCGCGGCCTGGGGCTTTCGGTCACCGGAGGCCCTGATCCTGGCCGGAGCGGAGCGCATCGTCCATAAGCCCATGGACCTGGTGTCCTACCTTTAACAGGCGGCAGGCTTTCGTCAGTCGAACAACAGAATGACGGCCATGAGGACCAGATCTTCCGAGCCCGTGTTCTCGATGGCGTGATAGGCGCCGTTTCCTGTTATCACGGCGTCGCCCGGACGAAGTTCCTGGACATTGCCGTTATCGTCCACGGTCGCTTTGCCGCTGATGATGTAATAGATCTCCTCTTCACGGTCATGATTGTGGATACCGATGGAACAACCCGGTTCAAGGGTTACCCGCGCAAAGAGACGGCATTTCCCCGTGAGCTCGTCCTGGGTGAAAATGTGCTGGAGCTGCACCGAGCCCTTTCCGCCCCTCATCCGTTCCCGGATTTCCTTGGCCATGTCTTCCATTCTTTTAACCATTGGTATTTACCTCCTTCAAATATCAATCATTTTTTCTTTTTCCGCATGAAGATTTGGATGTACGCGGCGCACACAAAGATGAGGATGGCTGATATCGCGAACAATACCTGCTTGATGTTGATTTGCACGCCGCCTATAACCATATCGTTTTTCCCAAATGCTCCCACAAGCCGGGAGCCGACGATGGCGGCCAGGTAGCCGATGATACCGCTGGCGGCGGCGCTGAAGCCGATATAGACGGTCCTTTTCTCGTCGGGCGTGAAGTCAAACTGCAGGTTGAACAGGGAGATATTGATGCCCGACCATGCGATACCGCCTGTCATATGGGCCAGCACCAGAAGCACCAAAAGCAGCGGGCTATCCCGGAAGGAAAAGAACCACAGGGTGTGGCAGACGGCCAGGATCGTAAAGCAGGCCATGGTGGTAACCGTCCAGCTGTTCTTGTCCGCAAACCTGCCCCAAATGCCGGCGGCAATCACGTATAACACCGAGTTGAGCAAGCTCAGCAACGTGATGGCTGTGTAGCTCATATCCAGGTCCGAAACCAGATACACGCTGAAATAGGCGCTGGCGATCTGGATGGCGATGTTCCAGATGGCCAGCATGATGAAATAGCGCACGAACAGCCTGTTCTTAAAGGGGAGCGTAAAAACTTCAGCGATCCGCATCCGCTCTTTATGGTGTTGAAGGGGAACTTCCTTCATTTTGGCATAGGTAAGGAAATTGATGATGGTCAGGACAAAAACCACGGCATAGACCACCACGTAGCCTCCCAGCTCGTTCCCGGCTTCTTCAAACAGGTCCAGGACCTTACCCAAAATGAGGGTGAATACGGTGGCGGACAACAGAAGATAGGATTCCCGCTTGCCGAAATACTTCCCCCTGATATGCTGGGGAACAAAGCTGACATACATATTGGAAACAGCCGGCGTGATAAAGGCCACCGACAGGTGCGAGATCAGAAAAACGGCTGCCGTGAACCACAGCCTGGCGGATGGGCCCAGGGGAAGAAAAGGGATCACGATCAAAGACGAAAGCAGGAGCCTGTGGATCAGGCTGCCTGCCATGATGATTCGTTTCCTGAATTTAAGGCTTTCCAGGATGATGGGCGACAGGAACTGGATACCTGCCGCAAGGACCGGTATGGGCACGATGTATCCGCAAACGGTGTCGTCAGCTCCCATGGCTTTCAAGAACCCTACAAGGAAAGCGCTGGTCGTCAGGTTGAATATGGTTCGTGCCGTCGCACCCTCTACGATGCAAAGAAGGCGATTTCTTTCCAAGTCTTTTTCATCGGGCGTTATGTATGCGTCAGTCATCCAAAGACCTCATTTGTCGGAACGTATCCTGAGGTAAAGTCTGCGGTGCATGCGGCTGTTTCTGTTTTGCCTTAAAGCTTCAGGAACTGTTCGATGTTCAGAATAAAAACAGTGGCGCCTCCCACGTTGACTTCCACCGGCATGGCCAGATTGTATGCGCCAAAGCTTCCCGGGAGCTTTTCCGGTGCGATCATCCGGCGCCTGCTCTTGCAGGTATCCCTGATGATGGACAGCGCTTGTTCCACCTTGTCCTCATCCGTTGCGATCAAAAAGGTGGTATTGCCGCTCTTCAGAAACCCTCCGCTGGAGCATAGCTTGGTGATTCCAAAGCCTTCCCTGTTGAGGTTGTCTGCGAGAAGATTGCTGTCTTCATCGCTCACGACCGCAATGATCAACTTCATAAACCATTCCTCCCCTTGACGGAGCGGGCGGCACCCGCCGTTCCGATACGCCTATGATCCGTTTTCCTGCTTCGATTCATGCATTGGCATATACTTCCCTCAATTTTATTATACGTGATTACCGCCCTTTATTCAATTGATGCTATATCAGGCCGGTGCTTTTGACGCCATCTTCCCATGGTATTTCGGGCAAAGTGATCTCCCGACCGTCGAGGTAATCCAAGTGCGAAGACTTCTTTTTGAACGCAAACTTCAGCTTATAGGCGAAAAGCGCCTGCATTTTGAGCCCAAGAGAACGGTTGACGGCGTTTATGCCATATTTGCCGTCACCAAGAATGGGATAACCCATCCACGCCAGATGGGCACGGATCTGGTGGGTTTTCCCCGTAACCAGTTCCACTTCCAGGAGAGCATAGGGATAGGCGGCTTTCACGATGCGGTACCGGGTCACAATGCGTGAAGAACCGCGCACCGGGCTATCGTATATCTTCACATGGCTGCTTTCGGCGTCCTTCTTCAGGTAAGCCGTCCACTCGGCCTCTTTTTCTCTGGGAACGCCATAGGTGCAGGCAAGGTAATATTTCCTGATCTCATGGTTCCTGAACTTGTCCTGCATGACCTCCAGGGTTTTTTGGTCCTTGGCGAGGATAACCAGCCCGCCGGTATTCCGGTCAAGCCTGTGACAGAGTGCGGGGAATCCGGGTTCCAGAGCCATGCCGTCCTGTCTCCCCGCAGTCATGGCCTGCAGGTATTCGTCCAGGACCATTCCTTCCTGGTTGTCATCCTGATGAACAGGAATACCCTGGGGTTTGGATACAACCATGATGTATTCATCTTCGTAGGGGATCGCGATGGGAATATGCCGTTCCTCCCGGTGTTCCGCATCCAGATAACGGTCGGGGATGAAGATCTCCACAACGTCGCCTGCCTGCAGACAGAAATCGCTCCTGACGCGCTTTCCGTTTACCCGGATGTTCCGTTTACGGAAGGCCTTGAAAAAGGTTGAGACCGGCACCCAGGGGAACCGGTCGGTCAAAAACCTGTCTATCCGTCTTTGGTTGTCCGAACTGTCTACGATGATCCTTTGCATATTACTCCGTTTCTGGGAATGTTTCCTGCGCCAGTTTTCTGGTGCCCCGACGGACCTTGCGGGGCAGCATCTGGTACACACTTTGGTGGATTTTATAGTCCTTGATCAGATCATTCCCACTATAGATTTGAATATATGTATCCACCACGGCGCCGTCCATGCCTTCCTCTTCAACGATCTCCTCGCCTTCGGCCAGATGCGGATCGTCAATATACTGGGTTGTCGCCTTTGTCCTGCTGATCACGCGGGAGACCACCTTGACCCTGACGTTTGGATACAGGTTAGTTCCGACAATGTTAAAGGTCAGGACATTATTGTCGGAAACGCGGGCGTCTATCCGGATGGGGTAATCGGTCGTGTTCTTGAACTTCAGGTCGGCATAGCCGTAGGATACGGCCGCATCCATGCCCAAGGGTACATAGCTTACGGTGAACATGTGGTTATGCCGCTCGGTCACCTTCAGGTTGGCCAGCAAAACCGCGTCATAGAGGGTGGTGGATACCTGGCAAACGCCGCCCCCGTAACCATCCCTCACTTCACCCTGGATGTAAACGTGGGCGATGGTATAGCCTTTTTCCGGGGTCCTGGGGCCGACAACCTGGTTGAAGGAGAACTCCTCTCCCGGCAGGAGGATCGTGCCGTTTATTGTCTCGGCAGCCAGACGGATGTTGATGGCCCTGTTACGGCCATTGGCCGTACTGGTGCTGAAACGGGTGCTGGCGCTTGCGAGCACGTCCCTGAACAGCATGGCTTCCAGTTCCCTGGTCTTGATCTGAGGTTCGATTATCTGTACAGGAAGCGGGATTTCCTCATAAATCTTCAGTTCCCTTTGCTCCGCGCGGTGGATGATGTTTGCCAGTTCGGCCTTGTCGATGGAGCGGCCGTTCACCTGGGGCTTTACGGCCACCGAGCCGTCTTCCAGCCGGCTGTATTCGGCGTTGACAGGTTCCCGGATAATGGCGTCGTAGACCGCATCGATATCTATTTTCGGCGGCGGATTCTCTCTGAGAGGGATGTGCACATACAGGGTTCCCAGGTTTTTTACCGATTCCAGGACCTTGCATTTCAGCAGTTCCTTATCGACTTCCCAGCCCGAACCGCCGGCGCAGAGCGTGACCTGATCCCCCTCGATCACCACTTTGGGAACAGTGACGTCTTTTTTAACATAGCGGTTCAAATCCTCGATGGCCGTATCAAGCTGCGCTTCGTCGGTCTCAAGGGCCAGGGGAATCCTCACAGGGTTTTTCTTCAGCCTGGAGATCTGAAGCAGCCTGCCGGCAAAAAAACCTTCCCTGCCAACTTTCAGGGCTTGTTCCTCCATGCTCTTCAGGTTGACGGATATACCCAGTTCCTTATAGCTGATCGCCTTTTCGAAATCCTCTGTAAAGAAGATCACCTGCGCGCTGTCCAGGCAGTTTTCATAACGATCGCGGATGAAACCGCGCAGTTCGGAAGGGCTCATACCACCCACGTTTTGGCCGTCTATGAAGACCCCGTGGTAGACATTGGGATTATCCAGGATGGAACGGACGAGATAATAGGCGGTCAAAGACAGGGCCATTGCCAGAATAAATACCGCCAGCAGTTTCATCCATTTTTTCAGCTCAAGGCGCGGCCTTCCGCCACGCCGGATGATCAGGTTCATTTTCTTTATTTCCATAGCTCACCGAAACAGAATCTGGTATATTTTATTATTCTATTTAAACAACTACCACCCACATATGTCAACTAAACCGCAAAGATAATGGGGTGTGGGTACGGCCTGTCCTGTTAAAAAAAACAACGCCGTATGCTATACTAATAAGAGAACAACATATGGAAAAAGCTGTATAATCCATTGGCAGCCTTATCCGGGCGTCATTTCGGGAGGCGATTGAGCGTGCCGTTTTTCTGGAAGAAGCGAAATACGGAAAACAGGGAAGATAAGCCGGGCAAGGATGACCATGTCCTGATCGATGCGGCTGTGCTGAGGCAGAACGGTATCTCGCGCCTGACCATTGACGAGAGATGGACCAGGCTGTTCGTCAACCTGCCCATGAGTCCCGCCATTGAAAAAGCCCAGAACGAGATGAATGAACTGATAAAAAAAGAGGCCATGCTGCTGCAGGAGCGGGATAGCCTGGAACCCAGGAAAAAAAGGCTCATGAACAAGATCATCAGCCTCACCAGGGATGCTTTTGACAATAATGACGAGACTGCCAAGTCAGATCTTAAGGAATGCAAGAAGGAAATCGAACGGATCAATGAGCGAATGGAAAAGATCCTTGAAGATATCGAGCAGATGAATGACGAGCTGCGGGAAGCCAATATCAGGCTCCTCGACGAAACCGTACGCTATATTTTCTCCACGCTCAGGCACAACAAGGAACGGGCGGAGGCCATCACAAAGGAGCTTGAGCAAATCAGGCAGAAGGAGAGAGCATTGCAGGAGGAATTGGACGCCATCAACCTGGACTGGACCTCTTTCGCGGTCAATTTTACCGAGCTTCTGGGGTCCGACCTGGTCAAAAAGCTTGAGAGCCAATACGGGCTGGAGGGTTTAAAGCATGAAACTCATAACGCCGGAACAGATGCGAAGAATTGATCGGGAAGCGATAGAAAAGATCGGCATACCCGGTGTCGTCCTGATGGAGAACGCGGCTTTCCAGGTTTCCGTAAAAGCCGCGGAAATACTGACCAGAAGGAACGGACGCCGGGTTCTTGTTGTGGCCGGGAGCGGAAACAACGGAGGGGACGCTTTTGCCGTCACCAGGCACCTGCTTTCCATGGGCTATTCGGTCTGTGTCTACACGCTTTGTCCCCCCGATGCCTTAAGAGGCGATGCGGCCATCAATGCCAATATCCTGAAGAACATGGGCTTTGCCATGGAACTCCTGGGACCGGAAAGTTTGGAAAGGTTCTCGCAAAACTGTTCGGAAGCCGATTTGGTCATTGACGGGCTGTTTGGAACCGGATTGAACCGGGATGTGGAGGGCATGGCCCTTGAGGCAATCGATCGCATGAACCGGCACGCGGCCTGCATTCTCTCCATTGACATCCCATCGGGTATCGACGGGTTGACGGGAAGGATTTGCGGCCGCTGCGTCCGGGCGGATTACACGGTTACCTTTTTCCTGCCCAAGCTGGGCATGGTCCAGTATCCGGCGAAAGCCTACCTGGGGGAACTGACCGTGGCCGATATCGGCATACCCTATGCCCTGGCCGACGGTTTGGAAACCTGCGAGCTGACGGAAGGCGAAACCGTATGGCAGATTCTGCCGCCCAGGCCTGAAGATGCCCACAAGGGATCTTTTGGCAAGGTCCTGATCCTTGCCGGTTCGTCCCATATGCCGGGTGCCGCAGCATTGAGCGCCCAGGCGGCTTACCGGACCGGAACCGGCCTGGTCAGGATGGCTGTCCCCCGGGATATCATCCCAGTCCTGGCCGCCAGGGTGCCTGAAGCCGTTTATGCGCCCATGGAGAGCCGCGGCGGACATATGATCTGTGCGGACAGCATGGCCCTGAAAGAGCTTATGGATGCCTGCGATGCCGTCCTTGCCGGGCCTGGCCTGTCCTGCCATGAGGATACCCATGAACTGATCCTCCAGGTGATCCAGGAATGTCGGAAACCCCTGGTCCTGGACGCGGATGCCCTGAATGTGATAGCCCGCAACGATACCGAAGTGTTGAGCCGGCTCAAATGCGAGGCCGTCATTACGCCTCATCCGGCGGAGATGGCCAGGCTCCTGGGCACCGGCATCGACCATGTGCAATCCAACCGGATTGGGACGGCGAAAGCCTTTGCGGAGGAATACGGGCTGACCGTGGTACTGAAAGGCGCCGGTACGGTGATAGCCGGCCCCGACGGCAGGATTTCCATCAATCCCACCGGCAACAGCGGGATGGCTACGGCGGGTTCCGGCGATGTCCTTGCCGGCATGATCGTGTCCTTGCTGGGGCAGTCCGTGCCGCCTTATGAAGCGGCTGTGGCCGGGGCTTACCTCCACGGTCTGGCCGGCGATCTGGCTGCCGATGAAAAGGGAGCCCAAAGCATGACCGCTTCCGATATCTCCGAAAAGATCGGAGCGGCGTTTCAGGCGCTCCAAAGGAAAGAGTGAGGTGCAAGACCTGTGAACTATACATTTGACCGCGCATGGGCCGAGATAAACCTGGACAATATTGCCCATAATGTCCGGGAAGTCAGACGGCTTGCCGGTAAACGAACCGAGATCATTGCGGTGGTCAAGGCGGATGCCTATGGCCACGGGACGCTGGAGACTGTGCAAACGCTCCTGGAGAACGGCGCCACGCGGCTTGCGGTCTCCATGCTGGACGAGGCCATCCAGCTGCGGAAGATAGGCGTTGACGTTCCCATCCTGGTGCTGAACCACACCGATTTCAGGAGGGTCGGCGAGGTCCTGGCGTACAACATCACCCAGACGGTATACAGCCATGAAATGGCGAAAGCGCTCTCGGAGGAAGCCGTAAGGCAGGGAACTAAGGCAAAGGTCCACATCAAGATCGACACGGGGATGACCCGGGTGGGATTCAAGCCCGGCTACCGGGCGGTTAAGGATGTGGTGGCCATCATGAAGCTGGATGGCATCATCGTGGAGGGCATCTATACCCACTTTGCCGAAGCCGACGCGAAGGACAGGACATACACGAAGTACCAGTTTGAGCTGTTTGAAAGCATCATTGAGGAACTTAACCGGATCGGGGCTCTTATCCCCATCCGGCATGTGTCCAACAGCGGCGCCATCCTCCAGTACCCGGAGATGACCCTTGAGGCGATCCGGCCGGGGATCATCCTGTACGGTATCTATCCTTCCAAGGAAGTGGACAGGAGCGTCATCGACCTGAAACCGGCCATGACGCTGAAAGCCAACATTGTGCTTGTCAAAGACGTCGAACCCGGGGTCTCCGTCAGCTACGGCAGGACCTTCACCACACGGCGCCCGTCCAGGATCGCCACCATTCCCATCGGTTACGCGGACGGCTATTCCCGTCTTCTGTCCAACAAGAGCCGTGTTCTTGTCAACGGACAGTACGCGCCGGTGGTCGGCAATATCTGCATGGACCAGTGCATGGTGGATATCACCGATGTCTCCGGGGAAGTGAAAGTGGGCGATGAAGTGGTTCTCATCGGCCGCCAGGGCGAACGCGAGATCACGGTTGAGGAGATCGCCGATCTGATCGGCACAATTCCCTACGAGGTCATCAGCGTTATTGGAAAGCGCATACCGCGGGTTTATTTCAGAAACGGCAAGGTTGTGAACGTGCTGAACTATCTTCTGTAACGAAAAATATACGCCCATTAGAAATATTTCCGGCGCATGTATAGGCCATCCATGAATGTGTAAAAATATTTCATGGGAGCGTAACCCAATTTTAATTTGCGATCCTTGGCCCGTCACTCTATAATTAGTGGTAAAGGGGTCATGCATTGTAGAGGTTAATACGCTCTAAGGATGTGATGACCTATGCAGATTAGAAGAGGAGACATTTTCTATGCCGACTTAAGTCCGGTGGTAGGGTCGGAGCAGGGAGGCGTAAGGCCGGTCCTGGTTATCCAGAACGATATCGGCAACAAGTACAGTCCTACGGTTATCATTTCAGCCATCACCTCACAGATGGACAAGGCAAGGCTTCCAACCCATATTCCGTTCAAGGGCGAGGCCTATGGACTCAGCCGGAACTCCGTCATCCTGCTGGAACAGGTACGGACCATCGACAAGAGGCGGCTGAGGGAAAAAGCGGGACATTTGGACGACAACCTGATGAGAAAAGTTGATCAAGCCCTCCGTACGAGCGTTGGACTGACGGCGAATACATACGTTCAGTAAAACCCGTACGGCAGGTGCGGATAGAGGGGGACAAAAGATGAATCAGTCGAGGGGAAGGATCGCATATCCACTGTTTGCCATTCTGTTTCTGCTGGTGGCCGTCATCTTCTCGCAGGCGGCCGGGGAGCCGGGAAGCAGCAGCGACCCGCTTGTAACCAAGAGCTATGTGGACCAGCAAATCGCCCAATTGGCCGCGCAGATCAACAGCTCCAAGAGCGGAAGCTCTTCAGGGGGGACCGTTAATTCAGCCGCCCTAGAACAGCTGAAGGCCGATGTGGGCGACCTCACCAGGTTCGTGGTGGACGCGTTGAGCAGTATCAAAGCGCTGGACGAGAGAGTGACTACCCTCGAGAACGGCTTCACGGTCATTTCCATGAAAAAAGGGCAAACCCTGGTGCTTGGAGGCGGCTCGGAGGTCATCTTAAGGAGCGGACAAGCCACGGCTATCAGCGGCGAGAGCGGCACGCTGGTGGATGTGAGCGCCGGAAAGGATCTCAACAACGGCGTATCGGTTCCCGTCCAGCATCTGATCATCGCTCCCAAGGGCGACGGCAGGGGTCTCAAGATCACCGCCGACGCTTATCTGATCGTCAGGGGCGGATATACCATCAAATAACTGCATATCTGAAAACTGCTGTCCCAGAGTCAAAAATGATTCTGGGACAGTTTTTTATGCGGAAAACCGATTGTCAAACCATTATCCCTTCCACGTTGCAACAGGTTTACCCGGTTGAAAACACATGTCTATGTTTGTATAATATTGGTATAATCTATCATTTTTTCGTAAAACCCGCGCAACGGAAGGGGGTCGTGGCATGAAGATCACGAAAAGGAAATGGGGAGAGCATCATCCGCCGCTTTACTTCTACCGGGATGAGGACTCCGGCAGGCTCCTGGCACAGAACGACAGAAAGCAGGATTATACCGATACCCTGTTTAATGATATTGCGCAGGATACATTTGAAAGATCGCTGAGAAACCGGCTTTTGAAAACACCCGAAAAGGGAGACAAAAGATTCTACAGCAACGAGATCGTCAAGCTGGTGGAGAAACTGTGCCAGGGTGCGGATGTGGCGGAGATCATGAAAAGCATGGAGAGGAGCGAAAAGCTGCGCCCCAAGAATGAAAAAGAGATTAAAAATCTGAAAAAGCAATTGGACGGTACCCTTTCCGAATACGGTAAAAGGTATACCGCCCCAGAAGGCGCCATGACCCTCAACGATGCCTTGTTTTACCTGGTAGAAGGAAACCCTTTAAAGCAGGCCATGGCCAAAGCTGAACTGGGCAAAATCCGGGAGGCATTAATAAAGGAAAAGGAAAACCGCATCAACCGCGTCCGGTATTCCATCAAGAACAATAAAATACCGCTGAGAATCCAAGGGGATGGCGGCATTACACCCAATAATGACCGTGCGGCCTGGCTGCTGGGGCTCATGAAGCCGGCGGACCCGGCAAAAGGAATAACCGACTGCTACCCGCTCTTAGGCGAGTTGGAAGAAGTATTCGACTTTGACAAGCTGTCCAAAACGCTGCACGAAAAGATAAGCCGTTGCCAAGGCCGACCCCGTTCCATAGCCATGGCGGTCGATGAGGCCCTGAAGCAATATCTCCGGGAGCTTTGGGAGAAGTCTCCCTCGCGACAGCAGGATCTGAAGTATTACTTTCAGGCCGTACAGGAGTACTTTAAGGACAATTTTCCCATCCGGACAAAACGGATGGGCGCCCGCCTGCGGCAGGAATTGCTCAAGGATAAGACGTCCCTTTCCCGTCTGCTGGAACCCAAGCATATGGCTAATGCCGTTCGCCGCAGGCTGATCAACCAGAGTACCCAGATGCACATCCTTTATGGAAAGCTTTATGCATATTGCTGCGGGGAAGACGGCAGGCTTTTGGTAAACAGCGAGACGCTGCAAAGGATACAGGTCCATGAAGCGGTAAAAAAGCAGGCCATGACGGCCGTGCTGTGGTCCATATCCCGTCTGCGCTATTTTTACCAGTTTGAAGACGGCGATATCTTGAGCAATAAAAACCCGATTAAAGATTTCAGAGATAAATTTCTCAGAGACACGAATAAATATACCCATGAAGATGTTGAGGCCTGCAAGGAAAAACTGCAGGACTTCTTCCCGCTGAAAGAATTGCAGGAAAAGATTAAGGAGGATGCAAAAGGATTACAGGAAACAGACAATAAGCAGGCTGATACAACGGATTTCAAAGCGATCGGGCACATCGTCAGGGATGATCGGAAGCTCTGCAACCAGTTGCTGGCGGAGTGCGTTTCCTGCATCGGGGAGCTGAGACATCATATCTTTCATTATAAAAATGTGACCTTGATACAGGCGCTCAAAAGGATCGCCGATAAAGTGAAACCGGAGGATTTGTCTGTGCTCCGGGCCATTTACCTGTTGGACAGGAGAAACCTCAAAAAGGCGTTTGCCAAAAGAATCAGCAGCATGAACCTTCCGCTGTATTACAGGGAGGATCTATTATCCCGCATTTTCAAAAAAGAAGGGACGGCGTTTTTCCTGTACAGCGCCAAGATCCAGATGACACCGTCCTTTCAGAGGGTCTATGAGCGTGGTAAAAATCTGCGCCGGGAGTTCGAGTGCGAACGCATGAAAGCCGAGGCATCCAACGGACAGAACGGGCAGGATGGCGACCGGCTGAAATGGTTCCGACAGCTTGCGGCTGGGGATAGCGCCGATACCCATTTCAACTGGGCTGTGGAGGCCTATGCGGAATCGGCAGCCGATGTGGAAAACAACGTTGAATTCGATACCGATGTGGATGCCCAGCGTGCCCTGCGGAACCTTCTGCTGCTGATTTATAGGCACCATTTCCTGCCGGAGGTGCAGAAGGATGAAACCCTGGTGACCGGCAAGATCCATAAGGTTTTGGAAAGAAACAGGCAGCTGTCTGAAGGCCAAGGGCCAAATCAAGGTAAGGCCCATGGATACAGCGTTATAGAAGAGCTGTATCATGAAGGCATGCCGCTTTCCGATCTCATGAAGCAATTGCAGCGGAGGATCTCCGAAACCGAAAGGGAGAGCCGGGAACTGGCACAGGAAAAAACGGATTATGCCCAGCGCTTTATCCTCGATATCTTTGCCGAGGCCTTTAACGATTTCCTGGAGGCGCACTATGGCGAAGAATACCTTGAGATCATGAGCCCCAGGAAAGATGCCGAAGCGGCGAAGAAATGGGTAAAAGAAAGCAAAACGGTGGATTTGAAAACATCTATAGACGAAAAAGAACCGGAAGGGCATCTCCTGGTGCTCTATCCCGTCCTGCGCCTGCTGGACGAAAGGGAACTGGGAGAGCTTCAGCAGCAGATGATCCGTTATCGGACATCCCTGGCCAGTTGGCAGGGTGAGAGCAATTTCAGTGAAGAAATAAGGATAGCCGGGCAGATTGAGGAATTGACCGAACTGGTCAAGCTGACGGAACCGGAGCCCCAGTTTGCGGAGGAAGTATGGGGGAAACGGGCTAAAGAAGCGTTTGAAGACTTTATTGAAGGAAACATGAAAAATTATGAGGCTTTTTATCTTCAGAGCGACAACAACACGCCGGTATATCGGAGGAACATGAGCCGGTTGCTGCGCTCGGGGCTTATGGGAGTGTACCAAAAGGTGCTTGCCAGCCACAAGCAGGCGCTCAAAAGAGATTACTTGCTCTGGTCGGAAAAACATTGGAACGTGAAGGATGAGAATGGAGCGGATATCTCTTCCGCTGAACAGGCCCAATGCCTTTTGCAGCGGCTCCATAGGAAGTACGCCGAATCCCCGTCCCGATTTACGGAGGAGGACTGCAAACTGTATGAGAAGGTTCTCCGGCGGCTTGAGGACTATAACCAGGCCGTGAAAAACCTGTCCTTCAGTTCATTGTATGAAATATGCGTCCTCAATCTTGAAATCCTCTCCCGATGGGTGGGGTTTGTCCAGGACTGGGAGCGGGATATGTACTTCCTCCTTTTGGCGTGGGTCAGACAGGGCAAACTGGACGGGATAAAGGAGGAAGATGTCAGAGATATCTTCTCTGAAGGCAACATTATTCGCAATCTGGTGGATACGCTGAAAGGCGAAAACATGAATGCCTTTGAAAGCGTTTATTTCCCTGAGAATAAGGGGTCTAAGTATTTAGGTGTGCGGAATGATGTTGCCCATCTGGATCTGATGCGGAAAAACGGATGGCGGTTGGAGGCTGGCAAAACCTGCAGCGTGATGGAAGATTACATCAACCGTTTGAGGTTTCTCCTGTCCTATGACCAGAAACGCATGAACGCCGTCACCAAGACCTTGCAGCAGATATTTGATAGGCATAAAGTCAAAATCCGGTTCACCGTGGAGAAAGGAGGAATGCTGAAGATAGAGGATGTGACTGCCGACAAGATCGCGCATCTGAAAGGTTCCAGGTTGAGCGGCATTGAAATTCCAAGTCACGGGGAGAGGTTTATTGACACGTTGAAAGCGCTGATGGTATACCCGAGAGGATGAAAACACCTTTTTGCAGGGTGATTCGCACCTGGCATCCATAAAGGCTTTTAGCATTTTTCGGGGGAAAATGGGCATAGGTTTTTGGCAAAGATGAGAGGGATTCGCACTTTTGAGACCTGTAACCCTTGTAGGAAAAGGGTTTCACAGAACAGCTGTCACAACTCCCATGTAGGCGGAGACTGCAACGTATCTGGACACAACATTTGACAAGGCGCTCACGTCACAACTCCCATGTAGGCGGAGACTGCAACTATATCACTTGGTGTAGATTTGGTAATACCTTGTCACAACTCCCATGTAGGCGGAGACTGCAACTCATCTCGTCATCCCAGACCCACACAGCAGGTCTGTCACAACTCCCATGTAGGCGGAGACTGCAACAGGAAGTACTACGTACAGGGACTTCTTGACCTGAAGTCACAACTCCCATGTAGGCGGAGACTGCAACGACGGCTTAAAAACAAAAGAAAGGAGGATCCCAGTCACAACTCCCATGTAGGCGGAGACTGCAACTTTTTTGGATTGTGTCAGTGGCAAGACCGGACGTGTCACAACTCCCATGTAGGCGGAGACTGCAACGTAGCTTTTTCTATCATCACCGGCAGCCCATCTTGGTCACAACTCCCATGTAGGCGGAGACCCGGTTCACGCAGGTTGGACCCAGGACTCCGGCTTGCCTTTCTGGAACGTGCGAAACGGGAAAAAGTCATAAAAAACCGTCGGTGAAGTGTTCCGCCGGTTTTGCTAGCAGGATGACATATGAATCGGGGAAATACGGACATTTCAAAGCGGCGATGGAATATCGGCCCATCGCCTTTTTTGAAGCATTTCTGCTGGCTTCCGCTTAATGATAAATCCCGATCAGGACGATATATAAATAGAGCAACCGCGTTGTTTTCAGGCTGCAGAGGATTCTCTGCGCAGGAAGATGGCGGTTGTATCCGAGTAATTGGCCCTACGTGTCATAAGACGGGGTGTTGATCATGAAGCGCGAACGGATCATCAAACTCCTGCTTGTGGGAGTCATCCTATTTTTTGTCGTCAGGTTTGGCATCATGCCCAGGCTTTCGGGAAGTTCCTTCAGGGATTACCTGGGTAAGATCGCAACCGATAAATATACCTTTGCCGAAAACGAGTATGCGGTCATCGTGGTGGGCTCCGAGCCCGAAGGCATCGCCGCGGCTGTGGCAAGCGCCAGAACCGGCCTGAAAACGCTGCTCATAACCGAAGACTCCGATTTGGGAAGCTATATCAAGCGCAGTATGATTGCGGATATTAAGCCGGACGAGGGGATCATAGCCGGCAAAAAGGAGAACCTCAACAGGGGTTTTTACAAGGAACTTTTCGGAACCCTGAGAACGGGCTTTACCGCCGAGGATTATATGGCGTCGGTTGATAAGCTCGTTAAAAAAGAGAATAACCTGGAAATCCTGTACAACTGCAGGCTGACCGATGTGATCCTGGAGGACAGGCTCCTGAAAAGCGTCAAGGTCTCTGCCAACGGCCAGGAAAAAGTCCTGTCGGCCGCCGCTTACGTGGATGCCACCCAGTGGGGCGATCTCCTGGAGCTTTGTGAAGTGCCCTATACATTGGGCTCGGAAGACCTCAATATGCCGGATGTCTATATGCCCCTCGCGTTCAATTTCATGGTCTCGGGCGTCAAATGGGACGACATGCGGCAGATACAGAAAACCTCCGATTTCATACTCCAGTTCAGGGAAGTGCTGACGGCTTATGAGCCTTTTTATAAACGGACCAAGATCGAAAGCCCGACTTTCATTGAGCAGTCCGAGGATAAGCTCATCATCAGCGCCATCAGCCAATGGGGTGTGGACGTGAATGACCCGCAGGATGTGAAGCAGGCCTATGCGGATGCCACTGATGAGGCCATGCTGCTCACCGCCTACCTGAAGAACGTGCTGACCCCCTTTGCGGAGAGCACTTTCGCGGCGGCGCCCGAAGAGCTGTTCATACCGGAATACAGGCATTATGCCGGGCGGTATACCCTGACGGTTGCGGATATCCTTGAGAACCGGGATTTTGCCGGGAAAATTGCGCTGGCTTCCTCACCGGTGGACGCGGGCAAGTTTGTGGGCAACGGGCTCAGCTACATCATCACCGATCCCAACGTCTATGCCATTCCTTTAGGCTGTATCGTTCCCGTCAACGTGGACAACGTGCTCATGCCGGGCGCAAAGGCATCTTTCAAATCCCTTGCGGCTACCAGCGCAGGCTATATTCCTACCCGCATAACCATGGGCGAGTCGGCCGGGCTGACGGCAGCCTGGAGCTTTTTAAGCAATATAACGCCGGCCGACATCCTCGGCATGGGCGACGAGGAGTTGCAAAGCTTTGAGAGCTATCTCGAACGGGGCGGGATTTACCTGCAGGATATTTCCGAAAAGCTGATGGACGCTTCCACAGGCCAGCCCCTGGAAAACTCCTGGGCCTATCCTTACATCCGCGAACTGGCCGAATACGGCCTGCTGGCCGGAGGTCAGAACAATGACTTCCGGCTGGACAGCGAAAGCAGCTGTGATGTCCTGTCGGTTCTCCTGAAAAATGCCATCGTCAAAATCGCCCCGGATGCCTACGACTTTAAGATTGGCAATATCCTGGAAGCTTATGAGACCGGCGACAGGTTGACCGGGGAGAAGGCGGCCGCCATGATTCTGGATACCCTTGGCGTCTCCTACACGTCCGGTGATGCCTTTGCTACCTTCTCGGGACTGGACCTGTACCGGAAGGTCCCGGAAGGGAAGCTGACAAAGGACGGTGGTGTCACCATGGATGTGGTGTACTGTCTGGCGGTGGAAACCGCGCGCCTCATGGAATAAAAAACAAAAGGGGCTGTCCCAAAATTATCGCCTGATTTTGAGACAGCCCTTTTTGATTATGCCAATACAACCCAAAGATAATCCTTCTGTCATCCTTTGAGATGGAAATAAATAACGGCGTTAAACTCGCTGTTTACAGCCAGGACAGTAATAACAGCCTTGTATTCCCCGGCTCCAACCTTTTGACCAGCCTTATCGGTCATATCCCATTTATCCTGCCATGCCAGGAAACTTCCCGATTGGATGGTCTTGTTGACAATTGCCTGGGTGAAAGCTTTGCCGTCCGAGAATCTGTAAACTTCATTTCCCTTCATGTCAGTAATGGTGATTTCAAACTGCTGCCCGGTTAAGAAGGTAACAGTCGCGGGGCTTGATGAAAGATTCACCAGCGCGAAGTCAAATATCACGTTGTCGTCTTTAATCTCATAATTGGCTAAGAGTTTCAATGCCTGCCCGGAAGGCGGATACACAATGATTGCCGAATTGTCTACGTCCAGTGCTAAAGCGGGAAATGCCGTGGCCAGTAAGAGTGCAAAGATGATGAGCGAAAGGATTCCTTTTCTCATGATCTATACCTCCTATATAATTTTTTGGCGCACAGGACGGTTCTGATGTGTGAATCGACGTCATAGGGCAGCGTTTAGCGGTATATATGATTTGCATGTGATACGTTGTATGAATTTATATTAATACCTATATTAGACATTATTTCTATAATATATATAACATAAATTATCTATTGATGTCAATATCTGTTTGATATATATTTATTTGACAAATAAACACCCGCTTTTACGCCGGGTGTTTTGCCATGACTATACTTACCGGATATGTATCAGGTTTTATGCCCTGTGGCGAGGGTGAAGCCTTTGCCGTTGTATACCTTGTTCCCTATGTCATCGATGAATACGACTCTGAACAGCTGCCCCGCAGACGTTTACCGAACCGGCTCGGGATGCGAAATAATCCTTTTAATCGTTGGTTCCCACTCAGGGTTTTTTACTTTCAAATGCCTGCCGCCGAACTGATTCGCTATGGAGATGTATTCGTTTCCGATGCAGTGGATGATCAGGACATGCTGATAATCCTTCCAGTCAATCCTGATGGTATAACGCTCAGTGCCGACAGGGTAGATGACGAAAGGCGAAAAAGTTCTTGTAAAGGTTGATGTCAGAAGAAGCTCCTTAAGCCTGTCAACCTGTTCGGCTTGAAGTTGATACTCCTGCCCGGCCTCGTTTTCAAAAGTTATGGTTACCAGGCACTCGGATGAAATATCGGATACGCCCTCAATCTCATTTCCTCTGACATTGAGCCAGGAAAACACCGCTATGCCCAAAGCAATTAGGGCGGCCATAACAATGGCCTTCCTGAACAAGCCTTTACCCTTCATGATATCACCATATAGTAATAATGAATATGCATTAAGCCCCACATCCGGTTATATGGGCAAGTTCAGCGGGTCTTCAAACGGCTTGTTTACAGCCCGAAACGTTTTCTGACCGAGAGCAGCATGAACCGCGGCAGATCCAGCATCCTGCGAAAACGCCTGGGCTCCTTGTAAAGCCTGAACAACCATTCCAGGCCGGCCTTCCGCATGAATTCCGGAGCCAGCTCCGCTGTGCCCGCCAGCACGTCGATGCTGCCGCCGACGCCCATGGCCACCTTGCAGTTAAGGCGTGAGGCATTCCTGTGGATCCACTTCTCCTGCTTGGGGGCGCCTAACCCCACCAAGAGGATCTCTGCCCCGCTGTCATTGATCTTTTTAATGATGGCATCCTCTTCTTCGGGCTGGAAGTAGCCGTGATGCCAGCCTTTGATCTCCGCTTTCGGATAATCGGAGATGATGTTGATGGCTGCTTTCTCGGCAACCCCGGGTTTTGCCCCCAGGATGAAGAAGCTGGCAGGCCTGTTGCGGGTATTCTCCAATAGCCTTTTCACCAGGTCTATGCCCGACACCTTCTCCTTCAGGGGCCTCTTAAGTATCCGGGAGGCCAGCACCACGCCGGCCCCATCGGCGATGAGCAGGTCCGCCCGGTTGAGGATATCCTTCAGTTCCGGATCCCTCTGAGCCTGCATCATGATCTCCGAGTTGGGCGTGTATACCTTTGCGGTTCCCTGGCCGTCAAGCCTTCCCACCACGAATCCCAGGGCTTCGTCCATGGTCACGTTGTCCATCAGGACACCGTGGATATCTATCTTATCCATATGGTTTTCCACCTTTGACAACTCATATGTTGGGGTTTTCTGAACATAATATAGTGTAAGCCAAAAGCAAACCCGCTGCAAGGCGTCATTTCCCGCATCGGACGGCTTGACCGTCACGGTACCGCATCTTGCGCGCAGGGAGAATCCGGGGTGTTTGTATGAAGCTGTGCGTCATCGGCCTTGGCTATATCGGCCTTCCCACGGCGGCCATGTTCGCGGCAAATGGCCATGATGTGCTGGGGGTCGATGTCAATGAAAGGATACTTGAAGCCCTGGAAAGGGGAGAGGCTTTCTTCAGTGAACCCGGGCTCGCGGAGGTGGTGCGCTGGACGGTGTCGGCCGGCAGGCTGATTCCCGCCAGGGAACCCCAACCTGCGGATGCGTACATCATCTGTGTGCCCACGCCGGTCAACCCGGACCATTCCGCCGATCTGAGCTATATCGAGCGCGCCGTGCGCGCCATCCTGCCCGTTGTGAGGAAGGGGAACATGGTGATCCTGGAATCCACGTCACCCCCGGGGACCACACGGAACATGGTGTGCGGGATTTTACGGGAATCAGGCCTGAAGCCGGGAAAGGATCTTTTTGTGGCCTACTGCCCGGAACGGGTCCTTCCGGGACGAATCCTCACCGAGCTGGTGCACAACAGCCGGGTCATCGGCGGTATCAACACCGAATCCGCCGTGAAGGTCCGAAACCTGTACAGCTGTTTTGTCAGGGGAGAAATGTACATAACCGATGCCACCACAGCCGAGATGTGCAAGCTTATGGAGAACACCTACCGCGATGTCAATATCGCGCTTGCCGCCGAGCTGGCCATGATCTGCGAGAAACTGGGCGTCAACGCCTGGGAAGTCATCCGGTATGCCAACAAACATCCCAGGGTCAATCTCCATTACCCGGGGCCGGGCGTGGGAGGCCACTGCATCGCCGTGGATCCCTGGTTCATCGTCCAGCAGTTGCCGGAAACCGCCAGGATGATTCGGCTGGCCAGGAGGATCAACGATGCCATGCCGCAGTTCGTGGTGGAGAAGATCAAGACCCTTTTGAAGGATATAGACGGCATCAAGCGCATCTGCGTGCTGGGTGTCACCTACAAACCCGACGTGGATGACATGCGGGAGAGCCCGGTCGTCCGTCTGATTTCCATGCTCAAGGCTGAAGGGGGCTATTCGGTTATCACCGTCGACAGGCATGCGGACTATGAGGGTTCCAGGGAGCGGGATTTATACGAGGCCGTCAGGGGCTGCCATCTGCTCCTGCTTGCCGTGAACCACCGGGAGTTCAGGCATGTGGACTTTGGGCGGATCAAAGAAAGCATGGCCTACCCCTGCGTGCTGGATACCCGGAACTTCTGGCGCCCTGAGGAGGTGGAGGCCGCAGGCCTGCGCTATCATCTGCTGGGATGGGGGAAACGCTCCGATGAAAAAAGTCCTGATGGTGGCGTACCAGTTCCCGCCGGCCGGGGGATCGGGTGTCCAGAGAAGCGCTAAATTCGCCAAGTACCTGCCCTATTACGGCTGGGAACCCGTTGTGCTGACCAGAAGCGATAAATGTATCGGATTGCGGGATGATACCTTGCTCCATGAGCTTCCATCGGGCATGGAGATCATCCGGACGCCTTCCAGGGATCTGACGGCCTTTCCCGGACTTTTGTCTAAAATAGGTAAATTTATCGCCTGGAAGGTTCTGATTCCCGACGGGGAGATCCTCTGGATGAAGCGGGCCGTCAGGGAAGCCCTTGCAAGGATAGGGAAGGGGGACATCCATTGCCTTTACACCACCTCCTATCCCTATTCCGATCATCTGATGGGCCTCAGCATCAAGAGAATCTATCCAGAACTGCCCTGGATAGCGGATTTCAGGGATGAGTGGACCAACAACCCCTATCTTCTGGACAAGCCTCATCCGGCCTGGCGGGCGAGGAGGGAGCGCCTGATGGAGAGGCAGGTCCTTGAAACGGCGGATGGGCTCATTGCCAATACGCCCGTGATGAAGCGCAATTTTACGGCCCAGTATCCTGATATGGAGTTGGACCGACGCATGTGGGTGATCCCCAACGGCTTTGACGACGATGATTTTGAACCATGCGACGCCGAATGCCCGGGTGACCGTTTCACGATTACCTATACCGGTTCCCTCTACCAGCGAAGGACCCCTGACGGCTTTCTGGGAGCGGCGGGCCGCCTGGTCAGATCCGGGCGCATCCCAAAGGAGCGCCTGTGTATCCGGTTCATCGGTAACATCAAGGAACGGCCTATCCTTCAGACAGCGGCCCGAAACGGCCTGGAGGGGATCGTGGAGGTTCTGCCCTACATGAATCATCGGGATTGCATCGATCACATGATGAAATCCCATGTCCTGCTCCTGCTGGAGTGCGGTCGGGGCTCCGAGTGCTTTTATACGGGAAAGCTGTTTGAATATATCCGGGCAAACCGGCCCATACTGGCCCTGGTACCTTCGGAAGGGGCGGCTGCCGAGCTTATCCGGAAGACCAGGACTGGTATCGTCTGTGACTGGTCCGATCCGGACGCCATTGAACAGGGGCTGGCCGATCTTTACGACAGTTGGTCCGGGGACAGCCTCAGACTTGATCCTGACCATGATGCGATCCGGCAATACAGTCGCAGGACGCTGACCGAAAAGCTTGCCGGGATCATGGACAAGGTGGCGGGGGCCAAGCCGCCGTAATGAACCATATGGTCCATCCGGCTTCAATGGTTGGATTATCTATCCTATTGGTATTCCGGGAGGTTCCAATGAAACTGATAGACGAGAGAGGACGCTTATTCGGCCTGATCAACCTGTTTGATTTGCTGGCGCTCATGGCGCTGGTCATCCTGATCGTTGCGGTGGGTATGCGCATTGTGGCAAAAAGCAATGAAAAACAGGCAAAGGCGCAAACAAAGACCTGGATCGCCACCGTCAAATGCTCTTCCGTGCCGGACAGCTTCATGGAAAGCATCATGATGGACAACCGACTGTATTACGAGACCGACGGTTTTGTCAATGCGCGGGTTGTGGAGATCAAGGAAGAAGAAGCCCAGGTGATGGGCGTTACCCCGGTTGACGGTACAGCCGTCGTCTATGATCCGAACCTGAAGGATGTTTACGTGCAGATTGAAATCCAGGACGATCCCAGCGATGAAGGCGTAAAAGTGGGTCGGTACGCGGTCTGTGTGGGTGGAAGCTTTACCCTCAAAACCCCTTATGCCTATTCCACCAACGGATTGGTGCTGGACCTGCGTGAGAAGGAATGAGGAGGGCCGGCAATGGAACATGCGGTTGCATGGCTTAAGGAAAGCCGGGTTTACCGCCTGGTGGAAAGATGCAGGACCATATGGTCGCACAGCCTGCTCCGCCGGGGACTTCGGTGGATTGGAACCGTCGTTTCGGACAGTCGGACCGTCAGGTGGCTGTCCCGCTGTTTCCACAGGCGATTCAGATCAAGACAGATTTATGTTTACAGGATGCTCCGAAAATTGCATGCAAGGCTTACGCCCATCCGGCTCAGGACCGCGGAGGTGATCCGGGACAGCCTTGTCTGGAGAATGGCGCGGGAATCAAGGTTTCTGAGACTGCTATACCGAGCCTTGATTCCCGCATCGGTCTTTTTTGTCTTCATTGATGAACTGGGCAGAAGCTTTTTTGGCGCCCAAAGCCTTTTCGGCGCCTGGGATGAGGTGTATCTTCTGGCCTGCGTGGCTTTTCTGATTGCCGCCAGGATCATGGGCAAGGCCGGAACGTCCGTGACGGCCACGCCTCTGGATGTCCCGCTGTTTTTTCTGATCGCCGTGTCCTTTTACCTGTACCTGAACCATTCTCCCTATCCCGATGTGGGTTTTGAAGGTATGCGGGGAACGGTGCAGTTCATTCTCTGGTACTATGTCTTCAGCCGGTACCTGGATTCGGACAAAAAAGCGGCATGGGTGATCAACGGGCTGATCCTCACAGGCGGGATTTTGGGTATTCACGGGATTCTTCAATATGCCGCGGGGGTTGAAACCCCTTCCAACTGGATTGATGCGGCGGAGGGAACCCGTGCGGTCCGCGTATATTCCGTTGTGGGAAGTCCCAACATCCTGGGAAGCCTGATGGTCCTTTTCATACCTCTTGCCCTGGCTTGGGCGCTCCGGGGGAAAACATCCAATTACCGACGCGTTTTCTGCCTGGCCATGCTGGCTGCTATGGGCATCTGCCTGATTCTGACCCTGTCCAGGGGCGCCTGGCTCGGCATGGCGGTTGCACTGATTGCTTTCTGTCTGGCATGGAACCCAAAGTGGATTGCGGCGGTAATTCCGGCAGGTGGCATAACCCTGCTGATCCCCTCGGTATACAGCCGCATCAGCTATCTCATGTCGCCCAGGTATGTCATGAGCAGCATCACCGGAGGCCGGCTTCTGCGCTATAAAACCGGCTGGGAGATGTTCCTGGAAAACCTTTGGACCGGTGTGGGACAGGGGCATTTCGGAGGTGCTGTGGCCATGAACCATCGGGATCTCTTTCCCAACACTTTCTACATGGACAGCTATTGGCTCAAGACCGCGGTCGAGATGGGGCTGGCGGGCTTAATCGCCTGGCTCATCGTCATTGTCGCGCTTTTTGCCTGGTCGGTGCGGGCGATCAGGACCGCGCTGGATCCCGACAGGAAGCTGGTTATCATCGGCGGATTTGCCGGGATGATGGGCATCCTGGTGCACAACCTGTTTGAAAATGTCTTTGAAGTGCCTTACATGGTCATCTATTTCTGGATGATGGCCGCCATCGTCTTCTACCAGTACGACAGGGGTCAGTTCCGGGTCGTAGCCATGAACAACCGGTCATCATGAGTCCTTCAGAAGGCTCAGGGCCACGTCCACATTCCGGTTGGCAAGCTCCACCAGGCGTTCCCTGGCCTTCACCAGTTTTTCGCGCATGGCTTCCCGGTTATCCCAGAGATCATCCAGGAGGCTGCAGACCTGCTGGAAATCCATGTTGAGCGGGGAACCGGCCGAAGGCTGGGACACCTCTTTCAGGAAAGCATCCACCTTGGGTTCATATACCAGCCCCAACACAGGGACCATCTGGTTGGACGCATAGATGAGGGAATGGAGGCGCATGCCGATCATCAGCGACAGCCTCTGGGTAAAACCAAGCAATTCCTCCGGCTGATAGATGTTTCGGATCAGCCAGGCCCGGTGTTTCATCCTTTTGATGATGGACTCGCAGACATTGACGTCCGACGGATGCTGCATGGGGATGAACACGGGGTGGGCGTCGAAATGTTCCACGCAATAGTCGCCGAGGGCGGCTATTTTGTCCAGGTACGACATGTCGGCCCATTTTCTCACCGAGATGCCGATGAGGGGCTTGTCCGTGGGAATGCCTTCGGAGGCCAGGATCCTGTCCACTTCATTGGCAGGAACCGGGTTCAGCAGGACGGCCGGATCCGAGGTGATGTGTATGATTGGCCTGGTGACACCCATCTTTTTGAGTTCTTCATAAGAGACGGGCTCGCGAAGGGTGATGGCATCCAGCCGGTTTAAAACCTTTGCCGCGCTGCGCCAGTTTGCCCTGCGGTTGATGGGACCAATGCCGTTGGCAAAGAGCATGGTCTTGGCATTGAAACGCTTGGCCAGCCGCAGCATGGCCAGGTAATACAGGATGGAGCGGGTGCTGGTGTTGTCCTGTATGAGGTTGCCGCCCCCTGCCAGGAACAGCCGGGTGCGCTTCATGACCTTTATCACATGATACGGGCTGAAGCGGTTGACGGCGTTGACCTGGGTATTCCGCATGGTCTCCCCGGGCTTTTTTGAGAAGACCACAAGGGAGAGGTCAGGATTCCGTTCGCGCAGGGAATGGACGATGGATTTCAGGATGGCTTCGTCACCGCTGTTCCTGTAGCCATAGTAGCCCAGTATGGCGATATCATAGAGCTTTCCATCCTTCCTGATGCGGTCTTCCATGCGGAGAATACGGTTGTATATCTCCAACTGGGTTTTGCACATGTTCTCAAGGGAGAATTTTCGCTCGGCCTTTTCCCTCAGCCGGCGCCCCATTTCGGCGCGCTTTGTCTCATTGTTGGCCAGCTCCAGAAGATGCCCGGCCAGGGCTTTCCAGTCCCCGGGCTTTATCAGATAACCGTTAACGCCGGATTCAATGAGATCCGCCAGACCGCCCACACGGGTGCTGACCGTCGCCCGACGGCAGCGCGCCCCCTCCAGGATGACGTAGGGGAAGCTTTCGCTGATGGACGTGAGCACATTGATATCGATAACCTGGAAGAAGTCATAGGGCTCGTGGATCATGCCTGTAAAACAGATCTTGTCCCTTACGCCCAGCTTTTCGGCAAGATGCTCCAGTCGGGGCCTGAGTTCGTCCCCGGGGCCGCCGATGATGAAACGTACCTTCGGGTTTGCCTTGGATACCTCGGCCGCCGCCCGGATGAAGGTTTCATGATCCTTGACCGGATCCAGCCTGGCCAGGATTCCGACCAGGATGGCATCTTCCGGGAAGGGAATGTGGTAGCGGTCAAAAAACGCGCGCCGGGTGCAGGGAGGAATCTCATTGTCGAACGGGATGCCGTTATACACCGTAAAGACGCGCTGGGGATTGAACCTTCGTTCGATCAGCATGTTCCTGTAGCTGTCGGAAACACCGATATGGTAATCGATCTTCCTTAAGGAGATCATGTTGATCACGCCGAAGGAGAACTGCTTCAGAAGGTTGTTCATGTAATCCAGGCGATAGTCGCTGTGGATGGTGGTGACCACCGGGATGCCGGTGATACGCCTGATGATGGTGGCGATCATATTGGCCTTGGCGCCGTGGGAATGAATGATATCATAATTGTTTTCCCTCACCAGCTTCAGGGTTTTGCGGATATCGGCCACGATGTTGCCTGTGCGGATAACGCGGGCGTCGATACCCATCCGAACGGCATCCTCGTGGAATGGCCCCTTCCTGAAACAGACCAGGGTGACTTCAATATGTTTGCCCAGTTCCTTTATCAGTGAGAGGACGTGGCTCTTGGCGCCGCCTACGTCGCCCCCGCCTATCAGGTGTATAATCTTCATCTGCCTTACCTCTGGTATTCCTTTTCTCTGTTGTTTATGCTAATGCAGGGCTTACAGCCCGACATCTTTCCACTCCCCGCGGTAGAGAATGCGCAGGGATTTGTACCCCACATCCCTCAAAAGCGCGTATGCTTCCTCAAAGTAACAGTCAAGAGCATCAGGATGGTGGGCGTCGGAATTGACCATGACGGGGATATCCATGTCCAGACAGTACTCCAGGATCCACCTGCTGGGATAGGGGGTTGTCATGTAACCCCTTGAGATGCCTCCCGTGTTGATCTCCAGGACAGTTTGGGTCAGGGCTACGACTTCAAGGGTCTTGAGAACCTCTTCGCGGTACCATTCCTCGCTCTCATCGAAAAACCGGCCGCCCTGGTTATTTTTTCTGATCACATCCAGGTGGGCCACGATATTGGGAGTCATCTTCATGAGCATTTCCCTGACCAGGTTGTAGTAGCCTGCAACCAGTCGCCTGATATCGCCCCCGAAGTTAACTTCCAGGTTTTCCTCGAACTCCTGGCGGCTGCCGTCGAAGGCGTAATATTTGCCTGTCTCGGGATTCTGTATGAAATGGACGGCGCCAATGGTATAATCGATTCCTCTTTTGTTCCGCCAATCGATGCAGTCTTTGTAATAATCGGTTTCCAGGCCGGTATAGATCTCTATCCTGTCCCCGTATTTGTCTTTGAGGGATTGGGTCAGGGCAATATATTCATCCCAGGTCTCCTGCTTCATGTTCCAGTCGCTGTCAAACAATACGGGAGCATGGGCTGAAAAGCCAAGAACCGAAAAGCCTTTTTCCAGGGCGGAGAGGACATATTCCTCCAGGTCGCATGCGCCGTCATCAAACCGACTATGGGTGTGGAACGTGCTTTTTAGCATACCTGCTTATTTATGCTCCTTTTTTATGCTCATTTTTCCCGTTTTTGTTGAGCACCTTGATCATGTCGCCGATGGATTTCAGGGATACAAGCTCCAGGTGGCGCTTGATCTTCTTGGTGGTGGTCTTTTGGAATTCGCCCTCCTTGATTTCGAAATGCCTGATCTTTTTGTAGGAGGAAAGCTTCTTATTAGCCTTCTGGACCTCCTGCTTGATCAGCTTGTAGAGTTCCTCCTGAACCGGAACTTTTCCGAATTTCTCGACAATGACTTCCATGTTGGGGACGATCTTGGCGCAAACAATGGTGTCATCACTGTTTTCGTCATTCACACCGTAAACAAGGGATTCCTTGATATACTCGCTTTTGTTGAGATAGAGTTCCACGTCCTCCGGGAATATATTCTTGCCGTTTTTGGTGACGATAACATTCTTTTTGCGCCCGGCTATGTATAGGAATCCTTTCTTGTCGATATAGCCATTGTCCCCGGTATAAAGCCAGCCGTCGCGCAAAACGGCTGCGGTTGCTTCCTCATTCCTGTAATAGCCCAGCATGGTGATAGGACCTTTTACCTTGATTTCCCCGATGCCATCGGGCCCGGGATTGTCTATGGCTACCTCGATTCCCGGCAGAGGGAGGCCGGCGGACCGATCGTTGTAATAGTCCAGGCGGTTGACCGATACGATGGGTGAGCATTCCGTCAGCCCATAGCCCTGCATGATGTTGAAGCCCATGGCACGCAAGGCCTTTGAAACTTTTGGATTCAGCGCGGCGGCGCCGGAGATGATGAGCCTTAAGTTGCCGCCGAGGTTGTCCATGACCTCCCGGAACAGTTGCCTTCGGACATCGATGCCAAGCTTGAACAGAAGTCCGGAAACAAACAACCCGAATTTCAGGGACATAAGGCGTTTTTCCTTCTGGGCCTTCTTGATGACCTTGGAATAGACATTTTCCAGGATCAACGGGACGCTCATCATCATGGTGGGTTTGTATTCCTGGAGGTTCTTGGTGATGTGCCTCAAGCCTTCGCAGAAACAGATGGTGACGCCGAGGTAGACCATGGTCAGGAATCCTGCCGTGCACTCATAGGTATGGTGAAGGGGCAGGATCGAAAGAATCAGGTCGTTATTGTCGGCGTAGAGCAGCTTGGATACCGCCATGATGTCGCTGGAAATATTGCGGTGGGAGAGCATGACGCCTTTCGACTGTTCGGTGGTGCCCGATGTGAATATCAGCGCGCACATCACGTCCCTGTCGATAACGGCGTCGGTAAATTCCTTGTAGCCTTTGTCAAGAAGGGCCTTTCCCTTGCTCAGAAGTTGCGGATAGGACAATATGCCCTTGCTGTTTTCCTCGTAATCAAAGCAGATGATGTGTTTTAACTTTTTCAGGCTTTTCTGCTTGCTGGCGACGGTCTCCACATAGTTTCCCGAGCACAGGACGGCGCTGGCCTCGCTTCTTTCGAGAAGGGACTTAAGCTCATCCTCGGGCAACTCCTTGTCTAGCGGAACCACCACACCGGTGCCGTTGGTAACAGCCAGGTAGGATACGCACCATTCATACCGGTTTTCGCTGATGATGGCTATTTTGGCACCCTTGAGACCCATATGGCATAACGCTGTGCCCAAATGATTGATGTCCTGCTTGAATTGTTTGAAAGTCACGTTCCGGATGTTTCCGGATGGGTTTTTTACAAGAAAGGCATCAAGGTCCCCGTAGATGTCCGCGCTTTGCTGCACGAGGTCCTTCAAGTCCGTGATATGCCTTACGTCATAGTACTTTAGCGATTTCATGCGCATACCATACCCTTTCTGTCCGGACGCATCCGCCGGATGTGATATTGCCGGTTTTGATGAAGGAAATATTTCAATAATGATCCTATTATACTTTAAACAAAACATGCTGACAATAAAGTTGGTCCCCCTAAAGGATATGGATCGACAAAGTGCCTGATTATTCTATGCTTGGGCCGTGTCAGTAGTAAAAGATATTTTTGTTAAGTTGTTGAAAGGGTCCTGAAGGCTATGGTATCATGGAGTTTAGATATGAATAATCATGTCGAAAAGAGGAGAATTCAATGAGTAGCGTGATAAAAGTAAATGCGTGCGTCTATTCACGCAAAGGCTACGGAAGAGAAAGCAACACGAATTCTTTCTACATGAACGGCAAGTTCACGTCTGAGCAGCACATCGACAACGTCCAGGCATCCATGGAGAACCGTGGCACCGAATACCTTTTTTCGATAGCCGATAACATGAATTGCACCGATGACGACAGCGATACGCAGATCTCCATCATCAATGAACTCAGCCGTTATCATGAAAAGATAACCGTTAATGGCGGCGATCTCAAGTTCAAGATCAAGGAACTGGAAGCCAAAATAACGGACATCAGTCGCCTACTCACCTCTTTTCTGGAAATGAACAGAGTGCCTGCCGAAGACCCGAGGTGGGGTATAGGCTTTGGCAGCCTTCTTATTTCCGACGGACAATTTGTGGCCGCAACCGCCGGCAATTGTAAGGTTTTCATGATGCGCGACGGGATGTTCAGGCCACTTGCAGGAGAAACCTCAAAGGCCAAAAGGATGTTGGATGCTCTGATTCAGCCCGGGGAAAGCGTTGAGGATGATGACGTCACCCTTCCTGATGAGAACCCGGACAGCCCTGTGGTGATTTCGGACATCTATGAGGTCGCTGAGGGCGACTGCTTCCTCCTCTGCAGCGACGGCCTGATGAAAGCCCTTGGCGAGGAGAAGATTGAGGACATCCTGTCCCTCAGAAGCGACAGTGCCTATATCGCTTACAAACTGGTGGATGAAGCCATGAAGCGCACATCATTCGGCGACCTGACAGCCATGGTGGTGCAGGTGGAACGACGTTATGAGAGCACGTCCGCATCGAGAAGGACAACGGTCAAATCCAGCCAGGTCAAAAACCGGGTGGAGCGGTTGAACCGGGCTCCCGCCGTAACCTATAAATACAACCGCAAGCGAAACGGCAGGTACCAGGGCGCATTGTACGGGATACTCCTGGTTGTTACCGTACTCATTCTTTTCGGTATCATCGGTATTATGATCAAATCCATGATCGACCCGAACAGGGATCTTGACCAAAATCCCGTGGCATCCGGAACAACCACACCCAGTCCCACGCCGTCAACAACACCGGATCTGAATACACCCGAGCCGGATGAGCCCACTTTCGAGGAAACGCCCACACCCACACCCGAACCGGCTTTCGATATCAAGATCCACACGGTGGCACCCGGGGATACCATCAGCAAGATTGCCCAGACCTATTACGGTTCTGCTCAGTATGGCCCGAAACTCTGTGAATACAACGGGATTTCCGATCCAAACAAGATCATGGTAGGTCAGGAAATCAAAATTCCACCGAAGGAATTGCTGCCATAAAGGCTTAAAACAAGAGGCTGGCTCGTTTGGAGCCAGCCTTGATTATTCCGCTGTTTCGGTGCCAAGGAACATGCCCATCAGGGTGTATCCCTTTTCGATCAGGAGTTTTTTCCCGGCAGCGTATGCCTCAGTATATACGGCGTTTTCATCCGCCACAGGGTTTCCGCTCCTGTAAATCATGAAAGGGACGGGATCGGAGCAATGGGTCCTGATGGCAATCGGGGTGGGGTGGTCGGGCAGGATCATGATGCAGTAATCCCCAATGCTTTCAAGGCCATTGAGCAATGTTCCGAGAACCTCACGGTCTATCAGCTCGATGGAACGGATTTTTTCCTGGACCAGACCCTGGTGCCCGCACTCGTCGGGGGCTTCGATATGGATGTAGACCATATCCCGGCCGTTTTTCAGTTCGTCCAGGGCTGCATGGGCCTTCCCTTTGAAGTTGGTATGGATGTTGCCCGTGGCTCCGGGGACCTCAACAGCTTTCATGCCGCATGCCTTGCCGATGCCGCGGATGAGATCCACCGCGGATATGACAGAGCCGCAAAGGCCGTATTTTTCAACAAAGAGGGGAATAGCCGGCCGCTTTCCCTGGCCCCACAGCCAGATGGAGGTTGCGGGGTTCAGGCCCTTTTCAATCCGCCTGATGTTGACGGGATGGTTCTTGAGGATGTCCCGGCTCTTTACCATGAGTTCCAGTAAGACTTCGCTGCCTTTTCCTTTTGGAAGATATTCCCGGATTGGCTTTCCGGAGATGTCATGGGGAGGTGTCAATACCAAATCCAATGTCCCCTTGTTCCAAACCAGGCAGTGCCTGTAGCTGACCCCCGGATAAAAGGCGAGACCCTCCCGGTTCAATGCCTGCGCAATAGCCTGAATCAGTTCCGAAGCCTCTTCCGTTGTAATTTCACCGGCGCTGTAATCCAACATGGTGGCATCCTGGTATTCTGCGGTGTCGGACAGGGTTACCAGGTTGCAGCGCAGGGCAATATCGTCATCCGAAAGCCTGATACCCATGCTGATGGCCTCCAGCGGTGAACGGCCGGTGTAGACCTCCCTGGGATTGAAACCGAATACGGAAAGGTTGGCCACATCGCTTCCGGCAGGCATCCCATCGGGGATGGTTTTCACCATGCCCATAAGCGATCGCTTTGCCAGGGCGTCCATGTTGGGTTTGTGAGCAGCCTCCAACGGCGTCCTGCCTCCCAGTTCTTCCAAAGGCCAGTCGGCCATGCCGTCGCCCAGCAGTACGATGTATTTCACTTCTATCACCTTGTTTCCTGTATGGTTAAGAAAGCATCAATACAGTTGATTATAGCAGAATCAGGATTTCTTTGGCAAATTCTTTCGGTTGCACGCGCATTGTTTATCAAGCCACCCTAAGTGTCATTGCGAGCACCGTGCAAGCGGTGCGTGGCAATCTCAAAATACCCACGATTTCACTCCCGGACTGTCATTGCGAGCACCATGGTGCGTGGCAATCTCCGGGAGCCCGCAAAGCCCGGTCGCTGTGCTGCACGGCTGCGAAACAGCGGCTGTTCGAACGTGGGGCGGCTGAACTCGCTTCGCTCAAACAGCAGCCGCCCTTATCCCATTCTCACAGGCTGTTTCGGCGCCTTATCGCAATGCGACCTTGATCTTTACGGGCTCCCTTTCAGCAGATGTCATCGCAGGCAGCCACGTAAGCGACCGAGATTGCTTCGTCGGCTAACGCCTCCTCGCAATGACATAAAGGTCATAACCCAACGGAGTCATACCCTGGATGTCATTGCGAGCGGAGCGTCAGCGCAGCGCGGCAATCTCCATATCTCCGGGAGCCCGCAAAGCCCGGCTCCTGTGCTGTATCGAAATTAAAAGCCCATGCAAAGCGGGGGCGCTTTGCGTGGACCAAATTCCGGGCACATGAAGTATCCCAGGATTTAATCTTGTTATCAACAGGCTATGCAATTTTGCTTTTAAACGTTCTTTTCAGAAAGTACCATATAGCCGTGAACAGATGGAAGAAGCCACCGATCACAGCAACATAATGGTCTTTCTGGACCTCGATATACCCGATAACCCACTCAAAAGGTCTTATTAGGCTGCCCCTGGGAAGTATGGGAAGAAACTTGCCTTCTCCCAGGCAAAGCTTGTCTGTGTTTTCCGGGATACGCGACATGCCGCTATGCGGTCTCCTCGTCGCCATTGCCCGCAGTTTATCTGACAGGCCTGTTCCGCAGCTATCCTTCTTCTTTCGGCTTTGCGATTGAGACACCCTCTGACATTGATTTTTCAGCCGTGTACGAACTGAATGGCCGTGAACAGGAACTTGCCTGCTTTATTAGGAACAACGGCAGTAAAAATCTAACCTATGGCGAGGAGTTCTTCATTGAAAAGGAAAAGGACGGAGCATGGTTTGAGATAGGCGATATTGCCGGAAAAAGGGGGAATGAAAGGGCCTATCCTGCCCTGGCGTACAGCATACCGGCAGGCAGCGAAAAAGAATTCCCTGTTTCACTGGACGGTTTCAGGACGTTGCCAAAAGGCAACTACAGAATTGTCAAAAAGATCGCCGGAGGGGGAAACAGTACCCCGACGGATGTTATCGCTGCCTGCTTTACGGTTGAATAAATCGTTACAGCTTGGAAGCAATATAGGATTCCCGACCGGCCAGGCACCAGACAGGGGCATTTTGGCCGACCCGCCTGATGGATTTGATTTTCAGGTTGCTGGTTGCGCCTGTACCCAAGACGCAGGAAATGGCGGCCATGATGGCGGCAACTACTTCTTCATTGATTGCCACGTCAGCAGCCGTTCCGGATCCAGGAACATATCTTGTCGCTGCGCTTTCGCTATCCCGAACATTTGCCTGGTTGGCCGCATTCTGCTCATTACTCACATGCTTTTTCTTGAATAAAGCCATCTTGAACCTCCTAAAAACCAAGCAGGATCTTCCATTATCCAGCCTTTTCCGGGTCGTTTCCTGCCGTTGGCTGACGGATAGACAATAAACCATCTGGAATATGACCTGGTCATAATATCATGCTTCATAAACTTATCATAATTCCCGTCGGATTGCAATCCCGCCGGGCAGCCTTGCTTGAATATATTGCGAATTCCGTCGTATCTGTTATAATGGAAACAGCAGAAAAAACTTGCTGATTCAGGGTATAGGAGGCTGGATGTGTTTATGATAACCAAGGATACCATTATTATGGATGTTCTGATGATGGACCGGAACACGGCGGGTATTTTTGTTGAACACGGGATGCACTGTATCGGCTGTCCCTCGGCGTCGGGAGAGAGCATATCCGATGCCTGCGCTGTTCATGGGATAGATGCCGATAAATTGGTGGAAGATCTGAATAAGTATTTTGAAAACAAGTAAGATCAAAAAGCCGTCCGAATCAGGGGCGGTTTTTAACTATCGGGAGCTACCGATATGATCCACTTGCGGCAGGTTCTTCCGGCTCAACCGGGATTAGCCTATGTTACACTTGTTTTAAATTGTTGATTTGCTTGAGGTGATTTATGAAGATTTCTGAAATAGCCGCAGTTTTAAACGCCGAAGTGTATACTGTCAACCATGATGAGAATGCGGATATCAAATCCGCCTGCAGTGCAGATCTGATGAGCGACGTCATGGCCTTTTCAAAGGAAAATGCGCTTCTCCTGACTGGGCTTGTGAATCCCCAGGTTATCCGGACGGCGGAAATGATGGACATGAAAGCCGTCATCTTTGTCCGCGGCAAGAAACCCCAGCAGGCCATGATTGATCTGGCTGAAGAAAAGAGGATTGCCCTGTTGGCCACTGATTATCCGCTGTTTGATGCCAGTGGGAAATTATATGAACGTGGCATCCGAGGGCATGGTTATTAATCATGGGGCAGGTCATCATCCGGGATTTTGATATTCCAGCCAATGATTTTACAGTGGCCGGGGAAGCTTCCAGCACTGTCAGGAAGATCCTTGTACAATTGGGAGTTGCGCCTGATAAGATCAAGAGGACCGCTATTGCCATGTATGAGGCCGAGATCAACGCGGTCATACACGGCCATGGGGGAAAAGCCCACGTCGAGATCAGCGGCGATAAGATCACTATTGTCATCTCTGATGAGGGTCCCGGAATAGAGGATTTGGAACTGGCCATGCAGGAGGGCTATTCCACGGCGCCGGACAGTATCCGCGAGATGGGTTTCGGAGCAGGAATGGGTTTGCCCAACATGAAAAAGCATGCGGATGTGCTGGACATCCAGACAGAAAAAGGCAAGGGTACCGTTGTGACCATTACAGTGTATTTCTGATAGGTGTAGGATTGATATAAATGGAACAGAATTATTTTCATTCAGTTACCCTGGACAAGGACAAATGCCGGGGTTGTACTAATTGCATCAAACATTGTCCCACAGAGGCCATCAGGGTCAGGGCCGGCAAGGCTGTGATCATCAAGGAGCGATGTATAGACTGTGGTGAATGCATACGTATCTGCCCCTATCATGCCAAAAAAGCGGTAACCGATACCATCGATATCATCAAAAATTATGAGTACAAAATCGCATTGCCTGCTCCTTCGCTGTACGGGCAATTCGGCCCGAGCTATACCAGGGAGCGCATTTTGAAGAGCTTGTTGGGCCTTGGTTTTGATCATATCTTTGAAGTGGCCAGGGCGGCAGAAATAGTAACCATGGCCACCCAGAAATATCTCAGGAATCCGGATATCAAGAAACCGATCATATCTTCAGCTTGTCCCGCCGTGGTTCGCCTGATCCAGGTGCGTTTTCCAAACCTTATCGACAGGCTGCTCAGGATCAAATCGCCCATGGAAGTTGCCGCGGCGCTGGCCAAAAGGGAGGCCATGGCCAAGGGTATTCCGAAAGAAAAGATCGGCGCTTTCTTCATTTCCCCCTGCGCCGCAAAAGTGACCAGTGTCAAGGCTCCCTATGAGAACAACCGATCCGATGTGGATGGCGTGCTGGCTATTAAGGATATTTATGTTCCCCTGCTGGAAAAAATGAAAAGGCAGAAAGCGGACGAAGATGATGGCATCGGCCTTTCTGGCTCCGTCGGTATTGCCTGGGCGGGAACGGGCGGCGAAAGCTCCGCTCTCAATGGGGGCAGATGTATCGCGGTCCATGGCATCCGAAACGTCAATGCCATCCTGGAACAGACCGTCCAGGAAAGCCTGGAGGATATTGAATTCATTGAAGCCCTCGCGTGCCCCGAAGGATGCCTGGGCGGTCCGCTGGTCATGGAGAATCCCTTTGTGGCCAAGGTCAATCTCCGAAACGAAGTGCAAAGGGCTCCAACCCGTATGAGCCAGGCACCGCTGGACGACGTTGATGAGTATGTATGGCAATCCACGGTGGAATACCGGCCGATCATGAAGCTGGATGATGATATGTTCAAGGCGCTTGAGAAGATGCAAAAAATTGATGAGCTGACCGACGCGTTGCCCGGGCTTGATTGCGGAGCATGCGGCGCCCCAAGCTGCCGCGCCCTGGCTGAGGATATTGTGATGGGCAACGCCATCCTCACCGATTGCATCGTCAAGCTCAGGGAAAAGGTTGGCGAACTGGAATCTGAAGTGGAAGCAGAAAAGAAAACAGAATAAAAGGTTTGCGAGGTACAGAGGTACATATGACAATACATGAAATCATGGAAACGATGGGCTTACGGCTCATGGCCGGACCGGAAGGGATGCTGGACAGGGAGATCACAGGCGTGTATTGCTGTGATCTCATCAGTCATGCCATGGCAAAGCTGGATCCCGGAAACGTATGGATAACCGTCCATACCAACCTCAATGTAGTGGCCGTCGCATCCCTCACCGACGCCGCCTGCGTGGTGGTGCCGGAAAGCATCGAGATAGAGGAGCAATCCGTCAACCGGGCCAATGAAAAACAGGTGATTATGCTTTCTTCCGATAAAACAGCGGCGGAGCTTGCCTTCGAAATACTTTCACGGATACGAAAGGCCGAACGATGAGATGCGCCATTGATCTCCATATTCATACCTGTCTGTCGCCCTGCGCCGACGATGACATGACCCCGAACAATATCGTCAACATGTCCAGGATTAAAGGGCTGGACATCATCGCCATAACCGATCATAACGCCACGGGGAATTGTGCGGCAGCCATGGAAGTTGCTGGTGACGATGAACTGCTGGTCGTTCCGGGGATGGAATTGTGCACGGCGGAAGAATTCCATCTCCTGTGCTATTTTCCAGATGCCGATACCGCTTTGGCTTTCCAGAATGAAGTCTTCAGGCATCTCCTTCCAGTCAAAAACCGTGAAGATGTCTTCGGTAGGCAGATCTACATGAACAGCCTGGATGAGGAGATCGGTACGGAAGACCGTTTCCTTGCGGGTGCCTGCATGCTTTCCGCGGCCGATGCCATAGACATGGTCAGGGGCATGGGAGGTGCCGTATTGCCGGCTCATGTGGATCGGGAGTCCTTCAGCATGCTCTATACCTTCGGAACCATTCCTGAAGAATATGATCTCACGTTTTTGGAATGTTCGAAGAACTGCAATTTGGAAAGTTTATTGCAAAGCAGGGAAGATCTTCGGCGTTACAGCTTTATCCGAAGCTCGGATGCCCATTATCTCTGGGATATCCTGGAGCGGGAGAGCTGGCTGGAACTTGAGGAAAAAAGCGTGGCATGCTTCCTGGACACGCTTAACAGCGGTCATTTCAATAAATGATTCCATCAGGATCTTCAGCCAATCTATGGCCATGGCAGGCCTTTTTATGTTAAAATTCCGAAAAGACATGACTCGGAGGGAACGGGATGAATCTGATCCATCGGGTTGGCGCTGTCAACCGGCTGAATGAAGATACTTTCTTAATGACCATAGAATCGCCTGAAATCGCTGAGGCAGGAAAGCCCGGACAGTTCGTGAACATCAGATGTGGCGGACCGGACGCATACCTGAGGCGCCCCATCAGCATCTGCCGCATCGATCGGGAACGAGGCACATTCGACATCGGCGTTCAAATCCGGGGCAAGGGAACCGCGGCTTTGTCCCGCTTACGCGAAAAGGAGCCCATCGATGTCATGGGACCCTTGGGAAAGGGATTCAGCCTGAAGACGGAAGACCGCCGGATTGCCGTGGTGGGAGGAGGTATCGGCGTGTTTCCGCTGCTGCAGTTGCTCGTAGAACACCCCGCCTCTGGAAAAACGGCCCTGCTCGGTTTCAGGAGCCGTAACCAGGTGGTCATGGAACAGGATTTCCGGGAAGCGTGCCAGGAACTGCTCATTACCACAGATGATGGAAGCTATGGCATCGGAGGGGTTGTCACGTCCTTGCTGGAGAAGAAGCTTGGGGAAAAAGCCTTTGACCGTGTCTTTATCTGTGGCCCCACACCCATGATGAAACGCGCGGTGACCATCTGCCGGGAGAGGAACATCCCGTGCGAGGTGTCCCTGGAACAGAGAATGGGTTGCGGGATCGGCGCCTGCCTGGTATGCGCCTGCAAAACAAGGCTTAACGAGGATTGGGATTATGCCCATGTTTGCAAGGACGGGCCGGTGTTCGGCGGGGAAGAAGTCATTTTTGATTAGGCAAAATGGCCGATTGACGCATTTGCGCGTTGGAGCAATAAACGTCATCTTGAGGGAGTTAGAAGCGCATGATGGAGAAAAAAACCGACATGGCAGTCAATATTGCCGGTTTGCGCCTGAAAAACCCGGTAATAGCCGCATCCGGCACCTTTGGCTTTGGCAGGGAATACAGTGCCTTTTTTGATCTGTCCAGGCTCGGAGGCATTGCGGTGAAAGGGCTGACCCTGAAGCCGAGAAAGGGGAATCCGCCGCCGCGGATAGCGGAGACGCCGTCAGGGATTCTCAACAGCGTGGGGCTTCAGAATCCGGGTGTCCACGCTTTTATACGGGATGAGATTCCGTTTTTGCGCCGGTATGACACCGCCATCATCGCCAACGCTTCCGGCAACACGGTGGAAGAATACGAGGAGATGGTGCGGATCCTTTCGGATGCCGATGTGGACGCCATCGAGCTGAACCTGTCCTGCCCCAATGTGAAAGAGGGCTGCATGGTCTTTGGAAGCACCGCGGCGGGCATCACACAGGTGGTGTCCAGGGTAAGGCCGTTCTGCAAGAAACCGCTTATCGTGAAACTGACACCCAACGTCACCGATATCTGCGAGCTGGCGTGCGCCGCCGAATCCGCCGGAGCCGATGCCGTCTCCCTGATCAATACGCTTCTTGGGATGGCCATCGATGTTAAAACGAGGCGCCCTGTCCTGGGTAATATCATGGGCGGGCTTTCCGGTCCGGCCGTAAAGCCCATAGCCCTCAGAATGGTCTACCAGGTATCCAGGGCGGTAAAAATCCCCGTCATCGGCATGGGCGGCATATCCAACGGTACCGATGTGGTCGAGTTCCTGCTGGCGGGCGCGTCGGCGGTTATGATAGGCACCGCCGGCTTTGTCAACCCGTACGCCTGGGTGGAAGCCATCGACGGTCTTGAGCAATACATGATTGAGAACAACTGCCATTCAGTAGCCGAACTGACAGGCGGATTGATCGTATGAACCGCCGGACGGTATCTTTCCATACACAGTGAACACGAAAGGGCAGGGATACAGGAATGAAGAGCCAAGTGATAGCCTATCTTTTTGAAACCAGGGCGATCCGGGTGTGCCCCAAGGACAACCCGTTCTGGTATACCTCCGGAAAAATAGGCCCATACTACATCAACACCCATTTCCTGTTCGGAAGCGAGGAAGAAGCCAACAGGTTCCTGGAACGCATCGACAACCTGAAGGAGGATAAAACGGCATGCTCCGAGGTGCTCCATGAGATCGTCAGGGAGCAATATCGGAAAAGCCCGCTCTATAAGGGAACCATCGACGCTTTAACGGCATACATCCATGAGCATCTGGATCCTGTGGCTTTCGACTTTATCTCGGGCGGTGAACGCCGTGACTGGTTTTTCTCCCTCATGGTTGCGGACAGGCTCGGGAAACCGCATATCACACTTTTCAAGGACATGGACGCGGTTGTTTATGAAAACGGTTCTTCCCATGTCGCAGGGGATCTGAAAGGTGCGTCCGTGTTGCATGTGGCAGACCTTATCACCTCAGCATCCAGTTATGAACGGGCCTGGGTGCCGATTATCCATAGAATTGGCGCGCGCATGAAACAGAGCCTCGTGGTGGTGGACAGGCTTCAGGGGGGTGCGGAAGTCCTCGGAAGGCTCGGTGTGGCATCCCATGCCCTGGTCAGCATTGACAGGGGCGTATTTGAGGAAGCCTTCAGGAAACACTATATTGATGCGGATCAGCTCAAAATGGTGCTGGAATACATGGCGGATCCGGATGGATCGATGCGGTCGTTCTTAAAGGAGCATCCCGAATTTCTGGACAATGCGCTCAAAAGCGGTGGGAAAACGGCGGAACGGGCAAAGCTTCTGATTGAGAATGATTTCTACAATCTGAGGACGGAACAGGGTAAATAGCGAATGGCGGATTTCACGGATTGAACGGGATAGGGATACTTAGCGAGACGATGGCGCCCCTGGGGTGGTTGGTCCGGATGCTGATACCGTTGCTGATGCGGTTGAGGATGGCCATAGCCCAGCCGCCTGGCTTTAAATCTTCCTCGGTTCGGGCTTCCCGATCCATCCTGACAGCGGAGGGGTTGATGCCAATACCTTGATCGGCTATCTCTAGGTAGATTTTGCCTTCCTGGTGCTCGATGCTCACCTTGATCTCACCGGGTTGCTTCAGGTACCCGTGTTCCATGGCGTTGACCGTGAGTTCGTCCACCGCATTCTTCAGGAGGTACCTGGCACCGGCATCGTCGGTGATATGTGCAATTAGACCTTCACAAAAACTGATGAAGGAATCAATGCTTTCCGGCGAGTAATCGAGATGGGCTGAAACGCTGAATTTGTTTAGCGTCATTTTACCTCCATGCGCCATTGCATGACTTTCCACAATTTCATTATATACCATGTGGGGAGCTTAATAAATGGAATTGCCAGAATATTTTGAAAAAAAGTTCAGGGAATTAATGAATGCGGAAGAATACGAGCTGTTCAGAAGTTCTTTTGACGAAAAGCGCGCCTCCGGCCTGCGTCTGAACACGCTGAAAATTGAGCCGCCCCTGTTTGAAAGGCTGTTTGGTGAAAAACTTACGCCTGTGCCCTGGGTTCCGGAAGGCTATTACTATGAGGATCTTGCGCCGGGTAAGCACCCCTATTACCACGCCGGGCTTTTTTATATCCAGGAACCCAGCGCCATGATGCCTGCCCGGGTCCTGTCTCCGGCGCCGGGAGAGCGGGTTCTGGACCTGTGCGCGGCGCCCGGCGGCAAAACGACGCAACTGGCTTGCATGATGAAGAATGGCGGACTCATCGTATCCAACGATATCAGTCCGAAACGCGTCAAGGCCCTGGTCAAGAATGTGGAACTGATGGGCATTACCAATGCGCTGGTGACCAATGAAACGCCGGAAAGACTGGCGCACGCCTTTCCCGAATTCTTTGACAGGATCCTTCTGGATGTGCCCTGCTCGGGGGAAGGAATGTTCCGGAAGGACAGGGAAGCCATCCAGAGCTATTCACGATACAAGAGCGAAGCATGCGTGGCCATGCAACGGGCTATTTTTGAGCAAGCCTATGCCATGTTGAAACCCGGCGGCACCCTGGTTTACTCCACCTGCACCTTCAACCCGGACGAGAATGAGCGGAACATGGCTTTCTTTGTGAAGAAATACCATCTTGAGCCCCAGCGGATTCCGGACTTTCCGGGCTGGGAGCGTTCAAGAGGGGAATGGTCGGGTGATGATAGCGAAAAATTCAGTGCCGGGCTCAGGCTGTGGCCCCATAAGGCCAGAGGGGAAGGGCATTTTGTGTTCCTGCTGAAAAAAACCGGAAGCATACGAAATGCCGAAGACCGGGCGAAAGCGCCTTTAGGGGCCCAGATGAGTCCTGAGCGGAGCGGAACGATATGTACCAGCAAGGAAGCCGAACGCGCCCTGGAAGCCTTCAGGGCATTTGAGCAGGAGAACATGAACACCTTCCTGAACGGCGTCTTTCATATCCGGGACGGAAGCTTTTTCAGGCTGCCGCCCGCCCTGAGGGAGGTCCCAAACCTGCGATGGGAAAAGGCGGGCCTCTACCTGGGGGAGTTCCGGAATGGACGCTTTGAGCCTTCCGGATCCCTGGCTGTGGCCATGAAGGCGGAGGATTTCAAGTGGGTTTTGAACCTTCCTTTGACAGATCACAGGGTTATCCGCTATCTAAAAGGAGAAACCCTGATCCATGAAGGGGAGAAGGGATATGTGGCGGTCTGCGTGGACGGCTTCCCGCTGGGATGGGGCAAGCAGGACGCCGGCACGCTAAAGAACCTGTACCCTAAGAGCTGGAGGATGCAGTGATGGGAAGCATGCGCCTGGACAGGTTCCTCAAGGAACAGGGGATTGCCTCAAGGAGGGAACTGAAGGAATACATTCGCAAAGGCCGCGTGAAGGTGGACGGCAAGGTTTGCTCCGACCCGGGCTTCCATGTGGACCCGGAGAAGAATCGGATCACCTTTGATGATATACCGGTCCGCCACAGTCGATATGTTTACCTCATGATGAACAAGCCGAAGGGGGTTCTTACCGCCACATCTGACAGGCATGCCAGGACGGTGCTGGATCTGCTCCCCGAGAAATACCGACGGATGGAGGTTTTTCCCGTCGGACGTCTGGACATGGACACGGAGGGACTATTGCTTATCACCAACAACGGTCCTCTGGCCCATAACCTGTTATCCCCCAGGAAACATGTACCCAAGCTTTATGAAGCCCATCTGGACCGCTACCCGGGCGAGTCGGCTATCGCCGCCTTCAGGGAGGGCGTCGTCATCGACAGCGAATTTACCGCACTGCCGGCCGAACTGCGGTTTATCAGCATGGATCCGGTCATCGCGCACGTGGTGGTCTATGAGGGGAAGTTTCACCAGGTGAAGCGCATGTTTAAAGCGGTGGGAGCCAAAGTGGTTCACCTTAAGCGCCTGAAGATGGGGGATTTGGCATTGGATGAGGCGCTGGGGCCCGGGGAATACAGGGAACTCACCGAAAGCGAAAAAGCGCTCATCGGAGCGGAATGAACAGGAAAGGATGGTTTGATCATGGACAGGCAGACCCTGAACAAGCTGCGGCTCATGCTGCAGGGGCTGGCTTACAGGATTTTGGAGGAAATGGATTATTTCAAGGCCATCGAGGGAGATTTCAAATCCGGTGCCAGGTATTTTCCCTTTTCGGCGAAACCTGCGGGCGGCAGGCTTGAGATCCGTTTCGAAGGGCGTAAGGTCCAGACGGACCCTGAGGCGCTTCCCGAACTCATTGCCGAATTTGCCGAAAAATTTGATGCGGTGCGGCTGGAATGCAGCTTCCGCGGTGAAACGCTGATCCTTGAGGCCGACGGTGGGAATGTCACCATGAAGACCCGGCAGTTGGAGGAAGACCTGGAGCAGTTGTTCCAGGGACATGCCGAGGCCGGCTCCATATCCGGCAGGGAGTACTGGATCAAGGTTGGAAAGGCGGATTCCCTGCTCAAGGAGATCGGCATCATGGCCGAAAACGGCAAGATCAAAAACGATATGATCCGCAAGTACAACCAAATCGATCATTTCGTCGAGCTTTTGGATCCCATGATCCGGGAACTGGCCAGGGGAAAGAGCGAACTCAGGATTGTGGACTGCGCCTGCGGCAAGTCCTATCTGTCCTTTGTCCTCAATTACTATATCAAGGATGTGTTGAAGATCAACTGTCGGTTTACCGGGATCGACATCTCCGAGGGCGTCATCCAGGCGTCACGCGAGGTTGCAAAGCGCCTGGGATACCGGAATATGAGCTTTGTGAAAGGGGATATCCGGCAGCTCATCTATGAGGAAGAGGGTGTGGGGGCCATTGAGCCCGATCTGGTGGTCAGCCTTCACGCCTGCGATACCGCCACCGATTATGCGCTGGCCTACGGTATACGGAGTCGGGCGAGGGGAATTGTGGCGGTACCCTGCTGCCACAGCGAGCTTTTGTCCCAGTACCGGTATGAGCCCTTCAGGGAGATCCTGAAGCAGGGCGTTTTAAAGGCCAGGATGGCCGATGTCCTTACCGATGGCCTCAGATGTATGATCCTGGAGGCCTTTGGCTACAAGGTGTCCGCCGTGGAATATGTGTCGCCGCTGGATACGCCCAAGAATCTGCTCATCCGGGCGACCAGAGTTTCAGGCTTCAATCGGGCAAAATACAAGGCTTGCGAGGATCTTGCGAAAGAATTGCACGCGGATCCCACGCTGCTTAAGGAACTTGCCGGCCTGGCGGAGTGACGTGCCGGTATGTTGCGGGGGCCCTGATGCTCAGGAGAAGCCCGTTTATAAAATTTTACCGGCAGGTCAAAGGCCCTTGACAAGCGGGGAACAGTTTCTGTATAATTAACAATGCGTCACGAAAGGGGCGCGGTGAATACAGACCTGCGGGTGTAGTTCAGTGGTAGAACCCCAGCCTTCCAAGCTGGTCGCGAGGGTTCGATTCCCTTCACCCGCTCCAGAAAGGCCTCAGGCATAAGCCTGGGGCTTTTTGTATCCTGGCCTAATGGCCACTTTCCTTTTCCTTCCCGTTCTGATAAGATTCAATCATAGAATGGTACCCAAGGTTTCGGGCCATGCTAAGCTGTGAAGCCGCCAATAGCCGGGACGGCTGCCTTTTCCCGCGCTTGTGCGGGGGCCGGTGGTTTAAGAAGTTGCCTGTATCCTGGTACGAATACGAGATGTAAGGCAGGTGCAGATAATGGATAGATACGGTTTTGTAAGAGTCGCCGCCGCTTCGCCGGAAATGCGGGTGGGAGACTGTGCGTTTAACAGGGATCGGATCATCGAGATGATCCGACGTGCCGAAGAGCAGCAGGTTGAGTTCCTGGTTTTCCCTGAACTGTGCATCACGGGTTATACCTGTGCCGATCTGTTCAGGCAGACCATCCTGCAGGAGAGCGCTGTGAAAGCCCTCCGGGAAATTGCCGAAAAGACACGGGGGTCCCTCATGGTGGTCATGGTGGGCCTACCCCTCAATATCAGGGGAAGGCTGTACAACTGTGCCGCGGCCATCCAGGGCGGTGAGATCCTGGGCCTTGTTGCCAAGACCTATATTCCAGGCTATAACGAATTTGTCGAGCATCGTTGGTTCTCGGGAGCGGAGGAGCTTGAAATCCCGGAGATCCATATCGGCGGAAAGCCGGTACCCATCGGAAACGACCTGCTTTTTGTCTGCGAGGATAACGACAACCTGGGTTTTGGCATAGAGATATGCGAGGATCTGTGGGTTCCCGTTCCCCCAAGCGGCTATCTGGCCCAGGCGGGCGCCGTGCTCCTGTTCAACCTTTCGGCCAGCAACGAGCGCGTGGGCAAGGCCGCTTACCGGACCAGCCTCGTGGAGAGCCAGTCCGCCCGTTGTGTGGCAGGCTATGTGTATGCTTCCAGCAATATCGGGGAATCCTCCACCGACCTGGTTTTCGGCGGCCACAATATCATTGCGGAGAACGGCATCCTGATGGCCCAGTCCGAAAGGTTCCTGGATTCCAGCGAACTCATCTCCTATGACATCGATATAACCGGCCTTCTGTCTTACAGGGCAACCCTCGGTACCTACCGTGCCGGGCGGAACGCTTCCCGGTACAGGAAGATCACCTTCAAGGCTAACCCTGTCCGGCGGGAGACGTTGCAGCGACGGATTGAAAGGCATCCCTTCGTACCGGCCGACAGGAGCCAGAGGGACGAACGCTGCCGGGAGGTCCTTTCCATACAGACCAGCGGCCTCATGACCAGGATGCGGCGCACCGGGCTGACGCGTCCGGTCATCGGCGTATCCGGCGGCCTGGATTCCACCCTCGCCCTGATCGTCACCGTGCGGGCCATGCATCGGCTCGGGCTTCCCGCCGACCGGATTATAGCCGTTACCATGCCGGGCTTCGGAACAACCGGCAGGACCTATAACAATGCGGTTCAGCTGATCAAAGGAGTTGGTGCCGAACTCAGGGAGATCAACATCCGGGAGGCCTGCCTGCAGCATTTTAAGGATATCGGTCATGATCCGGACATCCATGATACCACCTATGAGAATGTCCAGGCCAGGGAGCGCACGCAGATCCTGATGGATCTGGCGAACAAGCATAACGGCCTGGTGGTCGGCACCGGGGATATGTCCGAACTGGCCCTCGGCTGGTGCACCTACAACGGGGATCACATGTGCATGTACGGTGTCAACGCAGGTGTTCCCAAAACCCTGATCCGCTATATCCTCCAGTGGTATGCCGAAAATGAGGCGGATGACCCTATCAGAAGCATTCTGCTGGATATCATCGATACGCCCATCAGCCCGGAGCTTCTGCCGCCGTCCGGCAGCGGGATCATTGAACAGAAGACCGAAGAGCTTCTGGGGCCTTATGAAGCGCATGATTTCTTCCTCTACCATGTGGTGAGATGGGGGGCGCCGCCCGCCAAGGTGCTCAGGCTGGCCGAGCAGGCCTTCAGCGGTACCTATTCCAGGGAGCAGCTTCTGGCATGGCTCAAGGTGTTCTATAAGCGTTTCTTCTCGCAGCAGTTCAAACGCTCATGCCTTCCCGACGGGCCCAAGGTAGGAAGCATCAGTCTCTCGCCAAGGGGGGACTGGCGCATGCCAAGCGATATGTCGCCCACCCTGTGGCTCAAAGAGCTTGAGGAGCTATAATTTGGGATATTCAAACCGCCGGCCTGGACGCAGTCCTGCCGGCGGTCCCTGTTTTCAGGCGGCTGTGTGCCTTATGGTTCGGCCTGTTTCAGGCGGCTCACCTGGATGATGAAATCGATGGTGGTCTTGAGGGTGTCCACAGCCCTGAGCCGGTTGATGCCGGCTTCCGGCGTGCGCCAGAAGTAAGGAGTCATGGCCAAGAGATCCAATACCCGCTCATTGCTTTCTATGGTGATCGTATGGGTGACCCTTCTGGTTTCAAGGACCTGGAATGACGGGAGTTCCGGTCCTCTTTCGTCGTTTTCATAGGGGCTGTCGTAAAGGATGGATTTCAATGAGAACAGATGCTCCCGGCCTGGGAAAACGGTGATCAGCCGTCCGTCGGGGTTGAGCACCCTGCTGAATTCCCGGTCGCATGCCGGGGCAAAGCAATTGATGATCAGATCCACGCTGCGATCCGCAAGGGGAATCTTGAACAGGGAAGCCACAAAGAACCGGGCGCCTTTATAGCCTGCCGCCAGCCTGATGGCTTCCCGGGAGATGTCCATGCCGACCATGGCTGTCTGAAGGCCTTCCTGGCGGAGGAACTCGCCCACCATCCGGGTATAGTATCCCTCCCCGCAACCGGCGTCCAGGATCACCAACGGCTCCCTGGCCATTCCTCGAAACTGCTCCCGTATTGTCCGCGCTAAGGCGGAAGCCAGCGGACTGTAATATCCTTCTTCAAGGAAGCGCCGCCTGGCCTTCACCATCTCTTTATTGTCGCCCGGGTTTTTGCTGCTCTTGTCCTGGCTGAGCAGGAGGTTGGCGTATCCTTTCGCGGCCCAGTCGAAGGAATGCCCTTTCCCGCATTTGAGCGTTTTTCCGTCCGATTTGAGGTGCCCGCCGCAGACCGGGCAGGCCAGTATCCTGTCCATCATCGCTTGATCCATCCTGTTCATGCGTATATATCTTAACCTTTTCCGCGAGCCAATAACAGTGGATTGCACGCAACACCATTTTATGCCACGTGATAAGGTTGTGCAAACCTTGCATATCGCTCAATATGAAATTTTCATCACACGGTCTTCCTTAGGGGGGACACATTCCCGGCTTCGCCTGATGCAAACAGCCTGAATGCGACATTTCCCTTTCTTCCCCCTGAAATGGAACTTTGGGGGCATGGGTTACCATCTTTACATCATGCTTGGAATATATGTTATTTGTCCTCTTATACTTGTCAAAATTGCTGCTTGGCAATAAAATGAACCTGACCGATACTGCAGAAGTCTATAATAAAAACAGGACAGGGGTGAATGGTATGAGAAAAGCAGCAGCCATTATCGTTTCAATCGGGATATGCCTTGTCCTGGCTTCCTGCGGAGAGGATGAGAATACCGGCATATCCGCTGAAATAGAGAGCTATAAAGCCCAGATCGCCGATCTGGAAGAGACGGTCATCAAGCTGAAGGAAGAAATCGCCGTCAAAGACAGCCTGATTGAGGAGCTTCGCCAGGATGAGAAGCAAGTGAAGGAGCAGGAGTCCAGAAAACAGGAAACCGAAGACTATTACGCCGAACTGGAAAAAGCCCTGAATTTCAAGAGCGGGCATCAGGCCTATACCCAGCAGGGGCCCCTCAACGGCAACTATTCCATTGACAGGGGACTGCAGACTTTGGACAAGATCCAGTCCGCCCTTGACAGTTTTGCGGACATGACCGCCCTGGTGAAGGAACGCAGCCTTTTGACAGAGGAGGAGCTCAACGCCATCGGCTATACCGGCGAGGACCTCCAGAACGCGGAGTTCCACAACATGATCATTCGCATTAAGGGCCAGATGCTGGAGCAGAACTATATCATCAAAGCGCTGGAATTGAGGCGAATTCTTGCCTTGTATGAGCTGGGCCGTGTGGAGCGCACGGAACTGCACTCCAGGTATGAAGCCTTCCTGGACGCCAGGGAGCAGTATCAGAAATTTGTGACCAACACCTACTACAAGGACAGAGACTACTATTCTTACCCGCTCCAATATTGACACCTGGAAAGCCGACGGATATAATAGGCATAAATATGGCAGTCGATGACGGGAATGAGAAGCCGAGGCTTTCCCAGCGAGGGAGCGCGCCTGGTGAAAGGCTCCTGAAAGCTGAACTTCGTCCCACCCCCGAGACTCAGGCCGATGAGGCCTGCGCATGAGTCCCGATAAAGACTCGACGAGCCGGATATGGACCTGGTCCATATCAATGAGGGTGGTACCGCGGATATTCAGTCCGTCCCGACTTTTGGGACGGATTTTTTATTGGCAAGTTTGTACCGGCCGCGGGCTTCCACCAAAATCCTTTTTTATGATGGCCTGGCCGCTAAGCCGCGTGGACACGCGCCTGGTCTGTCGTACCGATCCCTGAGGCCCACGACTGCCCTGAAGGAGAGTGAAGAAACATGAGGATGTCGCGTTTGTTCTTCCAGACCATGAGGGAAACGCCTTCCGATGCCGAGATTGTCAGCCACCAGCTCATGCTGCGTGCCGGAATGATCAGAAAACTGGCTGCCGGCAGCTATTCCTATATGCCTTTGGGTTACCGGGTGCTCAGGAAGATTGAGGACATCATCCGCGAGGAGATGGATGCCATCGGAGCCCAGGAACTTTTAATGCCCGTGCTCCTGCCTGCAGAGTGCTACCGTGAATCCGGACGGTGGGATGTGTTCGGAGAGGAGATGTTCCGGCTTAAGGACAGGAACCAGAGGGAATTCTGTTTGGGGCCCACCCATGAAGAAGCCTTTACCGCGGCAGTCCGGGACTGTGCCCGTTCATATAGGGATCTGCCCCTGATCCTTTATCAGATCCAAACCAAGTACAGGGATGAGATCAGGCCTCGTTTTGGCGTCATGTATTCACGGGAGTTTCTCATGAAGGATGCTTACAGCTTCGATCGGGATGAGGATGGGCTGGATGCTTCCTACCAGGCCATGAGTCAGGCTTACAGGCGCATATTCAGACGCCTTGGGCTGGATTGCATCATCACCGATGCGGATATCGGCGCCATGGGCGGCTCGGACTCCCAGGAGTTTTTGGTCAGGTCCGAGGTTGGAGAATCCGAGATCGTCCAGTGTTCCTCTTGCGGGTATGCCGCAGACGTCGAAAAAGCGCCGTGCGTTGCCCCGGACGGAACGGAAGCAGCCGATCCGCTCATGCCCGAAGAAGTCTCCACCCCAGACGCGAGAACCATCAGGGAGGTTACGGTATTCTTAGGCTGCCGGGAAACCGATTTGGCCAAAACTATCCTGTATAAGGCCGACGGGACCCTGGTGGCGGCCATGGTGCGGGGCGACCGTGAGATCAACGAAACAAAGCTCAAGGCTTACCTTGGCTCAAGCAACCTGAAAATGGCGGATGAGGAAAGCGTCAGGAAAGTTACCGGTGCCGAGGTCGGATTTGCGGGACCGGTTGGTCTTTCCGTCAGAATTGTTGCCGATCTGGAACTGGAGCGCAAGGCAAGCCTTATCGTCGGTGCCAACAGGACAGGATTCCACTTAAGGCATGTGGTACCCCATAGGGATTTCGAAGCAGAATATGCCGACATCAGGATGATTGCCGGAGATGATCCATGCCCGCGCTGCGGGTCCCGGATGGCGTTTGGGCGGGGGATTGAAGTGGGGCATATTTTCAAACTGGGTACCAAGTACGCCGAAGCGTTGGGCTGCAGTTATCTGGACGAGACGGGAAAGGCGCATCCCATGGTCATGGGATGCTACGGCATAGGCGTCAGCCGGGTCATGGCGGCCATCATTGAGCAGCATCATGACGAGAACGGTATTCAATGGCCCATGAGCGTTGCACCCTGGCAGGTGATCATCGTTCCTGTCAATGTGCTGGATGAAAAACAGGCCCAGACGGCAGAATACCTCTATCGGGAGCTGAAAAGACGCCATGTGGAGGTGCTCCTCGATGACCGCAACGAACGGGCGGGCGTCAAGTTCAAGGATGCCGACCTGATAGGTATACCTATCCGCATCAATGTGGGGAAAAAGGCTGCCGAAGGCCTGGTTGAACTCAAGCCGAGACATGAGGACAGCGCGTCGGCATTGCCCGTGGAAAGCGCCATCGGCGCCGTGCTGGAGACGATTGAAAAAGCCGGGTCCATGTATGGCCTTGAATAGGAAGATACCGGCGTCATGCCTTTTTCATAAAGAAAAATCTGAGTTGAAAGGGAGATTACGATATGGCCAAGGAAAAGAAATTTGTTGAAGCCATTACCTCCATGGAGGAGGATTTTGCCCAGTGGTATACCGACATCATCAAGAAGGCGGATCTGGCGGACTATTCCAGCGTACGCGGCTGCATGATCATCCGCCCTTACGGCTATGCCATCTGGGAGCTCATCCAGAAGGAACTGGACAGGCGCTTTAAGGAAACCGGGCATGAAAACGTTTATATGCCCATGTTCATACCTGAAAGCCTGCTCCAGAAGGAAAAGGACCATGTGGAGGGCTTTGCCCCGGAAGTGGCCTGGGTTACCCACGGCGGCAGCGAACCGCTCACGGAGCGACTCTGCGTAAGGCCCACCTCCGAGACCTTGTTCTGCGATCATTACAAGAACATCATTCAATCCTACAGGGATCTGCCCAAGCTCTACAACCAATGGTGCTCGGTGGTGCGTTGGGAGAAGACCACACGCCCGTTCCTGAGAACTGTTGAGTTCCTGTGGCAGGAAGGGCACACGGTCCATGCCACGGCCGAGGAGGCCGAAGAGGAAACCCTTCGCATGCTGAACGTCTATGCCTCGTTCTGCGAGGAATTTCTGGCCATTCCGGTCATCAAGGGAAAGAAGACCGACAAGGAGAAGTTCGCGGGAGCCAAGGCCACCTATACCATCGAGAGCCTGATGCATGACGGTAAGGCACTCCAGTCGGGAACATCCCACAACTTCGGGGATGGCTTTGCGCGCGCCTTCGGCATCCAGTATCTGGACAGGGATAACCAGCTCAAGTATGCCCACCAGACCTCCTGGGGTGTGACCACCCGCCTGATAGGGGCCCTGATCATGGTCCACGGCGACGACTCGGGCCTGGTTCTGCCGCCTAAAGTGGCGCCTGTTCAGCTCATCATTATTCCCGTCCAGCAGCATGTGGAAGGCGTTCTTGACAAAGCCTATGAGCTCAGGGACAGGCTTTCAAAGGTATGCCGCGTAAAGGTGGACGATTCCGACAAGATGCCCGGATGGAAATTCAGCGAGCATGAGATGCGCGGCGTTCCGCTGCGTCTGGAGGTCGGCCCCAAGGACATCGAAAAGAACCAGGTTGTCCTTGTCAAGCGGGAGAACAGGGAGAAGATTTTCGTCGGTATGGATGAACTGGAAACCGTTATTCCGAAACTGATGGACGAGATCCAGCAATCCCTTTACAACAAGGCGCTGAGGCTCAGAGAGGAGAGAACCTTCGTGGCGAAGGACCTTGACGAATTTGAGCGGATCATCAACGAGAAACAGGGCTTCATCAAGGCCATGTGGTGCGGAGACCAGGCCTGTGAGGACAAGGTCAAGGAAAGGACCGCCGCCACAGCCCGTTGCATCCCCTTTGAGCAGGAAAAGGTCGGCGACAAGTGCCTTTGCTGCGGCAGGGAGCCCAAGCATATGGTGATCTGGGGACGTGCTTATTAATGTCCGCAGCATGATGATAACCCGTGCATTGGCCTGAAGAAACGCCGGTTCCTCCCAACATGCGGAAGATTCATAACCGGGAACGAATGGCCGTTGTAGGCAAAAACGGATAGTTCTAAGGACCTGCTGAAAAAGCCGCGCCATAAACCGTAAAGGCGTAATAAAGGACTTTTTTGGCAGGTCCTTTGTGTTTTGCCATTCCCATTCTAAAATGCCGGGCCTTAATGATACAATAGAAGGGAGGATCCATAAGGGGGTTGCGTCATGGAAAAGTCCCAGAAAACGGCTAAAAGGCAAGGATTACGCCGTTACGGCACCCGGGTGCTTGTCCTTGTCCTGATCGTTTTGATCGCCGCATTCATCCTCGTTGCGGTTCCGAAGCCCGTATTGAAGCTGGCCGACATCGTTGGGATTACGCTCGTTGATTCGTTGGGCAATACCTCCTTTATTTCCGATCGGAATGTATTTTCGCTGTATGTGGATGCTGTCAACTCAGCCCGTCCTGTGGACAGGAGTCTGATGGGTCAGGATCTTAAGACATACGGCATGGACATTACTTTCAGGGACGGCACCAGACGATATAACCTGTATGTGGACAGGGATCTGGATAAGAAAGGCCTTTATGTTGAGACCGAATCCGATATCCGCAAAGTAGATGTGGCGTATATTGAGAGGATTCTCAGCGATTCCATCTTTGATACGCTTTATAAAAACAACCGACCTCCCCGGGTGGCACTGAAGCTGGATGGAACGGATGCCACCATTCTGCCGGCAGATTACGAATGGCATGTTAAAAAAGTCGACAGTCGATACCATCCCATCAAGACCGATTACCTGAAAGGAAACAGCTATTACAGCTTTGAGGTTGGTCAGGGTTCGGTTGTGGGGTACGATTTTGAAATACCGCCGGACAGCTTTTACCTTTTTGTATATAGGGATGGTGAACTGGTCCTGAGTACCAGCCGGCCGGAGAACATTGCCGGCCTGTTGGATGAGGATGGTTTGTACAACTGCATCATGCAACTGGAATGGGACCAGGGAGACGGCCGGGATTTTTACGGTAAGGCGACCTATGAGTTCGCGGTGGCAGCAGATTATCCCGTACGCTTTGAAATCTCCGCCGAGGAGATCGATCCGGGAGAACTCCTGGTTATCAGGGCATCCAATATCCAGCCGGACGAGGATCTTACCATTGAAACCGAAATTGATTTCAAGCCCAACACCTTCCAGGAGGGAAACGCCAGGATCGTGCTGCTTCCTATAAGCTACTACCATCAGGAGAACCGATCCTATGCCGTGAAGGTGTCTTCAGGGGATGCAAAGCAGGAATTCAACGTGCGAGTCAGGCCCAAGGAGTTTGCCGTCCAGCACATGACGATCGATCCGGCAGTAGCCGCTTCCACCAGGAATGAAAAAAGCGCCGCCGAAATCAGGGAAAAGATCTATCCGCTGAAGCCGGTTTCCGATCCGGTGCGGTACTGGGAGGGTGAGTTCATCCAGCCGGTGGAAGGCGGGCGCATCTCGCCCAAGGATTTCGGAAAGCGGCGCTATGTAAATGGTTCCCCCACTTCCTACAGGCACAATGGACTGGATATCGGCCAAGATGAGGGAACGCCCATTGTGGCGACAAACAACGGCAGGGTGCTGTTTGCGGACTACCTGATAGAAACAGGGAATACCATTATTATCGAGCATGGTTACGGACTAAAATCCTGGCATTACCACATGAAAGATCTGTATGTCAAAGCCGGAGATATGGTTAAAAAAGGGGATGTGATCGGGACTGTGGGTTCCACAGGCTTCTCAACGGGACCGCATCTCCATTTCTCCTTTACGGTCAATGATGTGTGGATCAATCCCATGACCATCCTGGATCAGGGGGTCCCGCTGATAGACGAATAAGGTAGATCCGCCTGTCCGGAGGGGCAGGGTCCAAAATGGAGCCGGAACATAATATAAGCGATAGTGAAAAAGGGGGATGGGCGATCTTTTTGCTTGACAAACAGGCGCCGAGGACTTAAAATAGTCTTTGCGCCAGCATGGTGGGTATAGCTCAGCTGGTTAGAGTGCCAGGTTGTGGCCCTGGAGGTCATGGGTTCGAACCCCATTACCCACCCCACTAAGTCAGGTGAACAGAGGTTGGAAACTGAGACATGATCCGGTTTCCAACTTCGAAACTGACTTTTTATTTTTGCAAGAGCCTTGCTTGACAAAGAAGCAAACACTGATTATAATTGATGTTGCGTCTTTTTATGGTGGGATGTAGCCAAGTTGGTAAGGCACCAGACTTTGACTCTGGCATGCGTAGGTTCGAGTCCTGCCATCCCAGCCAGATATGACCCACTAGCTCAGGCGGTAGAGCACTTGACTTTTAATCAAGGTGTCCGGAGTTCGAGTCTCCGGTGGGTCACCAGCAAAACCGTTTGGAACCTGGTTCTGAACGGTTTTTTGTTTTATAGTGAAATAAAGCGGCTGATAGGTGTAATAACGGCTCAATGGGCTTGAAAGCGTGAGTTACCGACTCATATCAGGGGTCTGAATCCTTTTGACCCTTGATATTTTATGCCTGTGCCGTTTTGCTATGCGGTAGCGTCAACCATCAGGTAACGACATGAAAAACGAAGATGCAATCTTTGCCGGATTGCATTTTCACCTGTCTTAAGTTATGAATCGTCCGTTTGTGATATATCACAGAAAATAATCGGTGTGCGTATTGACATTTGGCAATTATCCCTATATGATAGAAACATAATACGTAATACGTATGATGTCTAACGTATGACGTTGTACATAGGACGTATGATGTATAACGCAAAGAGAAGGAAGGAATGGATATGAAAAGAATTGCACTGTTATCAACCGGCTTGGGTGTCATTCCGTCCATCAGCAAGACTGTTAAGGAGCTCAGTCCGGAAACGGAAATTGTCAATGTTGTTGAAGATGGGATTATCAAAGCTATTGCGGCAAATGGGAATGTTGTTTCGCCTCAGGTGTATCAGCGTTTGCTTCACCTGGCGCTAGCCGCAGAACTAACCGGGGCTGAAGCAATATTGGTGACCTGTTCCAGCATTTCCGAGTTTGTGGATTATGCGAGACCGTATCTTTCAATTCCGATCTACAAAATCGACGAACCCATGATTCGAAAAGCCCTTTCGGCAGGTAAAAATATCGGCGTGGTTGCCACCGTAGAGACAACACTTGCGCCGACCCTTAGACAGATCCAGTCGCTGGCACGAAGCATGCAGAAAGAAATCAATATCTCTCATCGGCTTGTTGCTCCTGCGTTTGAAGCGTTTCAGCGGGGAGAGACAGATTTGCACGATAAGCTGGTATCCAGCAGCATTATAGAATTGTGCGATCAATGCGATGTTGTCTTGCTGGCACAGGCTTCAATGCTCAGTGTGGTTTCAAAGCTTGAAAAGCATTACCAGGAAAAAATCCTGTCCAGCCCGTTCCTGGGAGTAAAGCATGTCCTTGAATGCCATCAGGCAAAATAATAAAGGAGTAAGAAAAGGGGGAAAATTTATGTTGAAAAGACTGGTCGCTGTCATGCTGGTTGTATGCATGATGATCGCTTTCGTCGGATGCGGTTCGCAGCCTCCGGAAAGCAGCGCTGAGAGCCCAGGGGCATCGAACGCACCCGCTCCGGCAAATACCCAAAAGAAGAAAATTTCTATTCTGTACATGAAGCATTGGGTTCCGGAAGCTGATGCGCTCGTGGAAAAACGGGCCAAAGAATGGGGAGAAAAGAACAATATTGAGATAGTCTTTGACTCCATTGCGGAAGCGGATTTTGAAATGAAGATCGCAAGCTGTATTGAAAACAATACCGGACCTGATCTGGCGCTATTCCGGGTTACGATGCCGATTATCTACAAGGATGCCCTCCTGGATGTCAGTGATTTAGCCGAGAAAATTATCAGTGAACGCGGCGAGTTCTTTGAAGGAAATAAAGCGGAATGCTATGCGGACGGAAAATGGGTGACGATACCTTTCTATTCCATCATGTCTGTATGGATGGTCAGGACTGATATTCTGCAAAAGCATAACCTTCCCGTTCCTGATACCTATGAGGATCTGTATAACACATGTGCCGTGATCAATGATCCCGCAAACGGCGTTTATGCACTGGGCGAAGCTTTTTCACACTCCAGAGATGGAAATACCTTTGTGCAGAATGTCCTTTGGTCGTTCGGCAGTGAACTTGCCGGGAAAGATGGCAAAACCGTAACATTCAACTCACCCGAGACTTTGGCCGGACTCAAATATATTGTTTCTCTCTATAAAGCTGGCTTCATTCCTCCCGGAGCCACGGCATGGGATGATTCATCCAACAATAAGGCCTGGCAGGCTGGCCAACTGGCAATGACATCGAATGCTCCCGGTATTTATTACAATCTTGTCAAAGACAATGATCCGCTGGCCGCTGTTACAAGCCATTCGAAGTGGCCTGCAGGACCGAAGGGACGCTTTGCGCTTGTGGATACCTATAGTCTGGGCATCATGAAATATACGCCTTATCCGGAAGAAACCAAAGCGCTTCTGGAATACCTGACTTCGGATGAGGGTATGACACAATTCTATACGGCCGGCGGCGGTTTCCAGTTCCCTGTCCAGGAAAAATACATGAGCCTGGATGTCTATAAGCAAGAAGCACTTAAAGAGCCTGTGTCCATGATGTATGGCGCTCGTTCGCCCGGTTGGCCCGGACCGCTTACTCCTGCAGCTGCAGAAGTCGAGGCACAGGGGATCATGGTAGATATGGTTGCCCGCGTTCTTGTTGACAATCTTGAACCACAGGCAGCTCTGGATGAGGCGACACAGCGCATCCAGGAAATCTATGACAAATACAATAAATAAATCATATTAGCTGCTTTAAACAGAAAAAAGGGGGAGATTTCCGTTATGCAAAAAAAAGGAATATCCAACAACAAGGACAAGCTCACAGCCTATTCATATACTGCACCAATGATTCTGATTGTCGGCGGATTGGTAATCTTCCCCTTTTTCTGGGCGATCTTTATGAGTTTAAGCCAGTACCGGGTAGGCACAGGAGTAACCGCATTTGTTGGTCTGGACAATTATATTCAAACCTTCAAGAGCGTTATGTTCCAAAAGGCCTTTAGGAATACCATGATATGGGCGTTTGCTTCGGTTTTGTTCAAGGTCGTTTTGGGAATGTTGCTTGCATTGGTGCTTAATCAGAAGTTCAGAATGTCTGGACTCATCCGGGGGATGGTTCTCGTCCCCTGGATTATCCCCACAACGATCAGCGCTCTGGTATGGGTTTGGATCTTCAACGATTTAGGGGGGGCTCTTAACACAATTTTGCTTAATCTTAAACTGATTAAAGCTCCTGTAGCGTGGCTCGGTACTGGCAAGACCGCTCTTTTGTCAGTTGTCAGTGTCAACATTTGGAGGGGAACACCGTTTTTCGCAATTACTTTGCTTGCCGGCCTAAAGAATATACCGAAGGAGCGTTATGAAGCGGCGAAAATTGATGGCGCCAATGCGTTCCAATCCTTCGTTTATATGACGCTTCCGGGAATCAGACATGTATTGCTGGTTTCCACCCTTCTGGAAACCATCTGGGCTATAGGCGATTTTTCAATTGTTTACAGGATGACCAAGGGCGGCCCGGCCGGAGCGACTCATCTGCTAACGACGTTGACATATGAGGTAGGCTTCCTGAGCGGAGACTTGGGGCGCGCCGTATCCATATCGTTGTTCCCGCTACCCATCTTGGCACTGCTGATTATCGCCATCACGAAACTTATGGATAGAGAGGTCTGATATGAGCACAAAGAGTAAGAAATCTAAGATGATAAGAGGAACAAAACGTTTATTCCTGTGCTATATTCCCCTGGCGATCTTTCTGCTATGGTTTTTGTTCCCCCTTTACTGGATGATCATTACGTCCATTAAGCCAAGCCTGGAACTGGCCAAGCTCACGAATCCGCTTTTTATAGATTATCCGACATTGGAGCATTACCAGGGTCTATTGTACGATTCTGATTTCAAATACTGGTTTTCAAACAGTCTGATTGTCGGGGCGGCATCCACGCTTCTGGCAATTGTTGTAAGCTGCCTGGCTGCTTACCCGATTGCACGCCTGAAGTTCAAGGGAAGATGGCTTTTTTCCCGAGGGATCCTTTTCAGTTACCTGATTCCCAGAACCATCATATTCCTGCCCCTGTTCTCCATAGTCCAGCGCCTGAGACTTACCGATACGCGTCTGGGACTGATCCTGACGTACCTGACATTCATGATACCTTTTTGCACATGGTTATTGATAGGTTATTTCAGAGCCATTCCGCTTGAGTTGGAGGAATGCGCCCTGATAGATGGAGCCAGCAGGTTTAAAATATTAAAGGATATCATTTTCCCAATTTCACTCCCCGGTATAGCAACGGCCACGATATTTTCCTTCACCCTGTCATGGAATGAATTCCTTTATCCCCTGGTGTTCAACACAACAAGCAAGATGCAGGTTGTTCCGGTGGGCATCTCTTTCCTGATTACCGGAGATCTGATTGAATGGGGACAAATTATGGCTGCAGGTACTTTATTTACTCTTCCGATGATTTTTGTATACTATCTTATACAGGGATATATAGAAGAAGGGATGACGGCTGGTGCTGTCAAAGGATAGGAGGATCTACTATGGATAATGAAACGCTATATCCCAATCTGAATGTGAAGAACAAAAGATTCAGACTGGCAACATCCAGGGATTCCGCATCACTTTCTCTCGTTATCATGGACAGCATTGTGGGCGATTTGTTGGCCAATCGGCTGAAACCAGGTGATCGTCTGCCTACTGAGCCGGAGCTTTGCGAGAAATACGGGGTCAGCCGTAATACGGTTCGGGAAGCTATCAAGATGCTCTCGATTCTGGGATTGATAAAGATAAAACGCGGAGACGGCACATATATTGCTGAGAGCATCTCTACAATGTCCGTTAATCCGCTGTTGCTGGGGCTTGCCCTGGAACCAAGAACATCATGGGAAATCATTGAACTGCGTCATCTCTTGGATACTGGGGTCTTTGAACTCCTGGTTGACAAAGCGGATGATGCGGATATCGATCGGCTGGAAGAGATGAATAACAATATCCTGAAGATGACGGAATCCGGGAATGTGGATATTGATGTCCTGTTCAAGATGGATCTTGATTTCCATAAAGCATGTTATGAACTCAATAAAAACAGGCTGCTTATCTATTTGTATAACGCCCTTTACGAGATGTTTGCTCCTTCTATCAAAGAATCTGTTTCACATGATCCGGGGAGCATTTACCGCAATCATGCCGTCATCATTAAGGCGCTGAGAACACGTGATAAGAATATGGTTCGCACAGCGGTACTGGAGACACTCAAACATTGGAGAACGATCATAAAATAGGAGAGTAAAGATGAAATTAGGATTAAGCTCATTTAGCGTAGGTTGGTCTGTCGGCATCGCCGGTGAGGAAGCCGGATGCAGAATGGGATTTATAGATTTAATTGAGTTGACGGCGCATTATGGCCTGAAGTTGCTGCAAGTGGGTGACAATCTTCCGCTGCATACGCTTCCTGATGAAGAACTCGAATATGGGAGACAGCTTCTGGAAAGATATGGGATTGAACTTGAGCTTGGAACAAGAGGGTTGCATGAAGAAACAATAAACACCTATTTAGAATTAGCCGATTATTTTCGCTCTAAACTCATCCGTATTGTGATTGATCAACCAGGCTACGAGCCGTCCGAAGCCAAAATTGTTTCGCTTTTGCGCAAAATAGCTCCCCGTTTGGAAAAACAGAAGGTCTGCCTTGCCATCGAGAATCACGATCGCCTGAAGGCGTCCACATTGGCTCAAATACTCGATCAAGTGGCAAGCCCATGGATAGGCATATGCCTTGATACGGCAAACTCTCTTGGCGCCGGGGAGGGTATTGAACATGTTGTCGATACGCTTCTGCCATATACGGTAAATCTACATATGAAAGACTTTCAGATTTCTCGGGTTCCTCACCAAATGGGATTTTTCGTTCAGGGGACAGCGGCAGGACAAGGGGCATTGAATATTCCGGAGCTGATTGAGAAAGTCAGAAACAATGGGAGAAGTGCCAATTGTATTCTGGAACTATGGACACCACCCTGTTATTCCGCTGCAGAAACATGCAAAAAAGAGAAGGAGTATGTCGATCAAAGCGTGAAGTTTCTGCTGCCGTTGATCCAGAGATCCTCCCTGAACTTTACGTTTGGCGCCAGTGCCGCTTACACGATTTCACGTTTTGGGGCCGATTTCAAGATATCCGATATCTGTCGTTCCATCCGTGAACTGGCAGAAGCGGGATTCAGATATTATCAGCCTGAGATATCTTATACCCATGCGTTGGAAGAATGGGAGAACGGCGGAACGGAAAAGGTAAACGCCTGCTGCGCGGAAACCGGCATGAAGATCAGGCAACTGATTGCCCACTTTGTCATGGATTACTTCCGTGACGATGACATCGTGCAGACTGAAGCAGGTGTTCCTGAAATGCGGCGTTTTATTGACATCGCCCTTAAGCTGAAGGGATGCAGACAAATATTGATTCCTGTCGGCCCTCTGACATTCAGGAGGGAAAAGACTACCGAGTATGAGAAGAAAATCCGTGCGGCCTTTTGGGATAAACTTTCCAAAATGCTCAGGCTGGCAGACGAGGCTGGTTTGGGCATAGCCTTTGAACTGCTGCCGGATAATTTCATAGGAAATTTCCAGGAGCTTTTTACTGAAGGCGAGAACATTGGAGTACCCTTTGGGATTAATTTTGATACAGCGCATGCCCTGGTTAATGGTGAAAATGTTTCCTGGGTTCCCTGTAACTACCGCCGGCGCATAATAGGTACGCACCTTGGAGATACGGCGGGGAAGCCGGGAGATAAGCGAATCCCTGGGAAAGGAACACTTGCATGGGGTGAGATCATGAGAGGCCTCTGCGCATACGGTAATCAGGAGAGTTTGGATCTTGAGATTTTTGCCCCGTCCGACATTGCTCTTGAGAGCTATATTGAGGGGCGGAAGATTCTGGAAGGATATCTTAAATAAACGGGATTACCTTCCTGGCGTTCGAAAGGCAGTCGAAGCGACGTATGGTATCTATTTATCTTGTCAGCGGAACCTGCCATGGGATAGATAATCTGATTCTGGGATATTTTTCTGCTTTCGCTCCGTGTGGGTTTATTATAGAATTAACAATTATGATGTATGCTCTCCGTGCTGCCTTTAGCTCCCGCTGACATGATATCTCATTGCATGAACGGAAGTATTAATATATGATAAGGTATTGATAGTTTCTTGCGAAGGAGAATGGTTATGCGGTTGCGTGCAGTTTCTTTGATGGTTCTGGTAAGCCTGCTGGTGGTGATGCTGGTCGGCTGCGGCAAGCCGGAGTATCTTGGAAAGTATTACAACGAGTATGACGAATCGCTTTATATTGAACTCAAGGATGACAATGTGCTCGTTGTAAACAGGGGCGACTCCGTGATGGAGGGTACATATAAAATCAATGGAGAAAACATCACCTTAACCTTGATGGGCATGCAAACATGGGGTAAGATTTTTGGCAAAATGATCCTTGATCCCGATGGTACCGCCTGGTACAAAAAATAGGACTCAACGACAGGCACAGGACCGGCATTCGGTTTGTGCCTGAATTTGTTGTTTTATTCCGAAAAAAGAAGGGTAACTAATTATTTAGTGCAATTTATGAGGAGGTCACTATGAAATCGACGGGTATTGTTAGAAAACTGGATGAACTTGGGCGTGTTGTGCTTCCTGTGGAGCTCAGACGAAAGCTCGGCATTGAAATCAGGGATGCCATGGAATTGAAAGTTGACGGTTGCTATGTAGTTCTTCAGAAATATAAACCAAGATGCACTTTCTGCAAGACTACCGAGAACGTGATTGAGAAAAAGGACAAGCTTATCTGCGTGAACTGTCTCAATGAACTGAAAAACCTGAAATAGTCCGCGGCGCATAAGCGTATGATTGGGGCGGCAATTAGGCGCCCCTTTTATCATGCCCATTTTTCTGCATAATTCTGTGCTATTGTGGCAGATTAAGCATAACGCGGGGCCATTCCCGAATATTTTCATAAACTTCTTGATGGAACGAAACGCATTATGTATAATGCACATTATGTATAATGCATAAGTAATTTTATAGAAAATGGAGGTATTGGAATTGGGAAAAGCCCTTATTATTGGTGCAGGCGGCGTGGGCAACGTGGTTGTCCACAAATGCTGTCAGAATCCTGATGTGTTTGAGGAGATTCTCATCGCGAGCAGAACGAAATCAAAATGCGATGCGCTTAAACAGAAACTTGACGGCGGCCGGACAAAGATCCAGACCGCACAGGTGAATGCGGATGACGCAAAGGAAGTTGCCAGGCTCATCAACGACTTCAGACCCGACGTGGTCATCAACGTGGCGCTGCCCTACCAGGATCTGGCGATCATGGACGCCTGTCTCGAGACCGGGGTTCATTATCTGGACACGGCCAATTACGAGCCTCCCGAAACAGCGAAATTTGAGTACAAGTGGCAGTGGGCATATCATGACCGGTTCAGGGAAAAAGGCATCACCGCCGTGCTGGGATGCGGCTTTGACCCCGGCGTAACCGGCGTCTTCTGTGCCTATGCCCTCAAGCATTATTTTGACGAAATCCATTATATTGACATCCTGGACGCCAATGCCGGAGACCATGGCTATCCTTTTGCCACCAACTTCAACCCGGAGATTAATATCCGTGAGGTAACCGCCAAGGGCCGCTATTATGAGGAAGGCCAATGGAAGGAGACAGAGCCCCTGTCAGTAAAGAAGGTATACGACTTCCCGCAGATAGGACCCAAGAACATCTATTTGCTCTATCATGAGGAACTGGAGTCCCTGGCGAAGAATGTCCCGGGTATTAAGCGCATCCGCTTCTGGATGACTTTCTCCGACAGCTATCTCACCCACCTGAAAGTGCTTGAGAATGTGGGCATGACCTCCATCAAGCCTATTATGTTTGAAGGAAAGGAGATCGTGCCGCTGCAGTTCCTCAAGGCGGTGCTGCCCGATCCGGCCTCCCTGGGCCCCAGGACTAAGGGTAAGACCAATATCGGCTGCATCATGCAGGGCGTAAAGGATGGAAAGCCCGTCAAATACTATGTATACAATGTCTGCGATCACCAGGAGGCTTATCGGGAAGTTGGATCCCAGGCCATCTCCTATACCACCGGCGTTCCGGCCATGATTGGCGCCATGATGATCATCAAGGGGATATGGAGAAAGCCCGGTGTCTATAATGTGGAGGAGTTCGATCCCGATCCGTTCATGGAAGAACTGAACAAGCAAGGGCTGCCGTGGCATGAGGACTTCTCGCCCGTATTGCTGGATTGAGGGGGAACCTATGGAACTGGACTTTCATTTGCTGCCCACCCCATGCTATATCGTGGATGAGCGCCTCCTGAAAAGGAACCTGGAGACCCTGGATTCGGTCCAGCAAAGGACCGGGTGCCGCATCCTGCTGGCTTTGAAAGGGTTCTCCATGTATGCCGTCTTTCCGCTGATTCGGCAGTATCTTAAGGGCGTTACGGCAAGCTCGTTGTTTGAGGCGCGCCTTGGCTTCGAAGAGATGGGCGGGGAAGTGCATATCTATGCCCCCGCCTATATCGAGGATGAGTTTGATGAGCTGATGAAATACTGCGACCATATCGTTTTCAACTCCTTCAGCCAGTGGCACAAATACAGGGATCGGGTAAAGAACCATCCCAAACCCATAGAATGCGGCATACGGATCAACCCGGAGTACTCGGAGATCGAAACGCCCATCTATAACCCCTGCTATGCCCGCTCCAGGCTCGGGGTAACCCTGGACAACTTCAGGCCCGATGAACTGGATGGGATTGTGGGTCTCCATTTCCACACCATGTGCGAGCAGAACTCCGATACGCTGGAGAGGACCATCCAGGTTGTCGATGAGAAGTTCGGCCCCTATATCGGACGGATGAAATGGCTGAACCTCGGTGGAGGCCACCACATCACCCGCGAGGACTACGACCTGGAAAAGCTGGTCAAAACCATCCTGTACGTAAAGGACAAGTACGGGGTGGAGGTGTACCTGGAACCGGGAGAGGCGGTTGCCCTCAATGCCGGGTACCTGGTGGCCAGCGTCCTGGATATCGTCCGTAACGGCATGGACATCGCCATTCTGGATACCTCTGCGGCATGCCATATGCCCGATGTTCTCGAAATGCCCTACCGGCCCAATATCATCGGCGCGGGACGGCCAGGCGAATATCCCCATACCTACCGGTTGGGCGGGCTCACATGCCTCGCCGGGGATGTGATTGGAGACTATTCTTTCCCCGAACCGCTGAAACCGGGCGACAGGCTGGTCTTCTGCGATATGGCACACTACACCATGGTGAAGAATAATATGTTCAACGGCGTAAATCTCCCGTCCATCGCTCTGTTCAGCGAGAAAGAAGGGATCAGGGTGCTTAAGCGGTTCGGGTATTCCGACTACAAATCGCGGCTTTAAGGATGTCGGTGCATCGGTTGCCGTCTATTGCCTTCATCCGTAGGGTGTGGTATGGTTTGACCTGATTTTTTTAAAGCTGTTTATCCATGACAGAAATAGAGACTGCGTTCCCTTTGCGGCATGCAGAAAGATTTTCACAGGTAAAACCGGATTTGCGCAGACGAACCGGTTTTATCTTATCTGGCCAAAAGCCGTTATCAGGATAAGGATGGAAGGTAGGTTGCTATGAACAAGACAGATGTGCTTAGCCGCTGGACGAAAGAAAAGTCCGAGGAGCTTTATGGCATAAAAAACTGGGGCGCCGGATATTTTTCCATATCCGACAAGGGAGAGGTCGTTGTCAATCCGTACAAGGACCAGTCTTCGGGTGTCAGCATCATGGATATCATCTCCGGCGTTCTGGAGCGCGGAATGGACATGCCGGTCCTGCTTCGGTTTGAGAACCTCCTGGATGCCCAGATTTCCTTCCTGAACAACTCCTTCAGGGAAGCCATGGAGAAACTGGGCTACAAGGGTGAGTATAAGGGCGTTTATCCTATCAAGGTAAACCAGCAGCAACAGGTGGTAGAGGAAGTGACCCGGTTCGGAGAGCGCTACCACCATGGCCTGGAAGTGGGCAGCAAGGCCGAACTGATTGCGGCCCTTTCTCTGCTGAAGGACAGGGAGGCCTGCCTCATCTGCAACGGCTACAAGGATGAAGAATTTGTGGATCTCGGGCTTTATGCCGTGAAGATGGGTTTCAAATGCATCTTCGTGATAGAGATCCCCAATGAGATCGATATCGTGCTGGAACGCTCCCGTGCCCTGGGCGTCAAACCAATCATCGGACTTCGCATCAAGCTTTCATCAAAGGCAGGCGGTCATTGGACCGAGTCGGGCGGCGACCGAAGCCTTTTCGGTTTGAACATGTCACAGCTCATTGAGGTGGTGGATAAGCTCAAGGAAGAGAAAATGCTGGACTGCCTGAAGCTGCTCCATTATCATCTCGGCTCCCAGATACCCAATATCCGCGATATCCGCGCGGCCGTCCTGGAGGCCACCCGCGTTTATGCGGAACTGGTCAAGGAAGGCGCGCCCATGGGCTATCTGGACCTGGGCGGGGGCCTGGCCGTGGACTATGACGGTTCCAATACCAACTTCACCCACAGCCGCAACTACACGGTTGAGGAGTACTGCACCGATATCGTGGAAGCGGTCATGACCGTGCTGGATGCTGAGAAGATACCCCATCCCATCATTGTTACCGAATCCGGGCGCGCGGTGGTTGCCTATTACTCGGTGCTCCTGTTCAACATACTGGATGTGGAAAGGTTTGAAACCTATGACGTACCCGAACAGCCCGATGAAAACGCATCGGAACAGATCCGGAACCTGTATGAGGTTTACAGGAACATCTCCGTGAAGAACATCCAGGAATGCTATAACGACGCGCTGTATTACCGGGATGAGGTCCGCGACATGTTCAAGCACGGACGGATCAGCCTGAGGGAGCGCGCCCTGGCAGAAAAACTGTTCTGGAACACCATGTACCAGATTGCCAGGGTGAAGGAAGAACTGAAGCATTTCCCGCCGGAACTGGAAGATATCGAGCATGCCCTGGCGGACATCTATTACGGTAATTTCTCGGTGTTCCAGTCCATCCCGGACAGCTGGGCCATCGACCAACTCTTTCCTATTATGCCGGTACACCGCTTGCTGGAGCTGCCCAAGAGAAACGCGGTGATTGCGGATATCACCTGCGACTGCGACGGCAAGATCGATCGGTTCATCGACCTGCATGATGTGCGTAAAAGCATTCCGCTCCATGAGCTGAAGAACGGGGACGATTACTATCTGGGCGTGTTCCTGGTGGGCGCCTACCAGGAGACCCTGGGCGATCTCCACAACCTGTTCGGCGATACCAACGTGGTCAGCGTCCGCATTAATCCCGACGGAACCTTTGATCTGACCAAAGAACTTCATGGGGACAGCGTGGCCGATGTCCTGTCCTATGTGGAATACGATCCCAAGATCATGTGCGCGAACTTCCGAGAGACCTGCGAGGAGGCCATTCGCAGCGGCTACATCAGCGCCAGCGAAAGGCGCGAGATCATGCGGGCCTATGAAAATGGCCTGAGGGGATACACCTACTATGAACGGTAGGCGAACATCCCTCGATGCACCCATAAATTGGAACTTTTCTCTCCTTCTTTCGCATATGCCAGCCATGTGATGTAGTTGGTATAAATAAAGGGAGAAGAATGTGTTAAAAAGGGGGAATCGGGATGGAAGACATGCATGATTTGCGGCTGGCCGTTCTGATAGATGCGGATAATGTGCCATACAGCAATATCAAGGCGGTAATGGAGGAAATCGCCCTGTATGGCACGCCGACTTTTAAGCGAATCTACGGCGATTGGACAAAGCCCACACTGTCCGGATGGAAGAGTGTGCTTCTGGAAAACGCCATAACACCCATACAGCAATACAGCTATACAACGGGGAAAAACGCCACCGATTCGGCCATGATTATTGATGCCATGGACATCCTCTATTCCGGAAAGGTGGACGGTTTTTGCCTGGTATCCAGCGACAGCGATTTCACGCGCCTGGCCATCCGTCTGCGGGAAGCGGGCATGAAGGTCATCGGCATCGGGGAGAAAAAAACACCCAGCCCATTCATAGCAGCCTGTGACAAGTTCATTTACCTGGAGATCATCGGAAAATCAGAGGATAAGAAAGAGGCGCAGCCTCCCAAAACCAAAAATCAGAAAAACAGTAAGCCTGCCAGTGAAGCTGAGGGCGAGGACAGGATACCCGAGGATGTGATTAAGCTGATAGCCTCTACCATATCGGATTTGGCTGATGACTCGGGATGGGCTTTTCTCGGGGAGGTCGGGAGCCTCATCCAGAAAAAGAGACCCGATTTTGATTCCAGAAATTATGGGTTCAATAAACTGACCCCGCTTATCAAGTCAATCAGCCGGTTTGAGATCGATGAGCGGGATACGGGGAAGCCCCATATCAAGCACATTTATGTCCGAAACAAAAATGCGAAATAGCTTTGCCAATCTTTTCATATGGTTCATATAGACCACGGGTGTTAAAGTATGTATGAGTGATGCCTTTTCATCGTTGACGGGGGTATGAGCTTGTCATATCGCTACGCTGGATTAAGACAATGCCAAAGATGCGGTTCCTATATACCAATGAGCTGGAAGCATTGCGGCCGGTGCGGTCACCCCGCCAGGCGCCGCTTTTCGGCGTGGGGTTGGACCTTTTTTATGCTTTTGATTCTTGCAGCTTTCATCTGTGGGGGCCAGATCGCCCGGTGGGTTCAGGATCGTCTGGCCACAGACAAGGATCCTGTTGCCTCTGATGGGACCACCAGGCAACTACCGGTTGTGGATCCCGTCCGTCAGGAAAGCCCCGAAGCCCATTTGCCGGGTGGGAATAACGGCTCGGCGAGCTCTTCCGGTGATACCGGACCTGTGGCAGACGGCGGAAATACACAAAACCTTAAGCCAATAACCGGTGAGGTGACAGGTGAGCGGAAGGAAGCGGCCAACCTCACCTACGGGCAGAAAATCGAACGGATACAAACACTGATCCGAGAGGCCCTGAAGAATGCCGAGGAACGGGTCACCCTTCCGGTTCTGGGAACGGATGATGATTCGAAGATCATTTTTGACATCATCGAAAAGATTATTCTGGAAGACCCTGAGATCATGTTCTACGAGGGGTGCCGCTACCGGACGGACGGCCAGCTGACGCTCAGGTACAGCAAAAGCCGGGAAAAAATACTCAGTGCCGTGCAGGCCACGGTCCAAAGGGCCGACGAAATCATCGGCAGCATCATTGAGCCGGGTATGACCGATTTTGAGAAGGAGCTGGCTATCCACGACTATATCGTGAACAATTGCCGGTACGATATTGAGAACCTGAGAAAGGGAAGCACGCCGCCTGAGGCTTACACGGCCTATGGCGCTCTGGTCAACGGATCGGCCGTCTGCGAGGGATATGCCAAGGCTATGAAGCTTTTGTTGGATCGGGTGAATATCCGCAGCCTGGTTGTGGCCGGGCATTCCAAGGGAAATAACCATGCATGGAACATGGTATGCCTGGACGGGCAGTATTACCATGTGGACGCCACGTGGGACGATCCGGTGATGACCGGCGGTTCGCAGGTTTTAACCCACGTCTATTTCAACCTGACAGACGATGAGATCCAAAAGGACCATTCCTGGAACAGGGCGGCTTATCCCCAGTGCTCGGATACCACATACAATTACTATCACTATTATGGGCTGACAGTGACTTCATCAGACGCGTTCACGAACCTTGTGGGCGAGGCTGTTGCAGAGGGCAGGGAACATTTGTCCCTGAGGATCCTCAACTATGACAACGGGAACTATGATATCTCCAGGCTTATTCAGAACACGGCCACCGTGCTGGGCCTCAGAGGGCTGACCTATTCCATCAACGATACCTACGGCGTGGTGGATATCTGGTTAAGGTGAAGCGCAATTCTACCGGAATGCCATCAAAAACTCGGTTCTTAAGAAATTTGTAAGAAATCCGTCAGGCTTTTCTTAAGGTTATCCTGCTAGGATAATGCACGGGCTTGAAGGGTTTCTTTCTTTTTTGCTGAAACTTTATCCGCCGTATTGTATCATGTTGGAAGGGAGGTGACTCTATGGATAAACCCGGCATTCTGGTGGTGGATGACGATAAGGCGATCGTGAAGGCCATAAGCATCAACCTTGAAAACGAAGGTTATCAGGTTTATCAGGCTTACGATGGTCTCCAGGCCCTGGATATCCTGGCGAACCACAGCATTCAGCTGATCCTGCTGGATATCATGATGCCCAGGATGGACGGCCTTTCGGCGACGCTGAAGATCCGCGAGGAAAGGAACATACCCATCATCATCCTGTCGGCCAAATCGGAGGACAGCGACAAGATCCTGGGTTTGTCCATGGGAGCAGACGACTATGTTACCAAACCTTTCAACCCTCTGGAACTCATGGCGAGGGTCAAGGCCCAGCTGCGCAGGTACATGACCCTGGGTGACGTGAACGGAATCGAGAAGAAAAACGTCCTGCGCACGGGCGATCTATGCTATGACCCGGAAACCAAGACCCTAACCCTGCTGGGGGAACCCGTCAGGCTGACGGCTACCGAAACCAAAATCATGGAGCTTCTCATGCGGCATCCCGGAAGGGTGTTCCCGGCGGAGGAAATCTATGAACGGGTATGGGGAGAGACGGCCTTCCACGTGGAGAATACCGTCATGGTGCATATTCGGCGGATCAGGGAGAAGATCGAGATTAACCCGAGAGAGCCCAAATACTTAAAGGTGGTGTGGGGGATTGGATACAAGATCGAAAAAATCTAGGGCTTTTCTGGTATGGCTGTGTTTTTTCTTCGGGGTTAATCTGTTCATCGCGCTGGCAATCTTAGGTTTGATGGCTGTGGATGATATTGTCAGCAATTTTGATGACATCATGGCCATTATCCGGTGGGATATCAAGGATACCTCCAGGTTCAAGGAGGATATTTCAGAACGCTTTGAACATCTTATGCGGGTTGTCACCGGCACCGACTATATGGAGAGTTATGTCAACACTTTCAAGAATGAGGGGGAGAACCTGCTCTATTACGCCGAGAATCTCATCACAGGCAAAAAAATTGGAAATGTGGAAAAGGAAGAGGTTATTGGCCAGGAATCGGCAGGCGCCCCGGACGGCACCCAGTTGCAGGTATGGGACAAGGTGCTCCTGCCGCAGGGCTATGACTATTATCTCTACTACAACGGTTCAAGCGTCATGGTGTGGAACAGGAACCGGATCGTGAACGTGTACAGCGAAAAGAGCGGCTACCAGGATACCTGGCTGGGCGGCTATCTAAAAAAAGGCATCCAGCATCCGGAGATCCGCATCCTGCTCATGGTCAAAAAAGATATCGTGGAGAACCCATACGGCATCAGCGTGCTCTATCGGATAAGGCAGCAGTATGAAGAAGCGAGATGGATCTGTTTTGGATTTCTGGGCATCGTCATCCTGGATTTTATCCTCCTGCTGATCGCCCTGATCGGAAGGCGGACCAAAAGGGAGTTTGATCAGACTCTCGCCCGCATATCCGGACGCGTATGGTTTGAACTGAAAGCTGTACTTTCAATGCTGGCACTATTCATCTGCTATGAATTTTTGAGATACACCAGCTTTGTGAGCTGCGTGATCTTGCTCGGCGGCTTTTGGTGGTTTTATATCATGCTTGTGGACCTGTTGTACAACAGGAAGCGATTCTTTACGCATAATTCCATCACCTGGTTAGTAGGTGTCTATCGTAGGTTCGAGGGTAAGAAACCCTTTCAGAAAGCATTGCTCTGGCGGATCCATGCCCTTGTGGCCGCTGAGATGGTTCTGGTGTTCTTCGCCTTCTGCTTTGTCGCCGCCGGGGTCAGTACGGCGCCCTTTGCTCTTTTCTTTGTGGCCGCCGGTTTCTTCCTGCTCTATCTGTACCTCAGACGCTACAGGAAAACCGTGGACGAGTTGGGATTACTCGTAGACCGGATTGAAGACATGAAAAACGGGAAGTATGAAAGCGTATCGCCCTTGCCCCCGGACTCGGATCTTCACGTGGCCTGGGAGAACCTGACCCGTATCCAGAACGGTATCCAGAAGGCAGTGGAAGAAAAGCTGAGAAGCGAGCGCATGAAGATGGAACTCATCACCAATGTCTCCCATGACCTGAAAACGCCGCTCACGTCCATCATCAGCTATACCGACCTGATTGCCAGAGAAGATGGGCTTTCTGAGACGGTAAAGGATTATGTACGGATACTTTCTCAGAAGGCCGAACGGTTAAAGACCCTTATCCAGGATTTGTTTGAGCTCAGCAGGGCAGCCAGCGGGGATATGGTGCTGAATATGGAGCGGATTGACCTGGGCAGACTCCTGGAACAGACCCTGGCCGACATGAATGAACAGATTGAGGAATCAGGCCTGATTTTCAGGATCACAATACCCGACGCTCCGGTTTATGTCATGAGCGACGGCAGGAGGCTCTACCGGGTATTCCAGAATCTCATTTCAAACGCGCTGAAATATTCCATGAAGGGCTCCAGGGTTTATGTAAACCTGACCGTGGATCAAAAAAAGGCCAAAGTGGAGATCAAAAATATCGCCAACTATGAGATGAACTTTGACCCGGATGAGATCGTGGAGCGCTTTGTGCGGGGAGATAAGGCCCGTTCCACCGAAGGTTCCGGGCTGGGGCTGGCCATTGCACGCAGCTTCACCCATGCCTGCGGCGGAAGCTTTGACATCGGCATCGACGGAGACCTTTTCAAGGTGACCTTGGGTTTCAGCCGGCTGGATGATGATACAGGGGACGGAACAATGGAAGAAAAAGCGTCTGATTCGGATGCCGGTGGTGACGGTGAGGAAACCGACTTGCCCCGGTATGAGACGGAAGGGGATACACCGCTTCAGGGCGATAGCGATGTTCCGGAGTCTGAAGAGCTTCCGAAAGACGCGGAAGATGCGGAGGATACGAAGGAATCTCCGCCGGCCGAAGATGCCCGCGCGGATTCCCCGGAAGAAAGCGAAGGATGACCCGCGGGTGTCATTGCGAGCACCGCGGAAGCGGGGCGTGGCAATCTCATAACACCCTCGAAGCCATACCTGTAATGCCATTGCGAGCGCGGCGCGGCAATCCCAGGGAGCCCGTAAAGCCCGGTCGC
>Ga0134090_1000054_pt1 | contig 124911 bp, 111 predicted proteins | sample 1_4taG_FD_94453 | JGI IMG/M metagenome (GOLD analysis project Ga0134090, IMG submission 94453) | Switchgrass degrading microbial communities from high solid loading bioreactors in New Hampshire, USA - 1_4_20_6_A1 metaG | ecosystem: Engineered > Bioreactor > Semi-continuous > Anaerobic >...
CACGGCAGTTAAGCCCTCCAGGGCCGAAGGTACTCCGCAAGGGGGAGAATAGGTCGCTGCCCGAACTAAGTTTCAGCGGTAAGCGACCCCCCGGCGACTGCGTCGCCTCGGGGTCGCTGCCCGGGCTAGTTTGTCGGCACGCCCTCGGTCGACGGTTGTCCGTCAGGGGCGTAGCCGGAAGTTTGAACGTGGGCGGTTAGCTCAGCGGGAGAGCACTTGCTTCACACGCAAGGGGTCACTGGTTCGATCCCAGTACCGCCCACCAAGGCCGGCCCCATCGTCTAGAGGCCTAGGACACCGCCCTTTCACGGCGGCGGCACGGGTTCGAATCCCGTTGGGGTCACCAAGGCGTCTGCAGGAAGCAGCGGCAGCCGCTTCCGAAGGGGCCTTCCTTTGGGGCTTGCGCTTGCGGGGCGCGCCGACAGGCGCTTCCGAAAGCGCTGAATGTCTTTTCAGGCACCTGTAACCGCAGGCGCCGCCGAAAAGGACGTGTGCCTATAGCTCAGTGGATAGAGCGCTTGCCTCCGGAGCAAGAGGCCCCAGGTTCGAATCCTGGTAGGCACGCCAGCAAGGGGCTGTCCCTAGGTCATCGCGAATGACCTGGGGACAGCCCTTTTCAATGTGTCCAAATGCAGAAGAAGCCGACCTTCTGTCACACATGGAAGCGCCAAGCAGCAGTGTCAGAAGGGGAGAGGCTTCTTCTGTACATCAACTACACGCCTTCGAGAGCCGTTGAAGAACTTGGTAGCCCCTCTTGGCAGGCATAGGAGGCTTGAAGAGCGAAATCCCCTGTATCCTATCCCGTGAACGCGACCGTCCAAGGGAGGGTCAAAGCATGCACCTGACGAACCTACGGCGCCGTCTGGTGGCGGGTGCCGCGACCATACTCGTTCTCGTGGGAGTTCTGGGGAGTCTGGGCTCGCAGGGCCAGCCCGCTGCGGCTGCAAAGGTGCAGGATACGCATTTTGCTGCTGAGGCCGGCCCGGTGATGCCGGAGACGGAACTGACGCCCGTCACGATTATCGACGGAGGCCGGCGCATGTCGGTGCGAACCCCGGCGAAGACAGTTGCGGAGCTCCTGCAGGAGCAGTCCGTCACGCTGGGCGAGATGGACTCCATCTCGACCCCGGCTGACACCGCGGTCGCTGCCGGCCTTGAGGTGCGGATCACGCGGCGCACTGAGCAACTCGAGACCACCGAGGAGGAGATCCCGTACGGCACCATTGAGCGCGCGGACGGCAGCCTCCCGTTGGGCACGACCGCGGTGATTCAGGCCGGCGAGCCGGGCCGCAAGCTCGTGGAGCGCATGGTGGTGTATGAGGATGGTCAGGCCGTCGCCCGCAACGTGGTGAGCGAAACCGTGGTCGAGGAACCCACGCCCGAGATCGTCGCCTACGGCACCGCCGGCGTGGTCTCCCGCGGCGGGCGGGAGTTCCGGTACACGCAGGAGCTCGAGATGGTGGCCACCGGGTACACCGCAGGACCCGAGAGTAATCCGAACGGCAACGGGTTAACCTACATCGGAGTGCCGGCCGTGCGGGGCGTCGTGGCGGTCGATCCCGACGTCGTGCCGCTGTACACCCGCCTCTACGTCGAAGGATACGGCCCTGCCCTGGCCGCTGACATCGGCGGCGCCATCGAGGGAAACCGCATCGACCTCTGCTTTGATACGGTGGAGGAGGCGCTGGCCTGGGGCGTGCGCCCGGTCAAGGTCTACGTGCTGGATGACTGAGCCTCAGCCAGGGGTCGCCTCAGGCCCCTGGTTTTTCGCAGTCAAGGTTAGGAGTGGTTATCATGGATCTGGCCAGCCCCGCTGCGCTGAAGGCGATCATGGCCCGGCATGGTCTACGCCCCCGGCACCGTCTGGGGCAGAACTTCCTGATCGACGGGCGGGTGCTCGACGCCATTCTCAACGCCGCCGCCCTTGACCCGCAGGACGTGGTGTTGGAGATCGGCCCCGGCCTGGGCACTCTGACACAGCGCCTGGCAGCCGCGGCTGGGCGCGTGCTCTGCATCGAGCTGGACCGGGGACTGGTGGAGGTCCTCAGGGAGACGGTCGTGGCATCCCACCCCAACGTTGAGGTGGTACACGGGGACGCCAACAGGGTGGATTTACATAAACTGCTATCAGAGCGCCTGCCCCCCGGGCGGAAGGCCAAGGTGGTTGCCAACCTGCCCTACTACGTCACCACGCCGCTGGTGATGCGCCTTCTGGAAGAGGGGCTTCCGCTGGAGAGCATCGTCGTGATGGTGCAGCGCGAGGTGGCCGATCGAATGGTCGCACCGCCCGGCGGAAAGGCGTATGGCGCCCTCAGCGTGGCGGTGCAGTACTACACTGAACCGGTGGTGGTGACGCGGGTGAGCCCGGCATCGTTCCTGCCCCAGCCGGAGGTGGAGTCGGCTGTCGTCCGCATGCGGGTGCGCACGGAGCCGCCGGTGTCCGCGCCCGAGTCCGCCTTCTTCCCGGTCGTGAAGGCCGCCTTCGGCCAGCGGCGCAAGAGTCTGGCCAACGCGCTCACCGGCCTGGGTTTTCCGAAGGAGGTCGTACAGGCGGCCCTGCAGGCCGCCGGCATCGAACCGAACCGCAGGGGGGAGAGCCTGTCGCTGGAGGAGTTTGCCGCCGTGGCACGGAACCTCTACCCCATCGAGGGTGCCTGAGCCCGAGTCCATGGTCGCCGTCCGGTGGAACGCAGCTGCATCGTCTGGGGGGGATCGCGCTTGCAGGATGGTAGATTCTACAGCCCTACAAAGGGAGCGCTGACCTTCGATCAGCTGGTTGAAGACTTGCTGGCGTTCATGGCCGAGGATCCGGACGGCTCCTACAGGCTGATCGTCGGCTCCGACTCGCACACGCGGACCGAGCTGTGCTTTGTGACCGCGATCATCGTGCACCGCCGCGGCAAGGGGGCCCGTTTCTACTATCGGAAGCGGCGGCAGCACCGCATCCGGAGCCTGCGGCAGCGCATCTTCTACGAGGCCGCCATGTCGCTCACCACGGCCGAGCGCCTCGCCCAGAAGCTGGCGGGAAGCGGGGCGACCGGCCTGGATGTGGAGATCCACCTCGACATCGGCGAGAGGGGCGAGACCCGGGAGCTGATCCGCGACGTGGTGGGCATGATCGTGGGCAGTGGCTTTCACGCGGAGATCAAGCCCAATTCCTATGGGGCATCCAAGGTCGCGGACCGCTACACCAAGTAGTTGAGTGCGGGATGCCGCACTCTGACGCGTCATTCACCAGAAGTACTTGACAAGGACGCGCCAGGGAAAGTAAAATTGTACTTTCCTTGACCCTGCTCGTCGGTTCTGCTATACTGACTTCATGGAGCTATTCGCCAGCGGAGTTGACGACTGAGCGGGGAAGGTGTGGTGGCAGTTGGCTTCCAGGAGTGTTTTGGTCGACATCAAGCGTGACCTTGAGGCTTACGTTGGGGAGAAGATCCGCCTGAAGGCCAACAAGGGGCGCAAGAAGATTGTCGAGCGTGAAGGGGTATTGGAAGGTACATACCCTAACATCTTCACCGTGCGGCTCTCCGAGGCAGACAGCGTACGGCGGGTCAGCTACAGTTACGCCGACCTGCTCACGGAAGCCGTGGAGTTGGTGGTATGCCCTCCGGGTGGCCGGGAGACCAGGTTTGGAGCACAGTCACGGTAGCAAGGCAATTATCAGAGCCAGGGAAAGTTCCCTGGCTCTGTCGATGTATGGAGGGAGCCGAGGATGCACACCGGTGCAACGGCGCGTCTGGAACTGCGCTGCCACGCGAAGGTCAACCTCACGCTGGACGTTCTGGAGCGGCGGCCACAGGACGGGTACCACTACATCCGCTCGATCATGGTGCCGATCTCGCTGAGTGACCGGCTGGTTCTCGAACCGGCCGACGAGGGCATCACGCTGGTGAACACCCCGGCCGTCACCGGCAGGGTGGAGGAGAACCTGGCCTACCGGGCCGGCGTGCTTCTCCAACGGACGACGGGCTTCGCAGGCGGTGCCCGGATCAGTCTGGAGAAGGAGATACCGGTGGCCGGCGGCCTGGCTGGCGGCTCCACGGATGCAGCAGGCGTCCTGGTGGGCTTGAACCGGCTTTGGGGCACGGGGCTCAGAGCGGAGGAACTGGTTCGGCTCGCCGCTCAGCTCGGCTCGGACGTTCCCTTTTTCGTTCACGGTCGACCAGCCCGGGTTGAGGGAATCGGCGAGCGGATTACGCCCCTGCAGCTCGCCAGGCCCTTGTGGATGGTGATCGCCACGCCAGACGTGGCGAAGTCGACCGGCAGGGTGTACGAGCTCTTCGACCAGCTGCCGTCGGTCTCCCCGCGCCCCGACACGGTGGCCATGGAAGAGGCGCTGGCCAGGGGAGACCTCCGCGCCGTGGCGCAGCGGCTGTGCAATGTGTTCGAGCAGGTGATGCTGCCGCGGCACTCCGAGATCGCCCGTCTCAAGGACGCCATGCTGGCCGGCGGTGCGCTGGGGGCGGTGATGTCCGGGGCGGGTCCGACGGTGCTGGGCCTCGTGCATGACGAGGCGGGGGGGACCGCCGTGCTAGAACAGATCCGCCCGCTGGCGCGGGCGGCGTGGCTGGTCTGCACGGTCGACGGGGTTGGACTGCGTTCCTGATGGAGCGGGCCTGCGGCGTTGATCGGAACTACTGTGGCGTGCGGGTCCGGTACGTGGTGATCACGCCGCGTTCCCCCACCGTCCTGCGCCGCCTCGCGTGTGCGGCGGCGCGGCGGCGGCGCCGTACGGCGCGGGCCACGGTGCGGAGCACCAGCACGGCCAGGCCCAGCGCGGCCACCACGCCGGCGGCCACACGGGCGATCACGCCGACGATCTGCCATCCGGTGCGGCCGCTCTCCTGAGCAGGGGGAACGGCCGCAACCGCCTGCCGGGCCACGAGCGGCACCGTGCCCAGCAGCGCATGGCCGTCCGTGACCTCCAGCACCCCGATGGTCTGCCCGGCGGCCACTGGCGCCGAAACGGCGTCTGGCAGCCGGGGCTGCACCGTGATGCCATCATCCGCCGCATCGCTGCGGGCCGAGACGGGGAAGGATGCGGCGGCCACCACCGGCACGCTGGGCGACTCACCGTCGCTCACCGGCACGTCGCCCCAGGCGGAGCCCTCCGCGACCGCATCCACCACGCGATACTCCGAGAAGCCGAAGTCGAAGAGCTGCTGCATGTCCTCGAACTCCTCGGCCCGGCTTTCGTAGCCCATGGTCACGCCGATGAGCGAGCGCTCTCCCTCCTCCGCCAGGGCGGCCAGGGTGTATCCGGCCTCCTCGGTGAAGCCCGTCTTGCCGGCGACGAAGGGTGGGTACCCCTGCAGGAGGTCGTTGAGGAGGTTGTAGTACGTGCCGTTCTGCTCCTTGCCAGGCCAGTCGAAGGACTCGGTTGCGGCGATGCGGGCGATGACCGGGTTGGAGAGGGCCGCCCTGGCGATGATTGCCAGGTCCACCGCGGTGGTATAATGGTCGGGGTCGTGAAGCCCGTGCGGGTTCCTGAACTGGCTGTGGGTGGCCCCCAGTTCCCGGGCGGTCTCGTTCATCCAGGTGATGAACCGCTCGGGGTCGCCGCCGGAGACACCTTCTGCGATGGCATCGGCGCAGTCGTTGCCCGATCGGAGCAGGAGCCCGTACAGGAGGTACTCGAGAGGCTCCTCGTCACCCTCGCTGATGGAGCAGGTTGCGGAGTCCGGTGCCTTGTCCACGGCGGTGCGGCTGACCCGGATCACCTGGTCCAGGTCGCCGTGTTCCACCGCTACAAGGGCGGTGAGCAGTTTGGTGGTGGAGGCGGGATAGAGTCGCTCGGAGCCGTTCTCCTGGTATAATACCTGGCCGGAGCGCGCATCCATCAGGAGAATCGCCTCTCCGCGCAGCACCGGCGGCTCGGCGGCGTAGACGACCGACGAGGACAGGATTAGGATTCCTGCACTGCATGAACATAGAAAACGGCGCAACAAGTACTTGTAACCCCCATCTTAGGTAGGAAGTCGACTCAGTAGGTTCGCTGCGCGCTGGCCTCTTCCCTCTGGCGGGCGGCGACTTGCAGGAGTTCTTGCAGCGCAGCGAGAAGCAGACTGCTTGTTTCGTTCGGGTGGAATTCAAGGCCGTTGGGGAGAGATCGGGCATGGCCGTTAACGTCATCGTTCTGGCAGGAGCTGCCAATGGCGGACCCCTGCGCGAAGTGAGCTCTGCACCTAACGAGGCGCTCGTCGAGATCAACGGCAAGCCCATGATCCAGTATGTCATCGACGCGCTCCAGGAAGCGCGGTCGGTGGGGCGGGTCGTCATCGTCGCACCACCGGGCGAGGTGGAGCCGCACGTGGAGGGGAGAAACCTCGAGTTCGTTCCCAGCCGCGGACACATCGTGGACAACGTGCTCGAGGCGTTGAAGGTGCTTCCCGCGGACCAGGAGTTCCTCGTGGTCAGCAGCGACGTCCCCCTGGTCACGGGCCAGATCATCGATGAGTTGATCGGCCTGTGCCGGCAGCGGCCGGCTGACCTCTACTACCCGATCGTGGAGCGGCAGGTGGCAGAGGCGTGCTTCCCGAACGTGACCCGAACCTACGTTACGCTGCGGGAGGGCACATTCACCGGTGGCAACATCTTCCTGGTCAACCCGGCCATCGTGGACCGGGTGGAGCCGAAGATCCGCGCCTTCCTCGACTACCGCAAGAGCCCGGCGAAGATGGTGAGCCTGCTGGGCATCGGTTTCACGCTCCGGTACCTGTTGCTGCGCAACCTGAGCCTCAAGGAGCTGGAGGAGAAGGTATCCAGCCTGCTGGACATCAAGGGGGCGGTCGTGATCTGCCCCTGGCCCGAGGTGGGCATTGACGTGGACAAGCCCAGCGACCTGGAACTGATGCGTTCGGTGCTGAAGTAGACGGCTTGCAGCGCAGGCCGGACGGGGGGGCGGTGGACATCGACCGGATGAACCGGAGCCAGCGGCTGGTGGCTATCATGAAACTGCTGTCTGAGCGGCCGGGAGAGCTGCTGCCGCTCAGCCTGTTCACCGAGCGGTTCGGCACCGCCAAGTCGACCATCTCCGAGGACCTGGCCCTGGTCAGGGAGGCGCTGGAGGCCGACGGCTCGGGCCGCCTGCGCACCCTCCCCGGCGCAGCGGGAGGCGTGCAGTACTGGCCGCTGCCCTCCCCGGAAGAGGAGCAGGAGACCCTGCTCGAGCTCTGCCGCCTGCTCAGCGACCCGGGCCGGATCCTGCCCGGGGGCTTCGTCTACATGTCTGATCTGCTGACTCACCCCACCTGGATCGCGCGCATCGGGGCCATCATGGCCGCACGGTTCATCGAAGCCGAGCCCGACGTCGTGCTCACGGTCGAGACCAAGGGAATCCCCCTTGCGCTGATGGTGGCCCGCGCACTCGGGCTGCCGATGGTCATAGCCCGCCGTGAGGGCCGGGTGACGGAAGGACCGTCGGTGACGCTGCACTACATATCGGGCTCCTCGCAGCGGATCCAGACGATGACCGTCGGGCTTCGGGCCCTCCAGCGTGGTGCACGGGTCCTGATTGTGGACGACTTCATGAAGGCCGGGACCACGGCGAGGGCCATGGTCGACGTGGCCGGTGAGATGGGCGCCAGCGTGGTGGGCGTGGGGATCTTCGTCACCACGGCAGAACCGGCTCGGAAACAGGTGGAGCATTACACCTCCCTGCTGACGCTCGAACAGGTGGATGAAGATGAGCGGGTTGTGCTTGTGGTTCCGTCTCAAGGCTCGCCGAAGGAGTGACCTGTAGTTGGTTTCGCTTGCAGACATCGAGAAGGCCCGGGATCTGCTCGCAGGTCTCATCAAGAAGACGCCGCTGCTCAAGAGCCCTGGCATCAGCGCACACCTGGGCCTCGACATCTACCTGAAGGCAGAGAACCTCCAGCGCGCTGGCTCTTTCAAGGTGCGGGGGGCGCTGAACAAGATCTACTCGCTCACGGAAGAGGAGAAGGCCCGGGGCGTGATCGCAGCCTCGGCCGGCAACCACGCCCAGGGCGTGGCCCTCGCGGCGACCAGCCTGGGCATCCGCTCCGTCATCTGCATGCCGGAGGGGGCTCCCATCTCCAAAATCGAGGCGACGCAGAGCTACGGCGCTGAGGTGGTCCTTTACGGCCCGACGTATGACGACGCCTACGCCAAGGCCCGGGAACTCCAGGCCGCCCACGGCTACACCTTCATCCACGGCTTCGACGACCCGTACACCATCGCCGGGCAGGGAACAATCGGCCTGGAGATCCTGGAGCAGCTGCCCGACGTGGCTACCGTAGTGGTGCCCATCGGCGGCGGCGGCCTGATGTCGGGCGTTGCACTTGCCGTGAAGTCGCTGCGGCCGCAGGTTCGGGTCGTGGGGGTGCAGGCGGCGGGGGCCCCGGCGGTCTTCCTCAGCCACCAGCACGGCGATCTGGTCTCCACCGAGTCGGTGCACACCATCGCAGACGGCATTGCCATCAAGAACCCGGGACGTCTGTGCTGGGAGATTATCCGGCAGCACGTCGACGACGTGGTGCTGGTCGATGAGGAGGAAATCGCACAGTCGATCCTGTATCTCCTGGAGCGGGCGAAGGTGATCGTCGAGGGGGCCGGCGCCGTCGGCATGGCCGCCGTGCTCGGGGACAAGATTCCCGACCTGAAGGGGCCGGTCTGCGTGGTGCTCTCGGGCGGGAACATCGACGTCAACATCATCTCGCGGATCATCGAGCGCGGGCTCGTGAAAGCCGGCCGGTACATCCGACTCTCCACCTTCGTTCCCGACCGGCCGGGCGGCCTGCAGGAGCTGCTGGCTACCGTGGCCCAGACGGGGGCAAACGTGATCCACGTCCACCATGAGCGCTGGCTCAACAAGGTGACCATCGGCGAGGTCGAGATCAACCTGGCCCTGGAGACCCGGAACGCCCATCACGTGGACCAGATCCTTGCCACGCTGAAGGCGAAGGGTTACCACGTCTCGATTATCCCGCCGTTTCGTCCCAATGATTGGTAGGGAAGTGTCGGTACCTTTGTGATCACGGGGAGGAGGGGATGGCGATGCTGAACCGTCCGGCTGAGTGGTACCGGAATGTGATGGCAGGGGGTGCCGTGGTCGCACTGGCCATGGTTCCGGTCACGGCGGTGCTGCTGCACGCCGGCCTGCCGCTCTGGCTGCATATCCCGCTGGTGGGGGTCGCCCTTCTGGTGATGGTGGCCGGAGCGGCGGTGGCGGGTGTGGCTGCGGTCGAGTTCCGGGCCCGCAACGGGCAGGCGGCGAACGCCGAGTAGCCGTGAGCCGGCGCCGGGGAATGCCCCGGCGCCGGCTCACGCTCCGACGGAGAACCTGCTGACGTCTGACGCTTCGCAGGCGTTTCGGACGAAGATATGTGCGGGCCAGAAACGATTTGCGAACATTTGCACGGTTGCCTTCGCCTTGTTCGGGAGGAAAGAGATGGAATTGCAGAGAAGTACTTCCACACAACCACGCGAGGAGGTACGGCTGCATGAGGATCACGAACGTCCGGGTTCACCAGCTCGAGGGCGAGGGTAAGATCAAGGCGTACGGGACCGTCGTGTTCGAAGGGATGCTCACGGTGACGGACCTGAGGGTGGTGGACGGTTCGAAGGGCCTCTTCGTCTCGATGCCCAGCCGCAAGAACAAGGACGGCCAGTACAAGGACATCGTCTACCCGTGCACCGCCGAGATGCGTGAGGCGATCCAGAAGGCGGTACTGGGAGCGTACCGGGCCTTGGCCGGCAGCAAGGAAGACAGGTTCGAGGCGCAGGCGGACCTGGCTCCGGAGCGGGAAGAGAACTTCGAAGGAGTTCCATCCGTGCCCGCGGCGGAGCTCGACGCGGAGCCCGAACTGGCGGTGGTGGGAGGCGCGGGGTTCTAGCATGCGCCCGCACACGGCAGCACGGTAAGACCCGGCGCAGCCTCTGTGCCGGGTCTTTTACCCTTGTATCGGTCCGGTGCTGTGGTATAATGGCTCCGGACCAAGACGGGGGGAGGAGTCCCATGTCGGACGTCACCGCCGTACTGCTAGCTGCAGGCAACGGAACGCGCATGAAATCGGATCTGGTGAAGGTGATGCATCCCATCGCCGGCAAGCCCATGATTGGCCATATTGTGGACAACGTGCGCCAGGCCGGGCTGGATGACATCATCGTCGTGGTTGGGTACCAGCAGGAGCGTATTCGGGCGTACCTGGGTGACAGCGTGCGCTACGCCGTTCAGACCGAGCAACTGGGCACGGGACATGCAGTGCAGCAGGCTGCGCCGCTGATCGACGAGGCCGCGGATGGGCACGTACTCATCATGTACGGAGACAACCCCTTCATCGGGCCGGAGTTGATTCAGCGGCTGATTCGCGCTCATGTGGAGGCCGGGGCGGCCGCCACGCTGCTCACGGCGGAGGCCTCGAACCCGGGCATGCTGGGCCGGATCCTGCGCGACCCGGCGACCGGCGCCTTCCTGGGCAGCGTCGAGTACAAGGATGCAACGCCGGAGCAGCGGCAGATCCGGGAGATTTGGCCGGGGGTGGTGCTCTTCCGCCGCAAGGGCTTCACCTCGCTGCTGGGCCGGCTCGACCGCAACAACGCCCAGCGGGAGTACTACCTCCCGCAGGCCTGGGAGATCCTCCTGCGTGAGGGGGAGAAGGTCCAGGCTCTGATGGCGGCGACGGAGGCGGAGGCTCTCGCTCCCAACGACCGGGTGGAGTGGGCGCGGGCCGAGTCCCAGCTGCGCCGCATGATCAACGAACGGCACATGCGCCAGGGTGTCACCATCGTCAACCCCGACGCCACGTACATCGACGCCGAGGTCGAAATCGGGCGCGACACCGTCATCTGGCCGTTTACATTCCTCCAGGGCAGGACGCGCATCGGGCGGAACTGCACGATTGGCCCCATGTCTACCATTGTCGCCTCCACGGTGGAGGACGGATGCGTGGTGCAGCAGTCTGTGGTGGAGGAGTCGGTCGTCGGCCCGGGCTGTCGGATCGGGCCGATGGCCCACCTGCGACCGGGATGTGAGCTGGAGGGGGACGTGGAGGTCGGCAACTACGCCGAGCTGAAGAAGGCGAAGGTCGGCCGTGGCGTGAAGTGCCACCACCACTCCTACCTGGGCGACGCGACCATCGGCCCCAGGGCGAACATCGGCGCGGGCGCCATCACGGCCAACTACAACGGCATCGAGAAGTTCCGGACCGAGATCGGCGAGGGTGCCTTCATCGGCACCAACGTCAACCTGATCGCCCCCATTTCCGTGGGAGAGGGCGCCCTCGTGGCGGCCGGCTCCACGGTTGGACCCCGGGTCGAAATCCCGGCTGATGCGCTTGTCGTGGAACGGGCCCCGGTGGTCGTCAAGGAGGGCCGCGTGGCCAAAATGAAGGCTGCCTGGCGTGCGCGGAAGGAAAAAAGGGAGGGCGTCTAGCAGTGGTACCGTACCCGGATCGCAAGCTGAAGATCTTCTCAGGCAACGCAAACCTCCCACTGGCCAGGGCGATCGTGGAGCACATGGGAATCAGCCTGGGGAACATGAACGTGGGCCGGTTCTCCAATGGAGAGATTCGAGTGGACATCAACGAGTCGGTCCGGGGCACTGACTGCTTCGTGCTCCAGTCCGGCGTCCACCCGGTCAACGAGAACCTGATGGAACTCCTGGTCATCGGCGATGCCCTCCGGCGGGCGAGCGCCCGCCGGATCACCGCGGTGGTGCCGCACTTCCCCTACGCGCGGCAGGACCGCAAGGCCAGGGGACGTGAGCCCATCACCGCCAAGCTCGTGGCTAACCTGATCACCCAGGCGGGCTTCCGCCGGTTGCTCACGATCGACCTGCACGCAGCCCAGATCCAGGGCTTCTTTGACACGCCGGTGGACCACCTGCAGGCTGGCCCCCTGATCGCCGACTACTTCCGGAAGAAGGGTCTGACGAACGCGGTGGTCGTGTCGCCCGACACGGGCGGCGTCCCCCGTGCCCGCGACCTGGCCGAGCGGCTGGGCGTGGGTCTGGCCATCATCGACAAGCGGCGCCCCGAGCCCAACGTGGCCGAGGTGATGAACATCATCGGCTCGGTGGAGGGCAAGGCTGCGATCATGGTGGACGACCTCATCGACACGGGTGGCACCATCGTGAAGGGTGCCGAGGCCCTGCTGGCCCGGGGGGCGACCGAGGTCTACGCTGCCTGTACGCACGCCGTCTTCAGCGGTCCGGCCTACGACCGACTGGCGGACAGCCCCTTCAAGGAGATCGTCGTTACCGACACGATTCCGGTCGACCACGAGCGGCTGGGCGGCAGGATCCGGGTCGTCTCTGTGGCCCCGCTGCTGGCCAAGGCCATCATCCGGATTCACGAGGACCTCTCGGTCTCGAAGATCTTCGAGGAGGAGCCCCGGCTTTGATTCGGCGCCATACTGCGGCATCCCGGCGGAACGCCGGGGTGCCGCTTCCTCATGGATGGCGTTTCCCCGGAATGGCCGACTGTGGTAAAGTAGAGCGTGTTGAAGCGCACACAGGGAGACTGGAAACATGCCGAAACTGATCGCCGGCCTCGGCAACCCGGGTGCCCGCTACGCCGCCACCCGGCATAACGTGGGCTGGATGCTCCTCGACGCGTTCGCCCGTAAGCACGGGGTGACGGTGGACCGGAGCGGGTTCCAGGGCGTCTACGGCGAGATGCGATGGGGCCCCTCAGCCGAGAAGGTGCTGCTGCTCAAGCCTCTGACCTACATGAACCTGAGCGGCCGGTCGGTGGCCGAGGCCGCACGGTTCTTCCGCATTGCGCCCGTCGACATCCTGGTGCTCTACGACGATCTCGATCTGGACGTGGGCCGCCTGCGGCTCCGCACCAAGGGGAGCGCAGGCGGGCACAACGGCGTGAAGTCCATCATCGCTGAGTTGGGCACCGCTGAGTTTCCCCGGCTGCGGATCGGCATCGGACGTCCGGCGCCGGGGTGGCAGGTGGTCGACTGGGTGCTTGCGCCGTTCGGCGCCGAGGACGCCGCCGCGGTGGCCGGCGTTCTGCCCCGGGCGGTCGAGGCGGTGGAGTGTTTCCTCAACGAAGGCATCCTGATGGCGATGAACCGCTACAATGCCTAGGGAGAGAGGGATTTCCGGTGGATTTGGCGGCGTCGGTGAAGCGGGGGACAAGCGCCGGTCTGCACGTGCTGTGGGAGCTGGCGAAGGTGATCGTGCCGGCCATGATTGCCATCAACGTGCTGGAGCAGAGCGGCTGGCTCACCCGCCTGTCGGACTGGCTGGGACCGCTGATGGCGATCTTCGGCCTGCCGGGTGAGGCGGCACTGGCGCTGGTGTCCGCTAACGTCGCCTCCATCTACGCCGGCCTGGGCGTCGTCGTGGCCCTGGGGCTTAACGCCAAGGAGACGACGATCGTCGCAGCCATGATGATGATCAATCACGCCGCCATCTCGGAGACGGCGCTGGTGGCCAAGGCGGGGGCGCGCGCCGGCTGGGTGCTGGCGGCCCGTACCGTGGCCATGGTCATCGTCGCGCTGCTGCTCAACTGGCTGTTGCCCTAGGAGGATGCCCATGGCGTGGCTTTCGTGGGTTTGGGATGGGTTCGTGGCGGGCGTCGTGGCAGTGGCCAAACTGTGGTGGCTGGTTCTCCTGTTCATCGCCATCCAGCTGTTGAAGGATTCCGGCTTCCTGACGCGTGCGGCCCGGGTCATGGCACCGGTGCTGCGGCCCCTGCGCCTGCCTGCCGACGCAAGCCTCCCGATGGCGGCCGGGCTGGGCATCGGGCTCACGTACGGCGCCGGCATCCTGATTCAGACAGCCCGTGAAGGGCAGCTGAGCCGGAACCAGCTGACGGTGATGTGCGTTTTCCTCGGCATCTGCCATGCGATCGTGGAGGAGACGATCCTGTTTTCCGCAGTCGGCGCCAATGGCTTTCTGCTGCTTGCGATCCGGTTCGCAACAGCAGCCGTGGCCGGCTGGCTTGCGGCGAGGGCGTGGCTGGTCCAGCCGGCCCTGACCGCTTCTGTCACCGAACCTGTGCGCGGTGCGCAGGCCCGGTAGTCGCATAGCTTGCTGCGCCGACGGCCAGACTTCTGCGTGGCGACTCGGGCTGTAGCCCCTCCCCTTGGGGCTAGAGCCCTTCGTGGCGTTTGCCCTCCGCGGGGCGCACACACCGCCACCCTGTCACCGCAACCGGGCTGCACATTCTTGGGGAGGTTCCTGCATGCCAAGTGAGACCTTGCTCCGGCTCCTTCAGGCTTCACCGGAGTTCAGCTCGCTCTACGACGGCCTGAGGCGCGGCTTCGCCGAGCAGATGGTCTACGGCGTGGCCGGATCGCTGAAGAGCGCGCTCGCGGCGGCGCTGCAGGCGAAGACCGGCAGACCCGTGCTGGTGATCACGGCCTCGATCCAGCAGGCCGAGCGTTTCCGCGAGGATCTGCTCACCTGGTTGCCCGGGCGGGAGGCTGCGCTCTTCCCGCCGATTGAGTACATGCCCTTCGAGGTGGTGGCCCACTCTCCGGAGGTGGTGGGCCAGCGTCTTGCCGTGCTGGAGCGGCTGGCGCGCGGGGAGGATCTGATCGTCGTGGCGCCTGCCGCCGCGCTCTACCGGAGCCTCACGCCCCACGCCGTCTTCCAGGGCGCACTCCTCACCCTCTCCCCGGGGATGCGCATCGAGCGCGATGACCTGCTGGCGCGGCTGGTGCGGCAGGGATACGAGCGGGTCGACATGGTGGAGTCCAAGGGGCACGTGGCCGTGAGGGGCGAGATCCTGGACCTGTTCCCCCTGGCGGCCGACTACCCCCTGCGCGTCGCGTTTTGGGGCGACGAGATCGACGAGATCCGGCGCTTCGACCCGACCACGCAGCGGACGGTGGAGCGGCTGGAGTCGGTCGCGGTGGGCCCCGCCAGGGAGTTCATCCTGCCCGAGAGCGGAAGCGACCAGGCGATCGAGCGCATCCGCCGGGATCTCGCACAGACGGTGGCCCGACTCCGACGGATCCGGGAGCGGGAGGCGCCGCCGGACGTGCCCGGCGCAGATGAGGCGGAGGAGGCTGGCCGCGCCGACGCAGGCGGGGCGGAGAGTGGCAAGGGTGCAAAGCGGCGGCGCACCGCGGCGCAGCGGGCGGTGCTGGACACGGTGGACGCGGCGCAGAAGCTCGAGGAGCGCGTGGAGGGGCATCTGGCCAAGCTGGAGCAGCAGATCTACTTCCCCGGGCTCGAGCAGTATGCCAGGTTCTTCTACGACCAGATGGAGACCCTGATCGACTACTTCGGGGAGCCGCCGCTGATCTTCGTGGACGAACCCGCCCGGATCAGGGACGCGAGCGCCGAGGTGGAGTCACGCGAGGCCGACCGCCAGGCCACGATGCTGGAGCGGGGCGGGCTGCTGCCCGGCCAGTTGGGCCTCTACTTGAACTACCACGCGCTGTTCCAGCGGTGCCGCCAGGGCAGCGCCATCTACTTCAGCGCCCTCGGACGGGGCCTGCCGGGCATCCGGCCGGCCAACGAGGTGGGCTTCTCGGCCACGGCCATGCAGGAGTTCCACGGCCAGTGGCCGCTCTTTGCCGAGGAGCTGAAGCGCTGGAAGAAGCAGGGCTACCGGATCACGGTGCTGGCGAGCACCCCCGAGCGGCAGCAGCGGCTGCGTGAGCTGATGGTGGAGTCAGAAGTGGAGAGCGGCGCCGGGACCCCGGGGGCCGATGTGGCCACGCCGCTGCCAGGAGCTGTCTGGGTGGGGATCGGCTCGCTCGAGGGCGGGTTCCAGTGGCCGGCCCAGCGCCTCGTGGTGGTGACCGACGCGGAGATCCACGGGCGCCAGCGCAGGCGGCGCCGCACCGGCGTCGTGGCCGGCGGCGCACAGGCCGGAGGGAGCACCGGCCGGCAGGCTGCCCGCATCGCCAGCTACCAGGATCTGCAGGTGGGCGACTACGTGGTGCACGCCACGCACGGCATCGGCAAGTACCTGGGGGTCCGCTCCGAGACTATCCTCGGCACCACTCGCGACTACCTCGTGATTCAGTACGAGGGCAGCGACCGGCTCAAGATCCCCACCGAGCAGGTCGACCAGATCCAGAAGTACATCGGCGCCGAGGGGCACGAACCCCGGATCAACCGGCTGGGCGGCGGTGAGTGGGCGAGGGTCAAGAGCCGCATCAAGGAGTCCATCCGGGAGATGGCGGCCGAGCTGCTCCGGCTGGCGGCCATCCGGCAGAGCCAGCCCGGCACCGCGTTCCCCCCGGACACCGTGTGGCAGCGGGAGTTCGAAGACGCCTTTCCGTACGAGGAGACGCCAGATCAGCTCACGGCCATCGCCGAGATCAAGGCAGACATGGAGAGCCCCCGGCCGATGGACCGGCTGCTGCTGGGGGACGTGGGCTACGGCAAGACCGAGGTGGCCCTGCGGGCGGCATTCAAGGCGGCGACGGCCGGGAAGCAGGTCGCCATCCTGGTGCCCACGACGATCCTGGCCCAGCAGCACTACGCCACGTGCAAGAGCCGCATGGAGGGCTTCCCCCTCAACCTGGCGGTACTGAACCGCTTCAAGAGCCCCAGGGAGCAGGCGGAGATCATCAGGGGCCTGGCCGATGGGCGGATCGACCTGGTTATTGGCACGCACCGACTGCTCTCGGACGATGTGAAGTTCAAGGACCTGGGCCTGCTCATCGTGGACGAGGAGCAGCGGTTCGGCGTGGCGCACAAGGAGAAGATCAAACAGCTCAGGGCCAACGTGGACGTGCTGACCCTCTCCGCCACGCCGATCCCGCGCACACTGCACATGGCGATGGTGGGCATGCGGGACATGTCCGTCATCACGACGCCGCCCGAGGACCGGTACCCGGTGGAGACCTTTGTGGCCGAGTATGACGACGCCCTGGTGCAGGACGCCATCGGGCGGGAGCTGGCGCGGGGCGGGCAGGTCTTCTTCGTTCACAACCGCATCCAGACGCTGGACAAGGTGGCCGGCCGCCTGCACCAGCTGGTGCCTGAGGCGCGCATCGCCGTGGCGCACGGGCAGATGGCCGAGGACCGGTTGGAGCAGATCCTCCTGGACTTCATGGAGGGCGAGTACGACGTGCTCGTGGCCACTACGATCATCGAGAACGGCATCGACATGCCGCAGGTAAACACGATCATCGTGGATGACGCCGACCACATGGGGCTGAGCCAGCTGTACCAGCTGCGGGGGCGAGTGGGGCGATCGAACCGGCTGGCCTATGCTTACTTCCTCTACAAGCGGGACAAGGTGCTCACCGAAGCCTCCGAGAAACGGCTGCGAGCGATCAAGGACTTCACAGAACTGGGCTCGGGCTTCAAGATCGCCATGCGCGACCTGGAGATCCGCGGTGCGGGGAACATCCTCGGCCCCGAGCAGCACGGGTTCATCGTCACCGTCGGCTTCGAGCTGTACACGCAGCTCCTGGAGGAGGCGGTCAGAGAGCTCAAGGGCGAGCCGGCGCCGCCCGTGGAGGTGCAGGCGAACATCGAGCTGCAAGTCGACGCCTTCATCTCCGACCAGTACATCCCGGACGCCCGGCAGAAGATCGACGCCTACAAGCGGATCAGTGCGATTCGGTCCATGGCCGACGCCGAGGACGTGGCCGACGAGTTGGTGGACCGCTTCGGTTCGCTCCCCGATCCCGTGAAGAATCTGCTTGACATCGCACGCCTGAAGGTTCACTGCTCGCGCCTGGGTATCACCGCAATCACGCAGATGCGCGACCGGGTGACGGTGAAGTTCCAGCCCGCCGAGGCAGCCCGCTTTCCTTTCGACCGGCTGCCGGGCCTGGGCCGGAAGAGCGAGTTCCGGGGGCGCATCGAGGTGCCGCGCGGCCTGAAGCCTTCCAGCTTCACCGTGAAGGTAAGCGGGCTCGAGCCCCGCTCCCTGCTGCGCACCCTGCTGCTCCTGCTGGAGCAGCTGCGGGAACTGACCATGGCCTCTGTACGGTAGAAGTGCGCCTGCCCTGCCAGCTTCTGCATAGAATGTCACCGGAAACGCCCCGGTGGGGGGGCTGCCAAAATGTGAATAGGGGCGGTTCGGGCTGCCGTATACTATCGGCAGTCGAGCCGAAGTCGCTGCCTACAGAGGAGGGTTGTACTTGAAGGCCACAGGCATAGTCAGACGCATTGACGACCTGGGCCGGGTTGTCATCCCCAAAGAGATCCGTAGAACCCTTCGGATCCGGGAGGGCGATCCCCTGGAGATCTTCGTCGACCGTGACGGCGAAGTCATCCTCAAGAAGTACTCGCCGATCGGGGAGCTGGGGGAGTTCGCCAAGGAGTACGCCGACTCTCTCTACGAGGCCATCGGGCATACTGCACTGATCGCCGACCGGGACACTGTGATTGCCGTAGCCGGAGCACCCAAGAAGGAGTTCCTCAACAAGCCCATCGGTTCGTTGGTGGAGCGGGCCATGGAGGACCGCCGCTCGATCACGGTAACGAGGGCGGGTGAAGGCAAGCTGCGCGGCTCCATCATCGGCGACGACGAGGACGAAAACCGCTTCCCCGTGTACGTAGTCGCCCCCATCGTGGCTGGAGGTGACCCCATCGGCGCCGTGATCATCTGTTCACGGGAGCCTGACGCCACGATGACAGAGACTGAGATCAAACTGGCGGAGACCGCTGCCGGGTTTCTCGCTAAGCAGATGGAGCAATAACCGGAGAGTCCCCTACCGTTCAGGAGCATTCCGTGCTCCTGAACGGTTTTGCATGCTGGAGGAGCCTGCTCTTTACGAGGACCGGACGGTGGGATAACATGGGGGGGATCGGGCCGCTCACACAGGGCGGTGCCCGACACGGACCGGAGGGGGGTCGGCATGCAGGCACGCAGGGGCGAATCCTTCCTCCAGGGTGCACTCATCCTCACGTTGGCCACGCTGGTTACCCGGCTGCTGGGGCTGCTCTACAAGCCGCTGGTCGCCCGCATCTTCGCCCCGTTCGACGGGCGGGGCGGCGCAGTGGGGCTGGGCCTTACCCAGGTGCCGATGACCGCCTACCAGATCATCCTCTCATTCACCTCGGTGGGCCTCAACGTTGGCATCGCCAAGCTGGTGGCAGAGGAGATGGCCGTCGGCGACACGAAGGGCGCACGCCGGGTCTTCCACGCCGCACTGGCGCTGATGACCGGCCTGGGGCTGGCCGGCACGCTGGCCTTCTTCTTCGGCGCGCCCTGGATCGCCAGACTGATCTCGCCGGAAGTGGCCGAGGCTGCGCCGGGCTTCCGGGCGATGGCGCCGGCCCTGCTGCTCACCTCGGTTCTGGCCGCCTACCGCGGCCTGTTCCAGGGGTTCCAGCAGCTTTCGCCCAACGGCCTCTCGCAGATCATCGAGCAGGTGGTGCGGGTCGCCTGTGGGTCGCTGCTCACCTGGCTCCTGGTGCGGGTGTCGGTGCCCATGGGAGCCGCTGGGTTCAACCTGGGGGACGTGTTGGGTGCGGCAGCGGCGCTGGCCTACATGCTCATCCTGTACCTGCGGAGCCGGCGCTCCCTCTGGCAGGCGGAGCAGGCGGCGGCAGCCGACCGTCCGGCGGGCGCGGAGCGGCAGCAGCCCGGCGCGGCACGGCTCTATGGCCGCATTTTCGCCGTGGCCGGCCCCATTACGATCGTCGGCGCCGTGGTGCCGCTGATGATGATGGCGGACACGATCTTCGTCTTCCGCGCGCTGTCGGCCGCTGGCGTCACGGGTGTGGACGCACAGGAGCAGTACGGCCTGCTCACAAACGCGTTCCTCATTGTGAACCTGCCGGCGATTCTCTCCACGGCGGTCTACACCGCGATCCTCCCGGCCATCGCCGGGGAGGTGGCAGCAGGGCGCCGCAGAGCAGCCGTGAAGAAGGCCCGGCAGGCCTACCGGATGACCTTCGTGCTGGGCATTCCCGCCCAGGCGGGCCTGTGGGCGCTGGCGACGGGGGTCTACCGCCTGATTTATGGCCAGCCCAACGGCGGGACGGCCATGGCGGCCATGGCCTGGGCGGTCTTTCCGATCATGCTCCAGCAGACCACCTCCGGAGTGCTCCAGGGGATGGGGCGGATCGGGCTGCCGGTGCGGAACTTCGTCCTGGGCGCTGCGGTCAAGATCGTGCTGACCGCCCGGTGGACAGGCCCCCATGGCATCGCCGGCGCCGCCTGGGCCACGGCCATCGGGTTCGGGGTGGCCGCACTGCTCAACGTCGTGGACGTGGAGCGCCATCTGGGCCGAACGCTGATGACCCGGAGCATGGTCTGGAAGCCGCTGGCCTGTGCCGCGCTGATGACGGCTGCCCTCCGGCTTCTGGAGCCGTACGTGCCGGGCGGGAACGTTGTCCTTCTCGCAGAGATCGGCGCCGGGGCGGCGCTGTACGGCCTGGCCCTCTTGGTGATGCGGGGCGTCCGGCGGGAGGACGTGGCCGCGCTTCCCCGGGTGGGGCCGCAGTTGGCCGGGGCGCTGGAGCGGGCTCGGCTCTTGCGGTAGTTCGTCTGGTGCCGCCATGCGGGGGCACTGGGGGGTAAATCATTGCAGCAGTCCAAAGCGGAAGGATTCGTGCGGGGCGCCCTGCTCCTCACGGTAGGGTCGCTGATTTCCCGTGTACTTGGCGTGTTCTACCGCCCCGTGGCCCAGTTGGCGTTGGGCGAGGACGGTCTGGCTATCGTGACGCCGCCGAACGCGCCCTACATGCTGATCCTTGCGGTCTCCTCCACAGGGCTCAACGTTGCGATCGCCCGGCTGGTGTCCGAACGGCTGGCGGTGGGCGACCTGCGCGGCGCCAGGCGTGTGGTGCGTCTCTCCACAACGATCCTGGCCGCCAGCGGGTTCGCCTTCAGTGTGCTGTTCGCCCTGGCCGCGCCCTGGATGGCCCGCGTGCAGGGGTTCCCAGAGGCGGTTCCGGGCTTCCTGGCGCTCGCACCCGCAATCCTCCTGGCAACGCTGGAGGTTGCGCTGCGCGGGCTCTACCAGGGCATGCAGCGCATGCGCCCCGCCGCCGTCACCATGGTGATCGAGCAGGCCGGGCGCGTCGTCGTGGGCCTCACCGGCGTCTTCCTGCTCACGCCCGTTGCGCTGAACCTGGGCGCCGCAGCGTTCAACGCCGGTAACACCGTCGGCGTGCTGCTCGGGGTTGTCTACGCAACCTACATCTACCTGCGGGAGCGGCCCATGGCTGACTGGACGACGGTCGCCCCGGGGGTGGAGTCCTGGGAAGAATTGGGCACCGGCAGGCTGATGCGGCACATCCTCTCGATTGCCCTGCCCCTCTCGTTCCTGGGCGCCGTGCTGCCCCTGATCCAGCTGGCCGACACGGCTCTCATCACCAACCGGCTGGTCTCCATCGGCATTGACACCGCGGAGGCCAAGCGCTCCCTCAGCTACATCACCAACGCGTCACAGCTGCGGGATCTGCCCCTGATCTTTGCGCAGGCGCTCTACGTCTCGCTGGTTCCCGCGGTCACCGAGTCGATGGCTCTGGGCCGCACGGAGCAGGCCCGGCACCGGGCGGCGGCGGCCATGCGGCTCACCTGGCTGATCGGTCTGCCGGCCACCGCGGGCCTGGTTGTTGCCGCCCGGGATGCGTATGGCGTACTCTTCCAGGGGCCCGGGTACTTCGTAATGGCGCCGCTGGGCTGGTCGACGATCTTCCTCATGATCCAGCAGACGTCGTCGGGTATCCTACAGGGGCTCGGTTTGATCTGGCTCTCCGTGTGGAACCAGCTGGCAGGCGTGGCGGTGAAGGTCGTGTTGACCTACTGGTGGACAGGCATACCCGCACTGGGCGCCAACGGGGCCGCCTGGGCCACGACCGTCGGCTTTCTGCTCGCGGCCGGTCTGAACCTGGCGACCCTGAGGCGCAGGTTCGGGCTGGGGTTGGGGGTTCGCCAGAACATCCTCCGGCCGCTGGCGGCGTCGTTGGTGATGGCCGGTGCGCTGGCGCTGGCGAGTCCGCTGCTCCGCACGGCGATCCCGTGGACACGCCTTTCGGGTGTGGCGACCATTCTCCTCGGCGTGTTGGTGTATGGCGTTGCCATCCTGGCTCTGGGCGGCGTCCGGCAAGCGGACCTTGAACTGGTGCCCGGCCTTCCGGCCTCGGCCATCCGCCTGCTCAGGCGGATGCGGCTACTGCGCGACAAGTGAGGTGGCTCAACCGTGATCGATGACCTGCTGCGAGCGTTCCAGATCGATCTCGCTCACGGCCTGGAGGTGCGCACGGCGGCACGCCTGGCGGAAGCGCCGTCGCCGGGCGGGACGCCCCTCCTCGTCTGTGACGTTCAGCCCGGGGGCGTTGCAGGGCTGCAGGCGGAGCTGCTGCGCCACTTTCCGCCGGAGCACCCGGTCGGGCTGTACCGGGACGGGGCGGTAGCCGAGGTCCGGCTGGACGGTTTGGCAGCGCACGAATGGGCAGACTACGCACTAACCCTGTACCTGCGGCCTGTGGAGCGCACGGCGCACCAGGGCTGGCCCCTGGATTCCCTCGTGGAGGTGATGGCCCGCCTTCGGTCTGCCGACGGGTGCCCGTGGGATCGGGAGCAGACCCACGAGAGCCTTCGCCGGTACATGCTGGAGGAGGCCTACGAGGTGGTGGAGGCCATCGACCAGGGAGACTCCGGCCACCTGTGCGAGGAGTTGGGCGACGTGCTGCTCCAGGTGGTCTTCCACGCGCAGATTGCCCGTGAGTCCGGTCGGTTTGACATCAACGACGTGGTGAACGGCATCACGGCCAAACTGATCCGGCGGCACCCGCACGTGTTCGGCGAGGCGGTGGCGGAGACCGCTGCAGATGTCACCCGCACCTGGGAGGCGATCAAGCGGTCCGAGCGGGGGGAAGGGGAGCCGACTTCCGTCCTGAGCGGGGTGTCGACAGGACTTCCGGCGCTCTCCCGCGCCCTGGAGATCCAGAAGCGGGCCGCCAAGGTGGGCTTCGACTGGCCGGACGAGGAGGGACCGGCCGAGAAGGTGCGGGAGGAACTCTGCGAGGTGCTGGCGGCCGGGCCGGCTGAGCAGGAGGCGGAAGTGGGCGACCTCCTGTTCGCGGTGGTCAACCTGGCCCGCAAGTTGAAGGTGGATCCGGAGATTGCCCTGTCCGGGACCAGCGCCAGGTTCGTACGGCGGTTTCGATACATGGAGGAGCGGCTCGCCCAGCAGGGGCTGCGCGTGACGGATGTGGGGCTCGCGGAGATGGACCAGCTGTGGGATGAGGCTAAACGGAGTGAATTCGGGGAAAAATACAAGGGAAAATAACACCACCCGTAAAGGAAATGGAAGGAGTTCCGCAAACCCACGCCGAATACGGCTCAGCGGGAATCGTACCCAATCTTACCTCGAAAGGGGAGACCGATTCTTGAACAAGCAGGATCTGGTCGCTAGTGTCGCTGAGAAGGCGGGCCTGACCAAGAAGGACGCGGAGAAGGCCCTGAACGCCGTCGTCGAGTCGATCAAGGAGGCTCTCAACAAGGGCGACAAGGTCTCGCTTGTGGGCTTCGGGACGTTCGAAGTTCGCAACCGGGCCGCCCGTTCTGGCCGCAACCCGCAGACCGGTGCGCCGATCAAGATCCCTGCCGGCAAGGTTCCGGCCTTCCGTCCCGGCAAGGAGCTGAAGGAGAGCGTTTAAGCCTGACGATCAGGACCGGGCCCCGCAGCGGGGTCCGGTCTTCGTTTGAGGAGCGGTTCATATGCGTATCGACAAGTTCCTGAAGGTCTCCCGTATCATCAAGCGACGCACACTGGCGAAGGAGGTCTGCGACGCAGGCCGGGTGCAGGTCAACGGCCGTGTGGCCAAGGCGGGCACCGAGGTGAAGCCGGAGGACACCGTGTTCATCGACTTCGGCCGGCGTCAGCTGACCGTCCGGGTGCTGGCCGTGCGGGAGCACGTGCGGGCAGCTGAGGCCCGGGAGCTCTACGAGGTGCTGGCCGAGGAGTTCAAGGTCGACAGCGAGCTCCCCCACCTGGAGGACGATCCGGAATGACGGTGCGGACCGCCGCGGGCGGTCCGCACTTGTCTGTTACATAAGTACTCCGCGACCCGCATAGGAATGGGACAGGTCCCCGGCAGGAGGGGATGCAGAGGAGGTCGGTCAGGGTGGAGGAGGTCCTGCAGTACGGAGTGGAGCGTCGGGGCTCCGCTGGCGATGACAAGGAGGCGGGTGCCCATAGCCACTCGCTCACCATCGCCAACCGGGAACGGGTGCAGATCACCGGCGTCGTGGCCGTGGACAGTTTCGATGAGGAGGAAGTCAACCTGGAGACGGAGATGGGGCTGTTGAGCATTCGGGGCGAGGAGCTGCAGATCAAGCAGCTCGACCTGGAGAAGGGACAGTTCGCGGTGGAGGGCTTCATCCACGCGCTGCAGTACGCCACACCGCGCCAGCGCGGCGCAAGGCAGCAGCGCGGCCGGTCGTTCCTGGAGCGGCTGCTGCGGTAGCCTGTTGCACTCGGCAGACGGGGCGGGGGGTTGGTCCGGTGCTGCGGATGGAGCTCCAGTTCTACGCGCTGTTCATGACGATTCTCAGCGGCGTCGGACTCGGCCTCCTGTTCGACCTGCTTCGGGCGGTGAGGCGGTTCGTGCAGCCCGGCCCTGTCCTGGCGGCGCTGGGCGATCTCTGTTTCTGGGGTGCCGCCACCGCAATGCTGGGTGCGGGCCTCTTTCTGGGAAACTGGGGCGAGTACCGGTTCTACGTGCTGGTCGGGCTGCTGGGCGGCCTGGGCCTGTACTTGTGGCTGGCGAGCCCGACCGTCCTCTGGCTGGCCGACGGTCTGCTCAGGCTGTTGGCCTGGACGGTGGACCTGATCTGGACCCTGCTGCTGAAGCTGATCTGGGATCCCGTTGTGGCGGTCGTGCTGTTCGTGTACGCCGTCGTCCTGCGCATCGCGGTGTGGCTGGGCCGGAGGCTCGTCGGGCCGTATCGTTTTGTGCGGCTCCACTATCTGCTGACCAAGCGGCGCTGGCGGCGCGCACTGCGACGCTGGCTCCGGGGACGCAAGCCGCCGCGCGATTCGTAACGTATTCCTGAGATCTGCGAGACTCGCAAGGAGGAGTTTCCCGCCCCTAGAAGAAGGTATAAAGAACGTACACAGGATGTACACGGATTGTACTCAGTTTGTACACAGCCTATCCACAGCTTGTGTACAACTAGCCAGGGGCGGACGGGACAGTGAACATCGAAATCCGCGGTGCCGAACGGCTGAGTTTCCGGGAACGGCAGGTGGTCGTTCTCAAGGAGATGGGCTGGAGCAACGAGCAGGTGGCCAAGCGCCTCTCGCTCGCGGCTGGCACCGTCGCGACCCTGTACAACCGGGCCAAGAGCAAGGGCTACCAGGTTGTCATCGTCCTGCCCGGCGACACCCTCGGGCTGTTTGACAGCGCCGACAGGGAGGAAGAAGAATGAGAGCCCCCTCCAGGCGAGATGCATCGACGGTAACGGCCGCGCCCCCACCGGTGCGCCGCGCCAAGGGAAATCCCCTGCGCAGGCACTGGCTGTCGGGCGCGCTGGTCGTCGCGGTACTGGGTGTGCTCTCGTTTGCGGTGATGGAACTGCGCCAGGCGGAGCAGGAGTTGAGCCGCGCCCTTCAGCAGCAGGCGCAGGTGGAGGCGGAGCTCAGGGCGATGCAGGAGAAGAACCGCCGGCTGTCCGAGACGCTCGAGCGCGTAACGAGCGCCGAGTCGATGGAACTGAAAGCCAAGCAACTGGGTTTTGTCTGGCCCGACGAACAGGTCTACCAGACCGTACCGGCACGGTGAGATCGGGCGCCCGCTCGGGCGCCCTCCGTCGTGTGCCGCCCGTTCACCGGTCGGTTGATCGGGCGGCTCCCGCGTGGTAATATAAAAGGATACGAGCATGCCCGAGTGGCGGAATGGCAGACGCACGGGACTTAAAATCCTGGGGCCGTGCGGCCGTGCGGGTTCGAGTCCCGCCTCGGGCACCAACAGATAAGAGAAGACCTCACTCCTCATGAAGGGGTGAGGTCGTTTTCCTATGTTGCCTGGCCACCGGCCGGTCTCGGCCGATCGGGCGGTGCAGGATCACGACATCAGCCGACCGTCGCGCACCGCACCCTTGCCGCCGAGAGCCAAACCGCCTCGCTTCTGACGTGGCAGCGAAAGATCACCCGATACCAGGCGCTGTCCTGACAGCAGTGCGCTGCCTGGACAGCCTTCCGCGCGGCTCCGCCGCAAGTCGTGGGGCTGGGTTGCAGGCAAGGATCATGAACCTTCGGAAGTCGGTTCTGAACCTTGAGACTACGAACTGCCGATCGGCTTGGCCCAGAAGTGTCCGCTCACCAGACGGACCATTTGAAATTCCATATAGATTATCGCGGGGTGGAGTAATGAGTACGGATGACGGATAGTTTGCGAAAAGACCCAGGGGTAAGATATGAAATAGACATGTGTAAACTATCTGGCGCGGTGGCGCTTGGCCGGAGAAGGGGGTGGCGCAGATGCGCATCCGGCTCTACGGCTTACTGCGCGATGCGGCGGACCGGAAGACCGCCCTTGAGATGGACGTGTGCGCAGGCGAAACCGTCGGCAGCCTGATCGAAAGGCTGGTGACGCAGTATCCGCGCATGCGTCCTCTCCTGTTTGAGGGCCCCGGGGTTCTGCGGCGGCACGTGATGGTCGTCAGGAACGGCCGCGACATACGCGATGGTGACGGCCTGAACACGCCCGTCGCCTCCGGGGACGAGCTGGCGCTCTTCCCGCCCAGCGCCGGGGGGTAGCCCCCGGCTGGGAGCAGAGGAGGCGGCGGTCCAGGTGTGCTTGTGAAGTCCGGCGCAAGCCGTTGGATTTCGTGGCCCGAGTATCAACAGGGGGTGGATGAGGATGGCCAAGATGCTCCTGATCTCGCCGGACATCTGCACTGGATGTCACTCTTGCGAGATCGCCTGCTCGCAGGAGCACGAGGGGTACTACGTACCCGCCAAGTCCCGGGTGACGGTGTACTCCTGGGAAGACGAGCTGATTTCGGTCCCGATGATGTGCGTCCAGTGCGAGGACGCCTTCTGCCAGAAGGCCTGCCCTGTGGGCGCCATCAGCCGCGATCCCAACACCGGCGCCATGATCGTCGACAACTCCAAGTGCATTCGCTGCAAGATGTGCATGCAGGCCTGCCCCTTCGGCGGCACCGGCTTCGATCCGCTGGAAAGCCGCATCCTGAAGTGTGACCTGTGCGGCGGCGACCCCGAGTGCGTGAAGTACTGCCCGAGCGGCGCACTCACGTACGTTGATGCCAGCCGGGCCAACATCGAGCGCAAGCGGGCGTATGCCGCCCGACTCAAGGCCGCAGTGGGGGTGAAGTAAGGGATGTTCGCCTACAAGGGCAAGATTCTGCGTGTGGACCTGACCTCGGGTACGATCAAGACCGAGTACATCGAGCCCAAGGTGGCACGGCAGTACCTCGGTTGCCGTGGCATGGGAACCTACTACTTCATGAAGGAGGTCGACCCCAAGGTCGATCCGCTGAGCCCCGAGAACAAGCTGCTTTTCTTCACCGGCCCGCTGACCGGCACCGCAGCCCCTTCCGGCGGCCGGTACGAGGTCATCACCCGCAGCCCGCTCACCGGTGCCATCGCCGCCTCCAACTCCGGCGGCTACTGGGGCCCCGAGCTGAAGTTCGCCGGGTGGGACGGCATCATCTTCGAGGGGAAGGCGCCGAAGCCCGTCTACCTCTGGATCGAGGATGACCACGTCGAGTTGCGTTCTGCCGAGGCGCTCTGGGGCAAGAACGTGCATGAGGCCACTGACGCGATCAAGGCCGAGACCGACCCGGACGCCCGGGTCTCCTGCATCGGCCCTGCCGGCGAGAAGCTGGCGCTGCTGGCCGTCATCGTCAACGACTACAACCGTGCGGCCGGGCGCAGCGGCGTCGGCGCCGTGATGGGGTCCAAGAACCTGAAGGCCGTTGCGGTGCGCGGGCACGGCGGCGTTGAGGTGGCCGATCCGGAGGCCTTCCAGCAGTATGCCGAGCGCGACCGCAAGATGATGAAGGACGACCCCGTGAACGGCCAGGGCATGCCGGCTTACGGCACCATGATCCTGGTCAACATCCTGAACACGGTGGGCGGCCTGCCTACCCACAACTACCGCGACTCCGGCACCTGGTCCAAAGCCGAACTCACCAGCGGTGAGACCCTGGCCGAGAAGTACCTGGTGCGGAACAAGGGCTGCTGGGGCTGCAACATCGACTGCGGCCGCGTGACCAAGATTCCGGAGGGGCCGTTCAAGAGCTTCGGCGAGGGCCCGGAGTACGAGGCCGGCTGGTCCTTCGGCGCCGACTGCGGCGTCAGCGACCTGGGGGCCATCTGCAAGGCGAACTTCCTCTGCAACGAGCTGGGCCTCGACCCGATCTCGGTCGGTTCCACCATCGCCTGTGCGATGGAGATGTACGAGAACGGCTACATCACCATCAAGGAGACCGGGATCCCGCTGACCTTCGGCAACGCCGAGGCCATCGTCGAGCTGACCCGTATGATCGGCTACCGCGAGGGCTTCGGCGACCAGGCCTCCGAGGGCTCCTACCGGCTGGCCAGCCGTTACGGCCATCCCGAACTCTCGATGACGGTGAAGAAGCAGGAGATGCCCGCCTACGACCCGCGGGCCATTCAGGGCATCGGCCTCAACTACGCCACGTCCAACCGGGGCGGCTGCCATGTGCGCGGCTACACCATCTCCCCGGAGGTGCTGGGCGTTCCCGAGAAGCTTGACCCGGCGTCGATCGACGAAAAGCCGGCATGGGTGAAGACCTTCCAGGATCTCACTGCCGCCGTGGACTCCGCCGGCCTCTGCCTGTTCACCACCTTCGCTTTCGGCGCACCGCAGATCACAGACGAACTGCGGGCGGCCACGGGCTTCGACTACACTGTGGAAGAAGTGCTGCAGGTGGGCGAGCGCATCTGGAACCTGGAGCGGCAGTTCAACCTGAAGGTGGGCTTCAGCAAGGCCGACGACACCTTGCCGAAGCGTCTCCTGAAGGACGCCCTGAAGTTCGGGCCGCAGAAGGGGCACGTCAGCCGGCTGCCCGAGATGCTGCCCAAGTACTATGAGGCGCGCGGATGGGATCAGGAAGGCAGGCCCACCAAGGAGAAGCTGGCTGAGCTCGACCTGGTCGAGTTCGCCTGATCCCGTCGCAACACTGAGCCGCCGCGTGGGCGGAGCCGGGCCCGGCTCCGCCCGCCACATTCGCGGGAGGGATCCCCGATGCTGCTCTTCTTGCTCCTGGTGCCGCTCGCCGGCGGAATGGCATGTGCCTGTCTGTCCGGGCGCAGGGCAGACGTGCTCGCCGCGGTCACGATGGTCGCAACCGCTGCGCTCACTCTCGCTTCCGCACCCTGGGGCGGCAAGGTCGCCGCGAGCCCCCACGTCTGGAGCCCGCTGCCCGGTGTTGCCCTCGGCCTGCGGCTCGACGGGCTCGGCGCACTGCTGGCGCTGGTGGTCAGCCTGGTCGGACTCTGCATCGTCGTCTACTCCGCAGACTACTTCAGCCTGCAGAACCGGGAGCACCCGGAGGCGGAGGGGAAGGGACGGTACTACTTCTTCTTCCTGCTGTTCGTAACGGCGATGCTCGGCATGGCTCTTGCGCCGGACTTCTTTCAGATCTTCCTCTTCTGGGAGTTGACCACGGTCTGCAGCTGGGCGCTGATCTCGCATTACGGCTCGCAGGAGGCGATTCGTTCGGGGCTGAAGGCCCTGGCGGTCACACAGTTCGCCAGCCTCTTCTTCATCGGCGGACTGCTCCTGCTGTACGTGGAGACAGGCTCCTTCGCCTTTGACGCCGTGGCCCGGCTGGCCCCGGGTGCACGGGCGGCCTTTGCGCTGCTCCTGCTGGTCGCCGCCTGGGGCAAGGCGGCGCAGGTCCCCTTCTACACCTGGCTGCCCTCGGCGATGGTTGCGCCCACGCCGGCCTCGGCCTTCCTGCACGCCGCAGCGATGGTAAAGGCCGGCATCTTCCTGGCTGCCCGCTGCCTGGTCTCCACCGGCGCCTTCAGCGGCTGGGTCGCCGCGGCCATCACGGTGGCCGCGCTGGTCACCCTTTACACCGGCCTCGCCGGGTACTTCTTCGCCGACGACCTGAAACGGCTGCTGGCCTTCTCCACCATCGCAAACCTGGCGCTGATGCTCGTGGGCATCGGCATGGGGGCGATGGGGAGCGCTGCTGGCCTGGAAGGCGGGCTTCTCCACCTGTGGAGCCACGCCTTCACCAAGACGTTGCTCTTCCTCTGCGTCGGCGCCATCTCCTGGTCCACCGGCGTGCGGACGATCTCGGAACTGCGCGGGCTCGCCCGGACGATGCCTCTGACCGCCGCCGGCTTCCTGCTGGGGGCCCTGGCGATCAGCGGGCTACCCCCCTTCGGGGTCTTCTGGTCCAAGTTGCTGATCCTGCGGGCCGCTCTGGCCGTGGGCGGGGCGTGGGGCTGGACCACAGTGACCCTGGTGGTGGTGGAGAGTGCGGTCTCCCTGGCCTGGTTCCTCTGGGTCGCCCACCTCGTCCTCTTCGGCGACAGCAGCGAGCGGGCCCGGTCCGGACGGGACCCGTCACCCGCGATGCAGACGGTGCTCGCCGCCCTGATGGGCCTCGCGCTCGTTGCGCCCTACCTGGGCATGCCGCTGATCCACTGGATCGCAGGGGGGGTGGCGTAGATGACCGTGCCGATGCTCCCCGGCCTCATCATCGCAGTTCTCGTCATCGGCGCCTTGCTCTGTGCACTGCTGCCGCGCCCCCGCACTGTGGCGCAGGCCGCGCTCGTCGCAGGCCTCGTGGCGGGCGCACTGGCCCTGTGGCTGGCCGTGGCGGTCTGGACGAGAGGGCCCGTCTCCGCGACCTGGCTACAGACACTGCCGCTCGGCTTGCCGGCCTCGCTGGCGGTTGAGGTGGACGCACTGGGCGCCCTCTTCCTGGTGCTCCTGGCCGTGGTTCCTGTCGCAGCGCTTCTCTATGCCCAGGGCTACCTGGACGGAAACCCCCTCGGGGACACCCGCCGCTTCTACGCCCTGTTCCTCCTGCTGATGGCCGGGATGATGACCGTCGTCATGGCGGCGGACTGGATTCTCTTCCTACTCGCCTGGGAGATCATGGGCCTCTCGGCCTACCTGCTGGTGATGTGGGACTGGCGCTCGTCTGCCAACACCAGGGCGGCGTGGGTCTACCTGCTCACCACCCACGTGGCGGGCAGCGGCATTCTCGTGGGCGCCTGCGCCCTGTCGCTGGTCTCGGGTGACTTCTCCGTTGCCGGGACGACAGCCGCCCTGCACGGGCTGTTCGCCGCCACACCGGCGTACGCACACCTGCTGGTGGGCCTGTTCGCCGTGGGCTTCGCCGCCAAGGCGGCCCTCTTCCCCCTGGCCTACTGGCTCCCCGGGGCGCACGCTGCCGCACCCGCTCCGGTGAGCGCCGTGCTCTCGGGCCTGATGGTGAAGATGGGCATCTACGGGATGATCCGGCTCTTCGTCTTCATGCTGCCCGACGACCCGGGGGCCCGGCTCGCCTGGGGCCTCCTGCTGGCTACTCTGGGCACTGTCAACATGGTGGTGGGCAATCTGCGGGCGTTGGGGGAGCAGCACGCCAAGCGGCTGGTTGCGCAGTCCTCCATCGGCCAGATCGGCTACATTGTGCTGGGCCTCGGGATGGCCGTTGCCCTGGCCGGCCGGGCGCCCCTGCTCTCGGCGGTGGCGTTTGCCGGCGCGCTCTACCACCTGATCAACCACGCCACCTTCAAGTCGCTGCTCTTCTTGACGGTGGGCGCGGTGGAGCACTACAGCGGTACCTACGACCTCAGGCAGATGGGCGGCCTGCTGAAGGCGCTCCCGTTCACCGCCGGGCTGACCCTGCTGGGGGCCCTGGCCATTGCCGGCACCCCACCGCTGAACGGCTTCGCCTCCAAGTGGCTGCTCTACCGGGCCGCCGTCTTCGGCGGGGTTGAGCTGCCGCTGCTGGCCATCTACGGCGTCATCGCCATTTTCATCTCCACCGTATCGCTAGCCGCGTATCTGAAGTACTTCGGCACCGTCTTCCTCGGTCCGGAGCGGGAATGCCCTGCCGGGCACGGGGGGTCAGAGTCGCCTGCGATGTCCGCGTCCCTGGGCATTCTCGGCACCGCCTGCGTGTTGCTGGGCCTCTTCCCTGCCCCCGTGGTCCAGGCGGCACTGGCCGCGCTGCAGGCGGCCCCGGGGGTGGATCTGTACGGCGCCGCAGCGGTGACGGGCGCCGACGTGATGGGCACCGCCCTGGGCGGCGCCGGCTATCAGCCCCTCATGGTGGTGCTGGCCCTCGCACTCTGTGCGCTGCTGGTCTGGCTGATCCGCCGCCTGGCCACCGAACCGGTGCGGCTCACCGAGCCCTGGTTCGGCGGCGAGCGGCTGCCGGTCAGCGAGGCTCGCTACGGCTCCGAGCACCTGTACAAGACGTTCCTGGCCCGCTGGGCGGCTGTGCTGCGCCCGTGGTGGCAGCCGACCTTCCACGCGCCGCCTGCGCTCGCCCGTGTCATTGACCTCGACCGCTGGCTGCTCGGCCCGATCTACGCTGGCTTCCAGGCGCTGGCCGGACTGGCCGGCCGGTGGCACGGCGGGCGTGTGAAGGGCTACGTCGGCTGGCAGGTGCTGGCCACGGTGGTCCTGATCGCCGTCCTGATCGGCATGGAAGGGGGGCTGCACTGATGCAGTACGAGACGATCGTCACCTCCCGTGAGGACCTGGCTTCTGAGGTGTCCCGCATGGCAGACAGCGGTGCGCGCCTGATCATGACCGTGGGCACCGATGTGCGCCCGCTGGGCCGCGGCTTCGAGGTGACACACCTCTTCGGGTTCGATCGGGCGAACAAGGTGGTGGGCGTGGTCGTGCCGGTGCCGGCCGATGACCCGACCTTCCCGGCCGTCACACCGCAGCTTCCCCCCGCAGGCTGGATGGAGCGGGAGGTCTACGACATGATCGGGGTGACGCCCGAGGGCCATCCGGACCTGCGCCGGCTGGTGGTGGCTGACGACTGGCCCGACGACGTCTTTCCCCTGCGCAAGGATGTGCCGCACAACTACCGCCCGCCCCGGGTCGAAAACGCACGGTCGGCCTTGAAGCCGACGCCTGAGGGCACGACGGTCGTGCCCGTCGGGCCCTTCTTCCCCACGCTGGAGGAACCGGCGTACTTCCGGCTCTTCGTCGAGGGCGAGGAAGTGGTGGACTGCGACTACCGGGGCTTCTACAGCCACCGGGGCATCGAGAAACTGGCGGAGCAGCTGCGCTACGACCAGATCCCGTTCCTGGCCGAGCGCATCTGCGGCATCTGCGGCTACACCCACTCCACGTGCTTCTCCCAGACCCTGGAGCGGGCGGCCGGCATCGAGGTGCCCAAGCGGGGCCGGTACATCCGCACAATCATGCTCGAGCTCGAGCGCATCCACAGCCACCTGCTCTGGCTCGGTCTGGCGGCGCACATCGTCGGCTTCGACACGGGCTTCATGCAGGCCTGGCGGGTGCGGGAGCCGGTGATGTGGGCGGCCGAGGCCCTCACGGGCAACCGCAAGACCTACGGCATGAACCTGCCGGGCGGCGTTCGCCGTGACCTGCGCCCCGAGGGCATCGAGCGGGTGCAGCAGGTGCTGAGGGACGTTGAGCGGGAGAGCAGGGGCCTGATGCGGGCCCTGGAGCGGGACACCGCCCTGCGCTCCCGCCTCCGGAACACCGGAGTGCTCACCCATGAGAAGGCCGTGCTCTGGGGTGCGGTCGGCCCCACTGCCCGTGCCTCGGGTGTGGACATTGACGTGCGGCGCGACTACCCCTATGCCGCCTACGACGAGCTGCCGGTCAACGTGGCCCTCAGGCAGGAGGGCGACATCTGGGCCCGCCTGGAGGTGCGCGTGGAGGAGACCCTGGAGTCGGTGCGGCTGATCCGGGAGGCGCTGGCCAACCTGCCCCCGGGGCCGACCTTCGTGGAGCCGGGTGAGATCCCAGCGGGGCTGGTCTCTGTCGGCCTGGTGGAGGCCCCCCGAGGCGAGTGCTGCAACTATCTCATGACCGGCGAGGCGGGGCGGCCCTACCGCTGGCGGGTGCGTGTGCCAACCTACATGAACCTGCAGCTGACGCCGCAGATGGTGGGCCCTGGCACCACCATCTCCGACTTCCCGATCATCGCCGCCTCGATTGACCCCTGCTTCTCCTGCACCGAGCGGATGGAGATCGTCCGCCACCCCCGCGAAGGGAGGCATGAGCCGTGATCGCCAGCCTGCTAACCGCATTCTACAACCTGGCCTTCGTGCTGCTGTTCGCGCCGCTGTACGCCGGCATCAACCGCAAGATCCGGGCCCGGGTCCACTCCCGGCAAGGTCCGCCGGTGCTCCAGCCCTATCGCGACATCCTGAAGCTGATGGGCAAGGAGGACTGCCAGGTCTCGGATGATCCGGTTCACCGGCTGGCTCCGTACCTGGTCATGACCGGCGCGCTGGCCGCCGCCCTCCTGGTGCCGATGGGCTTCCGGGCGCCGCTGGGCTTCGCAGGCGACGGACTGGTTCTCATCTACCTGCTCACCTTCTCGGCGATCGGCACAGTGCTGGCCGGCCTCTCCTCCCGCAGCCCCTTCGCCGGGGCGGGCGCCAGCCGCGAGATCATGCTGCTGCTGGCGGTGGAGCCCGTGCTGGCCGCGGCCTTCTTCACTTTTGGCACGCGGGCCGGTTCGCTGGGGCTCGCGGAGATTGCCACCGGCGTTGCGCAGGCTGGCTTTGCCCCTTCGCTGCTGGTGGGCGCTCTGGCTGCCTTCCTGGCCATCCAGGCCGAGTCGGCCAAGCTGCCCTTCGACGTGGCCGAGGCCGAGACGGAGATCATCGGCGGACCCTACGTGGAGTACTCGGGCCCGTCTCTGGCGGCCTTCGAGTGGGCCCTGATGGTCCGGCGCGTCGTGCTGGCCTCCTTCCTGGTGGCCCTGCTGGGCGCCTGTCCGGCGGGGGCACCCGTCTGGCTCAGCGCGCTGCTGCACCCGATCAAGGTGCTGGTCGTGCTGGTGCTGACGGAACTCGTGGCCGTGCTCAGCCCCCGGCTCCGGATCCGCCAGGCGATCCGCTTCTATGAGGGCGCCGGCCTGCTGGCCGTCGCGGGCCTCCTGGTCGCGATCTTCGGCTTCTAGGGAGGGGTGAGCCGTGTTCATTGCCAAGCTTCGTCAACTGGCCCTCGTGGCCAGGGCCGGCAGGGCCACCCTGCCCTACCCGGCTGAGCCCCATCCGCCGGCAACCGGTTTCCGGGGCCTGCCCACCGTTGACGGCGAGAAGTGCGTGGGCTGCGGTGCCTGCGCCGAGGCCTGCCCTGCCCGGTTGATCAGGGTGGCGCCCGAGGGGGAGCACATGGTGCTGTCTGCCGACTTCACGCGCTGCACCTACTGCGCCCGCTGCCAGGACGTCTGCCCCACCGGCGCCTTCCACATGACCGATCGGTTCGAGACTGCCACCGCAGACAGGCGGGACCTCACGCTCCGGGTCGCGCTGCAGGCGGCCACCTGCGCCAGGTGCGGAAGGCCCTTCGCGGCAGAGCGCCTGGTGCGGCGCGCAGCCGTGAGCGCCGGCGAGTCCGGGCCGGCTCTGGCGCTGCTCTCGCTCTGCCCCGACTGCAGGCGCCAGGTGTACGCTGCTCGCCTGAAGGGGGGGGCACGCCGTGGCTAGCCTGATGCTGATCATCGCACTCGTGATTGCGGCCTCTGGCGTGGCGGTCGCCGAGTTCCGTCAGGTTACCCGGGCTGTCTGGATCTACGCCGCCCAGGGCTGCCTGGTGGCGCTGATGCTGCTCCTGGGGGCCGCCGCATCGGGCCTGCACGGGCTGATTGGCTCCGCCGTGACGATCCTGGCGGCCAAGGCCGTGGTCCTGCCCCTGCTGGTGATGCGCTACGCCCGCCTGGGCGCGCCTGCGGAGCAGGAGGCGCCGGCCCGTGGATACCTCTGGGCCGGCCTGATCGCCCTCCTCGGCCTCCTCGCCGGGCAGTACGCCCTGCCCACGCTGCTGGCAGGCGTGCCCGGTGCGGTTGCGCACGTTCCGTACGGGCTCGCCGGCGGGGTGGCCCTCCTCGCCGTGGCGCTTTGGACGATCCTCGCACACCGCGACATGCTGAAGGTCGTGCTGGGCGTCTGCCTGATGGAGAACGGCGCGCACCTGCTGATGGCGGCCATTGCCCCCACGATTCCAGAGCTGGTCTCCATCGGCGTGGTGCTTGACGTGATCCTGGCCGTATGGCTGCTGCTCGTGGTGGGCCGCCGGGCCGAGGAGGTCACCGGCGCCCGCGACGACGGGCAGCTGGACGAGCTGCGGGGCTAGGAGGTGGCAGGGTTGAACGGGATACTCGTGGCGCTGATTCTGCTCCCCGCTGCGGCCGGCCTGATCGAGTTGCTGGCTTGCAGACTGCCGTCCTGGCGGAGGTTTGACGGCCTCTGGTCTCTGGCCGGCGGCGTAGCCGCGCTCGTCTGCGCCGGCGCGCTGACGGCCTCCGTCGCCTCAGGGAGCCATCCTGTGCTGGAAGGGGCCCATTTGCGGGCCGACTCGCTGGGCGCGCTGATTACCCTGCTTGCCTCGTTCCTGGCCGTGGTGGGCATGGCCGCCGCCCGGCGCCACCTGCGGGCCGACATTGCGGCCGGGAAGGCGAAGCCGGAGTGGCTGCCGATCCTGTACGGCTGCTGCGCCCTCTTCCTGGCCGCGGCCAACTGGACGGCCCTCACCGACAACGTGATCGCCCTCTACATCGCCGTGGAGGCCACCACCGTGGCGACGGTGCCCCCGGTGGCCTTCTACCGGCTCCGGACCTCCTGGGAGGCGGCTTACAAGTACCTGCTGCTCAACACCATCGGCCTGACTGCTGCCCTGCTGGGGCTGGCCGTCCTGTACGCCGCGGCGGAGTCCAGCCTGGGTGCCGACGCCCTGCGCCTCTCGGCGCTGGAGACGGCGGGGCCGATCCTGCCGCCCCTGGCCGCCGGCCTGGCCGGGGCCCTGATGATCGGCGGCTTCGGCACCAAGGCCGGTCTGGTGCCCCTGCACGGCTGGCTGCCTGATGCCTACCAGGTGAGCCCTCCGGGGTTCATCGCCCTCTTTTCCGGGATTGGCACCAAGATCCCGCTGGTGGCGCTGGCCCGCGTGCTCCCGCCGCTTGTGGCGGCCGCGCCGGACCTGCGCCTGCTGCTGATGGTGGCGGCAGCCGTCACCATGGTCTTCGGCATCCTGGCGGCCTTCCGGCAGGACGATCTGCGCCGTCTCCTGGGCTACTCGTCAGTCAGCCAGATGGGGTACATCGCCATGGCCCTGGCGGCCGGCGGCGCGGCCGGCACCGCGGCGGCCGCCTACCACATCGTGAGCCACGGCCTGATCAAGGCGCTGCTCTTCCTGGCCGTCGGCGAGGCGGTGCTGCTCACCGGCACGGCGAGCATCTCGGAACTGAGCCATCGCCGGGTCCCTTCGCTGGTCGCAGGGACGTTCCTGCTGGCCTCTCTGGGTCTCGGCGGGGTGCCGCCGATGCCGGCCTTCTGGTCCAAGTTCCAGGTGTTCACCGCCGTGGCGGGGGCCGGGTACGGCTGGGCGGCCGGCGTGGCGGTCCTGACAAGCCTGCTCACCATCACCACGCTGGTGCGGGCGGGGGCCCGGGCCTTCCTCTTGAAGTCCGAGGGCGAGGGCGCTTCGCAGACTGCCCCACGGGCCGCCGCGCTGCCCTGGACGGTGGGGCTGCTGGTGCTGGCGGTCTTCGCCGCCGGGCTGTTCCCGGCCTGGATCACCGGCTTCCTCTCCTCTGCGGTTCCCGTGGTGTTGATGAAGGGGGTGTAGCCTGTGGGAATGCGCGACTGGTTCACCGGCCTGGTGCGGCGGTCGTTCACCCGGTCGCTCTGGGTCTACCACGCCAACGCGGGCTCTTGCAACGGCTGTGATATCGAGGAGGTCTGCGCCTTCACCCCGTACTACGACGCCGAGCGGTTCGGACTGAAGCTCGTGGGGTCGCCCAGGCACGCAGACGTCCTGCTGGTCTCCGGCCCCGTAACCCGACAGGTGCGGCCGCGCCTGCTCCAGCTGCACAAGGACATGGCGAAGCCCTGCGTGGTGATCGGCGTGGGCTCATGCGCTACAGGGGGAGGCCTTTGGTTCGACACATATGGGACCGAAGGGGGACTGAACGGGGTTATTCCGGTCGACTACTATATTCCTGGGTGTCCGCCCCGGCCCGAGGCGATCCTCTACGGGGTCACCGTGGCGATGGGCCTGGTGGACCCGAAGGTGCAGCCGTACGAGTACGAGGAGCCGATCGAGGTTCGGGCGGCCAGCGGCGAAACCGTGTTTGCGGCAGGTGAGGGCAGTGCCCGTCTATGAGAAGGCCCCGCTGCCCCTGGCCGTTCGGAGGGCGCTGAGAGGCAGAGTGGTGGTGGTGGGTATCGGCAACCCCGGCCGGGGAGACGACGGCGCAGGGCCGCGGGTGGCCCGGCTGCTGGCCCGGCAACTGCGCCCGGAGGAGGCGGAGGGAGCCGGCGACCGCATCGTCGCTGTCATCAACGCCGGGACCACGCCCGAGGCCGAGGCCGGGCGCATCGCAGCGCACAGGCCAGACTGTGTGCTGCTGGTGGATGCCGTCGACTTCGGCGCTCCGCCGGGCTCCGCATGCCTCCTCGACGAAGAGGACCTGATGAGCCGCGCAGGCTGGTCGGTCCACCGTCCGCCTCTCGCCCTGCTGATGCGCTACCTGAAGGAGAGAACCGGCGCCCGGGTTGTCCTGATGGGCATCCAACCCGAGAACGTGGAGTGGAGCGCCCGCATGACGGAGCCGGTCAGGGCGGCCTCCTCGGCCGTCGTCCGCTGCCTCTGCCGGTGGTCGGAGGGAGGCGCCGCACATGCATGAGCTGGGCCTCGCCCAGAACGTGATCGATGCTGTTGGCGCCGACGCCCGGCGCCGCGGCTTCGCCCGTGTCCGGCGGGTGACGCTGCGGGTGGGCGAGTGGTCGGCGGTGCTGCCCGATTCGCTGGAGGCCGGGTTCTCCGTCCTGGCCTCCCTGGAGGGCGGCCTCTTTGCCGGAACGGAGCTCCGCATCGAGCGGGAGCCCGCCCGGGGCGTCTGCACAGCCTGCGGACGGAGTTTCCCGGCAGGACGCGCGGGGCTGGTCTGCCCCGCCTGCGGCGGGACAGGCCGGCTGGAGAAGGGCGTGGAACTGGAGATCGCATCGTACGAGGGGGAGTAGCGCGTGGAGGTCAAGGTAGTTGAACGGATCCTGAAGGTCAATGATGCCGTGGCCCAGGCCAACCGGTCCCGATTTGACGCGGCGGGCGTGCTGGCGGTGAACCTCATCGGCTCGCCGGGCGCGGGAAAGACGACGGTGCTGGAGCGGACGGTGGAAGGGCTGAAGGGCCGCGTCTCCCTGGCCTGCATTGAGGGCGACCCCTACACCACCCGGGACGCCGAGCGCATCGCAGCGCTGGACTGCCCGGTGGTGCAGATCAACACCCAGGGCGGCTGCCACCTGGACGCGTCGCTGGTCAGCCAGGCGCTGGAGCAGGTGGACCTGAACGCCGCTGAGCTGCTGCTGATTGAGAACGTGGGCAACCTGCTCTGCCCCTCCCAGTATGACCTGGGCGAGCACCTGACGGTGGTGGTTCTCTCGGTCACGGAAGGGGCGGACAAGCCTGAGAAGTACCCGGCGGCGTTCCAGCGGGCCCGGGCTGTCATCATCAACAAGGTTGACGCTCTGGCGCTGACAGACGTCGACCTGGATGCCGTGTCGGCCAGCATTCGCCGGTTCAACCCGCAGGCGGAGATCTTCCCGCTCTCCGCCCGCACCGGCGAGGGGGTGGAAGCGTGGCTGCAGTGGCTGGGCGAACGGGTGAAGGCGGCGCGCTGGTGCGCCGGGAGCTGATCGTAGAAGGCGTCGTGCAGGGGGTCGGCTTCCGCCCCTTTGTCTACAGGCTGGCGCAGGATCATCGGCTCGCAGGGTGGGTGTGCAACGACGAACGGGGCGTGGTGATTGCCGTTGAGGGAGCGCCCGAGGCGGTGGCTGCGTTCGAGCAGGACCTGCAGGCGAAGCCGCCCTCGCTCGCCGTGGTGGCCCGCGTGAGGGGACGGGACCTTCCTCCCACAGGGGAGCAGGGGTTCCGCATCGTCGCCTCCCAGCGGGGAGAGGAGCGCGTGGCCACCGTTCCGGCGGACGCCGCCACATGCGCCGCCTGCCGGGCCGACATCCTCGACCCGGCCAACCGCCGCTACCGCTATCCCTTCACCAACTGCACACACTGCGGGCCGCGCTTTACCATCATCAAGGACATTCCCTACGACCGGCCGATGACCACCATGGCCACGTTCACCATGTGCCCGGACTGTGCACGGGAGTATCACGACCCGGCCGACCGCCGGTTCCACGCCCAGCCCAATGCATGCCCGGCCTGTGGCCCCTCCGTCCGCCTGGTGGACGCCGCAGGCCGTGATCTCTGCGCGCCCGATGCGTGGCTGGAGGCGGCCGCAGCGCGTCTGCGTGCGGGGCAGATCCTGGCCGTGAAGGGCATCGGCGCCTTCCACCTGGCCTGCGACGCTACGGACGAGGTGGCCGTGGCCCGCCTCAGGCGCGTGAAGCACCGGCGCCACCGTCCGTTTGCGCTGATGGCGCGCGACCTGGAGACAGCCCGGCTGGTGGCCCACGTCAGCCCCGAGGAGGAGCAGGCGCTCACCTCGCCGGCCGCGCCCATCGTCCTGCTGCAGCGCCGGTCGGCTCCGGGGCTGCCGGTGGCCCCCTCCGTCGCACCCGGGGTGGACACCCTGGGCGTCATGCTCCCCTACACCCCCCTGCACATCCTGCTCCTGCAGCAGGCGCCGCCGCTGCTGGTGATGACCAGCGGCAACCCCAGCGGGCTGCCGGTGCAGTTCCGGGAGGAGGAGGCGCTCTCCGACCTGGCCGGCCTGGCCGACGCGTTTCTCGTCCACAACCGGCCGATCCACGTGCCCTGCGACGACTCGGTGGTGCAGGTGGTGGACGGCGAACTCCGCTTCCTGCGCCGCTCCCGGGGGTACGTGCCCCGGGAGGTCGCGGTGCCTGCCCCGCCGCTGGTTCCGAACGGCGGGCGGGCCGCCCCGGCGGTGCTGGGGGCGGGCGGCGACCTCAAGAACACCTTCTGCCTGCTCCAGGGCCGGCGGGCCGTGCTGAGCCAGCACCTCGGCGACCTGGAGACCGAGGAGGGGCAGGCGAACTACCGGCGCGCACTGGATCACCTGCGGCGGCTGACGGGCATCCGACCGACCGTCGTGGCCTGCGACATGCATCCCGGCTACCGCTCTGCCGCCCTGGCCCGCTCCCTGGGTGCTGAAACCGTGGTGCCGGTTCAGCACCACCACGCCCACATGTCCGCCTGCATGGCGGAGAACGGCCTGGAGGGGGAGGCCATCGGCCTGGTGCTGGACGGCACCGGGTACGGCCCTGACGGCGCCGTCTGGGGCTTCGAGGTGCTGGCCGGCGGCTATGAGGACTTCCGCAGGATTGCCCACCTGGCCTACAGCCCGCTGCCCGGCAGCGAGGCCGCTGTGCGGCGCCCGCTCCGTGCGGCTGCGGGGATGGTCTGGGCGCACCTGGGCAGCGAAGCCGTGGGGCGTCTGGCAGATCTCCATCCGGAAAGGGCCGGTGAGATCGAGAACACCCGCCGCCTGCTGGATGCCGGGATCAACTGCCCGCCGGCGGGGACGGCCGGCCGCCTCTTCGACGCGGTGGCGGCGCTCTTGGGCATCTGCCTGGAGCCGACCTACGAGGGGCAGGCGGCCATCGAACTGGGCGCCGTTGCGGACCGGGCGCCGGACGGCGCCTACCCCTTCCGCCTGGAAGGCCGGGAGATCCAGCCCGGGCCGCTGCTTGATGCCGTGCTGGCCGATGCGGCGCGCCGGGTTCCTGTGGAGGCAGTGGCCGGCCGCTTCCTGGCGACGGTGGTGGCCATGCTGGTGGAGGCCGCCTGCCGCGCCCGGGAAGAGACCGGTCTGTCGGTGGTCTGCCTCAGCGGTGGCACCTTCAACAGCCCGTGGCTCCTCCACCACGCCGCCGGGCGGCTGGAGGAGCGGGGCTTCCGGGTGCTCAGGCACCGCCTGGTGCCCCCGGGGGACGGAGGGCTTGCGCTGGGCCAGGCCGTGAGCGCACAGAGGAGGTGGCGGGGATGTGTCTAGCCGTCCCGGCCCGGGTGGTGGAGACCGACGGGCGGCAGGCGGTGGTGGAGGTGCTGGGCAACCGGCGGCGGGTCGACGTGGCGCTGGTGGACGCCCGGCCCGGGCAGTACGTGCTCCTTCACGCCGGCATCGCCATCGCCGTGCTGGATGAGGCTGAAGCCGCCGAGACCCTGGCGGCCTACCGGGCGGTGATGGGCGATGAGTGAGCAGGCGACGCCGGCCCTGGACCGGAAGGAGGCTGCCGCCCAGGCTGCGGCCTGGGTGGCCCGCATCCGCCGGAAGACGGCGGGCGCCGGGCGGAGGGTGCGGCTGATGGAGTTCTGTGGCACCCACACGATGGCCATCGCCCGCAGCGGCCTCAGGGGCCTGCTGCGCGGTGCCGTCGCGCTGGTGAGCGGCCCGGGCTGCCCCGTATGCGTGACGGCGGACGGCGAGATCGACCGCATGCTGGCCTATTGCGACGTGCCGGGGGCCATCGTCGCCACCTACGGCGACCTCCTGCGGGTGCCTGGCTCACGCACCAGCCTGGCCGGGCGCCGGGCGGAGGGGGCCGACGTGCGGGTGGTCTACTCGGCCCTGGACGCGCTGCAGCTGGCCCGGGAGGTTCCGGACCGGCCGGTGATCTTTCTGGGCGTGGGTTTCGAGACCACGGCGCCTGCGGTGGCCCTGGCGGTGAAGACGGCCCGCGAGCAAGGGCTGAGCAACTTCTACGTGCACAGCGCCCACAAGCAGACGCCTGCGGCCATGCGGGCGCTGCTCCCGGAGGGCGGCAAGCCCGCGGAGCAGCGGGGGCTGGACGGCATCCTCTGCCCCGGACACGTCAGCGCGGTGCTGGGGGCAGAGGCGTTCGCCTTCCTCCCGGCCGAGTATGGCATTCCCGGCGCGGTGGCGGGGTTTGAGCCGCTGGACATCCTCCTGGCGGTCGACTACCTGGTGGACGCGGCGCTGGGTCGCCGGCCGGCGGAACTCTGGAATGGGTACCGCCGCTGGGTGCGCCCGGAGGGAAACCCGCGGGCCAGGGCCCTGCTCAGTGAGGTCTTCTGCCCGGGCGATGCCCGCTGGCGCGGCCTCGGGATGCTGCCGGGAAGCGGGTTCCGCCTGAGGCCGGAGTTCGCCGCGTTCGACGCTGAGGTGCGCTTCCCGGCGGATGTGGACGAACCGGCCGCCCGCCGGGGCTGCCGCTGCGGCGACGTGCTGCGCGGCGCCCTCGCACCGAACGAATGCCCGCTGTTCGGGGTGGCCTGCCGGCCCGAGCGTCCAGCAGGGCCGTGCATGGTCTCCAGCGAGGGCGCGTGCGCCGCCTGGTACCGGTACGGCGCAGGTGAGGAGGAACAGCCATGACCGACCGCATCATCCTGGCCCACGGCGACGGCGGTGAGGCAACCCACCGTCTGATCGACGAGGTCTTCTACCCGGCCTTTGCCAACCCCGCCCTGCTGCAGGGGGGCGACAGCGCCCTTCTGGACCCGCCCGGCGCGGGTCGGCTGGCGATGACCACCGATTCCTTCGTGGTGCAGCCCCTGTTCTTTCCCGGCGGTGACCTGGGCCACCTGGCCGTCTGCGGTACCGTCAACGACCTGGCGGTGGCGGGGGCGCGGCCGCTCTGGCTCAGCGCCGGTTTCATCATCGAGGAGGGCTTCCCGGTGGCCGACCTGCGGCGGCTGGTGGCCGGGATGACGGTGGCCGCCGCAGAGGCGGGCGTTCAGATTGTGACCGGTGACACGAAGGTGGTCGGCCGGGGCCAGGCCGACGGCTGCTTCATCAACACGGCCGGCGTCGGGCTCGTCCCGCCGGGCCGAGACATGGGCGCACACCGGATACGGACGGGACAGGCGATCCTCGTGAGCGGGCCGGTGGGTCAGCACGGGGTGGCCGTGCTCTCGGCCCGGGCAGGGCTGGCCTTCGAGACCCCGGTCCGCAGCGATGCCGCACCGCTGGCCGGGCTGGCGGAGGCGCTGCTCCGGGCCGTTCCCGGCGTCGCCTGCATGCGGGATCCGACCCGGGGCGGCCTGGCCACCGCACTTGCGGACCTGGCGGCCGACAGCGGATTAGATCTGTGGGTTGACGAGTCGGACGTTCCCATCGAGCCCGCCGTGCAGGGGGCGGCGGAGATGCTGGGCCTCGATCCGCTGTACCTGGCCTGCGAGGGCCGGATTCTGCTCTTCTGCCCTGCGGAGAAGGCCGAGGCCGCCCTGGCGGCGCTTCGGGGCCACCCGTACGGCGCCGGCGCCCGAGTCATCGGCAGCGTCGGCAGGCCAGGGGGACGGGCCTACCTCCGCACGCCGATCGGCGGCACCCGCCGGTTGGAGCGGCTGGCCGGCGAGAACCTGCCCCGCATCTGCTAGGACTTCCGCGACCCGCCATTTTGGTATATACTGCATAATATAGGCGTACTAACAAACGGGTCGGAGGAGGGAGGCGGCGTGTTGACCTGGCTCGAGCCGGCCGGCAAGCTGCTCTTCGAGTTGCGGTGGCCCCTGCTGCTCTACTTCGGTGGCCTTCTGGTCTGCTACAAGATCATCGACTCCGTGCAGTACTGGGTGCGCGAACTGCGCCGGGCGCGCAGCGAGGCCCGTCTCCGCCAGCTGGGGATGGACGACATCGACCAGATGGATCAGCGGGCGTTCCTGCGCTACCTGACCTTCCTCTTCCAGTCCGCCGGCTTCACGGTGCTGCCCACCCCTCCCGCCCGGAACTACGGCGTGGACCTCGTGCTGGTTCATCCCTCCGGCGAGGAGCGGATTGCCGTGCAGGCCCTCCGCTCGTCCGATCCGGTCGGCGCCGAGACCGTGCAGAAAGTTGCCGCGGCGCGCAACCTCTACCAGTGCGGGCGCGCAATGGCGGTGACCAGCGGCGAGTTCACTGACGAGGCGCGTGAGGAGGCGGAGGTCCGGGGCGTCGTCCTGGTGGACCGCTCGAAGCTGCAGGAGTTCATGGCGCTCACGCTGCCTCCTGTGGCGGAGGTCGCGGTGAGCAGCAGGTAAGCGCGTTGAAACGGGCCTGCCGGGCGATGGACGCCCCGGCAGGCCCCGCTGTTATGTGCGTTCAAACACGTAGAGTAGCCCGTTGGCCGCCTGGCCGAACCACGGCCCCCGGAACCCCCGCCGCCTGAGCTCGGCCCGCAGGAACGGCATCAGCGCTGCGTGGCTGACGATCAGCGAGTCGCCGTCTGCCCGGAGCACCTGGTCGATCACCCGGCGGCTGCGTTCCCGCACCGCGCGCCTGGTCTCGACGTTCGGGTGCGATTTGAAGTACCACACCAGCCTCACGAGCACGGCCCAGACGAGGAACGGCAGCTTGATGCGGTTGCCGCGGAACGGGTACGGCTCGATTTCACGAAGGTCCTCGAGCACGACGATGTCGCCCTTGAAAATGGCCTCGGCAGTCTTGATCGCCCTGGGGAGGTCGCTGCAGAAGCAGTGCTGCCAGTTGCCCCCGCTGAGGTCCACGTGGCCGTACTCGATGTCTGCGGCGTCATAGCCGAGGAACCAGTCCGCCACCTCGTCGGGAGTGACCAGCAGCTTCGGGGGGTAATCGTGCTTTACGCGGAAATGTCTTACCAGGCCAACCTTCACTCTCGCATTCACCGCTTCCCGGACATGTTTCCTATACACTGGCAATGGACGTTCGCTTCGGGCCAGCCGCTTCCCTGCGTACGCGGTGGGAGCCGGCCAGGCCGTGGAGAAGATACCGTCTGAAACCACCCCACGGGAGGGATCAAGATGCCCCGGCCACATGTCTTCGTCACCCGGCGCATACCCGCCGCGGCGCTGGATATCTTGCGCACCGCCTGCGAAGTGCACACGTGGGACCACGAAGAGGAACCGGTACCCCACGAGGAACTGGTGCGCCGGCTGCAGATGGCGGACGGCGCGCTCGTCGTCGGACCGCACCGGATTGACGGGCCGTTGATGGACGCCGCACCCCGCTGCCGCATCTACGCCAACATGGCGGTGGGCTACGACAACATTGACCTGCCTGAGGCCACGCGCCGCAAGATCATGGTGACCAACACGCCGGGCGTGCTCACCGAGACCACCGCTGACCTTGCCTTCGGGCTGATGATCGCGGCCGCCCGCCGGCTCTACGAGGGGCAGCGGACCATTGTGGAGGGCCGCTGGAAGGGCTGGTCGCCGCTGTTCATGACCGGCCAGGACGTGTACGGAGCGACGCTGGGACTGGTGGGCGCCGGCCGCATCGGGCAGGCGGTGGCGCGCCGCGCCCGCGGCTTCGGCATGCGCATCCTCTACCACAACCGGCGGCCCAACCCCGAGTTTGAGGCCGAGCTGGGGGCCGAGTACCGGCCGTTGGACGACCTCCTGCGGGAGGCCGACTTCGTGGTGCTGCTCGTGCCGCTCACGCCGGAGACCCGCGGGCTCATCGGCGCACGGGAGCTGGGCCTGATGAAGCCGACGGCGGTGCTGGTGAACGCCGCACGGGGACCCGTGGTGGAGGAGCGGGCACTCTACGAGGCCCTGCGTTCGCGGCAGATCTTCGCCGCGGGGCTGGACGTGTTCGACCAGGAGCCCATCCCGCCCGACCACCCGCTGCTTACGCTGCCCAACGTCACGGCGGTGCCCCACATCGGCTCGGCCACCGTGAAAACCCGCACCCGCATGGCGGTACTGGCCGCTGAAAACCTCGTGGCGGGAGTGGCGGGCCGGCGACCGTCTAACCTGGTGAACCCCGAGGTCTTCGGGCGGTAATCACTGGGAGGAGTGGCCATGGACGAGGCAAGGCGCTACCGGGTGATGATCGTGGAGGACGACGCAAAGATCGCAGCCATCCTGGCCGCAGAACTGGACCGCTATGGGTATGACGTCATCCTGGCGCAGGACTACGCCAAGATCAAGGAAGAGTTTGTGGCCGCACGGCCCGACCTGGTGCTGCTGGACGTCAACCTGCCCCGCTACGACGGCTTCTACTGGTGCCGGCAGATCCGCACGGTCTCGCGGGTGCCCATCCTGTTCATATCGGCGCGCGCAGACCAGATGGATCAGGTGCGGGCGATCGAGCATGGCGCGGACGACTACATCACCAAGCCCTTCAACCTCGAACTGGCGCTGGCCAAGGTGGGGGCGGCGATCCGCCGGGCCTACGGCGAGTACGCCATGGCCCGCGACCCGGACGTGCTGAGCGCCGGTGGACTGCTGCTCGACCGTGCTACCAACCGGGTGAGCCGCGGCGACCGGGCGGTGGAACTGAGCCCGAAGGAGTTCCGCCTGCTGTGGTGCCTGGCCGAGCGGGCAGGCGAGATCGTCGCGCGCGAGGAGCTGCTGGAGGCCCTCTGGGACGACGCGGACTTCGTGGACGACAACACCCTCACCGTGAACGTGACCCGCGTGCGCCGTCGGCTGGAGGAGTTGGGCCTTGTGAACGTCATCGAAACCAAGCGGGGCCAGGGTTACTGCCTGGCCCTTTCCGGGGGCGAGTGAGGTGTCGTTTCCGCAGTTTGTCCGCGACCGGCTCGCCTATGTGACGGCCTACGTGGCCTTTGCGGTGCTCTCCCTGCTGGTGGTGCAGCTCGACCTGCGGCTCTCGGGGGCGAGCCTGCAGTATGTGAACCTGCTCTACATCCTGCTCCTGGGCCTGGTGGGCCTCGTGCTCTTCCTCTGGTGGGACTACCACCGGCTTGCGCCGTTCTACCGCCATCTGGCCAACCTGACGGGGCACGAGCCCCTGGAGGAGCTGGCCGTGCTCCCGGCGCCGCAGACGGCTGAGGGCGAGTTGCTGAGCGGCGCCTGGAGCCGGCTGTACGGCAGGCTGAGCGGCGAACTGGCCACCGAGCGCGAGCGCGGGCAGCGCAACGTCAGCCTGGTGACGCAGTGGGCCCACCACATGAAGACTCCCGTGTCGGTGATCGACCTTCTGGTGCAGCAGGCGCATGCCGACGGTTGGCCGCCGGAGGCGCAGGAACTGGTGCGGAGCGTGGCCGAGGAGAACCTCCGGCTGCAGCACTCGCTGCAAATGCTGCTCAACACCGTACGCCTGGACGACTTCGCCCGGGACTTCCGCGCCGAGCGGGCAGATCTGGAAGGCCTGGTACGGCAGCTGGTCAACGACCATAAGCGAGAGTTCATCGCCCGGAGGGTCTACCCGCGCGTGGAAGCGGCCGGCGACCGCGGGGTTCCCTGGCTGGTCGAGACCGACGTCAAGTGGCTGCGGTTCGTGCTGGAGCAGGTGCTCAGCAACGCCCTGAAGTACGCCGCGCGGCCGGAGGGTGCAGGGGAGGAGGGGCAGGTTGTCTTCCGGCTCTCCCGGGAGGACGGGTACACGGTGCTCGACGTGGCCGACAACGGCGTGGGCATCCCGGCGGAGGACCTGGGACGGGTCTTCGACCCCTTCTTCACAGGCCTCAACGGCCGCGCCTTCCCGCAGGCCACGGGCATGGGGCTCTACCTCGCCCGGGAGGTCTGCCTGCGGCTGGGGCACGGGCTGAGCGTGGAGTCCGGCCCGGGCACGGGAACGACGGTGCGGGTGCGGTTTGCGCCGCCGCAGACGGTGTTCGCCGGGTTGCGTGAGAGCCTGACGGGCAGCCCCTCGGGCGATGGCCGCCGGGAGGCGTAGACAGGCCGACAGATGCCCCCACCGCTCCGCACGGTGGGGGCATTTGACCGCAGCGGCCTGCCGAGCAGGATGATGCGATGCCGCCCGCACGGGGCCCAGGTGGCTTGCGGCCCACGTGACGAGACTGTAAGGTTTCTGGACTGACCTGAAAGGTGAACCCAGGGAAGTTCCGTGTCAACACCGCTACACTGAGGTGTGAACAGTAGAACAGGGAGGCAGCACAATGCTGGTTCTTGAAGCCAAGGGGCTTACCAAAGTGTACGGTGGACGAAGCAAGGTGGCGACCCGCGCCCTCAACAACCTCTCGCTCCAGGTGGAGAAGGGAGAGTATCTGGGCATCATGGGGCCTTCCGGCAGCGGCAAGACCACGCTCCTGAACCTGCTGGCCACCATCGACAGGCCCACCTCAGGCAGCGTGGCCATCGAGGGGGTCGATGTGAGCCAGCTGAAGGGGGAGAAGCTGGCGCTCTTCCGCCGCCGGCGACTGGGCTTCGTGTTTCAGGACTACAACCTGCTGGACAGCCTGACCATCGGCGAGAACATCGCCCTGCCGCTGGTGCTGGACCGGGTTCCGGTGCGCACCATTAAAGAGAAGCTGCAGGTACTGGCGGCGCAGCTGGGCATCGCCGACATCCTCGCGAAGTACCCCTACGAGGTCTCCGGCGGCCAGCAGCAGCGGGCGGCGGCGGCCCGGGCCATCATCCACGAGCCGGCGCTGATCCTGGCTGACGAGCCTACGGGAAACCTGGACTCGCGGTCAGCCAGGGACCTGATGGAGACCCTGGTGATGCTGAACAACCTGGCCGGGGTGACCATCGTGATGGTGACCCACGACGCCTTCGCCGCCAGCTACTGCCGGCGCATCCAGTTCATCCGGGACGGGCAGCTGTACACCGAGATCCGGAGGGGCGACAGCCGGGAGGCCTTTTTCCAGCAGATTCTCGATGTGCTCTCGCTGATGGGGGGTGGCCGGGGTGAGCCTCTGGCAAATCGCGGCTAGGAACGTCTGGCGCAACCGGGGCCGCTACGTGGCCTACCTGGGGAGCGCCGCCTTCGCAGTGATGGTCTACTTCATCTACACCGCCCTGGCGCTGCACCCTGACCTCCAGGGGGGCTACACCGGCGCCGCCGGCGTGACCCGGGGGATCAAGGCCGCCGCGGTGATCATCGCCATCGTCACCTTCATCTTCTTGCTGACCTCCAACGCGGCGTTCGTCCGCTCCCGCAAGAAGGAGTTCGGCCTGATCAGCCTGATGGGTTTCGGGCGCGGGCAGCTCGTCGCGCTGGTCCTCTGGGAGAGCCTCTTCATCGCCGCAGCAGCCCTGGGGATCGGCCTCGGTTTCGGCCTGCTGTTCCTCAGGCTCTTCTTCCTGGCCATCAGCGTCCTTCTCCGGTTGCCCGAAGCTCTGCCGATCTACGCGGGCCCGCCGGTCTGGATACAGACGCTGACCGTGTTCGGTGCTTTTTTCCTCTTCGTCTCGCTATACTCCCTGATCGACATCGTGCGCAGCACGGTGATCGAGCTGATCCGGGCCGACCGCAAGCCCAAGGCGGCCCCGACCTTCCGGTGGTGGAAGGCTGCACTGGGGCTGGTGCTCATCGTCGCCGGGTACGCCTGGGCCAGCTCCCCTTCGCCCACCACCATCATCATCGGCGTGGTGCCGGTGACGGTCATGGTCTCAGTGGGCACCGTGTTCCTGATGCAGGAGTGCGGCATCGCCCTGCTGGGCTGGCTGCGTCGGCGGGAGAAGTTCTACTACCGGACGACGCCGTTTCTGACCATCAGCCAGTTGGGGTTCAAGATCCAGGAGAACGCACGGGTGCTGGCCAACACGGCTATTGCGGTGGCGGTCATCCTCACGGCCGTGGGCACCATCTACGCGACGCTCATGGTCTTCGCCAACGATACGCTTACCCGGTACCCACACGCCTTTCAGGTGGCCGAGCCGGCCGGGGACGAATCGGTGGCCGAAACGGTGGAGGCCGAGATGCGCAGCCAGGGCCTGGGTGGCTGGGTGCGAAGAGACCTGGTGACGGTGAAGGGCGTCGTGGATTCTGAAGTGCCTGTGTTCCTGGTTCCGTACTCGCTTTACACCAGCGTCGACCGGGTGTCGGACGAGGTGCAGCCGTTGCCGGACGTGGAGGAGGACGGTGCGCTGCTGGTCTACCCCTACTCCATCCTGGACCCCACGACTCAGGACTGGAGTCCGAAGCCCAGGCAGCTGACCGTGGGCAACCGAACCTACCCGCTGGCCGTGGCCCCCGACTACGGCGGGCTGCCGGTGAACGAGACCTACCAGACGCGTTACGCCCTCGTACTCCCTGACGATCTGTTTCATGAGATCGTGGGGGCGTGCACGCTGGATGAGCAGCTTCGGGTGACCATGTGGGATGTGGCGGACTGGAGGGGGGAAACGGTGGCAGCGACCGCCGATGCTCTCGCCGCCCGGTTCTCCAGTGAGGTTCCCGAACTCGGCCCCTCCTTTACGTCGTCCGTTCCCGAGTACCGGGGGACCATCTCCAGCATGGGGCTCGCCCTCTTCGTGGGCGTCTTCGTCTCGCTGGTCTTCTTCGTCACCAGTTGCAGCGTGCTCTACTTCCGGCTCTTCACGGAACTGGAAGAGGACCGGCGCTACTTCCGGAGGCTGCAGGAGCTGGGCGTGAGCCGGAAGGAGCTGCGCCGGGTCTCCCTGAGTCAGACCCAGGTGATCTTCTTCGCCCCCTTCGTGGTGGGGCTGGTTCACTCGACCTTTGCGATGAAGGCGCTGGGCACGTTGCTGCAGCAGTCGGTGCTGCACTACGGGTGGCTTGTGGCGCTGGGATACCTGGTGTTGTATGGCCTGTACTATGCGGTGACGTACGGCTTTTACTGGCGTACGCTCTCGGGCGGCAACGCCCGGCCTGCGTGAGGGGGTGCGTCCGGGTGATGAGGCTGAACGACAAGGCGCAGGCGGTTCTCTACATCCTGCTCGTGCTCGGCGGGGCGCTGGCCGTGATCCTCTTCAGATGGTACCAGCTGTTGATGTTCGTCCCGACGCTGGCCGCACTGGTCATGATGCTGATCATCGGCCGCGACGGGTACAGCCGGGAGGGGTGGAGGCGTCTGGGCCTGGGCCGGACCGGCGTGCGCGCATGGCCGGCGGCCTTCCTGCTGCCCGCCCTGGCCCTGGGCTCCGGCTACCTGGTGGCCACGGCGGCCGGGACTGCCGTTTACACGCCGGTGAAGGGATTGACCGGTGCCTCTCTGGTGCTGAAGTACCTCCTCCTGGTGGCGATCTACACCTTCACCTTTTCCCTGGGCGAGGAGCTGGGCTGGCGCGGCTACCTGCTTCCCCGGCTGATGGCCTTCGGGCGCCTGAGGGGTCACCTGATCGGCGGGCTCGCCTGGGCCGCCTTCCACTACCCGGCGATGTTCCTCACCGATCTGTACCTGCCGGAGGGGAACCGCCTGCTGAACGCACTGACCTTCACCCTCATGGTGGTGGAGTTGAGTGTCATCTTCGGGGAACTGCGGCTGGCGACGGGAAGTGTCTGGGTCGCCTCGCTGCTCCACTCGACGCACAACGCGTTCAACGAACTGGTGGGCGTCAGCTTCCAGGCGACAGCGCCCGCCGGGCATTACCTGCTGGGAGAAACCAGCGTCGTGACGATCGCCGTCTACGGTCTGGCGGCAGCGTGGCTGCTCGCCCGCAGGCGCAAGGCGGGAGCGGCGCGTGAAGTGGCCTGAGCCGGCCTGAACAGGAAAGAGCGGCCCCCTCCGCGCTGCGGAGGGGGCCGGTTGTCTCTTGGGTTGTGCAGGCACCGGGCCGGTGGCTACCGGCGGCGGATACCGGCAGGCACACGAGCGTGGTAGTGGGTGTGCAGGAGATGGTGCGCCCGCTCGCTGCCCGGCTGGCCCAGGAACTCAGTGTAGAGCTGCTGGATTGCCGGGTTCTCGTGAGACCGGCGCAGCGTCATGCGCTCGTCGATCGAGTACAGCGAGGCGATGCGGGCCTTCCTGACCTCGTCCAGTGTCGCCGGCCCCTTCGCCGGAATGGGCTGGCCGCCGCCGCCGATGCAGCCGCCGGGGCAGCCCATGATCTCGACGAAGTGGTAGTTCCTGGCACCGGAGCTGATCTGCTCCATCACCCATCCGGCCGCAGCGAGGCCGTTGGCCACTGCCACGTTCAGGGTGATGCCGTCCAGCGTCACGGTCGCTTCCCGCACCTGGAACGGGATGCCGCGCACCTCGCGGAACTCGATCTTGGGCGAGGCGCTGTCGGGCTCCAGCCAGGCGGCGGCGGTGCGCAGGGCAGCCTCCATCACGCCGCCGGTGGTGCCGAAAATCGTGCCGGCGCCGGTGCCGATGCCCAGCGGGTTGTCGAACTCCTCCTCGGGCAACTCGGGCAGGTCGATGCCGGCCTGGCGGAACATGCGCGCCAGCTCGCGGGTGGTGAGAACGTAGTCCACGTCCTTGTACCCCGAGGAGGTCATCTCAGGCCGGTTGGCTTCGAACTTCTTGGCGGTGCAGGGCATGATCGAGACCACGACGATGTTGGCCGGATCGATGCCCGCCTTCTCGGCGTAGTAGGTCTTGGCCACGGCGCCGAACATCTGCTGAGGCGACTTGCAGGAGGAGAGGTTCTCCAACATCGAGGGGAAGAAGTGCTCGGCGTACTTGACCCAGCCCGGCGAGCAGGAGGTAATCAGCGGCAGGGGCCCGCCGCTCTGCAGGCGCTGGACCAGCTCGGTGGCCTCTTCCATGATGGTCAGGTCGGCGGAGAAGACGGTGTCGAAGACCTGGTCAAAGCCGAGCCGGCGGAGGCCCGCCACCATCTGGCCGGTGGAGACGGAGCCGGAGGGCAGGCCGAAGGGCTCGCCGATGGAGACCCGGATGGCCGGGGCGGTCTGGACGATCACGTGCTTCTCCGGGTCCAGCAGGGCCTGCCAGACGGCCTCGGTGTCGTCGTGCTCCGTCAGGGCGCCGGTGGGGCAGACGACGGTGCACTGGCCGCAGAGGGCGCAGGCCGCATCGTCCAGCGACACGTCGAAGAACGGGCTGACCTTGGAGTTAAAGCCACGCTGCGTGAGCGAGATGGCCGAGACCCCCTGCACCTCGCGGCAGACGGCCACGCACCGCTGGCAGAGCACGCACTTGGAGCCGTCGACCGTGATGGCGCCGGAACCGTCGTCCACGCGGGTCTCGTGCCGTGCACCGTGCACGGAGACCGTGCCGACGCCCAGCTCCTGGCTCAGCTGCTGCAGCTCGCAGTTGGAGCTGCGCACGCAGGTCGGGCACTCGATGTTGTGGTCGGAGAGCAGGAGTTCCAGCACGAGCTTGCGGGCTTCCCGCACCTTCTGGCTGTTGGTGGTGACCACCATGCCCTCGGTGCAGGGAACGGTGCAGGCGGTCTGCAGGCCGCGGGCACCCTCGACCTCGACGAGGCACATGCGGCACGCGCCGATCTTGTTGATGTCCTTCAGGTAGCAGAGGGTGGGAATACGGATACCGTTCTGGCGCGCCGCCTCGAGAATGGTGGTGCCGGGCTCCACGGAGACGGGGCGCCTGTCGATCGTCAGGTTGATCACACGCAGCACCCCCTTAGTGTGTGACGGCGTTGAACTTGCAGAGGGTCACGCAGTTCCCGCACTTGATGCAGACTTCGGTGTCGATCGTGTACGGATGGCGGACCTCGCCGTGGATGGCGTTCACCGGGCAGTTGCGGGCGCAGAGGCCGCACCCCTTGCAGAGCTCGGGATCGATGCGGAACTCGGTGAGCGCCTTGCAGCGACCAGCCGGGCAGCGCTTGTCGCGGACGTGGGCCTCGTACTCCTCACGGAAGTAGTGGAGGGTGGAGAGCACCGGGTTCGGCGCGGTCTGCCCGAGGCCGCAGAGTGAGGTGGCCTTGATGCCGGCGGCCAGCCGCTCCAGCTCGTCCAGATCCTCCATGGTGCCCTGGCCCTCGACGATGCGGTCGAGGATCTCCAGCATCCGCTTGGTGCCGATGCGGCAAGGCGGACACTTGCCGCAGGACTCGTCCTGGGTGAACTGCAGGTAGAACCGGGCGACGTCCACCATGCAGGTGAGATCGTCCATGACGATCAGGCCGCCCGAACCCATCATCGAGCCGATGGCGGTGAGCGAGTCGAAGTCCATGGGCGTATCCAGCAGGTGCGCCGGAATGCAGCCGCCGGAGGGGCCGCCCGTCTGGGCCGCCTTGAACTTCCGGCCCTTGGGGATACCGCCGCCCATCTCGTAGATGATCTCGCGCAGCGGCGTGCCCATGGGCACCTCGACCAGGCCGGTGTTCATCACGTTGCCGGCCACCGCGAAGACCTTGGTGCCGGGCGACTTCGCCGTACCGAGGGAGGCGAAGGCCTCTGCTCCGTGCAGGATGATCTCCGGCACGTTGGCGTAGGTCTCCACGTTGTTGTTCAGCGTGGGCTTGCCCCACAGCCCCTTCTGAGCCGGGAAGGGCGGACGGGGCCGAGGCATGCCGCGCTGGCCCTCGATCGAGGCGATGAGCGCGGTCTCCTCGCCGCAGACGAAGGCGCCTGCACCCAGGCGGATGTCAACGTCGAAGGAGAAGTTCGTGCCGAGGATGTTCTGGCCGAGCAGACCCCGCGCACGGGCTTCGTCGATGGCCAGCTGCAGGCGGTGCACCGCAACGGGATACTCGGCCCGCACGTAGACGTAGCCCTGGTTAGCGCCGACCGCATAGCCGGCGATGGCCATCGCCTCGATGATGGCGTGCGGATCGCCCTCGAGGATGGAGCGGTCCATGAAGGCACCGGGGTCGCCCTCGTCGGCGTTGCAGAGGACGTACTTCTGGTCGCCCTGCACTGCCGCAGCCAGTTCCCACTTGCGGCCTGTGGGGAACCCGCCGCCGCCCCGGCCCCGCAGTCCCGACCGCTTGACCTCGTCGATGACCTGTGCCGGGGTCATCTCCAGCAGGGCCTTCGCCAGTGCGAAGTAGCGGTCGGCGGCGATGGCCTCCTCGATGTCCTCGGGGTCGATGAAACCGCAGTTCTTCAGGGCAAGCCGATGCTGTCCCTTGTAGAAGGGCTGCTCCAGCATCTCCGCAATGCGGTGCTTCTCCCGGGGGTTGGGCGCGTACAGCAGCCGTTCGACGGGCTTGCCCCCGACGATGTGCTCGTCGATGATGGCCGGCACGTCTTCGGGGTGGACCTCGCAGTAGAAGGTCTGGCCGGGATGGACGACGACCACGGGGCCCATGCGGCAGAAGCCGAAGCAGCCCACCTGCGTGACCTTCACACGGTCAGAGAGGTTCTTCTCCTGAACGTAGTTCTCCAGCGCCGTCCGGGTCCTCGCTGACTTGTTGGCCTGGCAACCCGTGCCGCCGCAGACGAGGATGTGCACCTCGGGAGCGTCGGCGAGGCTCATCCCCTGAGCGTGGCGCAGGGCCATCCGGTGGGCTCCGGCGGAACGGACGGCCTCGAGTTCAGATATGGAGTTGATCCGAGCGGGGGAATGGGTGATCGTCATGCGGGCTCACCTCCCGTAGCAGCACCGACGGGTTCAGTCTTTTCCGACTCGGCGGCTGCCTGTGCACGGATGTCTGCGATCAGCTTCCTGGCGGTCGCCTCCGTCAGCTTGCCATGCACCTCGCCGGCGATGGTGGCCACCGGGGCCAGTCCGCACGCGCCGATGCAGCGGCAGACCTCGAGCGAGAAGAGCCCGTCGGGGGTCATCTCGCCCGGCTTGATGCCAAGTTCCTTCTCGATCTCGGCCAGAACACGGCCTGCGCCCTGAACGTAGCAGGCCGTACCCATGCAGATGTTGATGGGGTACTTGCCCACGGGCTTCAGGGTGAAGTAGTTGTAGAACGTCACGACGCCGTAGACCTCGCTGGGGGGTACGCAGAGCGCCTTCGCGACGTGGCTCTGGACCTCCTCAGGCAGGTACCCGAAGAGCTCCTGAGCGCGGTGGAGCACAGCAATGAGGAACCGTGGTGAAGCGTGACCGTCCTGGATGAAGGCATCCAGTTCGGCAAAGCGCGGATCGTCTGGCGTAATGCCCTGACAACAGCAGTGTCTGGACATGCGCTCACCACCTTCGTGAATTTTATCACAAGTCTGCTTGTGAAATATGGAACGATCCCGTTCACCTTGATGGTATCTGACCAGCACACCGTGCGACAAGGCTCTCGGTTGCCTATCTAAGGTATAGTATCTTTACAAAGGGTCGTAGTTACTTTGGATTATACTTCAACAGCAAACCCCTCTCGCGGCGCGAGAGGGGGATCAGTCATCCGATCAGGTGGTCGATTATGGCAGTTCTCGTGAGGTAGCCCACAGGTTTGCCTTCCTCCACGACGGGCAGCACCTTCCGGTGGCGGCTGAACATCATCTCCGCCGCCTCTTCCAGGCTGGCGTCGGGAGCGATGGTGTCCAGGTCCCGGGTCACAACCTCCCGCACCGACTGAACCTGCAAGAGTTCCCGCCCCGCGCCCCTGATCCAGCGTGGAACGGCCTCGCTCTGTTCCCGGGTGGCCCGGAAAATCAGGCGGATCAGATCGCCCTCCGTCACCAGGCCGTACAGGCTTCCGTCGCCCCGCACAACCGGAGCGAAAGGAACCTTGTGCTCCCGCATCGCCCGCAGGGCGACAAAGATCGGATCGGTGGCGGATAGCGGCGGCACCTGGATCATGGCATCACGCACCAGGCTCATCGCTACTCAGGCCCTCCTTCTGCTGTCCGCGCTAGGCGGCGATATCCAGGGAGAGGTGCAGGTTCACCTTGCCATGCCGGGTCGCCAGCGGCATGACGATCCGGCTCACTCCGAGGGTGGAGATGCGGGAGCGGAACCCGATCATGATGGTCGGCGGGGTGATGTCGGCGGTCAGGCCGATTTTCTCCAGTTCGGTGCATGCGCCGCCCGCCACCAGGTTGCCCAGCTCGGCCAGGGCAGAGAGGCCCATTTCGGTCAACTCTTCCAGCGGCTCGCTCACCATTGCGGTGGCAATCGCGCGCGCCGCGGCGAGGTCCAGGCCGAGGAGCAGGGAACCGCGCACCTGCCCGACGAACGAAAGATAGACGACCACCTCGTCGGTTACGTGCTCGGTCGGGTCCACGTACAGGCCTACCCGCTTGATCTCGGACTGCAGTTCCTTTGCGAGGCTATGGCGTGCGGCGGATAGAAAGGCGTTAACTACCTCGGCATTCATGGCGTGAACCTCCGTCTCAGCATACGTAGAACTTTCCACAATGAAAACATGGACTCCTTCTCGATCGAGATGGTGAGGGCACGGGGTGGTGGCTACGATAGTCAGGGAGGCGGAGGGATTCGATGGGTGTGTTCGCGGCCTTTGTGGCGCAGGGGTTTCGCCAGCAGGCGGCTTACAAGGTGGAGGGATGGCTGGGCCTGGCCTCCAGCCTCATCTGGTTCGTCCTGTTCGCCGGGATCTGGACCGCGCTTCTGCGGGACGACCCGGCTGCGCTGCAGCGCCAGATGCAGTATATCATTGCCACGCGCTTTCTCTCCGAGTTGATCTACCTGCCCACCTGGGAGGTCAGCGAGAAGTTCCGCATGGGCGACGTGGGGCTGGAGTTGATCAAGCCCGTCGCCCTGCCGGTGCGCGTGCTGGGCGACTTCCTGGGCAGGTCGTTCTTCCGGATCCTCCGGTCTTTGCCGGTGTTTGCGCTGATCTGGGCAGCCTTCGGCCTGCCTGCGCCGCACCCTGCCGCACTCCTGCTGTTCGCGGCCAGCGGGCTGCTGGGCTGGGTCATCGCCGGAGCCTTCCAGCTCTCCCTGACCCTGATCGCCCTCTGGACGGTGCAGTTCACCGAGGCCGAGAACCTGTGGGAACTGGCCAGCTCACTTTTCTCCGGCGAGTTCATCCCGCTCTATTACCTGCCGGCCTGGGCTGGGGCCCTGGCGGCTTACCTGCCGTTCGCAGGCACCTTCTTCGTGCCCTCGGCCATTCTCGCGGGAACGCTGGAGGGGGCTGAACTCTGGCGGGCGCTCAGCCTCCAGCTGGCGTGGGCACTGGCGGCCGTCACGGTCCTGTGGGCGATGTGGAACGCGGGGCAGCGGAAACTGACGATGCAGGGGGGATAACGATGGACCTGGGACACAACCTGTCGTGTTACTGCCGCATGGCGCTTGCCCAGGCCCGGGCGCGGATGCAGTACCGCGCCAACTTCGTCGCCCACATCCTCTCCATAGTTCTGACTTACGGTGGGCAGTTCGTCTCGCTCTACTGGCTCACACAGCGCTTCAATACGGTGGGCGGCTGGCGCCTGGAGGAGATCATGCTGCTCTACGCCCTGGCGATCCTTGCCTGGGGCTTTGCCGTCTCGTTTTTCTGGAGCCTGGTCGGCTTCGAGGACCAAGTACGGATGGGTACCTACGACCGGGCCCTGCTGCGGCCCATCAATCCCCTGCTCACCGTCCTCGGCAGCCAGTCCCCGATTCAGGGCATGGGTCAGTTCGTGTTCTCCATTGCCGCGTTCATCTTCGCGGTGCGCATGGCCGGCGTGCGCCTCACCGCCGTGAAGCTGGGTTACCTGCTGCTCACCGCCGTGGGCGGAGGCCTGATCCTGGGCTCGGCCCTCATCGCCACGGCTACCCTGGCCTTCTGGACGACCAGAACGTACACCTTCTACTGGAGCCTTGTATACCCGGCCCGGCAGCTGATCAACTATCCCATATCCATCTACCACCGGGCGCTGCAGGTGGTGCTCACCGTGCTTGTCCCGTTTGCCTTCATTAACTTCTTCCCCGCGCACGTCCTGCTGGACCGCGTTGCTGAGCTGCCGATACCAGCGTTGGCCTGGGCAACCCCGGCGGTGGGGGTGGTCACCATCACGGCCGCGTACGAGTTCTGGAAACTGGGCACGCGCAGCTACACGAGCACGGGAAGCTGAGCGGTGAGGATCTGCAGCCCACCGCTCATCTCCCAAGAGCCGCTATTGAGTGCCCACGCTGAAGAGCAGCCGTCCGAGTGTCACGAGGGCTGAACTGCGGGAGCCAAGGTGCCAGATGCCGTACCCCCTGAGGCCCAGGTCGCGGATGACGGCGAACTTGGCCAGCAGGCTTCGGGCATCCTCGAACCAGACCTCCCGTTCAACGCCGCCCTCGGTGTAGCGGAACCAGGGTGAGGCCTGGGGCTCGCTGTACCGGATCGGGACGCCCCGCTCAATGGCCAGCGCCACGGCCGCGTCGTGCGACAACGGGCGGGCGCGGTTCTCCGGCGTGTCGGGCAGTTCCCAGTCGTATGCAGTGGTAGAGATGCCGGCGAGGAGCTTTGACCGGTCGATCAGGCTGGCGGCGTACAGGAGCACCCGGCGGTATTGGGGCAGCGGGGCGATGGGCCCGGGCGGGCCGCCCACCCAGCTGAACTCGTAGTTCATGATGTACACCCGGTCCGCCACCTGCCCGATCCCGGCGTAGTCGTGCCCCCGGGCGTAGGCGAAGGTCTGCTCATCGTACTTCGGGGGCACCGCCACATTGAGCAGCCGGTCCCCGATGCGCTGCTTAAGCTCTGTGAGGAAGTTGACGTAGCCCTGCCGAAGGTCTGCATCGATGTTCTCGATATCGGCATCGACGCCTGCGTACCCCTTCTCGTCCAGGAGGCGCACGACGTTCGCAATGGTGCGCTCCCGGACCTCGGGAACCGTGATGATCCGCCTGGCCAGATCAGGGCTGAACGCGCCGCCCGGTTCCATGTTGGCGATGGAGAGAAGCGGCTCCGCACCGGCCTCCCGGGCAGCGCTGATGGCAGCCGCATCGCTGATGGGCGGAAGGTTGCCCTCGCTGTCGATCAGGTGTGAGAAGAGGGCCACCCACGTGATCCCGCCCTGCCAGGGAGCGATGTCCTCCGCCGTGACGCCGGGGTCCGTGAGGGGCAGGTAGCCGATGACCTCGGCAGCACGCCGGGGCGGGTCGGGGATGCGGAGCCGCCTTCCCGGGTACAGGACCTGCGGGAGGCCCGGGTTGGCCCGCCGGAGCTCGGCCACGGTCAGCCCGCTCTGCCGGGCGATGCTGAACAGCGTGTCGCCCGGCTGAACGATGTACTGGCTGGACGGCACGACAAGGGCAAGCCCGGGCGTCAGCCCCTGGTCTGGGGCGAGGCCGTTCGCGGCGGCCAGCGCGGCGACCGCCACGCCGGTACGCCGTGCAATCTGTGCCAGGCTCTCGCCAGGAGCCACTGACGTTGCATACATCCGCGCGTCACCTCCCCTACATCCAATGCGGAGGATGAGGGGAGGGTGCGCTACTCAGGCCACCGGTCAGCCGGGTCGGGCACGTTCAACGTCTTCCGCCTGGCGTCTTCAGGGTTGTCGAACTGTTCCCTGGCCGCCCCCTCCATGCTGGGGAGGAAGCCGCGGCCCCTGCGGTCGGCCTTCCCCGCCTGAAGGCGCTGGTTGCGCTCTCCCTTGCGCGACATCTGGTCACCTCCTCACGGCGTTAGCATGCGCACGGTCCGGATGCCGCAGACTCTCATTTTGGTCTACTCGTGAATAGCCCCGCACCCGATGGCCTGGAAGCAAGTATCGGGGTAACATTAAGTTTATAGTGGCGAGGAAGGCGGAAAGAGGGAAAATGCCCATGCCCCCTGTGCTTTCGGTGGTCGGCTGCGGAAAGTGCGGCAAGACGACCCTGGTGGAGCGCCTGGTGGCTGAGCTCACCCGGCGCGGTTTTCGCGTGGGGACCCTGAAGCACGACGTGCACGGTTTTCAGATGGACCACGAGGGCAAGGACACCTGGCGGCACCGCCAGGCAGGGGCCCGGGCCGTCTGCATCATCGGACCCGGCCAGATTGGTCTGGTCCGGTCGGTTGATCAGGAGACGTTCAGCACTGCGGACGCGATTGCCCTGCTGGGTCCGGTGGACATCGTCGTCACCGAGGGCTTCAAGCGCGAGCGCTTCGCCAAGATCGAGATCTTCAGCAGCGCCCGGAACGAGGGTCGGCTGCTGTGCGGGGATGACCCCGCGCTGCTGGCCGTGGCCGGCGACCTGCCGGTGGAGACCGATCTGCCCCGATTCGACTGGAACGACATCCCGGCCATTGCAGACTTCGTTGAAGAAAGGCTACTTCGGGCATAGGAGGGGTACGGTATGCTGCAGCGAATCGGCCCGACGGAAGTTGCCGTGATCGTCATCGTTGTCCTGCTGATCTTCGGGCCCTCCAAGCTCCCGCAGTTGGGCAAGTCGCTCGGCGATACGATCCGCGAGTTCCGCAACTCCATGAAGATCGTGCGGGAGGACGAGCCCGAGTCCACAGAGCCGAAGAAACCGGAGTCGGAGACGAAGGGCTAGCGAAAGGGTGAACGCATTGCTCACGCTTGAGGAAGCGCGCACACTGCTCCTGCAGCACGCTCCCCCCCGCCGCGTTGAGCGGCTGGAACTGGCCGACGCGCTGGGCCTGGTTCTGGCCGAGGACCTGCTGGCGCCGGAGCCGCTTCCGCCCTTCCCCCGTTCCGGCATGGACGGCTACGCAGTTCGTTCGCAGGATACGGCCGACGCTACCCGGGAGGCGCCCGTGACCCTCCCGCTGGTGGGCGTGATCCCAGCGGGGCACCCGCACACCGACGAGCTGGCCCCTGGCACCGCGGTCGCCATCATGACCGGCGGCGCCCTTCCGGAGGGGGCCGACACGGTCATCCGGCTCGAGGAGGTCCGGGTGGCCGAGGAGGGGGTGCGGATCTTCCGCCCTGTGTTGCCGATGGAGAACGTGTCACCGGTTGGCGAGGACGTGGCGGAAGGGCAGGTCGTTCTGCGCGCCGGCCAGCTCATCCGCCCCCAGGAGATCAACTTGCTGGCCGCGCTGGGCATCGCGGATGTGCCGGTCTTCGGCCGGCCCAGGGTAGGGATCCTCAGCACGGGCGACGAGTTGGTCGCGCCCGGTGAGGCGCCCGGCCACGGCCAGATCCGCAACTCCAACGGGCCCGGCGTGGCGGCCCTCGTGCGGGCCGCTGGCGGTGAGCCCGTGGTGCTCGGCATCGCGCGGGACGTCACAGATGCAATCGCCCGGGCCCTCAGGCAGTCGGGGGGCTGCGACCTGCTGATCACCACCGGCGGCGTGTCGGTGGGGCAGTATGACCTCGTCAAGGAGGCCATGGACGTCCTGGGGGCGGAACAGCTCTTCTGGCGCGTGAGCATCAAGCCGGGCACGCCCGTCTGCGCAGGGATCCTGGAGGGCCGCCTGATCATCGGCCTCTCGGGGAACCCGGCCGCCGCCATTACGGACTTCGACCTGCTCGTGCGCCCCCTGCTGGACCACCTGCTGGGGAGGCGGCGCCTCGGTCTCCGGGAGGCAGAAGGCATCCTGGACCAGCCCGTGCTCAAGAAGGCCGCGCTTACCCGGTTCCTGCGGGCCAGGGCATGCAACGGGCCGGACGGGGAGGTTCACCTCGACACCGGCATGGCTCAGCGGGCCGGCGTGCTCAGCACGATGTGCGCGGCCAACGCCTACGCCGTCATCCCGGCCCACGCAGAGCCTCTGCCGACCGGCGCACGTGTGAAGGTGCTGCTCCAGGACGATGCGGATGTGTACATCTGCCGTCCGTCCGGCGGCACCGGGCAGGCCTGAGCGCCGCAGGGGAGGCCAGGAAGCTACCGCTACTTGACGTGGTGCGTCGATCGCATATAATCGTAACTAGCCTCTAGCTGGCCCCATCGTCTAGAGGCCTAGGACACCGCCCTTTCACGGCGGTAACACGGGTTCGAATCCCGTTGGGGTCACCAGGGGAGAGACGCCCGGCGCTGCTTTCAGGCAGTTGCCGGGCGTCTTTCGCACCTTGCTGTGGAAATACTTAGCGCGATCGCCAGAATTCGACAACTTTCGGCGGCGGAGGTGAGGTACAATCGGTGCTGCGAATCTCTCGCTGGGGGTGATGGCGTGCCAGCGAAGCAGCCCTCCGAGCGCCGGGAGTCAGGTCCGCCCCGGTGGAGGCGCCTGGGGTCATGGCTCGTCTCGCGGATGTCCTGGGCGTGGCACCCTTTGTTCTACGCGGGCGTCGGCCTCGGGTTCCTGATGGGCAGGGCGCAGCCCTTCAGTCCGGTGGCGCCCTTCGGCATCGCTTTCTACATGGCGGTGCGCGCAGCCGGCTTCAGCAGCGCAGCTGGGGTCGCCGTGGCGCTGGCCGTGCTAGGCGGTGCGGCCACCGTCCAGCCATTCCAGGCGTTTGCGACCTCCGCAGCGGCTCTGGGCCTGGTGCACGCACTGGGCGGACTCTCCCGGATCCGGTCCCGGTACAGCGCCCTCGTTGCGGCCCTGGTGGGTTCTGCTGCGGCCGCGGCTCAGGGAGTGCTGCTGAACCCCGCAGTCGACTGGGTTCAGCTCACGTTCTGGGCCGGCCTCACGGGGGTGCTCTCCCTCATCTTCACCCTCGCCGTTGAGGAACTGACGCAGGCCCGCCACGCGGAGGGCTCCCCTGCCGACCTGCCGATCCCCGCCATCATCCTCATGGCCGCGGCGTTCACCGGACTTCAGGACCTGAGCCTCTGGGGGCGTGTCTCGCTCCACGGAACCGTGGCTGGTCTGGCCGTCATGCTCTGCGCCCAGGCCGGCGGCCTGGGCTGGGGCGCCGCCGCCGGCGCCGTGATCGGCATGTCCTCGTTTCTCTCGGTTCTAGCGAGCCCTCCCGCCGCAGGCACCTGGCTGAACCCGGCCCTCACCGAGAGCCACGCCATGGCCTACGTGATTGCCGGGTTTCTGGGAGGCTCGTTCCGAGAGCTGAAAAAGCCTGGCGTCGGCCTGTCCTACATGCTGGGCTTCCTGTCGTACACCATGGCGACCCAGGGCCAGGGCGCCGTTCTGGAGTCCCTGGCACTCTCCGCGGTGGCCGCCGCCGGGCTGTTCTGGCTGATCCCGTCCCGTTGGGTCGCCCGCCTGTCGGCGGCGATGAGTGCCCGGCCGCGGCCTCAGCCAGCACCCGCCGTGCAGGGCGGCGAGGACCCGGTGGTGGCCGGTGCGCGGGACAGGCTCCGCGCCATGGCACAGGTTCTGAAGGAGATCCAGCGGACGTATACGCAGGTGGCTGCCGTGAGCGCCGGCTCCGCACAGGAAGCCGACACCCGGCTGCGGCAGGTGGTGGAGACGGTGTGCCAGTCGTGCTCGCTGTACTCGCATTGCTGGCAGAGGGAGGCCGAGGAGTCCCGGCGGCTCTTTGACGGGTTGTGGCAGCAGATCGAAAACGAGGGGGCGCTGCCCATGGCGCCGGTGCCGGAACAGCTGGAGGCGAAGTGCATCCACCCCGAGCAGGTTATCGTCACGCTCAACCATGTGTTCGACCTGGAGCGCTCGGGCCGCGCCCTCACCCGGAAGCTGGAGGAGGGCAGGGCGATCGCCGGGGAGTATGTGCAGAACGTCGCACGGATGCTGGATCGCATGGCCGACGAGGTGGAGGCGGGCGGCCGGAACCGTCCGGGTCCCACCGCCGTCTGCCGGGCCACGGCGGCTGTGGCGCGCATGCCCAAGCGGGGCGGCCACATCTCCGGCGACTCCGCCGCGACGGGTCCCCTCGCGCAGGGCCGATATCTCCTGGCCCTCAGCGACGGGATGGGGGTCGGCCGCGAGGCGGCGGTCCAGTCCGGCGAGACGGTCAGGCTGCTCCAGCAGCTCCTGGATGCCGGGTTCAACACCGAGGTGGCGGTGAGAACGGTCAACTCCGTCCTGCTCCTGCGCGGCCCCGGCGACTGCTTCGCCACGGTGGACCTCGCGGTGCTCGACCTGACCACGGGGCGGGCGGAGTTCGTCAAGGTCGGCGCGGCACCCAGCTTCCTGAAACGGGGCGGCGATGTCACCCTGGTCAAGATGCCCTCCGTGCCTGTCGGCATCGTCACCGAGATCGAGGTGGAGCCCGAGTTCCGGAACCTGCGGGACGGCGACCTTATTGTCATGGTCAGCGACGGCATCCTCGACGTGGCCAGGGACGAGGCGGACAAGGAGCGCTGGGTGCTGGAGCACCTCGAGCGCGAGCAGACGAATGATCCGGAGGAGCTTGCGGAGCGGCTGCTTGCGCGGGCGCTCGACCTGACGCCGGCGCCTGAGGACGATCTGACGGTGATCGTCGCCCGGGTGGACCAGGCGGACGGCCATGCGGGCGAGGAGCGGCCGAGGCCCAAGATGACCGGCGAGTGGGCTCCTGCACAGCCTGCACCGCGCATGAAATCTCAACGGCGCGAAGACAGGGGTGGCCGGGGCCGCAAGCGCTAATGCTATGCGGTGCCGGCGAGGAAGGGAATCCCCGGCGAGTGTCGAATCGCGATTCGGCACTGCCGGGGATTCGCATGGGGGGTGACGCCGTGCCGCTCCTTGACAGAGTGCGCGCCGAACTGGTGCGGCACGGGATGGTGCGGACCGGGGACCGGGTGATTGTGGCCGTTTCCGGTGGCCCGGACTCGGTTGCACTCGTGCACGTGCTGCACCGCCTGGCGCCGGAGTGGGGACTCTCGCTCCACCTGTTCCACATGGACCACGCTCTGCGCGGCGAGGCCTCGCGGGCTGATGCTGCCTATGTCGCCGAGCTTGCCCGACGCCTGTCACTGCCCCTGACGACGGTGGTCCTGGAGCCCGGTGAGCTGGAGCGGGAGCCCGGCTCCCTCGAGGACAACGCCCGGCGGCGGCGCTACGCCGAGATTCGCCGCATCGCCGGCGCCATCGGAGCACAGCGGGTGGCGACGGGCCACAGCCGCAACGACCAGGCCGAGACGGTGCTGATGCGGCTGCTGCGGGGCAGCGGTACGACAGGCCTCGCCGGGATTCCGCCCGTGCGGGAGGAGGGCGGCCTCGTCATCATCCGCCCGCTGCTGACCAGCTCCCGCGCAGAAATCGAGGAGTACTGCCGCACGCACAAACTCAACCCCCGCCTCGATGCGTCAAACATAGAGCAGGACTTCCTGCGAAACCGGATCCGAAATGAGCTGCTGCCCTTGCTGGAGGGGCGCTATCACGGGGCGGTAGTGGACAACCTGTCCCAGGTGGCCGAGTTGCTGCGGGAGGAGGACCGCCTGCTCGCAGAACTGGCTCGGCAGGCGAGCGCCCGCTGCGGCTGGCGCGAGGAGCGGATGCCGTCGGGGGCGTACGCCGTTGAACTGGACGGGAGTCGGCTCGCGCAGGAGCCTGTGGCCCTCGCCAGGCGGGTCGTCCGGATGGCGGTGCAGCGGGTGGCCGGCGCCGATTACGCACCCGGGCTCCCCGCGGTGAACCGTGCGCTGGAGCTGGCCGGGCGTGAGGACGGCAGCCACAGGCTTGACCTCCCTTGGGGCGTGCGGATGACCGTGGCGTACGGGCGCTGCCGGTTTGCCCCTGCCGAGGCGGAAAGCGCACCCGGGCACAGGGAGTGGAAGGTGGCTTTCGGGGGGGAAACGGCGATTCCAGAGTTGGGCCTCTGCGTGTACACGGAGGTGCTGCCCGCCTCAGCAGCGACGGGCAGGGAGCCTCCGGACGAGGCGTGGTTTGACCGCGACCGGCTCCCGGGGCCGCTGGCCATTCGCCTGCGGCAGCCCGGGGACAGGATCTGGCCGGTGGGAATGGAAGGCTCGAAGAAGCTTCAGGATATCCTTGTGGACGCGAAGGTGCCCAGGGCGGAGCGCGACCGCCTGCCGCTGCTGGTCGCAGGCGATGCGGTCCTCTGGGTGCCGGGCGTGAGGCGGGACCGCCGGTACCGACCGGATGCAGGGACGCGCACGGTGCTGCGCGTCGTGCTTCGCCGCCAACAGGACGGTTCGGTGGCGGCCGGGATGCCGGGCGCGTCCGGTTGCCCCGGGCGGCCAAATATGGTACACTGAGCAAGTATCTTTTGCGGCCTCCCGGCCGACTCAAACAGTGAAGAAATATCTCTCTGCGCCCTGTCGCAACTGCCCTTTGTGGAAGGAGGGGCCTGGCAGACTTGAATAAGCTATTCCGCAGTCTTGCCTTTTATATGTTGATATTGGTCATCTCAGTGGCGATTGCCGTCCAACTGGGAGGGACCAGTCAACAGACCACCCGCCTGTTGTACTCTGACCTCATCCAGTACATCCAGGAGGGTCAGGTGAGGCGGGTCACCCTGAGCGGATCTTACGCTGAGGGTGAACTGGTCACGGGCGAGAAGTTCACCGTGCAGGTGCCCAGCCCGTCCAACCAGGGGCCGTTGATCCAGGAACTGCAGCAGCACCCGGAGATCGAGTACGACTTCCGGCAGGACAACTCGTCCGGCATCTGGGCCATCCTGCTGCAGACCCTGGTGCCCGTGGTGCTGGTGCTGCTCGCGTTTTTCTTCATCATGCAGCAGACCCAGGGATCGGGTAACCGGGTCATGCAGTTCGGCAAGAGCCGAGCACGACTGGTCACCGACGACCGCAAGAAGGTCACTTTCGAGGATGTGGCGGGCATCGACGAGGTGAAGGAGGAACTGGCGGAGATCGTCGACTTCCTCAAGCACCCGAAGCGCTACCTTGAGTTGGGCGCCAGGATTCCGAAGGGCGTTCTGCTCTTCGGCCCGCCCGGAACCGGTAAGACCCTTCTGGCCAAGGCCGTCGCAGGCGAGGCCGGCGTCCCGTTCTTCTCGATTTCCGGTTCCGATTTCGTTGAGATGTTCGTCGGCGTCGGTGCGAGCCGGGTCCGCGATCTGTTCGAACAGGCGAAGAAGAACTCGCCCTGCATCGTGTTCATCGACGAGATCGACGCGGTCGGCCGCCAGCGCGGCGCCGGCTACGGCGGCGGGCACGACGAGCGGGAGCAGACCCTGAACCAGCTCCTTGTCGAGATGGACGGCTTCTCGGCGAACGAGGGCATCATCATCATCGCCGCCACCAACCGGCCCGACGTACTTGACCCGGCGCTCCTGCGCCCGGGACGGTTTGACCGGCAGATCGTGATCGACCGCCCAGACCTGAAGGGCCGCCTCGCCATCTTCAACGTGCACGCCAAGGGCAAGCCCCTGGACCAGGACGTCGACCTGGAGGTCCTCGCGAAGCGCACGCCGGGCTTCACCGGGGCAGACATCGCCAACCTGATGAACGAGGCTGCCCTCCTGGCCGCAAGGCGCCGCAAGAAGAAGATCTCCATGTCGGATCTCGAGGACGCGATCGACCGCGTGATGGCCGGCGGTCCCGAGAAGAAGTCGCGGGTGATCTCGGAGAAGGAGAAGCGGGTCACCGCCTGGCACGAGGCCGGGCACGCCGTGGTCGGACACATGCTCCCGCACATGGACCCGCTCCACAAGATCACCATCATCCCCCGGGGCCGGGCCATGGGCTACACCATGTTCCTGCCGGTGGAGGACCGCTACAATATCTCCAAGTCGGAGATTCTCGACCGGATGACCATGGCGCTGGGCGGCCGGGCCGCCGAGGAGATCACATTCGGCGAGATCACCAGCGGCGCCTACGACGACATCGAGCGCACCACCCAGTGGGCGCGGCGGATGGTCACCGAGTGGGGCATGAGCGAGAAGCTCGGGCCGCTCACCTACGGCCAGAAGCAGGATGAGGTCTTCCTGGCCCGTGACATGACCCGGCTCCGCAACTACTCCGAAGAGGTGGCCGGGCTGATCGACGAGGAAGTCCGCAACTTTGTCCACACGGCCTACCAGCGGGCGCTGGACATCCTCACGGAGCACAAGGACGCCCTGGACAAGGTCTCGGAGATCCTTCTCGAGAAGGAGACTTTGGAGGGCAAGGAGCTGGAGGAACTGCTGGCGCAGTTGCTGCCGCCCAGGCCCAAGCCGGAGCCCAAGAAGCCGCGGCTGGTCGGAGGCGGTACCTCCCAGGTGGCACCGGCCTTCTAGTCGGCAAATCCCCCCGCCCTTTGTGGCGGGGGTTTTTCTCAGGGAGTGAAGCAGATGGGCCGAGCGTATGCCGGGTATCCGATGCCGTCTTGTCACGCGTTGATCATTGACGGGCCGCAGGTGCTGCTGGTGCTGCGGGCGAATCCGCCGCTCCAGGGCTACTGGGGGCTGCCCGGCGGCCGGGTGGAGTTGGGGGAGACCGTGGAGCAGGCGCTGCTGCGCGAGGTGCGGGAGGAGACCGGCCTGGAGGTCAGCATCGAGCGCTATCTGGGCTACCGCGACGCGATCGACCGTGACGAGTCCGGGCGGGTCCGCTACCATTACGTAGTGCAGTACTTCGCAGCCCGTCCATCGGGCGGCGCACTGGTGGCGGCCGACGATGCGGCCGAGGCTCGCTGGGTGCCCCTGGCCCAGCTCCCCGGTCTACCCGTCACCGACGCCGTGGAGTTCTGTCTGAGATGGGCCGGTGTGGGGAGCGGCCCCCATGCGGGGTAGACTAGCACCGTGGAAGGAGGGTTCCGCTTGGCCGATCGCTTCACCCGCTTTCCCCTCAGCGAGGGTGTGAACCTCTATGTGCAGCCGACGACCAAGTTCAAGACAACCACGATATACGTGTACTTTCATATGCCGCTGGAGCCGGTGACGGTGACCTACAACGCTCTCCTCCCGATGGTGCTGGCGCGTGCATCGGCCGACTTCCCCACTACCGCCGAGCTGGCCCGCCACCTAGACGAGCTGTACGGGGCGTCCTTCGGCGTGGACGTTGCGCGCCGGGGGGAAGTACAGTCGATCGTGTTCCAGATGGAGGTCCCCGGCGAGCAGCACATCCCGGGGGCGCAGGGCCTGCTTCCGCAGGCGCTGGATGTGCTGGGCGGCATCATCACCCGTCCGCTGCTCGTGGGGGACGGGTTCAAGCCGGAGTACGTCGAACAGGAACGCACCAACCTCCGGCAGATGATCGAGGGCCTGATCAACGACAAGCGGCGCTATGCGATGGTCCGGTGCACGGCGGCCATGTGTGAGGGCGAGTCCTTCGCCCTGCACCGCCTCGGCCGGGTGGAGGACCTGGAGGGGGTGACGCCCGCCTCTCTGCTGGCCCACCACAGGCGTGTGCTGGCCGAGGCGCCGGTGGATATCTTCATCCTCGGGGACGTGGACCCCTCCGAACTGCGGGAAGAGGTAGCGCGCAGGCTGCCGCTTCAGCCCGGTGTGCGGCGGTTCCCCGACACCGTGGTCAAGCGAAGCCCCGACCGGCCGGTGAAAGACGTGGTGGACCGGCTCGACGTGAACCAGGGCGTGGTCGTGATCGGCTTCCGCTCAGGCATCACGCTGCGGGATGAACTGTACTTCCCCATGCTGGTGGCCAACGGGGTGCTGGGCGGGTTCTCGCACTCGAAGCTCTTCCAGGAGGTGCGGGAGAAGAACTCGCTGGCCTACTTCGCCTACTCCTCCATCGAGACGGTGAAGGGTGTCGGCTACATGTACGCCGGGGTGGAGTTTGCGGACGCCGAGCGTTGCAAGGCCATCATGCTGGAGCAACTCCGGGCCGTGCAGGAGGGCGAGATTACAGACGCCGAGATGGAGACGACCATTGCCACTCTGGTCAATGACATGTTAAGCGCGGCAGACAGCCCGGGAGCCATGGCTGAGCTGGCCGTGGACCAGGTCTTCTCGGGCCGCGACCTCTCCATCGACGATCGGGTGGCCCGCTACCGCCAGGTGACTCGGGAACAGGTGGCCGAGGCAGCGCGCCACTTCACGCCGGACACCGTGTACATGCTCACTCGGCAGGAAGGAGAGGCTTAGGGCATGGAGAGGCAGTTTGACCCCATCCTGCGTGATGAGCTCTACACGGAGCGGCTGGAGAACGGGCTGACGGTGGCGGTGCTGGTGAAGCCCGGCTACCGGCAGATGACCGGAAGGGTTGCGGTTCATTACGGCTCCATCGACAGTCGGTTCGTCAACCCGCAGACGGGTAAGGCGGTGCACGTGCCCGACGGCATCGCCCACTTCCTGGAGCACAAGCTCTTCGAGAGCCCGGAGGGGAACGTGGCAGATCGGTTCTCGGAGCTCGGTGCGGAGGCCAACGCCTACACGACCTACACGCATACGGTCTACTACTTCACCACTACGGACCAGTTCAACGAGTGCCTCGACCTGCTGCTGGGGTTCGTGCAGGAGCCCTACTTCACGGCGGAGACCGTCGCCAAGGAGCAGGGCATCATCGATCAGGAGATCCGGATGTACCTCGACGATCCGGGATGGCGCTCGTCGGCCAACCTGCTCGAGGCGCTCTACGTGCGCCACCCGGTGCGCATTGACATTGCGGGCACCGTCGACTCCATCCGCAAGATCGACAAGGACCTGCTGTACGTCTGCCACCGCATCTTCTACCACCCGTCCAACATGGTGGTCTTCGTCGCGGGCGACCTGGACCCGGAGCAGGTGGTGGAGCGTGTCCGTGCGGCCTTCGCCGGCCGGGAGTACCCGGCGCAGCAGGAGATCGAGCGGATCCTGCCCGAGGAGCCGCCCGTCATCAACGAGCGGCGGAAGATGCAGGAGCTGGTGGTCAGCCAGCCGATTCTCAGGCTCGGGTTCAAGGAGAAGGAGGTGGGTCTCACCGGCCGGGCGCTGCTGGAGCGCGACCTGCTCACCTCGCTGCTTCTCGACGTGGTGATCGGCAAGGGCTCGGCGCTGTACACTCGGCTGTACGAGTGCGGCCTGATCGACCAGCGGTTCGGCTTTGAGCACGTTCCCGAGGTCAGCTTCGGCCACACCTACCTCACGGGCCCGACGCACGATCCTTCCGAGCTGGAGGCCCGGCTGCTGGCCGGTCTCCACGAGGCCCAGCAGCAGGGGCTGGCGGAGGCCGACTTCGAACGGGCGCGCCGGAAGCTGATGGGCCGGGTCATCAACCTGATGAACGACCTGGAAGGCGCAGCGTTCCTGTACATCGACGGGTTCTTCAAGCAGATCGGCCTGTTCGACCTTCTCCCCACCCTGCAGTCGCTCACGCTGGAGGCGGCCAACGAGCGCCTGCGTAGCCACTTCGACCCTGCTCTGGCCGCGGCGTCGATCATCTACCCCAGGCGATAGGCGGCTGCCAGCTACGGGGGGTGTTGCGGTGGATCCCATATCGCACGCCGCGATCGGATCGGCGGTGGCGGGGCTGTTCCCCGAGGGTACACACACGGCCATTTACTGGAGCGCCGTCCTCGGCGCCGAGTTGCCGGACATCGACATCGTGGTTCAGATCGTCCGGGGCCGCGTGAGCTACCTGCGCACTCATCGCGGCCCCACCCACGGGTTGGTGACGCTGCCCCTGCAAGCGGCGCTCATCGCGGGAGGGCTGAAGCTGCTGAACCCCGGGGCGCCGTTCGCTTCCCTCTTCGGGGCCGCCCTGCTGGGCACGCTCTCGCACGTGCTGTTCGACTTCGGCAACGACTACGGAACCCAGGGTCTCTGGCCGTTCTCGCTCCGCCGCATCGCCTTCGACCTCATCCCCATCGTCGACCTGGGCATCCTGGCCATCATCGGTGCGGGCTGGCTCGCGAGCGCACTTCTCCCCGTCGGGCGGCCGACCGTGTTCAGCGGCGTCTGGCTCGCGCTGGGGCTCTACGTGCTGGTCCGTTTCCTGCTCCACCGCCGCGCGTGGGCCCTGGTGGTCGGGCACCTGCAGCCCCCGGCCGACTGCGGCAATGCCGTGGGCTGCGGTCTGGGCTGGTCGGTGCAGTCCGTCACGGTTCACCCGACGCTGCTCTCCCTCAACGCCTGGCGCTACGTGGTCCAGCAGCCCGGCGGTTTCCAGACCGGCATGGTCTGGGTCTGCCCGGGCCGCGTGAGCCCGCCGCACCGGGCCGTGAACCAGTACGACCGCGTGGTGCTGGCGTCCCTTCAGGCCGCCACCGTCACCGCCTTTGCGAGCTGGACCCGCCGCCCCCGGGTGGAGGTCTCCTGGCGAGACGGCCTATGGCAGGTGCGCTGGTCCGACATGCGCTACGAGGTGGACGGCTTCTCGCCCTTCACGGCCTACGCATGGCTGGATGCCGAACTGAACCTCGTGGACGAGGGACTTGGGCGAAGGGGCGATGCTGTCCCGGAGCGCGCACTTCTGCTTCGCCGCCTCCTGCAGGAGGCTGGGCGGTGGGACCCGCTGGAGCACTGAATGGACGATGCTCGGCCGCACAGCGTAGTCCTTGAGCTAGACTATTTGAGTCCTTAGGATGGATGGTTGATCTGCACGGCCTGAGTTATGCTCTGCACGTAGGCGATCACTTGGGTCGGTTGGATTCACATCCAGCGGTTTGATCCCCCAATCAAACCCCGACGCCGTTGCATTCGACCAAGCCCATACCCAGCATCCAACGCTTTCGGTCGACCTGAGGATCACCCACCGCTCACCCTCCTTTGTTCCGGTCCTCAGCCTGCCCCCACGGGTTGAGGACAACCCTCCCCTTTGCCGTAGCCAGCGTCCTCCCCCCACAGGACGCTGGCTCCCCTTTTAAGTGGGGAGGGGGGCTGTCGCCCCCCTCCCCACCCCGCACTGGTCGCTGGGTGGTCGGCCCCGGAGACGGCGGGCAACCCGCCGTCTCCGGGTAGTTGTCGGGCTGCCTGGCGCTCTTGATGTTCACGAACCGCTTCGCTCCCTTCCGATGTGGCTGTACACGAACTCGCGGCCCAAGCGGCCTCCGCCTTGAAGGCTCCTGACGTTGGGCCGGGTCTATCCGGCTCGGATGATGTTGCCGTGCCCTACGGGCTCGTCCACGGCCCGAGCGGGGGTATGCCCGTACGGTTCAGCGCGGCTGTCGCTGTGCAGCGGGAGTGTCAAGAAAGAGCACACCCCCCTCTGGCCCCGCGACTCTTTCTTGACACTCGACAGCCGAGGGCGGCCTCGCTCCGCATCTCCGCACCCATTCCGGTCAAGCAAGAGCACCGAAAGCGGAGCGAGACCCCAGTGTGAAATACCCCCCGGGGTTACTGATGGACTCCCGGTGCGCCGGGAGTGTCAAGAAAGAACACACCCCCGCTGGATCAACGACTCTTTCTTGACACTCGACAGCCGAGGGCGCTCTCGCTCGCACCTCCGCACCCTCTCCGGTTCACCCACCCCCAGAGTTTCAGACCGGCCCCTGTACCTGCCCTGCGGCGCTCCTCGGGAGGTTTGGGAGTACCTGAGAGAAGGCGCCCGACGGGCGCGGGGGCGCGTCTGTTCGCTACTCCTGCCCCGTGCCAGCTCCTGAGCACCATCGCTGGGTGGTCGCACGCGCTCATCGCCCACGTTGAGCACCGTGGGCGATGACCAGGATCGCCCCGCAGGCTCCGCTTGCCCTGCTTTAGCGTGTCAGCGTAGTCGTTTGCCTCCCGCTGAGGCCGATTTCTATAATGGAGGCAGGCTAATGCGGGAGGTTTGCTTCATGTCAACAGTCGAACTCGGCGCGCACCTGAGCCTCCCGGACGTGGTGGCTGTGGCCCGGCACGGGGCCAGGGTGACCCTCACCCCGGCGGTGCGGGAGCAGGTGGCGCGCGCCAGCGCCATGGTCGCGCAGCTGGTGCGCGGGCGCCGGCCCGTCTACGGCATCACCACTGGCTTTGGCAAGTTCAGCGACGTGACCATCTCGGCCGAGGAGACGGCCGCCCTGCAGCGAAACCTGCTGATGAGTCACGCCTGCGCCGTGGGCGAGCCCCTGCCCGACGAGGTCGTGCGCGCCATGCTCCTCCTGCGTGCCCATGCCCTCTCCCGCGGACACTCTGGCATTCGTGTGGAGACCCTGGAGCTTCTGATCCAGTTCCTCAATATCGGCCTCGTTCCCGTGGTGCCGGAGCAGGGCTCTCTGGGCGCCAGCGGGGACCTGGCGCCCCTGGCACACATGAGCCTCCCCCTGATCGGACTGGGAGAGGCCTTTTTGCGCGGCGAGCGCATGTCCGGGGCCGAGGCCCTGGAGCGGGCGGGCCTGCAGCCTGTGTCGCTGACCGCCAAGGAGGGGCTTGCGCTCATCAACGGAACGCAGGCGATGACGGCCATCGGGTGCCTCGGCGTGCACGACGCCCAGGTGCTGCTGAAGAGCGCAGACATTGCGGCGGCCCTGACGGCGGAGGCGCTGGGGGCCATCCCGGCGGCATGGGACCCGCGCATTCAGGAACTGCGCCTTCACCCCGGACAGCAGGCCACCGGCCGGAACCTGCGCCGGCTCGTGGAGGGATCGGGCCTGGTCAGCCGCCCGGGCCAGGTGCGCACGCAGGATCCTTACACCCTGCGCTGCCTTCCCCAGGTTCACGGCGCCAGTCGGACGGCCATCGCCCACGTAGCGCAAGTTCTGGAGTGGGAGATGAACGCCGTCACGGACAACCCGCTGCTGTTCCCCGAAAACAACGAGGTCATCTCGGGTGGCAACTTCCACGGTCAGCCCGTGGCGCTGGCCATGGACTACCTGGCCATTGCGGCGGCGGAGCTGGCCGACATCGCCGAGCGGCGCATTGAGCGCCTGGTCAACCCGCAGCTCTCCGGTCTGCCGGCCTTCCTCACCCGCAACGGCGGAGTCCACTCGGGGCTGATGATCACCCAGTACACGGCCGCCTCGCTGGTCAGCGAAAACAAGGTTCTTGCCCACCCGGCCAGCGTAGACTCCATACCGTCCAGTGCCAACCAGGAGGACCACGTGTCGATGGGCACGACGGCTGCCCGTAAGGCCAGACAGGTCCTCGCCAACGTGCGGCGCGTACTGGCGATTGAGCTGATGTGCGCCGCCCAGGCGCTGGAGTTCCGCGGGCCGGAACGCCTGGCTCCGGCCACGCGCGCGGCCTATGACGCGGTGCGGCAGCGGGTGGCCCCGCTGGACGGCGACCGGGTGCTCGCACCCGAGATCGAGCAGCTGGCGGAGATGATCCACAGCGGCGCGCTGGTGGAGGCCGTGGAGGCCGTGGCGGGCCCACTGGAGTAGGCGCAGACCCTGGGGACGCCCGGGTCAGGCAACACTAACGCCGTGTGCAGGTCGGGATGAAGAAGAGGGGGTATTGGCATGACCCGCACTGTCCGCGCACCGCGAGGTACGACCCTGTCGTGCAAGGGGTGGCAGCAGGAGGCCGCCCTCCGGATGTTGATGAACAACCTGGACCCGGAGGTGGCCGAGCGCCCGGAGGACCTGGTAGTCTACGGCGGCCGGGGCAAGGCGGCCCGCTCCTGGGAGGCGTTCGACGCCATCGTGGAGGCGCTGCGCAACCTCGAGGATGACGAGACGCTCCTCGTGCAGTCCGGCAAGCCTGTCGCGGTCTTCCGCACCCACCGGATGAGCCCTCGGGTGCTGATTGCCAACTCCAACCTGGTCGCCCACTGGGCCACGTGGGACCACTTCTGGGAGCTCGAGCGGAAGGGGCTCATCATGTTCGGCCAGATGACGGCCGGCTCCTGGATCTACATTGGCACCCAGGGCATTCTGCAGGGGACCTACGAGACCTTCGCCGAGGCCGCCCGGCAGCGGTTCGGCGGGACCCTGAAGGGGCGCCTGGTTCTCACCGCAGGATTGGGCGGCATGGGCGGGGCCCAGCCCCTCGCGGTCACGATGAACGAGGGCGTGGCCATCGTGGTGGAGGTCGACGAGGCGCGGATCCACCGGCGCCTGGAGCACCGCTACCTGGACCGGATGGCGCAGACGCTGGATGAGGCCCTGAGCCTGGCACGCACGGCCATGGACAGGGGCGAGCCGCTCTCCATCGGCCTCCTGGGCAACGCGGCGGAGGTCTTCCCCGAGTTCGTCCGCCGCGGGATCGTACCGGACGTAGTCACTGACCAGACCTCGGCCCACGACCCCCTGAACGGCTACGTGCCTGCAGGCCTGTCCCTGGCCGACGCCGTGGCCCTGCGCCAGTCCGCCCCGGAAGAACACATCGGCCGGGCGAAGGCTTCCATGGTGACCCACGTGCAGGCCATGCTCGACCTACAGAAGGCGGGGGCGGTCGTCTTCGACTACGGCAACAACATCCGGCAGCAGGCCTTCGAGGAGGGGCTGAAGGACGCCTTCGCCTTCCCAGGCTTCGTTCCGGCCTTCATCCGGCCGCTCTTCTGCGAGGGGAAGGGCCCGTTCCGCTGGGTGGCGCTCTCGGGCGACCCCGAAGACATCTACAAGACTGACCGGGCCATCATGGAGCTGTTCCCCGAAGACAAGTCCCTGCACCGCTGGCTGCGGATGGCCCAGAAGAAGGTCCACTTCCAGGGGCTGCCGTCGCGCATCTGCTGGCTGGGGTACGGCGAGCGGGTGAAGGCTGGGCTGAAGTTCAACGAGATGGTGGCCAGCGGTGAGCTCTCTGCGCCGATCGTGATCGGCCGGGACCACCTGGACGCCGGCTCGGTCGCCTCGCCGAATCGGGAGACCGAAGGCATGGTGGACGGCACAGACGCGGTCGCCGACTGGCCGCTGCTCAACGCCCTGGTCAACACCGCAGCAGGCGCCACCTGGGTCTCCATCCACCACGGAGGCGGCGTCGGCATTGGCTACAGCCAGCACGCCGGCATGGTGGTGGTGGCGGACGGCACCCCTGAGGCCCGTGAGCGGCTGGAGCGGGTGCTGACCACAGACCCCGGCATGGGCGTCGTGCGCCACGCGGACGCCGGGTACGAGAAGGCCATCCAGGTGGCGCGGGAGCGGGGCATTCGCATGCCGATGCTCGGGTAAGGTGAGGACCTGGGGAAGGCACGACCCAGCGCCCGCCCCTCGGCTCACGACCCAGCCACGGCTCATGACCCGCTCGCTCAACATGGCTCACTGCTCATATGGGAGGAGCGTGTGCGATGAACCCAAATGCGCTCGTTGAGTGCGTGCCGAACTTCAGCGAGGGGCGGCGGCCTGAGGTGATCGAGGCGATCGCCGGCGCCATCGCGGCCCAGGGCGTCAGGGTGCTCTCGGTCTCGGCCGACACGGACCACAACCGGTGCGTCATCACCTTCGTCGGCGAGCCCGGTGCGGTGGCAAAGGCGGCCATCCGCGGCGCAGAGGTGGCCATGCGGCTGATCGACCTGAACCATCACCGGGGAAACCACCCCCGCATGGGCGCCGTGGACGTCATTCCGTTCGTGCCGATCTCGGGCTGCGACATGGCGGACTGCGTCGCCCTCGCCCGCGAGGTGGGCGAGGCCCTGGGGGCCATGGGGCTGCCGGTCTACCTCTACGAGGAGGCGGCCACCCGGCCCGACCGGCGCAACCTGGCAGACGTGCGGCGGGGCGAGTTCGAGGGTCTGCGGGAGCAGATCGGCGTTGACCCGGCCAAGAAGCCCGACTTCGGTCCCGAGAAGATTCACCCCACCGCGGGCTGCACCGCGGTGGGCGCCCGCATGCCGCTCATCGCCTTCAACGTCAACCTCGGCACCGCAGACCTATCGATCGCCAAGAAGATCGCCAGGGCGGTGCGCGGCTCCAGCGGCGGGCTCGTGCACTGCAAGGCGCTGGGTATCCCCCTGGCCGACCGGGGCCAGGTGCAGGTGAGCATGAACATGGTCAACTACAAAGAGACCCCCCTGCACCGGGCATTCGAGCTGATCAGGCTGGAGGCCGAGCGCTACGGCGTGCCTGTCGTGGGGTCGGAGATCGTCGGGCTGGTGCCGGTGGACGCCCTGGTGGGCGTGGCGAGGCACTACCTGCGGCTGGAGGGCTTCAAGAGCGACCAGGTGCTGGAGAAGCGGCTGATGGAGTGATGGCGATGACCACCGTAGACCTGCTGATCGTGGGGGCGGGCGAACTGGTGACGATGGCCGGGGGGCCCCGGCGCGGTGCCCGCCTGAAGGACGCGGCCGTCATCCCCGGCGGTGCGCTCGCGGCGAGGGACGGTCGGATCGTCGCAGTGGGGCCTGCCGATGAGGTGCTCGCAGCCGTCCAGACCGGACCCGACACCCGGGTGATCGACGCCAGGGGGCGGGCCGTGATCCCGGGGTTCGTCGACCCGCACACGCACCTCTGCTTCGCAGGCGACCGGGCGGAGGAGTTCGCACTGCGGCTTGGCGGTGCCACGTACCGGGAGATCGCCGCCAGGGGCGGGGGCATTCTGAACACCGTCCGTGCGACCCGGGAGGCCAGCCAGGCTGAGCTGGTCGCCCTGGGTCTCGCGCGCCTGGATCAGCTCGCCCTGGCTGGCACCACCACGGTGGAGGTCAAGTCCGGCTACGGGCTCACCACGGAACACGAGCTCAAGCAGCTGCGGGCAATCCGCGAGATGGACCGCCGCCATCCCCTCACCGTGGTGCCCACTTTCATGGGGGCGCACGAGGTGCCGCCCGAGCACCGCAGCCGGCCGGAGGCGTATGTCGACCTGCTGGTGGAGGAGATGCTTCCCGCGGTGGCGGCCGAGGCGGACCTGGCCCGGTACGCAGATGTCTTCACCGAGCAGGGCGTCTTCTCCCTGGCCGACTCCCGCCGCATCCTGGAGCGGGCGAAGGAGCTCGGGTTCGGCCTGAAGGTGCATGCCGACGAGCTTTCCGACCTGGGCGGGGCCCTGCTGGCGGCCGAACTGGGGGCCATCAGCGCGGAACACCTGCTGCACGCCTCCGACGAGGGGCTGCGGCGGCTGGCTGAGGCGGGTACGGTGGCCGTCTGCCTGCCGGGCACCTCGTTCTGCCTGATGAACGCCCCGTACGCCCGGGCGCGGCGCATGGTGGAACTCGGCTGCACGGTGGCGCTGGCCAGCGACTACAACCCCGGCTCCTGCCCGGCCTACTCCATGCCGTTCATCATCACCCTCGCCTGTATGCACCTCGGGCTCGACCCCAGCGAGGCGCTGGCGGCGGCGACCATCAACGCCGCGGCGGCGATTGGGCTGGAGTCGGAGGTCGGCTCGCTGGAGGTGGGCAAGCTGGCAGACGTGGTGATCCTGTCGAGCCCGACTCACTGGCACATCCCCTACCACATGGGGATGGGCGTGGTGGCGCAGGTGGTCAAGCAAGGGCGGCTGATCGTGGACGACGGAAGGATACTCAGGGGGTAGTGCAGCGGATGCGAATCGGGGAGCAGACGATCTCGGCGTTCTGTGGCCAACTGGCGGCTGCCACGCCGGCCCCCGGCGGCGGGGCCGCCTCGGCGGTGGCCGGCGCGATGGGGGCCGGCCTTGTGGCCATGGTGGGCGGCCTGACCCGGGGGCGGGAGAAGTTCCAGGCGGTGGAGGCGGAGATGGCCGCGGCACAGGAGGCGGGCCGGCGGGAGCTTGATGCGCTCCTCGCCCTGGCGGACAAGGATCAGGCGGCCTTCAACCAGGTGATGGCGGCCTTCGCCCTGCCCAAGGGCACACCGGAGGAGAAGGCTGAGCGGCAGCGCGCGGTACAGGCTGCCTACAAGGAGGCCACGCTCACCCCGCTGGAAACCATGGGGCACTGTCTGGCGGTGATGCGCCACGCGCTGGCCGTTGTGGAGAAGGGCAATCAGAACGCTGTGAGTGATGGCTGCGTTGGCTTCCTGCTGGCAGACGCCGCCTTCGAGGGGGCCCTGTGGAACGTGGCGATCAACCTCGGATCCATCAAGGACGGCGTCTTCCTCCAGGAGGTTGTGGCCGATGTGACGCGCATGCGGGGGGAGCGGGAGGAGGTGCGGCAGGCTTTTCACAGGTTGGTCCCGGACCCCGTGGCCCGGTTCCTGGAGCAGAAGTAGGTATCGTGACGGAATGACCAGCGGAGGAGGTACAGACCTTGCTGTCGGACATCGCAATTGCGCAGCGTGCACGCCTCGAGCCCATCACGAAGGTCGCGGAGCAGATCGGTCTTGGACCCGACGATCTGGAACTGTATGGAAAGTACAAGGCCAAGGTCGCCTCTCATGTCTGGAAGCGGGTGAAGGACAACCCGGATGGCCGCCTGATTCTGGTCACGGCCATCAGCCCGACGCCGGCCGGGGAGGGCAAAACCACCGTGACGGTCGGCCTGGGGCAGGCCATGGCCCGCATCGGCAAGCGGGCGATGATCGCCCTCCGTGAACCCTCGCTGGGGCCGGCCTTCGGCGTGAAGGGCGGCGCGGCGGGCGGCGGCTACGCCCAGGTGGTGCCCATGGAGGAGATCAACCTGCATTTCACCGGCGACTTCCATGCCATTACCGCGGCCAACAACCTGCTGGCCGCGATGGTTGACAACCACCTGCACCAGGGGAACGCGCTGGGGATCGACCCGCGGCAGATCACGTTCAAGCGGGTCATGGACATGAACGACCGAGCCCTGCGGTCCATCGTGATGGGGCTCGGCGGCAAGAACGGCGGTGTGCCCCGGCAGGAGGAGTTCATGATCACCCCCGCCTCAGAGGTCATGGCCACGCTCTGCCTCGCCGAGGACCTGGCCGACCTGAAGCGGCGCTGCGGCGAGATCATCGTGGGATACACCTACACCGGGGAGCCGGTCCGGGCTCACCAGCTGAAGGCCGAGGGGGCGATGGCGGCGCTGCTCAAGGAGGCCATCAAGCCCAACCTGGTGCAGACCCTGGAGAACACCCCCGCTTTCGTCCACGGCGGCCCCTTCGCCAACATCGCCCACGGCTGCAACACCGTCGTGGCCACCCGCCTGGCGCTGAAGCTGGCCGACTACGTCATCACGGAGGCGGGCTTCGGTGCGGACCTGGGTGCGGAGAAGTTTATCGACATCAAGTGCCGGCTGGCGGGACTGCGGCCCGACGCGGTGGTCGTGGTGGCCACGATCCGTTCGCTGAAGATGCACGGCGGCCTGAAGAAGGACGAGCTGACCCGGGAGGACCTGGACGCCCTGCGGCGCGGCAGCGCCAACCTGCTCCGCCACCTGCGCAACGTCCGGGAGGTCTTCGGCCTGCCCGCGGTGGTCGCCATCAACCGCTTCGCCGCCGACACCGACGACGAGATCCGCCTGATCAGGCAGCTCGTGGAGGAGGCGGGCAGCACGGCCGTCCTCACCGACGTGCACGCGCACGGTGGTGAAGGCGGCGTCGAACTGGCCCGCCGGGTGGTGGAGCTGGCGGAGGAGCCGAAGGACTTCCGCTTTGCCTACGACGACGATGACAGCCTGAAGGCCAAGATCGAGAAGGTGGCCACGCGCATCTACGGCGCCGACGGCGTGGACTTCAGCCGCGAGGCCAGCCGGATGCTGAAGAAGCTGCAGAACGATGGCTTCGGCCGGGCCCCGGTCTGCATCGCCAAGACGCAGTATTCCTTCTCCGACGACCCCAAGAAGCTGGGGGCCCCGACGGGCTGGCGGCTCACCGTGCGCGAGGTGCGGCCCAGTGCGGGCGCCGGGTTCGTGGTGGCCATCACCGGCGAGATCATGACGATGCCAGGACTGCCGCCCGTGCCGGCGGCGGAGGGCATCGACGTCGACGAGGACGGCACCATCACCGGGCTCTTCTGATGCAGGTAGATGCGGGGGCCGGGGCGAAACACTCCCCCGGCCCTGCATTCGTTGAGGGGTGGGTGAGCGCAACTGTGTGGCAGATCCCGTGCGGGCGGCGCACGCTGGAGGTGGGCCGGCGCACCCTGATCATGGGCATTCTCAACGTGACGCCCGACTCGTTCTCCGACGGCGGACGCTGGGCAGAGCCCGAGAGCGCCGTGGCCCGCGCCCTCGAGATGCTTTCCGAGGGGGCGGACATCATCGACGTCGGCGGCGAGTCCACCCGCCCGGGCCACCTGCCGGTGCCGGCCGGGGAGGAGATGCGGCGGGTGCTGCCAGTCATACGCGCCATTCGCACCGCCGCTCCCGACGCCGTCATCTCGGTGGACACGCAGAAGGCCGGGGTGGCGGAGGCGGCCCTGGAGGCAGGAGCCGACATGCTGAACGACATCTGGGGGCTGCAGCGGGATCCGGAGATGGCCCGAGTGGCAGCCCGGTACCGATGCCCGGTCGTGGTGATGCACAACCAGGAGGGCACCGAGTACGCCGACCTGGTCGGCGACATCACCGCCTTCTTCGAGCGCTCCCTGGAACTGGCCCGGGCGGCTGGGCTGCCGCAGGAGCACATCATCCTCGACCCCGGCGTGGGATTCGGCAAGACCCCGCTGCAGAACCTCGAGGTGATCCAGCGGCTGGGCGAGTTCCGCCAGCTTAACCGCCCGCTGCTCCTGGCCACCAGCCGCAAGTCGACCATCGGCAAGGTGCTGGGCGGGCTGCCGCCCGAGGAGCGGCTGGAGGGGACTGCGGCCACGGTGGCTATCGGGATCGCGAACGGAGCCGATATTGTAAGGGTGCACGACGTGCGCGCAATGAAGCGGGTCGCACAGGTGGCGGATGCCATCGTGCGCCCCGGGCGCGGCGGCTTTGAGGGGTGAATGTGCGGTTGGATCGCATCGTGCTGTCGGGCATGCGCTTCTACGGCTACCACGGGGTGCTTCCCGAGGAGACGCGGTTGGGGCAGGAGTTCCTGGTCGATACTGAGCTCTACCTGGACCTGCGCGCAGCGGGGGAACAGGACGATATCCGGCAGACGGTGAACTACGGCAAGGTCTACCGCACGGTGAAGACCATCGTGGAGGGGGCGCCCTTCAGGCTGATCGAGGCCGTGGCCGAGCGTGTGGCCGCAGAGGTGTTGGAACAGTATCCGAACGTGCGCGGCGTCACCGTGCGGGTGCACAAGCCCCGCGCCCCGATTCCGGGCGCCTTCGCCGGTGTGCTCGTCGAGATCCACCGGAGGCGGGAGCCGTGAGCCGCGCGTACCTCTCTCTGGGGGCGAACCTGGGCGACCCGGAGGCGCAGCTGACGGAAGCCCTGCGCCGCCTGTCGGGCAGCCCCGGCAACCAGCTCGTGGGCGTGAGCGGGCTCTACCGGACCGCGCCGCAGGGCAGGACGGACCAGCCCGACTTCCTCAACTGTGCTGCGTGCGTCGAGACGGCCGCCGACCCTCATCAGCTGCTCGCCCAGGCCCAGGCTGTGGAGGCTGCCCTGGGGCGGGTCCGCACGCTGCGCTGGGGGCCGCGCACCATCGACATCGACATCCTGTTCCACGGCAGCGCACGGCTGCAGGACGAGTACCTGACGCTTCCGCACCCCCGGATGGCGGAGCGGGCGTTCGTCCTCGTTCCGCTGCTGGAGGTGTGGCATCCGGGGGACGGCCCGGACGGCTTGCAGAGGGGCGACCTCGAGGCCATGCTGGCACGCTTGCCCGACCAGGGGGTGCGCCGGGTCCTGGATGGCGCCTCTTTCCTCCGCCGGATTGAGGGGGTAGAATAGAGCAGGCAGTCCGGACGGGTCGGCGCAGCCGGAAGCATGAAGGAAGGAGGTCTGCGGGATGACCCTGAACCCGATCGCGGTCGAGGAGCTGGTGCGCAGGGCGCTGGTGGAACACATCGGGCCGGAGGATCTGACCACGTCAGCCGTGGTGCCGGCAGATGCCACCTGCACTGCCGTGGTCATCGCCAGGGACTCCGGCATCCTGTGCGGCCACCCGGTGGCGGCGGCGACCTTCCGCACTATCGATCCCTCGCTGAGGTACGAGCCGCTGGTCGACGAGGGCAGCGAGGTCACTGCCGGGCAGGGCGTTGCCCGCATCTCCGGCCGGGCGCGCTCCGTGCTGGCAGCCGAGCGTGTCGCCCTCAACTTCCTGCAGCACATGAGCGGCATCGCCACCACGACCCGGCGCCTGGCAGAAGCCATCAAGTACTACCACGCCCGACTGGTGGAGAGCCACGAGACGACCCCGGGCCTCAGGGGAATCGAGCGCTATGCGGTGCGCGTCGGCGGCGGCCAGAATCACCGGTTCGGGCTGTCGGACGCCATCGTGGTGAAGGCGAGCCACCTGGCGCTGTCCGGTGGCGTGCGCGAGGCGGTTGTGGCCGCTCGGAGGAGCGCACCGCACACGGGCCGGGTAGCTGTGGAGGTCCGCAGCCTGGAGGAATTGCAGGAGGGCCTCGATGCGGGGGCGGATATCCTCGTGCTCGTTGACATGGACGCCGAGACGCTGAAGCGGGCGGTGGAGCTCTCGTCAGGGCGGGCCGTACTGGAGGCTGCGGGCAACATCAGCCCCGCCAACCTGGTGGAGGTGGCGAAGACGGGCGTGGACATCATCGCTTTGGGCGCGCTGACGCATTCGGTGTGCGCCCTGCCGTTCGTGCTGGAGGTGGCGCCCTGAGGCGCCTGCCAGAAGAATCCTGAAAGTCCGCTGGCCATTTTGCGGCGGTATCGGCTATAATAGAGACACAGGAAGGAACCGGACCCCCCAGGGCGGAACGGTGGCGGGCCTTACCCGCAGGTGATCAGGAGGATCGGGCTGCCCAGGGGAGGAAGGGACTGTCCGAGTCTTTCCAAACGGAGGTGCTGGGGCTATCGACTCCGAACTGCATAGCGATTCGCATGCGGCCCGGGTCGTAGACCCGGGCCGCATTTCTCGAGACGCCCGTATCGGGGAGGGGTGTGTGCCCCTCCCCGGTTTACGTATGCTATAATCGTGCAGGAGTTTTCAGGGGCTGGACCCGCCGGGGCGGGCCGGCCACCGGGGAGGTCAGACCGGTGCTGCTGGCGGTCGATGTAGGCAACACGTTCATCGTGCTCGGCATCTTTGCGGGCGAGCGCCTCGAGGCAGAGTGGACCGTGCACACAGACCCGCGCAAGACCCTTGATGAGTACGGACTGCTCGTCACCAGCCTGATCGAGCGCTCCGGGTTCCAGCGCGACCAGGTGACGGGCGTGACCATCTCGTCGTCGGTGCCGCCGCTGTTGCCCACGCTGGAGTGGATGTGCCAGAAATACTTTCACCTCAAGCCGTTGGTGATCGGGCCCGGCGTGCGCACGGGCATGATGATCCGGTACGACAACCCCCGGGAGGTGGGTGCGGACCGGATCGTCAGCGCGGTCGCCGCCTTCGAGAAGTACGGAGGCCCCCTGATCGTGGTGGACTTCAGCACGGCGATCATCCTTGACGCCATCTCGGCCCGGGGAGAGTACCTGGGCGGCGTAATCGCACCGGGCATAGACGTGTCGGCGGACGCCCTGTTCCAGTTCGCGGCCAAGCTGCCCCGCATCGAGCTGGTGAAGCCGGAGCGGGCGCTGGCGCGCAACACGGTGCACGCCATGCAGTCGGGCATCATCTTTGGTTTTGCCGGGATGGTGGACGAGCTGGTCGAGCGGATGGCCGCCGAACTGGACCCGCAGCACCAGGGCTGCAAGGTCGTCGCCACCGGCGAGCAGGCTGGACTGCTGGCCGGGGAGTGCGCCACCATCCAGCACTACGATCCCTATCTCTCGCTGAACGGCCTGCGCATCATCTACGACCGGCACCAGGCCCGGGGAGGGAGGTAGCGCCCATGCTGCTGGCGATGGACGTGGGGAACACCAACATTACCGTAGGACTGTTCCTGGAGAGCGAACTGATCACCATGTGGCGAATGGCTTCGGACCGGGCGCAGACCTGGGACGAGTACGGCCTGCAGCTGGTACAGCTCCTGGAGGGGGAGGGCCACACCCCCGGCGATATTTCCTGCGCAGCCATGGCCTCCGTGGTACCGCCCCTCAACGCCGTGCTGAGCCGGGCGGTGCAGCGGTACCTGAACGTGAGTCTGAAGGAGCTGCGGAGCGGCCTGCGCAGCCTTCCGGTCATCCGGTACGACAACCCCGAGGCCCTGGGCACCGACCGGCTGGTGAACGCCCTGGCCGGGTGGGAGATCTACGGGCGCCCGCAGAACCGGCCCGTCATCGTCGTCGACTTCGGCACCGCAACCAAGCTGGAGTGTGTCAGCGCGGACGGCGAGTACCTGGGGGGCTGCATCGCCCCCGGCATCGGCATCGCCACTGAGGCGCTGACCCGGCGGACGGCGCTGCTGCAGCGTGTGGAACTGCAGCGGCCCCGGTCTGTGATCGGCCGCAACGTCGTGGCCAGCATGCAGTCCGGCATCCTCTTCGGCTTCGCGGGCCAGGCCGACGGGTTGGTTCGGCGGCTGGCCCGGGAGATCGCACCCTCGGGACCTCCGCCTGTGGTCGTGGCCACTGGCGGGCTGGCCGACCTGGTGGCCCCGGAGAGCCGCACGATCGAGCTGGTGGACCCGCACCTCACGCTGCAGGGCATCCGCCGCATGTATGAGCTGAACTGGGCCGACCCCGTGCGGGAGGCATAGGTTGGCGGTCGGGAAGGAAAGGGCACGCATCCAGGCGAAACATGGGGGAAGAGGTACAGCTATCCATTCCACATGTGGGAGGTACCCCCATGTCGATCTGGCGAACGAAGGCGGTCTGCCTGCTCGCGGCCCTGCTTCTTCTCACTGCCTGCGCCAGGGAACCGCAGTCCCAGCAGGCAGATCCCACCCTTGCCGACCTGCGCCAGCGGGTGTCGGCCGCCTTTGACGGCACGGCTTCCAGCGCCGCCCGGCGAGCGGCCGCAGATGAGTCGGTACGCCTGCTGCTTTCACTGCTCCAGCGGGCCGAGTCCTACGACATCTCCGACGAGGAGTGGTCGGCTTCACCCCGCCCCGGCGTTGAGGTGATGGTGCGCCACGCGGACCTGGGCGACGGCGTTCACCTGTACGCCCTGGCGCTGCCCGGGCGCAGCCTGGTCGACGAGGCGGACCGGGTCGTCGTCCAGGTGCGCAGCGGAGGCGTTCCCCTGGCTTACGAGCTGACCCCGCTGCCGGTGGGCCGGCTCGAGTCAGCCCGGGTCTACAGCGAGTCTGGCCGGCAGTTGATCACCCTCGCGCTGCGCGAGGACGAGCGCACGGGCTATGTAGCCCAGTTCGGCGGGCCGGCGAGCGGTCCCTTCACGCTGGTGTCCGATGCTTTCACCGGCATGGAGGGCACCTACGGTACAGCCCAGTTGAAGCTTGAGGAGGGCCTGCTTCGGGTGTCCACCGCAGACGGCCCGTGGTTGCCCGCGTTTGACGACCGGAGCCGCGGGACGCTGGTGCTGGCGCCCGAGGTGTACCTCAAGTGGGACGGTCGGTTCACGCTGGTGGACGAGTCGCGGTTTGATGCGTTCGCCCTGCTCTCAATGGCCGCCGATCCGGCCAAGTTCTGCCGGGGGGAGGGCGCCTGTCCGCAGGCGGTGGCCGAGGCGCTGTCGGTATCTCCGCAGGAGGCTGCGGGCATCGCCTGGGACCTGGCCACGGCCAGGCTCACCCGCATGTTGTCGGCGGAGGGCGGCTGGGCGAACGGGCTGGCGTCCATGCTGCCCTCCGGCTCTCGCATCCTTGCGGACGAGGGGCGGGCACTGTCGGCCCGGCTGCTGACCGTACCCGCCCCCGACCCCCTGGAGGGGCGCGCCTACACGGCCGTGCAGTTCCGCACGGGCGGCGGGATTCCGCTCACCCGGGTGCTCGACCTGCCAGGCCCTGTGGAGTCGGCCCGGGTGATGGCGCACAACGGGATTCCGGCTCTGCTGTTGGTTGTCGATGAGACGGCCGACCGGGAGACCGGCAACCAGGAGAGCCGCGGGGTTCACCTGCTGCTTCTGGACGCGGGGAACGAGTGGCAGCCGGCTGCAAACTGGGTGGGGTTCGTGCCTGAGGCGCCGCTGTGGAACATCGCCTCGTCCTCGCCGGACGGCGTGATCATCTCCTGGGACCGCGCCGCGGCGCCTGAGTTCAGTGTGACGTTGGAGGCTGGTGACGAGCCGCAGGTGGCGATCTGCCAGCAGCCCGGCGACTGTCACCGCCTCTCCTGGGTCGATGGAACGCTCAACTCGCTGCCCATGCTCTCCTACTACGTGGGTGAGCTCACCCGGCCGCACGCCGAGGGCGAGCTGGAGTGGTACGCAGGCCAGGTGGCCGGGTTCCTGAGGCGAATCGACCCGACCTCGCCGACGGCGGGTCGCCTCCGGCAGTTGGTCGATCCGGACGGGCGGTACGGCGTCTCGGTGATCGACGTCGGCGAGAATACACGGCTGATCTCGCTCCCCCAGAGTCCCACGGGCACGCTCATCGCCGTGCTCCACTACCCTGGCCAGGCTCAGTTGGTCGCCACCTACGACGGGGTTGTCACGCGCTGGGAGGCGGGGCAGATCGTCCAGGGCGACCAGGGGCGGCGGCTGCTTCTGCTCGGGCGGTCTGACATCGCCGCGACGCTGCTGGCCTTCGACTGGCAGTACGGCGTCTGGGCGCCTGCCGATCTGCTGGAGGAAGCGGTGGACCGCATCGAACTGCTCTCGCTCAGGGTGCTGCACACGCCGGGCGCGGAGCGTCCGGCTCGGGGCATGATCGTACTGGGCGGCATGACAATGCGGGCGTCGCTCAACAGCACCGGCGCCAGTTTCTGCGAGGGCGTCACCGGATGCGTCAGCTACCGTTACGACGGGGGATGGAAACTGGATTAGCGCAAAGCAAGGGCCTGCACCCACCCGGTGCAGGCCTTTTCGGTTCCCGCTATGGCTCCCTGCGCATCCAGGCGGGGCCGGTCTGGCTGCCGACCCACTCCTCGCCGTCCTCCCACACTTCCTTCTTCCAGATCGGTACGATCTGCTTCAGCCGCTCGATGGCATGCCGGCATGCCTCGAACGCGTCGGCGCGGTGAGGTGTGGCGACGGCGATGACAACGCTGGCCTCGGTAATGGACAGTTTGCCGACCCGGTGGGCGATGGCGACTTGCGCCCCGGGCCAGCGCTCGGCAATCTCCTGGCCGATCTTCTCCATCTGGCTGACGGCCATCTCTGCATAGGCCTCGTACTCCAGGTGAACGGTGCGCCGGCCGTGGGTCCATTCCCGCACGGTGCCCACGAAGACGACCGTGGCGCCCGAGTACGGGTTTGTCACACGGGCGGCGATCTCGTCCGCAGAGAGGGGCTCGGTGGTGACCTCAAAGAGGGGCCGGTCGCCCGGGGTGGGGGCCCCGCCGCTGACGGGGGGGATGAGCGCGACCTCGTCCCCGTCGGCTAGGCGGCGGTCAGCGGTGGCATACTCGCGGTTGACGGCGATGGACAGAACCGGGGCCAGGCGGGCGAGACCCGGGTGCTCCTTCTGCAGCTGCTCGAGGAGCTGCGCGGCGGTCAGGCCGGTCCAGTCACCCTGCAGTGAGCGCCGGCCGACGGCATCGGCTGCGGCGGCAAACAGCTTTACCGTGATCAATGGGTAACCCTCCCCGGGGAGTTGCTTCAACCTCCCTCAGTATAGAACACCAAAATGGGGGGCGTCCACTTCGAGGCCGTGCCGCTCCGCTTTCCAGCGCGCGCAGCATCGCGTATACTTAGACATGTAAGAAGGGGGGCGCCGCCATGGTAGACGTGGATCTGGTCAGCGTTGGCATGGTGGAAGAGACCGCAAGCGTAATCCTCGTGCTGCGGGCCGCATCGCTGGCGCGCGTGCTGGTGATGGAGGTGGGCCTCATGGAAGGCCGGGCAATCGCCCTCGAGGCCGAGGGCGTGAAGACGCCCCGCCCGCTGACGCACGAACTGACCCACCGGATCATGGACGCCCTCGGGGGCACGCTCACCCGGGTGGTGATCTGCGACTACCGTGACCGGACGTTCTTCGCCAACCTCGAACTGCAGACCGCCGACGGGCGGGAGGTGCTGGTCGACGCGCGCCCCAGCGATGCGCTGGCGCTGGCGCTCCGGACCGGCGTCCCGATCGTCGCCACCGAAGAGGTGCTGGAAGCGGCAGGCTTCTCGGAAGAGGAGCTGGAAGGAGATCTGGAGGAGGAGCTGGAAGAGGAGGAGGCCCCCGACGGGGGGGAGAAGGAGGGCGACGAGGGGGATGGGCACGTCCTGCACTAGCGGGGGGTGACCGCCGTCGCCGGCACCCGACACTGAGGAGGAGATCAGATGAACCGTATGCTTCCCGAGCTGAACCCGCCTGAGCGGCTTCTGATGGGGCCCGGCCCCTCCAACGTCGACCCGCGCATCCTCCGGGCGATGGCCACGCCAGTCATTGGCCATCTGGACCCCGCTTTCCTGGGGTTGATGGACGAAACCATGAGCTGGCTGCGCGAGGTGTACCAGACCCGCAACCACCATACGGTCCCCATCTCGGCTACGGGCTCGGCCGGCATCGAGACGATGCTGGTCAACCTGCTGGAGCCGGGCGACGACGTGGTAGTCGGCATCATCGGCTACTTCGGCCAGCGGATGGCTGACGTGGCGTCCCGCACGGGTGCCAACGTGCGGGTGATCGAGGCGCCGTTGGGCGAGGCGATCCCGCCGGAGCGGTTCGAGGAGGAGCTGAAGCGGAAGCCTGCCAAGCTGGTGGCCATGGTGCACGCCGAGACCTCCACGGGCGCGGAGCAGGAGGTTCCGACGGTGGCGGAGATCGCCCACCGGTACGGCGCGCTTCTCGCCATCGACTGCGTGACCTCGCTGGGGGGCATGCCGGTCAAGATCGACGAATGGGACGTGGATGCGGCGGCTTCTTGTTCGCAGAAGTGCCTCGGGGCACCTCCCGGGCTTTCGCCGGTGACCTTCGGCCCGCGCGCGATGGAGGTCGTCTCCAGCCGGAAGTCCAGGTGCCAGTCGTGGTACCTTGACCTGAACTTGCTCTTTGCCTACTGGGGCGACGGCAAGGCCAACACCCGGGTTTTCCACCACACGGGACCGATCACGATGATCTACGCCATGCGCGAGGCGCTGCGCATCGTGCTCGAGGAGGGACTGGAGGCCCGCTTCGCCCGCCACCGCAGGGCGCACGAGGCCTTCGTCGCCGGCCTGGAGGCCATGGGGCTGTCGCTCTACACTCGGGGCAAGCGGCTCCCGATGCTGAACGTGATCAACATCCCCGAGGGAATCAACGACCTGGCGGTCCGCCGCCGGCTTCTGGAGGAGAACATCGAGATCTCCGGCGGCTTCGGGCCTCTCGCCGGCAAGACCTGGCGGGTCGGCCTGATGGGCGTCAACGCGAACCCCGCCCCGGTGGCCCGACTGCTGGGCGCCCTGGAGACTGCGCTGGCGGAGCAGGGGTACCGCTGTGAGCGGGGCGCGGCGGTTGAAGCTGCACGAGCAGTGTACAAGCAGTAGCCCGGGGACGCCGGCCCTCGGCGCGGACGAACTTCAAAGCTGCGCCAGGTGGAGCCTGCCGTTACGCACGGCAGGCTCCACCTGGCTCCGTTTATCCTGCGTCCCGCTCTGCCCGCAGCGGCCGCCTGAGGCGGAGCGACTCCTGGCAGGCGGCGGTGATGGCGTGCAGCAGATCGCGGAAGACCTCAGCGGCCGGCGTGGTGGCGAACACCGCCGACGCTACCGCCGGGTGGCCGGCCACGCTGGCCCGGTGCCACCGGGTTACGGGGGGGAGCGGAGGCAGATCCGGCAGCGCAACGGCGGCACCCGAGCCGCCCATCTCAGGCGTACGCAGGCCCCGGGCTCCCTCCGGTGCGAACGTGAGGGAGGAGAAGTAGCACACGAACCACCCCCGTTCGACACCGGGATCCGAACGGAAACCGACCGGCGGCGGGAAGCGGCGCAGGGCGACGCGGATTCCCTCGGCCGTGAGCGAGATGACCCCTTCGCCCGTGTGCGCGATCTCGGTCTCGCCTGCGCCGCCGAAGAAGGCGCCCAGCGCCGAGCCGGCACCATCCCGGAACGTGAGCGTGGGCACGGGCAAATGACCAAGGCGGGGTGCGACCTTCTCGACCTCGCTCAGGAGGGACCTGGCCAGCACAGGCTGGAACTCTGCCGCGCGCACGGCCCCCAGACGCATCAACAAGGGGTAGGCATCGGCACCGAGTATCTCAATTGTGTCTTGAAGTCGTATGACATGAGCCAGCGGAACCACATGCCTGGTTCCCCCGGCAGCTTCAAGGAGCAGAAGCTGGCGCATCTGTGTCCCTCCTGAGATTGGAATGCACGCTGTCAGATATAAGCTGTGTTTATGCAAGGTGGGACTGGGCACAACGACATCCAGGGAACGGGACTAGACTGTTCCCGCCTGTGAGGCGGCTTGAGCCGACGTGCACAAACTGACTGAAGAAGAATAAGCATCACTACTGGGAGTAATTGCTCCCAGTGATAGCCTTTCAGAATGTTGACAGTACTTTGGTTGCAGGACTACAATGAGCACGGTCTACGGCCTCTAGGACGTTGTACCTACGACGTGCGCCTGGGGATGACGTAATGTCCAGTATGGACGGGGAAGGGGTTCCTGACAAGACCATCTGGGGGAAGGAGCGTACCGGGGAATGCGAGAGTTCGTGAGACGCAACCATTTCCTGCTTCGGCGCCTCCACTCGCTGACCGGCGTGCTGCCGGTGGGTCTCTTTCTGGTGTTCCATCTGTTCGAGAACTCGAAGGCGATGTACGGAGTTGAGGCTTACAACGAGGTCGTGATGTCGATCAACTCGCTGCCGTTCGTCCTGGTCTTCGAGATCTTCGGCATCTTCCTTCCGCTGTACTTCCACGCCATCTACGGAATCTGGATTGCGGCCGACGCCCGTCACAACGTCTCCAGCTACAGCTACGGGCGGAACTGGGCGTTCCTCCTGCAGCGCGTCACCGGCATCATCACGCTTCTCTTCGTTACCTATCACATCTGGCACTTCCGGGTCCAGAAGGCGCTGGGCGCCTACGACGTGGGCACCGCCATGCCGGGGCTGCCCGACTTCTACACCGTGGCCAACGCCTTCGCCAACCCCATCGTGGCGGCGGCCTACGGCCTCGGCATCGTCGCCTCGGCCTACCACTTTGCCAACGGCCTCTACACCTTCCTCATCACCTGGGGCATCACCATCGGTCCGCGGAGCCAGCGGGTCTCGAGCGTGGTAACCAACCTGCTCTTCGTCATGGTGTCCGCGATGGGCCTCACCGCCCTGTTCGCATTCCGCTGATGTAGGAGGGAATGGTCGTGCGCAATCTGATCGTCGTTGGCGGTGGCCTGGCCGGGCTCATGGCGGTCATCAAGGCCGCCGAGGCCGGGTTCCACGTCGACCTCATCTCGCTGGTTCCCGTAAAGCGCTCGCACTCCGTGTGCGCGCAGGGGGGCATCAACGGCGCTGTCAACACCAAGGGCGAGGGCGACTCCCCCTGGATTCACTTCGACGACTCGATCTACGGCGGCGACTTCCTCGCCGACCAGCCTCCGGTCAAGGCGATGTGCGAGGCGGCGCCCGGCATCATCTACCTCTTCGACCGGATGGGCGTGCCCTTCAACCGCACGCCGGAAGGGCTGATCGACTTCCGCCGTTTCGGCGGCACCCTGCACCACCGCACCGCCTTCTCTGGCGGCTCCACCGGTCAGCAGCTGCTCTACGCCCTGGACGAGCAGGTGCGCCGGCACGAGGTGGAAGGCAAGGTCACCAAGTGGGAGGGCTGGGACTTCACCGGCCTCGTCCTCCACGAGGGGCGCGTGGTCGGCTGTACGGCGCAGAACCTGAACACGATGGAGTTCCGGGCCTTCCGGTCGGATGCGGTCATCATGGCGACCGGCGGCATCGGCATGATCTTCGGCAAGTCCACCAACTCCGTGATCAACACCGGTTCCGCTGCGGCCATCGTCTACCAGCAGGGCGCACATTACGCCAACGGCGAGATGATCCAGGTGCACCCCACGGCTATCCCTGGCGACGACAAGCTGCGGCTCATGTCCGAGTCGATCCGCGGCGAGGGCGGACGCGTCTGGACGTACAAGGACGGTAAGCCCTGGTACTTCCTTGAGGAGAAGTACCCCAAGTACGGCAATCTGGTGCCGCGCGACATTGCCACGCGCGAGATCTTCGACGTGTGCGTCAACCAGAAGCTGGGCGTGGACGGCAAGAACATGGTCTACCTGGATGTGAGCCACATCCCCGAGGAGACCCTTCGCCGCCGCATCGGCAATCTGATTGACATGTACAAGAAGTTCGTGGGCGACGACGCCACCAAGGTGCCCATGAAGATCTTCCCCGGGGTCCACTACACCATGGGCGGCCTCTGGGCCGGGTACGAGAAGAAGGCCAACAACGACATGGACCTCGACAGCCCGAAGAGCTTTATGACCAACATCCCCGGGCTCTACGCGGCGGGCGAGGCCTCGCACCAGCACCACGGCGCAAACCGCCTGGGGGCCAACTCCCTGGTCTCCTGCGTCTTCGACGGCATGGTGACCGGGCCGGCGGCCGTGAAGTACATCAAGGGCCTCACCACCACCCCCGCCGAGGAACTGCCCGACTCGATCTTCGAGGTGGCGGTGCGCGAGGCGCAGGAGAAGTACCAGCGCATCCTGCGCATGGACGGCCCGGAGAACCCCTACGTGCTGGCCGACGAGCTGGGCCGCATCATGACCGACAACGTCACCGTGGTCCGGTACAACAAGAACCTCGAGGAGACGCTGGTGAAGCTGGGCGAGCTCCAGGAGCGCTACTGGCGGATCGGGGTGCCCGATACCGGCAGCCACTCCAACCAGCCTGCGGTCTTCACCCGGTGGCTCCACGGCATGCTGGTGCTCGCCGAGGTCATCACCAAGGGCGCCCTGGCTCGCAACGAGTCGCGCGGCGCGCACTACAAGCCGGAGTTCCCCGAGCGCGACGACGTGAACTGGCTGAAGACCACGATCGCCAGGCACACCGAGTCGGGGCCGGAGCTGAGCTACATCCCCGTGGACGTCACCCACATCCAGCCCCGCAAGCGGGACTACACCAAGAAGTAAGGGGGTACGGGAACCGTGGCCGAGCAGAAGTTCATCCAACTGCGCATCCGACGCCAGGAGGCCCCTGACAAGCCCTTCTACTGGGAGGAGTTCCGGCTCCCGTACCGCCCCGGAGCCAACGTGATCGCCTGTCTGATGGAGATCCAGCGCAACCCGGTCAACGCCGAGGGCAAGCGCACCACGCCCGTCGTCTGGGAGTCCAACTGCCTGGAGGAGGTCTGCGGCGCCTGCTCCATGGTCATCAACGGCAAGGCCCGGCAGGCCTGCTCCACGCTGATCGACAACCTGGAGCAGCCCATCACCATCGAGCCGCTGAAGTCGTTCCCGCTCATCCGGGACCTGATGGTCGACCGCTCCCGCATGTTCGAGTCGCTGAAGCGGGTGAAGGCCTGGATTCCCATCGACGGCACGCACGACCTGGGCCCCGGGCCCCGTCAGTCGCCGTACGACCAGGAGTGGATGTATAAGCTGTCAGAGTGCATGACCTGCGGCTGCTGCATGGAGGCCTGCCCCAACTACAACGAGGGCACGGACTTCATCGGCCCCGCCCCGATCTCGCAGGCCCGCCTCTTCAACGCCCATCCCACCGGCCGGATGCACGCCCACGAGCGGCTTGAGGCCCTGGCCGGCCCCGGCGGCGTGATGGAGTGCGGCAGCGCGCAGAACTGCGTGCGCGCCTGCCCGAAGGACATCCCGCTCACCACGTCCATCGCGGCCGTCCAGCGGCAGCTCACGGCGCACATGTTCAAGAAGATGTTCGACCGTTAAGCGAGAGGGTCCGCCAGCCCGGTTTCGGGCGGCGGACCCTCATCCGTTCAGGGAGGCCCAGTTCAGGTAGAGCAGCGGCAGTTGCCAGGGCAGGGTGGCCATCAGAGCTATGGCCAGCGCGCGCGTGCGCGGCTGCCCGGAGACCGCCCGGATGCCGGCTGTGAGCGCTCCGATCCGCCAGAGCAGGAACGGGAGCGACAGCCAGAGGGTGAGCATGTCCTGCTTCCTGAGGTACGGCACGAACGTGACCACATCTTCCGCCAGGAAGTACACCCAGATGAGGCCGGTGTACTTCAGCGCGTCGGTCAGCCGGATCCGCCAGCCGAAAGCCAGCCCGCTCCAGAAGAGGAGCCCCGCCTGGATGGTGAAGATCATGAAGAGCAGGCTGAAGAGGTTGAACAGCAGCAGGTCGGTGGGCACGCCGGGTCCGGCTGAGCGGACGTCGGGGTGGTAGAGCAGCATGACCGCCTCGATGGTGAAGACGCAGAGAAGAATCCACAAGTACGCATAGCGCATCTCCTTCTGCGCCTGTGCAAAGGTCTCTGCCGGCCGGAGCAGCATCCCGCGAATCCAGTCAGGCAGCGCCAATGTAACCTCGCTCCTTATCAGTCATAGGGAAGCGGCTCCCGCCGGGCCGCAACGCTTTGGACCAGTCCGATCGCAGCCATGTTGGCGAGGAGCGCGGTGGGACCATAGCTCACAAAGGGAAGCGGAATGCCGGTTACTGGCATCAGCCCCATCGTCATCCCGACATTCTCGAGCACATGCGCCCCGAACAGCGCCGCCACGCCCACGACGATCAGCGTACCATAGCGGTCGTTGGCCGAGAAGGCGATAATCGCCAGTCGGAGGAAGAGCAATGCGTAGAGCCCGAGCAGCACGGCGCCGCCCACGAACCCCCACTCCTCCACAAGCGCCGCAAACGCGAAGTCAGTGTGGGGGAAGGGGAGCCAGCCGTTCTGCTGGTACTCGCCCTGCTTGTACCCCTTGCCCCAGATATCGCCTGACGCAATCGCCATTTTCGACTGGAGCACCTGGTAGCCGGCGCCCTGCGGGTCCTTCTCAGGGTAGAGGAACGAGTCGATGCGTTCCCACTGGCCTGGATTGATGTTGAGCGGGAAGACTGTGCCATAGGTGTAGTGGCTCCAGACCGACCCGACCACAAGGGCTGCAGCCAGTAAGCCGGCAGCCAGCAGCTTCCTGCCCGGAAAGCCGCGGCCGTACACCATGACGACGCCGATGACGGCGAAGACCAGCGCGGTGCCCAGGTCCTTCTGCAGGATCACCGCCCCCAGGACTGGCACGACGTGTAGTATCGGGTACGCCAGGTGCCACCACGCCTCGAGTCTCTCCATGTCGTCCAGCTGCTTGGCCAGCGTGATGATCAGGAGAACCTTGCCGAGCTCGGAGGGCTGGACCATGACCACGCCGAGGTCAAGCCAGTTCTTGTTGCCCATGACCTCGACGCCGAAGGCCACGACGGCGAACAGCATCGCGACGTTGAAGCCGTACACCCACCAGTGGAGGGTGCGCAGCTCGTTATAGTCCAACAGGAGGAGGATCGCCCAGGCGACAACGCCCATCACCAGTGCAGCCGCCTGCTTGATGAGGTCGCCCTTGACCTCGTAACTGGGTGCGGCGCTGGAGATCACGACGAAGCCGACGGCGGTGATCGCGAGGACGATGGCGAACAGCGGCCAGTCAATCATCTTCCAGAAGCGCGGGTGCCAGTACAGTGCGATCACCTCCGCAGCGGTATACCATTCTAATGGACCGGATCAAACCCCTCCTGGTTGCTTCTGGAGACGAACGAAAATACGGTGCCACCGCAGGGTGGCACCGGCTCAGATCATAGCGGTTTGGGCTAGACCTTCTTGGTGGGCAGGCCCAGGTTCCCTCGGCCGCCGTCCCGGGGCCTCGCCTCGTTCACGGTGAGCGGGCGTCCGGCCCACTCGGCGCCGTTAAGGGCATCGATGACCAGTTGGGCTGCCTCGTCCGGCACCTCGACAAACCCGAAACCGCGGCTGCGGCCGGTCTCCCGGTCTGTCACGATGCGAGCGGAGATGACCTCGCAGTATTGCGAAACGGCGTTGTGCAGGTCGTCGCTGGTGGCGGCCCACGGCAGGTTACCAAAATAAAGGGTCTTGGCCATCTGCTCTCGTACTCCCGTCTCTTTGGATTTCTTGCAGCCGGTTGCCTGTGGGGCAACATCGCGATGCTTAATTCAGTTTACACGTAGGGCTGGTCATGGTGCAAGAGGGTTTGACCACGCAGCACGCTTTGGTTACAGTGAAATCACCCAGTTCGTGGAGGGGTTGCCGTGCTCCGAAGGTTGGTCGCTGCGTTGCTGAGCCTCATGCTGCTGGCGAGCTGCGCCGAGCCGCAGAACGGCGGCGCCGGCTCCGTCGCCGAACAGCCCGCGGCAGAGTCCGGAGACTCGCCGGGGATGGCGGGCACTCCGCCCGCACCCGAGGCTGCTCCATCAGTCTATGATCTTGTGATCCGAGGTGGCACTCTGGTGGACGGCACCGGAGCTCAAGGCTACCGGGGCGACGTGGCGCTGGTCGGCGACCGCATCGTGGCCGTGGGCGATCTCGGGCTCTACACCGCAGACCGCGTCATCGATGCCGAGGGGCTCGTCGTGGCTCCCGGATTCATCAACCCGCACTCGCACACCCACGACGACCTGCTCAACCCCTTCATCGAGCGCGACGCCAAGGCCTCGCTGATGCAGGGCATCACCACGGAGTTCGGCGGCGTGGACGGCCGCTCGCCGGTGGACATCGGCGCCGCCCTGGCGCAGCTGGAGGAGGAGGGGACGGGCGTCAACTTCGGCCTGTTCCTGGGCCAGGGCTCGGTGCGCGCACACGTGATGGGTTGGAACCCCGGTCCGGCCGGCGAGTCCCAGTTGGCCGAGATGAAGCGGCTGGTCCGTGCAGGCATGGAAGACGGGGCCTTCGGGCTCTCCACCGGCCTCGAGTACCAGCCGGGCTCCTTCGCCGACCAGGCTGAGCTGACTGCGCTGGTCGCCGAGATCGCACCGTACGGAGGCGTCTACTCGACGCACATGCGCAGCGAGGGAGACCGGCTGGTGGAAGCGATCCAGGAGGCGCTGGCAATCGGCGAGCAGGCCGGCGTCGCCGTGAACCTGGCCCATCTCAAGATCGTGCACTACCGGAACTGGGCGAAGGAGGACCAGGTGGTCGCACTGATTGAGGAGGCCCGCAAGGCAGGCCAGCGGGTCTTCGCCGACGTCTACCCCTACCGGGCGCCCGACTACGCCGTAAACCGTCCCCTTTCGGAATGGGCGGGTCTCCTCCCGCCGGAACACCTGCTGATCGTTGACGGTGCCGCCGAGGGGCTGCACGGGCTCACCGTGGCCGAGGCCGCCTCCCGACTGGAGGTACCCGTCGAGCAGGCCGCGGCGCGGCTGCTCGCCCGCTATCCGTCCGTGCGCGTCGTGGCGCTGGTCTCCAGCGGCAGCGCCATGCGCCGGTTCTACCAGGCCGAGTGGAGCCTGGTCTCCACAGACGGCGAGGCCCAGCCGAAGCTGGCCACGGCGGCAGAGGCGCGGCGTTACGCTTTCCACCGGCGCTCGTACGGCGCCTATCCCCAACTGCTGGGCACGCTGGTACGGGAGGAGGGGCTGCTGACGCTGGAGCAGGCAGTGCGCAAGGCCACCGGCCAGGTGGCCGACGAGTTCGGCCTGACGGACAGGGGGTACGTGAAGGCGGGGCAGTTCGCCGACCTGGTCGTGTTCGACCCGGAGTCCATCGCGGACCGCACGACGTGGCTCAGCCCCCAGGAGTACCCCGAAGGCATCAGCTACGTCCTCGTCAACGGCAGCATCGTGGTGGAGCAGGGGGAGTGGAAGGGCGGAAGGCACGGCCGCCTGCTCCGCCGCGGCGAGTAGGGAGGTGGCAGGTGTGGCCTACTGGTTGATGAAGACGGAACCGGACGAGTTCAGCTACGCCGACCTGGAGCGGAAGTCTCCTGAGATGTGGGACGGCGTGCGCAATGCGGCCGCGGCCAGGCACATGCGCGAAATGCGGCCCGGCGACCTCTTCCTCTTCTACCACACCGGGTCTGAGCGGGCGGTCGTGGGTGTTGGGCGCATCGTGAGCGAGCCCTACCCGGATCCGACCGCGGACGCCGGCAACTGGGTGGCGGTGGATGTGGAGCCTGCGTACCGGCTTGCGGCGCCGGTGACGCTGGCGGCCATCAAGGCCGACCCGCGCTTTGCCGACTGGGCTCTCGTCCGGCAGTCGCGGCTCTCCGTGATGCCGGTCACGCCGGCGCAGTGGGCGTGGGTCCATGAGATGGGGCAGATGGGCTGAAAGGCGGCTCCCAGGGTCAGATGCACGCCCTATAGCTAGAATGATCCTAAATGGTATACACTTATACGGAGCATCTCGGGCCGGCGCCGGGGACTGGCGCGCAGCGCGCCCGAAAGGAGCCGTGATCAGCCCTTGACGCTGAAGAATGACCGCTTTCTCCGCGCCTGCCGCCGCCAGACGGTCGACCGGACGCCGGTCTGGTTCATGCGCCAGGCCGGGCGCTACCAGCCCGAGTACCGCCGCATTCGCGCGAAGTACTCGCTGATGGAGATCTGTGAGCATCCCGAGGTCTGCGCCGAGGTCACCCTCCTGCCGGTCCGCCAGCTGGGCGTTGACGCCGCCATCCTCTTCTCCGACATCATGACCCCGCTGCGGGGCATGGGGCTGAAGGTGGACATCGTCGAGAACGTGGGTCCGGTGTTCGCGGAACCCATCGAACGGGAGGAGCAGGTCGCGGCGCTCCCGCCGTTCGCGGCGGAAGAGGCCGTTCCCTACGTGCTCGAGACGATCCGCATCCTCCACCGGGAGCTGGACGTGCCGCTCATCGGCTTCGCCGGAGCGCCCTTCACGCTGGCCTCCTACATGGTGGAGGGCCGGCCGACCCGGGACTACCGCAAGGTCAAGACCTTCATGTACAGCGAGCCCCGGGCATGGGGGCAGCTGATGGACAGACTCGCGGAGATGGTGGCCTCGTATCTGGTGGCGCAGGTGGAGGCGGGCTGCCAGGTGGTGCAGATCTTCGACTCCTGGGTGGGCAACCTGACCCGCACCGACTATGAGACGCACGTGCGGCCGCATATGTACCCGATCGTCGAGGCCGTGCGCGCTGCGGGCGCGCCCGTCATCCACTTCGGGGTGAATACCGGCCACCTGCTGGCGTCGATGGCTGACCTTCGGCCTGACGTGATGGGCATCGACTGGCGCACCGACCTGGATGAGGCCTGGCGGCAGATCGGGCCGGGTTTCGCGGTGCAGGGCAACCTGGATCCCGTGGCCGTCTTTGCCCCGCCCGAGGTGCTGGAGGCGAAGGTGACGGACGTGCTGCGCCGCGCAGGGCGACGCCCCGGGCACATCTTCAACCTCGGGCACGGCGTGATGCCGCAGATGTCGGTATCGGCGCTGCAGCGGGTTGTGGACCTCGTTCACGCCTACGAAGTGCGGGAGGTGTAGCACGACATGGCAAGGCCGGTCGTGGGCGTGCTCGTCATGGCCTATGGCACGCCCAACCGCAAGGCGGAGATCCTGCCCTACTACACCCACATCCGGCGCGGCCGCCCGCCCACAGCCGAACAACTGAAGGAGCTGACCGACCGGTATGAGGCGATTGGCGGGCTATCCCAGCTGAACCAGATCAGCCGAAGCCAGGCGGAGTCGGTGCTGCGGGCGCTGCAGGAGATGGCGCCGGACGTGGACTGGCGGCTCTACGTGGCCAACAGACACTGGGAGCCGTGGATCCCCGACGTGGTGGCACAGATGGCGGAGGACGGGATCCGGCAGGCCGTGGGCATCGTGCTGGCGCCCCAGGGTTCGAAGATGTCCTCAGGCGCCTACTTCGAGCAGGTCGACCAGGCGCTGGCCAGGCTGGGCAGGCCCTTCGCGATGGAGCGGGTCCTCTCCTGGCACCTGGAGCCTGACTTCATCGCTGCCCAGGTGGGGCTGATGCGTGAAGCCCTCGCACGGTTTCCTGACGGGGAGCCGGAGGTCATCTTCACCTGCCACTCGCTCCCGGCCCGCATCCTGGAATGGGGCGACACGTACCCCGATCACCTGCGCGAGATGGGGGAGGCCATCGCCCGAGGGGCGGGCCTGACCCGCTGCCATTTCGCCTACCAGTCGGCAGGCCGGACGCCGGATCCCTGGCTGGGGCCGGACGTGGGCGAGAAAGTGGCCGAACTGGCCGCCGCCGGGGCCCGGTCCGTGCTGGTGGCCGCCGTCGGATTCGTCTCTGACCACCTTGAGGTACTGTACGACCTGGACATCGAACTGAAGCAGGCGGCGGCGGAGATGGGCGTCCACCTGGAGCGAACGCGCATGCTTAACGACCACCCGGGTCTGGCGCAAGCCCTGGCGAAGGTTGTGCTCCGGGCCGCACAGGGAGCGTTGTAGACGATGCAGGATCGCATACTGATCGCCGGAGGCGGCATGACCGGCCTCTCGGCGGCCTACACGCTGTTGAAGAAGGCGCAGGCGGCCGGGCGCAGCCCTGAGATCATCCTGGTCGAGAAGGAGAACCGCCTCGGGGGAAAGACCCAGACCGAAGTGGTCGACGGCATGATTATCGAGGAGGGCCCGGACTCGGTCATCGCACACAAGCCGTGGGCGGTTGAACTGGCCCGGGAACTGGGGCTTGAGACCGTCGGCACCAACCCCCAGGTGCGGTCGACTTACATCCTGTACAAGAACCGGCTGGAACAGCTGCCGGTGGGCATGCAGATCATGATCCCCACCCAGGTCTGGCCGTTCCTCACAACCCGGCTGCTCACCCCTTGGGGCAAGCTGCGGGCAGGGCTGGAGCCCTTCGTGCCGGTCCGCCGCACCGACGAGGACGAGTCGATCGGCTCGTTCGTCGGCCGCCGCTTCGGCCGGGAGGTGCTGACGAACATCGCCGGCCCGTTGATGGGCGGGATCTACGGCGGCGACTTCAACGCCGTCTCCATGAAGGCCACCTTTCCCCGCTTCCTGACGATGGAGCGGGAGGGCGGGTCGCTGCTGCTCCAGGCGTGGCGCAACAAGGCGCTGAAGCCTAAGGGGCCCACCGGGAGCGCCTTCGTTACCGTGAAGGGAGGCCTGAACCGGTTAGTTCAGGCCCTGGAGGCGTGGCTGGAGGGGCGGGCAAAGCTGCTGACCGGGGTCACCCTGACGGGCCTCGTCCCCCGCTCGGATGGGCGGGGTTACGTGGCGGGCCTGGACGACGGCCAGCGCATCGAAGCCGATGCGGTGATCCTCGCCCTGCCGGCCTACGCCACAGCCGGGCTGGTGCGCGACTGGCTGCCGGAAGTGGCGTCGGAGCTGAGCGCCATCCCGTACCACCACTCGGTGGTGGCCGCGCTGGCGTACAACCGGAAGGACGTATCGCACCCGCTGGACGCCTCCGGCTTCCTGGTGCCCGTCACCCAGCCGACCGTCGTGACGGCTTCGACGTGGGTTTCCTCGAAATGGCCTCACGCTGTGCCTGAGGACAAGGTTCTCATCCGCTGCTTCATCGGCCGTGGCGTGGGCCGCGACTGGACGAAGGAGCCCGACGACCTGATCGTTGGCCACGCCCGCAAGGAGTTGGAACGACTGATGGGTCTCACAGCGGAGCCGATCCTGACCCGGGTGTACAAGTGGCGCCGGGCGATGCCCCAGTACCAGGTGGGGCACCTGGACCGGATGGACCGCGTGGACCGGCTGATGGAACGGGCTCCGGGGCTCTACGTGGGCGGCGCCGCCTTCCGGGGGGTCGGGCTGCCGGACTGCGTGCGGGAGGGTGCGCAGGCGGCCGAGAAGGCCGCCCGTCACCTCGGCTGGGGCTAGGCGGTCGGCCACTGCATCCGTCCGTCGATCCAGATCGGGTTCTCGGGGGGCTTGCCCTCGCACCAGTAACGGTCGAAGTCGGTGACGCCGGCCTCCCGCAGGATCTCCTCGTCCAGCAGCTGCCGCCCGGTGCAGGCGGACGGCTCCCGGGAGAGGATGGCCATCACCGCGTCGCACATGATCTCGGGTGTGCGCCATTGAGCCCGCTCGCCCAGCCCGTGGTTGATGACCGCCGCCGATTCGATGGGGGTGACCGGCCAGAGAGAGTTGCTGGCGATGTTGTCCTTCCGGTGCTCGGCGGCGATGCCGATGGCCAGGCGGGCCATTCCCATCTTTGCGATCATGTAGGCCACCATCCCGGGGTTGGGCTCTGTGGAGATGGGCGGGGCCATGGTAATGATGTGGCCCCAGCGCTGCCGCTGCATGTGCGGCAGCACGTAGTAGCAGCAGAGGTACGCAGCCCGCACGTTCACTTGCATCAGCAGGTCGAACCGCTTCGCGGGCGTGTCCAGCACCGGCTGCCACCAGAGTGCGCCGGCGTTGTTGATCAGAATGTCGATGCGCCCGAACTCGCGGGCGGCGGCCTCCACCATGGCGGCAATCTGGGCTTCGTCGCGCACGTCGACCTTCACCGGCAGAGCCCGGCGCCCGATTCGGCGGACCTCCTCCGCCGTCTCGTAGATCGAACCCGGAAGGCGTTCGGTCGACTGCTCGCTCTTGGCCGCCACCACGATGTCGGCGCCCTCCTGCGCCAGGCGGATCGCCAGTGCGCGGCCAATGCCCCGGCTGGCGCCGGTGATGATCGCAACGCGCCCCTCCAGTACTCCCGGCATCCTCTCTCCTCCTTCGCAAAACAAGAGAAAACCTTATGGATTGATTGGACAATCTGAGAGTCAGTCCTGCCACGCCCCGCCGCATCTGCGGCGGGGTTGTTCTGCTGGGGATTGCAGGGCTGTGTGCGAGTTTTTGCACTTGCCCGGAGCGACCCCCATGAAACGCAGGCAAAGAAGCGAATCGTCTGTATCGGTGGAACATGGTTGCCGAGGAGGGGGTTCCGGTGCGTATGCGCAAGCTCTTCAGTTTGCTGCTGGCGCTCGCGCTCCTGCTGGGGTCGGTGTCGCCCACCCTGGCGGCGAGCGGAGGCTGGCGCTCCTGGTTCCTGGACGTGCCCGACGATGACTGGGCACTGCCCTACGTGCTGGAGATGCAGACCAAGGGCCTGATGCAGGGGATGGGCAATGGTCTGTTCCAGCCTCAGGGGCCGCTGACGCGCGCTCAGGCCGTGACGGTGGCAATCCGGCTGATGGGGCTGGAGCACGAGATCTACGCCCTGGACGAGGACGAGATCCGGGCACTGTTGCCTTTCAGCGACAGGAACGACATTCCGGAGTGGGCCCGGCCCTACATCGCCGTGGCCGTTGACCACGAGATCGTTCCTGTGGCCGAGGACGGCCTGCTGCGGGCAGACGAGAACGCCACGCGGCTCTGGGTCGCGGTCCTGCTCGTGCGTGCCCTGGGATACGAGGCAGAGGCCCAGGCCAAGATGACGGCGGATCTGCCCTTCCGCGACGCGGACCTGATCCCCGCCTCGCTGGTGGGGTACGTCGCGGCTGCGGTGGACCACGAACTGGTGGAGGGCTTCCCCGACAGGACGTTTCGGCCCAACGACCCGCTGACCCGGGCCCAGGCGGCGGCGCTGCTCTCCCGCACCGACCGGCAGCTGGGCGAACTGGGGCGGTTCCGTCCCGGCTTCATGGCCGGCGACCTGGTGAGGGTCAGCGAGCGCAACCTCACGATCACGCTGACGGTGCAGGGGCAAAACAGGACTTTGCAGGTCCTTGAGGACGCGCCCGTCTTCCTGGACGAGCGGCCTGCGAACCTCGGCGATCTGCCGCAGGGCTCCCGGGTTTCGGTGGTGCTCGACTCCAGCGATCAGGTCCTGCTGGTCATGGCCCGCACGCCGGTGCAGACTCCGGACAGCAGCGGGGTCTCCGGAACGATCAGCGCGCTCTTCCTGCCCTCCGAGATGGCTGGCGGGCTGGGCCTGGTGGTCCTCGAGACCAGCGGCGGCCGGGAGCGGACCTATCCGCTGGCGCCGCAGGTGACCGCCACGTACAACGGCCGCTCGCTGGACCTGGACGACCTGCGGGTCGGCGACCGGGTGACGGTGGAGGTCGTGGCCGGCGTGGCCATCGCCATCAACGTCACACAGCGGTCCTCGGGCTCCGGCTCGGGCAACGAGACCCAGATCAAGGGCACCGTGACCGGCGTGTATCCCTACTCGATCTCCTTCCTGGGCTCGATCGACGTGAAGGTGGGCAACTCCACCCGCACCATTTCGGTGGCGCCCGGGGCCGTGATCACCAAGGAGGGCAACCGGGTTGACCTGACGGACCTGGAGGAGGGCGACGAGGTGACGGTGCGCCTGGCCGGCGGCATCGCAATCCGCATCACGGTCGACAAGCCCGCACGGCGCGAGGAGACCGTCCGCGGCGAGATCCAGACCATCTACCCGGCCACGAAGAGCAGCGAGGCTCGCCTCCGCCTGAAGACCGAAAGCGGCAGCACCCGCACGGTCACGCTGGCCAAGAACGCTGTCATCCGCTACGGCAGCAGCCGCCTGAACGTGGCTGACCTGCGCGAGGGCGACGAAGTGCAGGTCCGCGTGGTCAACGGCGCCGCCGAGGAGGTTCGGGTGCTGTCCCGCGGCCCGCTGATCGAGGAGGTGAAGGGAACGATCCAGGAGATCGTCCCGGCCACCCGGACGACGGGACCGAAGGTCACGGTGAAGACCAGCAGGGGGAGCAAGACGGTTACCCTGGCCACCGATGTGTCGATCCGGTACAGCGGCAAGCGGCTGCAGCTGGATGAGCTGCGGCTGGGCGACGAGGTCACCATCAAGGTGGTGGATGGCGTCGGCACGGAGATAACGGTGACCCGCCGCGGACCGGCGATCGAGGAGGTCACGGGAACCATTGAGGCGATCACGCCGGCCTCGGGCAAGACGGGCGCGAAGCTCACGGTGAAGACCAGCAAGGCGAGCAAGACGGTTACCCTGGCGACAGACGTGACGATCAAGTATGGCAGCAAGCGGCTGAAGGTGGATGAGCTGCGGCTGGGCGACGAGGTCACCATCAAGGTGGTGGACGGCGTCGGCACGGAGATGACGGTGACCAGCCGCGGTCCGGTGGTCGAAGAGGTCACGGGCACCATTGAGGCGATCACGCCGGCCTCCGGCAAGACGGGCGCAAAGCTCACGGTGAAGAGCGGCAAGACGAGCCGGACGGTCACCCTGGCGACGGACGTGTCGATCCGGCAGGGCAGCAAGCGGCTGAAGGCGGATGAGCTGCGGCCGGGCGACGAGGTCACCATCAAGGTCGTGGACGGCGTGGGCACCGAGGTGACGGTCACGAGCCGCGGGCCGCTGGTCGAGGAGATCACCGGCACGGTCCAGTCGGTTCAGCCGGCCACCCGCACGGCCAAGGCCCGGATCACGGTGAAGAGCGGGGACGACACCCGGCGCATCACTCTGGCCGACGACGTCTCCATCCGCTACGGCAACAGCCGACTCGCCCTCGACGACCTGATCCAGGGTGACAGGGTCACCATCAAGGTCGTGGACGGCACCGGCACGGAGATCCGGGTGGAGGCCCGGGGGCCCGTGGTCGAAGAGGTGACAGGAACGATCTCCGAGGTCTACCCGGTCTCCATCACGTTCCAGTCCAGCATTGTGGTGGCCACCGGCAAGGACAAGAGCCGCACCATCACGCTGGCGCCCGATGTAACCATCAGCTACGGCAGGCAGCGGCTCACGCTGGAAGACCTGCGCAAGGGCGACCAGGTCACGGTTACCGTGACGGCGGGCGTGGGCACGGCGATTCAGGTGCACGAGCGGGGACCGGTGAGCGAGGAGCTCACGGGGACCATCGAGGAGATTTACCCGTTCTCGATTACCTTCCAGTCCAGCATTGACGTGCGCACCGCTGACGGCATCCGTACCATCACGCTGGCTCCCGATGTGGCGATCAGCCGCGGCGGGAAGCGGATCGACCTCGCCGACCTGCGGAAGGGCGACCGGGTGACCGTCACCCTGGTGGCTGGGGTGGCGACAACCATCAAGGCCGAGGAGATCCGAGAGGAGGTCAGGACGGGGGAGATCACCGGGCAACTGCTGGCCGTCTACCACGTGGCAATCTCCTTCCAGCCGAGCCTCATGATCAAGACGGACGGCGGCATTCGGCAAATCCTCCTCGGTCCGGAGACGGTCTTCAGCCAGGGGAACAGGAGCCTGGGCATCGAGGACCTGCAGGTGGGTGACAGGCTGCGAGTCAACCTGGTCGCGGGCATTGCCGCCACGGCGGAGGTTCAGGAGCGCCCACGCAGCAGCACCGTCACGGGGAGAATCATCGGCATTGCTGAGCGAGACATTACGGTTCGCATCGACTCTCAGGGAGAGCGCACCCTGACCCTGGCCGACGACGTGGTTCCCACCTACAGGGGGAAGGGGATCCCGCTGAACGAAGTGTACACCGGTGACCGGGTTGAGTTCGTGGTGCGGGGCGACGTGATCACCAAGATGACCGTTGTCCGCCGCAGCAGCGACTGACGGCGGTACGCGAGAGAGGAGCAGGGCGCCGGGGGCGTCCTGCTCCTCTTCCATGCCTGGTTACCAGCGTTGGTACTAGTCGGCCGAGGTAACATCCATCTGCGCCAGCTGCTGGTAGCGCCGCCACTTGGCCTCCACGTCGGCCTGGCCCTGCCGGAGCAGCTCCTCGGCGGCCGCCGGGTTGCTCTTGCGCAGCTGGGCGTAGCGCGTCTCGTTGTAGACGTAGTCCTTCAGCGAGACCTTCGGCGCCGGGCAGTCGAGCTGGAACGGGTTCTTGCCCTCGGCGGCGAGGCGCGGATCGTACCGGTACACGGGCCAGTGGCCGGACTCCACCGCCAGCTTCTGCTGCGTGAGGCCCTTGGCCATGTCGATGCCGTGGGCGATGCAGTGGCTGTAGGCGATGATGAGCGACGGGCCGTCGTAGGATTCGGCCTCGCGGATGGCCCGGAGGACCTGCGCATCGTTGTAGCCCAGGGCGACCTGCGCCACATAGACGTTGCCGTACTGCATGGCGATCGCACCCAGGTCCTTCTTGCCTGCCGGCTTGCCGCCGGCAGCGAACTTGGCCACGGCGCCCCGCGGGGTCGACTTGGAGGCCTGGCCGCCGGTGTTGGAGTACACCTCGGTGTCGAGTACGAGGATGTTCACGTTCTTGCCAGAGGCGATGACGTGGTCGAGGCCGCCGAAGCCGATGTCGTAGGCCCAGCCGTCGCCACCGATGATCCAGACCGACTTCTTCACCAGGTAGTCGGCCAGGGCGGCCAGCTGCTCGGCCCGCGGGTCGCTGATCGTCGCCAGCCGCTCCTTCAGCTGAGCCACACGCTCGCGCTGGGCGGTGATGCCGGCGGCGTCGGACTGGTCGGCCTCAAGCAGCGCATCCGCGAGGTCGGCGCCGATCTGCTCCCGCAGCGCCTCCACCAGCTCCATCGCCATGCCGGTCTGCTTGTCGACGGCGAGGCGCATGCCCAGGCCGAACTCGGCATTGTCCTCGAACAGCGAGTTGGACCAGGCAGGGCCCCGACCAGCGTTGTTCTTGGCCCACGGTGTGGTGGGCAGGTTACCGCCGTAGATCGAGGAGCAGCCGGTGGCGTTGGCAACGAGCATGTGGTCGCCGAAGAGCTGGGAGATCAGCTTGAGGTAAGGCGTCTCGCCGCAGCCCGCGCAGGCGCCGGAGAACTCGAAGAGCGGCCGGGCCAGCTGGACGTTGCGGACGTTGTTGAACGGGATGGCGGTGGCGTCCACGTCAGGCAGCGAGAGGAAGAAGTCCCAGTGACCCTTCGTCTGCTCGCGGGCGGCGATGATGTCGGTCATGTTGATCGCCTTGTGGGACGGATCCTGCTTGCTCTTGGCCGGGCAGGCCTCGACGCAGAGGGCGCATCCGGTGCAGTCCTCGGTGGAGACCTGGATGGTGTACCGTCTGCCCGGCAGCTCGCGGAACCGGGCAGGCATGTGCTTGAAGCCCTCGGGCGCCGCGGCCAGATCGGCCTCATCGGCAACCTTGGCCCGGATGACGGCGTGCGGGCAGACCATGACGCACTTGCCGCACTGGATGCAGACGTCAGGATCCCAGACGGGCACCTCAAGGCCGATGGAGCGCTTCTCCCACTGCGTGGTGGCCGTGGGATAGGTGCCGTCGGCGGGGAGCAGCGAGGTGGGCAGGTTGTCGCCGCGGTTGGCGATCATCTCGGCCGTCACCTTCTGCACGAACTCGGGAGCCTCTGCGGGAACCGGCGGGCGCAGGTCGAAGGTGCTGCTGACCGGGCCGATCTTTACCTCGTGCAGGTGCGCCACGGCGGCGTCGACGGCGGCGAAGTTCTTCTGGACCACCGCCTCGCCCTTCCGGGAGTAGGTCTTCTCGATGGCCTTCTTGATCTTGGCGATCGCTTCCTCGCGCGGCAGCACGCCCGAGATGGCGAAGAAGCAGGTCTGCATGATGGTGTTGATCCGGCGGCCCATGCCCGTCTCACGGGCCACGACGTCCGCGTCGATGGTGTACAGCTTCAGGCCCTTGTCGATCACCTGCTGCTGGAATGTGCGGGGCAGGTGGTTCCAGACCTCGTCCGCCGGGTACGGCGAGTTGAGCAGCACTGTGGCGCCTGGCATCGCCGCATCAAGCACCGGGTACTTCTCGACGAAGACGAACTGGTGGACGGCCACGAAGTTGGCCTTCTGGATCAGGTAGGTGGAGTGAATCGGCCGCGGACCGAACCGCAGGTGGGAGATGGTGATGCCGCCGGACTTCTTGGAGTCGTAGACGAAGTAGCCCTGGGCGTAGAAGTCCGTCTCCTCGCCGATGATCTTGATGGTGTTCTTGTTGGCACCCACCGTGCCGTCGGAGCCGAGGCCCCAGAACATCGCACGGAATACGTCGTCAGCCTCGGTGGAGAAGCTGGGGTCGTACTCGAGGTGCGAGTCGGTGAGGTCGTCGACGATGCCAACGGTGAAGTGGTTCTTCGGCGAGTCCTTCGTCAGCTCATCGAAGATGGCCTTCACCATGGCCGGGGTGAACTCCTTGGAGCCCAGGCCATAGCGGCCGCCGACGACGCGCGGCAGGGTGGCGCGGGCGCCGCTCATCACGGCGTCGGAGAGGGCGGTCAGCACGTCCTGGTAAAGCGGCTCGCCGGCGGAGCCGGGCTCCTTGGTCCGGTCGAGGACGGCGATCTTCTTCGCGGTGGCCGGAATGGCCTTGAGGAGCGCCTCGCTGGAGAACGGCCGGAACAGGCGGACCTTGATCAGGCCGACCTTCTCGCCACGAGCGGTCAGGTACTTCACGGTCTCCTCGACGGCCTCGGCGCCGGAGCCCATCAGGACGATGACCCGCTCCGCGTCGGGGGCGCCGACGTAGTCGAACAGATGGTACTGCCGGCCGGTCAGCTGGGCCAGCTGATCCATGCACTCCTGAACGATGCCGGGCGTGGCCAGATAGTACGGGTTCGAGACCTCGCGCGCCTGGAAGTACACGTCCGGGTTCTGGGCGGTGCCGCGCATCACGGGATGGTCCGGCGACAGGCCGCGCGCCCGGTGGGCCCGCACCAGCTCGTCGTCGATCATCGCCCGGATGGTCTCCTCGGGGAGGAGCTCGATCTTCTGCACTTCGTGGGAGGTGCGGAAGCCGTCAAAGGCGTGGACGAAGGGAACCCGCGCCTTCAGCGTGGCGGCCTGGGCCACCAGGGCGAGGTCCATGACCTCCTGGACGTTGCTGCTGAACAGCATCGCCCAGCCGGTCTGACGGGCGGCCATCACATCGGAGTGGTCGCCGAAAATGGACAGGCCCTGGGTGGCGAGCGCTCGGGCTGCAATGTGGAAGACGGTCGGGGTGAGCTCGCCGGCAATCTTGTACATGTTGGGGATCATGAGCAGAAGGCCCTGGGATGCCGTGAAGGTGGTCGCGAGCGCCCCGCCCTGCAGAGCGCCGTGGATGGCGCCGGCGGCGCCGCCCTCCGACTGCATCTCCTGAACCTGGGGTACCGTGCCCCACAGGTTCTTCACGCCGGCAGCGGCCCATGCATCCGCAAACTCACCCATCGGCGAGGAAGGCGTGATCGGGTAGATCGCGATCACTTCGTTGGTGCGGTACGCGACATATGCCGCGGCCTCGTTTCCGTCGATAGTTACCTTTCTGGGCATCTGTTCACGCTCCTATCTTTCAGGCCGCGGACGTTGCGGCCCACATCCTCCTAATCCTGCTCTATTGTAGCGTCAGTGGACTTTAGGCTAACAGGGCAACAAAGTCCCCATTTCGTACAGCGCACATGGTTCAATATGTGGGGTGAAGACAGGGCACCCCTATGAGCCGTTGGGCACACTCCGCGCCGTAGGGCGCCGAACGCACAATCGGGCGGTCGCCCCATCCGTTCAGCCCGTCCTACCAGGCGGCAACCTGACCGTCAGTGCGCGGCTCGGTGCCGCCCACCAGAACGCCGTCGGGCTGGCGCCAGATGATCTGGCCGCGGCCGAACCCGCCGGAGCCCATAGCCCAGCGCACGGCGTGTCCCCTTCGTGCCAGGGCGTCGGCGATGTGCGCCGGCACACTGTGTTCCAGTTCAACCGTCCTGCCCTCGATCCACTGCCAGCGCGGCGCATCCAGCGCCGCCTGAGGGTTCAGGGCGAAGTCGACGGCGTTCATGATCACCTGCAGGTGCCCCTGGGGCTGCATGAACCCGCCCATCACGCCGAAGGGCCCGATCGGTCTGCCTTCCCGGGTCAGGAACCCGGGGATGATGGTGTTGTAAGGCCGCTTCCCGGGCTCGAGGCGGTTGGGGTGGTCAGGCTCCAGGCTGAAGCAGCAGCCCCGGTTGTTCAGGGCGATACCCGTCTCCGGGATGACGACGCCGGACCCGAAACCCATGTAGTTGGACTGGATGTAAGACACCATGTTCCCCTCGCCGTCTGCAGCGGCCAGGTAGACTGTGCCTCCGCGCGGCGGCTGACCGGGTACCGGGTCCAGCGCGGTGTCGCCGATGAGCTTGCGGCGCTCGGCGGCGTAGGCCTCCGAGAGCAGGTCGCTCACCGCCACGTCCATGGACCGCGGGTCCGCAAGGAAGCGCCTGCCGTCCGCAAAGGCCAGCTTCAGCGCCTCGATCTGCCTGTGGTAAGTCTCCGCGTCCTCCCGTGCCGCGAAGTCAAGGCCCTTCAGGATGTTGAGTGCGAGCAGCGCAACGAGCCCCTGCCCGTTGGGCGGCAGCTCCCAGACGTCGTAGCCCCGGTAGTTCACCGAGATGGGCTCGACCCATTCCGGCCGGAACGCGGCCAGGTCTTCGGCGCGGATGAAGCCTCCGTGCTGCCGGGAGAACGCCGCAGTGCGCTCGGCCAGCTCGCCGCGGTAGAAGGCCTCGCCGGCGGTTTCGGCGATCAGGCGCAGCGTGCGGGCGTGAGCCGGCGAGCGCCAGACCTCGCCGATGGCCGGCGCCCGCCCCAGGGGTGCGAAGGTGTCGAACCAGGGGCGGAAGACCTCGCCGCCCAGGCTCTTCCGGTAGGCGGCGAAGGCACTCTGCCAGTACCGCCCCAGCGTGGGCGAGACCGGGTAGCCGCGCTCCGCGTAGTCGACCGCAGGGGCCAGTACCCGGGTGAGGGGCAGGCGCCCGAAGCGGCGGTTCAGCTCCACCCAGGCCGCCGGCGCACCGGGCACCATGGCGGGGATGAAGCCGTGCTGCGGAATCGCGCGCAGGCCAGCCCGCTCCAGCTGCGCAGCGCTGAGCGTGCGCGGCGAGGGGCCGCTGCTGTTGAGGCCGTGGAGCCGGCCGCCGGTCCAGACCAGTGCAAAGGCGTCGGAGCCGATGCCGTTGGAGGTGGGCTCGACGACGGTGAGCATGGCCGCCGTAGCCACTGCCGCGTCCACGGCGTTGCCACCCTGCTGCAGGACCGCCAGTCCGGCCTGCGCCGCAAGGGGCTGGGACGTGGCCACCATCCCCCGGGCGGCGTAGACGCAGTTGCGCTGGGACGGATAGGGGTACTCCAGCGGATCGAAGCGCATGTGCCACTCCTCCTTGGCTACCGTGTCACCGTGCAGGGCGGCTCGGCACCGCTCGCCCTGCACGCTGCAACGCCTTGTCCGCCACGGTCGCCTGGCCCGGGCGGGCCCGGCTGCCCCTCGGCGGCCTCAGCAAGGGCGGACACAACGTCCGCGTAGGCCTGCAGCGCCGATTCGCCAGCGGGCGACAGCCGGTAGACGCCGCGCCTCACACGTTCGAACCAGTGGTAGTAGTCGTCCTGCAGGATCGCTCCCGCCCGCTGCACTCCGGTCTCGTTCCGGATCATGCGCACGGGGGCCGGTCCGCTGCGCAGCAGGAAGGCCGCCAGGCGCAGCGCGTCTTCCCGGTAGGCCGTGACGAGCGGGCGGCGCGCCGACCCGCCCGTGTTGCGGTCGCCAGAGCGGGCGTGAAACTCGCGCAGGAGCCCGATGCGCTGCTTCCGCGCAGCACGGGGGCGGCTGGCGTCGGGGTCCAGGACCACGGTGGCCGAGGCATCGCCCCCTTCGAAGCGGACCGTGATGAGTCCAACGCCCAGCCGGCGGCAGAGCGCCTTCACCTGAGACCAGCGCCGGTGGCATCGGGCTGGCTCCTCCACGGCCAGGTAGACTGCCTCAGTCAGCCGCAGGCGCTCGACGCCCTGGAGGACCAGGTCGAGGTTGAACGTGCGCTTCAGTTCAACGACGACCAGCTCGTCGCCGCGAACGGCCACCAGATCGCAGCCGTTCACCTCGCCCTTCACGCTGAAGCCCAACTCCTCCAGCAGCGCCTTGACCGGCCCGTACAGATCGGTCTCGCGGCGGGCCTGCATCTGGTCACCTCCCGGCCACATCCTCTCTCCTGCCCATCTTCCGTGCCAGGGGGAGCAAATCCTGCAACCTGACGGGAGTGGCCTCGGGACAGAGCCGGAGCATACCATAACGAAGAGTTGTGCTACATGGTTCTCTGGAGCAGGAGGTATGGCCGTGCTCTTCGGAGGCTTTCCCATTCCCGGGATCAACTGCCCGTCGCCGCCCTTCCCGACGCCGACGCTGAGTCCCGTGGGCAAGGGTATCCCGCTGCCCTCGCCCGGCGTCTTCCCCGTCCCCTGGGGCACGCCGGTGGTGAACCCCGTGACCGCCGCGGCCAAGGTGCCGCTGCCGACGCCGACCGCGCCCACGGTTATCCCCAGTACCTGCCCCTTCGGGGTTCCGGCGATCGGCTTCGGCTTCCCGTTCCCGGCGGCTCCGGCGCTAAGCCCCTTCGGAAAGCCGTTCAGCCCGGGGGTTCCCGGGGTCTTCGGGGTGCCCGTGTGCCTGTGACGGACTCCACACACGCGTGCGGGCGGACCGGCATCGCCGGTCCGCCCGCTGCTGTTACAGGGTCAGCCTGACCAGGAGGTTTGCCAGCAGCAGGGCCGCCTCGGCCCGGGTCATCGGGGTGTCGCCTGCGAACGCCGCCTCGGCGAACACCGGGTAGTGCGCCCTTGCACCCATCAGCCCGGCATCGATGCCCACCGCGACATAGGCGTAGTACCAGAGGTCGGCCGTGACGTCTGCGGGAACCGGACCCATTGCCCGGCTCCCCGTGTCGACCAGTTCGGCGGTGACGATCTTCACGCCCTGGGCCCGGGTCACCAGATCGTCGGGCCGGAAAGTGCCGTCCGGGAACCCGACGATGGCCCCGTCGGCGACGGCTGCGGCGAGGAAGCCCATCGTGTTCGCCCAGTGGCCCGTCGTGTCGCTGAATGGCAGCGGATCGCCCGGCCGGGGGTCGATGCCGACGGCGAGGGTGTACATCTTCGCAAACTCCGCCCGGGTCACCGCCCGCTCGGGCCGGAACGTGCCATCCTCGTACCCGTTGATAATCCCCTTGGCCACGAGGACGGAGACGGCCGCACACGCCGGGTGGGTGGATGGCAGGTCGCTGAAGCTCTGGGTCGCACAGGTCTTGGGGAACGCCGGCGGCTCCGCGTCACCAGGGGGCTCGACGGGCGGCGGGGCCGGATCCACCGGCGGAGCGGGTTCCTCCGGTTCGCCGGGCGGGGGGGCCGGCTCTCCCGGGACATCCTCGGGCGGCTCCGGATCGGGGAGTGGCAGGGTGAGATCGACGGACACCACGCGGATCATGAGGCAGGCCGTGTTGTTGGTCTCGCTCAACTCACTGACCCGTCCGGCCGGGTCGACCACGGCGCCCAGACAGTAGATCCCAGGGGGCGTGTTGACCGGGATCGTCCCCTGCACCGCGTACTGCACCGATTCGCCCGGGTACAGATCAACCGTGTTGGTGATCCGGCCGCCCGGCAGAACGGCGCCGTCCCGGAAGCGGGTGGACTCCTCGCCGTACTCCACGGGCAGTTCGGGCGACGTGGAGAGCACGAAGGCGAGTTCATACCCCTGCTGACCGGGACCGCTGCCGGGAGCCGAAAGGACGCCGCCGTTCGCGACGGTCACGGTGGCGAGGTGCTGCAGGCTGGCGCCCTGGGACACGGAGCCGGGCCCGTTGAGCGACACGGTGAGGTCGGGCCTCAGGGTGAGGGTCGGCGGGTCGATGGGGAGGGGATCAACTGGGATGATCAGGAGGCGGGTGATGGCGATGTCGACGCAGTGGGAGTTGTTGTCCTCCACCGCTTCGGCCACCCGGTTGGTGGGGTCGATCACCGCCGTCAGGCAGTAGTCGCCCGGCGGGGTGGACGCGGGGATCGTCCCCGAAGGCGTGAGCTCAACGGACTGGCCGCCGTTCAGATTCGGCGTGGTCGTGATCCGGGCGAGGGGTATGCGCGTGTCGCCCTGGACGAGTTCAAGGTCGATCAGGTAGCTCTCACTGCCCGCAGTGCTGCCCGGTACCGCCGCCAGGCCGTTGTTGGCCGCCACCACCTTGACGAGGCCGCCGAACGGCTGACCCTGCCGCAGTTGGGCAGGCCCCGATACAGTGACGGTCAGGTCCGGGAACAGCACCGGTGTCGGGAAGATGGGGATGGTGGGCGCCGGGTCGAGCGCAATGCCGGAGGCGGCCAGCATCACCCCCGGCGACAGCAGCAGGGCGAGGGAGAGGAGCCATGGGAGCCATCGGAACCGGAGCTTCATGACGAGCCCTCCCTTGGGAACCTGTGTGAAGCCCATGGGGTACCCTATGCCGGAAAACCGTTCCATGTGCGGGGCAGTTGCGCTGACTGAAGCAGGGAGGGAGCGGAGCCCCCTCCCTACACCCTCCCCCTGCTAGGCGTAATGTAGTGCTCCGGGAGCGGGCCGCACCTGTCGGCCCGCTTCCGGTAGGAAGGCCATCGCTATCGCCAGGTGTCTGGCAGACTGCCCGGGATGCTTGATTACCTACTTGTCAGAGGCAAGCCGCCGCAGCACCGTCTGCAGCACGCCGCCGTTGATCGAAGTAGGGAGGAGGGCGGAGCCCCCCTCCCTACACCCTCCCCCTGCTAGATGTAATGCAGTGCTCCGGAAGCGGGCCGCACCTGTCGGCCCGCTTCCGGCAGGAAGGCCATCGCTATCGCCAGGTGTCTGGCAGACTGCCCGGGATGCTTGATTACCTACTTGTCAGAGGCAAGCCGCCGCAGCACCGTCTGCAGCACGCCGCCGTTCTTGTAGTACTCGATCTCGACGGCGGTGTCGAGGCGGGAGGTCACGTTGAACCGAATCTCGGTGCCGTCGGCCTTGCGTGCGGTGACGGCGAAGGTCTGGCGCGGGGTCAGGTCGCCGCCGATGCCCTCGATGGTGATCTCCTCGGTGCCGTCGAGGCCCAGCGAGGCAGCGTTCTGACCCTCCTGGAACACGAGCGGGAGCACGCCCATGCCGATGAGGTTGGAGCGGTGGATGCGCTCGAAGCTCTCGGCGATGACGGCCTTCACGCCCTGGAGCATCACGCCCTTGGCCGCCCAGTCACGGGAGGAGCCCATGCCGTAGTCCTTGCCGGCCAGGACTACCAGCGGGGTGCCAGCCTCCATGTATTTTACGGCGGCATCCCAGATGGGCATGATCTCTCCGGTGGGCAGGTACTTGGTGAAACCGCCCTCCTTGCCGTCGGCCAGGGCGTTGCGCAGCCGGATGTTGGCGAAGGTTCCCCGCTGCATCACCTCGTGGTTGCCGCGGCGGGAGCCGTAGGAGTTGAAGTCCACGGGATCGACGCCGCGCTCCATCAGGTACCGGGCAGCCGGGCTGTCCTTGGCGATGCTGCCGGCCGGCGAGATGTGGTCCGTGGTGATCGAGTCGCCCAGCAGGGCCAGAACCCGGGCACTGCGGATGTCGCCGACCGGGGCCGGCTCGAGCTCCATGCCGGCGAAGTACGGCGGCTGCTGGATATAGGTGGAGTCAGGGTCCCAGGCGTACAGCTGGCCGCCAGGGGCCTCAAGCTCCTGCCAGTTCTCATCGCCGTCGAACACCCGGGCGTACTCCGTCTTGAACATCTCGGGGGTGATCGCCTTGCGGATCGCTGCCTGAATCTCGGCATTGGTGGGCCAGATGTCCCGCAGGTAGACGGGGTTGCCTTCCTGGTCCTCGCCGATGGGATCGGCCTTCAGGTCGATATCCACGGTGCCCGCCAGGGCATAGGCCACCACCAGCATCGGCGAGGCCAGGAAGTTGGCCTTCACCAGCGGGTTGACGCGCCCCTCGAAGTTGCGGTTGCCCGAGATGACGGCCGCGACGACCAGGTCGTTGGCGAGGATGTCCTGCGCCACGTCTTCAGGCAGGCTGCCCGAGTTGCCGATGCAGGTCGTGCAGCCGTAGCCCACCACGTGGAAGCCCAGGGCCTCCAGCGGCTCGATGAGGCCGGCCGCCTTCAGGTAGTCGGTGACCACGCGGGAGCCCGGAGCCAGCGAGGTCTTCACCCAGGGCTTGCGGAGGAGGCCCCGGGCGACCGCCTTCTGTGCAACGAGGCCGGCGCCGATCATCACGGCGGGGTTGGACGTGTTGGTGCAGGAGGTGATGGCGGCGATGGCGACGGACCCGTGCTGGACGCCGGTCTTGGTTGCAACCGCCAACGAACCGCCCTTCTTGACCTGCTCGTCGAAGTTCTTGTGGAAGGTGTTCTTCACGCCGCTGAGCAGCACGCGGTCCTGCGGGCGCCGGGGTCCGGCCAGCGAGGGCTCGACGGTGGAGAGATCCAGCTCCAGCTTGTCGGTGAACTCGGGGTCAGGCGTCGCATCGGTCCGGAAGAGCCCCTGCTCCTTCAGGTAGCGGCCCACCATCTCGACGTGCGCCTCGTCGCGGCCGGTCTGGCGCAGGTAGTCAAGGGTGATCTCGTCGACCGGGAAGAAGCCCATGGTTGCGCCGTACTCCGGAGCCATGTTGGCGATGGTCGCCCGGTCGGCGAGCGAAAGGTTGGAGAGCCCGGGGCCGTAGAACTCGACGAACTTCTCCACCACGCCCTTCTGCCGCAGCATCTGGGTGACGGTCAGCACCAGGTCGGTGGCGGTGGCCCCCTCGGGCAGCCGGCCTGTCAGCTTGAAGCCGATGACCTCGGGCACCAGCATGTAAGAGGGCTGGCCGAGCATGGCCGCCTCGGCCTCAATGCCGCCCACGCCCCAGCCCAGCACGCCGAGGCCGTTGATCATCGTGGTGTGCGAGTCGGTGCCCACCACCGTGTCGGGCAGGGCGACCTGCTCTCCGTCCTCGTCGCGCAGGGCGACGCAGGGGGAGAGGTACTCCAGGTTGACCTGGTGGACGATGCCCATGCCGGGCGGAACGGCCCGGAAGTTGCGGAAGGCCTTCTGAGCCCACTTGAGGAACACGTAGCGTTCCCTGTTTCGCTTGAACTCCAGGTCGACGTTGAACTTGTACGCCCAGTCGGTGCCGAAGGCATCCACCTGCACTGAGTGGTCGATGACCAGGTCGACCGGCACCAGCGGGTTGATCTGGTCGGCCTTTCCGCCGAGCTTCACCATGGCGTCGCGCATGGCCGCCAGGTCGGCCACCACCGGCACGCCGGTGAAGTCCTGCAGCACCACGCGGGAGGGGATGAAAGGAACCTCCTTCCGGGGAAGGTTCTGCGGGTTCCAGGCCGCCAGGGTGCGCACGTCCTCCTCGGTGACCAGGAAACCGTCCAGGTTCCGCAGAAGGTTCTCCAGGAGGATGCGGATCGAGAAGGGCAGTCGGTCGAGCCTGACCAGCCCGGCCTTCTCCAGGGCGTCGAGGCGGTAGATGACCGCGGTGCCCGAACCCGTGTCAAAGGTCGACCTGGCCCTGAAGACATCTGTGCGGGTCATGTGAGCATCCCTCTTCTCTCTGCATATTGTCCCACGGAGATTGGCCCCGGCGTGCCCCCACCCTTTGTACGCAGCGCTATGGATACTGGGGTGCATACCGGAGAAAACTACTATCCCATAGCCTTATTCTAGAACAATCTTTCGGAGCAGTAAATCGACACCCCTATGACGCGTCGTTATGAGGCCATAATGCCTCAGGGGTGGACATGCGCCGCAACCCCGCAGCGGGCAGGGGAGTGTCGGCAGTCCCGAAAGAGGTATACAATAGACGCATGGACGTTGTTCAGAGCCGTGTGGTGCGCCGGCTAGACGACCTGTTTCGCACCGGGTATCCACATCCCATGAACCTCTTTGCGGCCCTCATGCTGGCCTTCGTGCCCGCGCTCTCGTGGCTGTCGGGCGAAGCTGCGGACAGGGCTGTGTGGGCGCGCCTTGCGAGCATCGTCCTCGGCCTGATCTATCTCGCCGCCTGGACGCGGGTTCGCCCCGTCGCCCCGGCCTGGCGGCGCGGCGCCTACCACGAGCTCTACCTGCTGGCGCAGGCCGCCCTGGTCGCGGTCATCTACGCGCTGGACGGCGGGCTGACGCGCTTCCTCTTCGCGGTGGTCGCCGTCCAGGCCGTCTACCTGATCCCGGTCCGGCGGTGGGCCCCCTTTGTGGGCACGCTGGCCGCCCTCTGGCTGGCCCTCTACCTGGCCATCACGCCCCCGGGTGAGCCGGGCGAGAACATGGTCGCCAGCATCGGCATGTACTTCCTTTACCTGGTTTTCGCCTCGGTGGTGACCCTCACCATGCTCCAGCAGGAACGGCAGGGCCAGCTTGCGCAGCAGCTGCTGGAAGGGGTGAACCAGCGCCATGAGGTGTTGCGGGAGTACGACCAGACGGTGGAACACAGGGCCGAGAGCGAGGAGCGGGAGCGGCTGGCCCAGACGATCCACGCCCGCCTTGCCGTTCGACTCGGGCATCTTGAGGCGCAGTTGCGGTCGATCCTGGAGACCGGCTCCCCGGACCGGCAGGCGGTGCGAGCGGCACGGCTCGAGGCCAAGGCCGTGCTCGGCGAGGTGCGCGACGCGGTGCGCGCGCTGCGCCCCGCACAGGAGGGAGGCGACCTGGAGGAGGCGGACGCCCCCTGGCGGTTTGCCGGGCCCCCGGAGCCGCAGGTGAACCTGAAGCTGACGGACCCCATCAACCTGTACCACATCTGGAACGTGGGCGTGCTCGTGCTCACCGCCGGGGTGATGACGGCGTCTCGGCTGGTAGGCGGCAGCCCGGACTGGCTCCGAGTGCTCCTGCTCACGCTGGGGCTGCTGGCCGCCTACGCGGGCGCATCGGCGCGGAGCGTGCCGTATGCGCTGCGGGCGCTCTTCGTCGTCATCGGGGCGGGGTTCGTCTTCGCACTGGTTCTGCTCACCCGGGAGCCGCTGATGAACCACCTCTTCCTGGTGGTCTCCGCTCAGATGGTCTTCCTGATGCCGGGCGGCACGCGGGGCGTGGTCGCGGCGGTGGCCTTCCCTACGGCGCTCACCGCAGCCGCACTGTGGTTTTCGAATGCGGCTCTCGGCGCCTCGCCGCTGTCGCTCACCGTGGCTTTTGGCGTAACGTACTTCTTCGCGGCCGTCATGGCGCACATGACCCGGCTGCAGGTCGAGGCCCGCACCCGGGCCATCCAATACGCGCAGCAGCTGCGGGAGGTAAACCGGCTGCTTGAGGCGAGGCTGCTGGAGGCCAGGCAGGTGGCCATCGCGAGGGAGCGTGTGCGGATGGCGCGAGAGATCCACGACGGGCTGGGCCACCACCTCACGGCCGTGATCGTCGACCTGCAGAATGCCGAGGCGCTGGCAGGGGAGGAGCCCGAGCCGGCCCGTGCGCACGTGCAGGGCGCGCTGGAGGTAATCCAGGCTGCGATGAGATCCAGCCAGGAGATGGTCGATGCCCTGGACCGCTTCGAGCGCCCCCTGCCCAAGGCCATCCACGACCTGGTCACGCGCTGGATGCAGGTGACTGGCACCCCGGTGATCCTGCGGGTGGACGGGGGTGGCTCCGACCTCTCCACTGCGGCCCGGATGACTCTCTTCCGGACGGTGCAGGAGAGTTTGACCAACATCCAGAAACATGCACGGCCCACCCGGGTCGAGGTCGTCCTGACCCAGCTGGCCGACCGGGTGATCCTGCGAGTGACGAACGATGATCTCGGCCGCAGTGAGCACGAGGAGGCGGTGCGTTCCGGCTTCGGGCTCCTCGGGCTGAAAGAGCGGGCACAGGCGCTGATGGGCGAGTTTGAGGCCGGACCACGAAGCGAGGGCGGTTTTCAGGTGTCACTGATCCTGCCGATCGGGCACTGACGGGGGGGAACGCCTTGTGGACGGAGGGAAGATCCGCATCATGATCGTCGACGACCAGTCCCTGCTGCGGAGGGGGCTGGCCGCGCTGCTCAACCGCAACCCCGACATGGAGGTGGTCGCCGAGGCGGACGACGGCGAGGAGGCGATCCGCCTTGCCGCCGAAGCCAGACCGGACGTCATCCTGATGGACGTTCGCATGCCCGTGATGGACGGGGTTGCGGCCACCCGGGAACTGGCCCGCCGCGGCTGCCCGGCGGGCGTGATCATCCTGACCACCTTCGACGACGACGAGTACATCTTCGAGGGCCTGGCGGCCGGCGCGCGCGGTTACCTGCTCAAGGATGCGGAGTACGAGGAGCTGTCGCAGGCTATCCGCACCGTGGCCAAAGGCGAGTCGCTGCTTCAGCCGCAGATCACCACTCGCGTCCTCAAGGAGTTCAGCCGGCTCTCTTCCATGGCCGCGTCCCGACCAAAGCCGCAGGCGCTGGCTGAACCGCTTACCGAGCGGGAGCTGGAGGTGCTGCGCCTGATGGCCTCGGGCGCATCCAACCAGGACATCGCGGCTGCGCTGTACATCGGGCTGGGAACGGTGAAGCACCACGTGCGGGCCATCTTCAGCAAGCTCGGCGCCCGCGACCGCGTCCAGGCGGTGCTGCTGGCGCAGGAACTCCACCTGGTGTGACCGCATCCTCACTTCGGACTATACCTCTGGACAGAGGCGCCGCCCTGCGGGCGGCGCTGAAATGTGCCCAGGGATCGGACCCTCAGGCAGATGCCTTCCGACTCCAGCCGGGTTACGCTGATGTAAGTAATGTGGGCTTGCCAGCGCTTGTGCGGTGCGCAGCCCCTGCGAGGAGGAAAAGGCATGACCTACGGTCGCTCCTGCACGCTGGTGGTCGACGGTGGAGTAGACCTGCCTGAGGATCTGGTCAGGCAATACGGCATTCAGGTGGTTCCGCTCACGGTCCACTTCGGCGCGGAGTCGTATCAGAGCGGCGTGAGCATCACCCCCGCCGAGTTCTACCTGCGGCTCAAGGAGCGCGGCGAGTTCCCGACCACCTCGCAGCCTTCTGTGGGCGATTACGTTGAGGCCTACCAGCGCGCGGCCGAGCACGGGCTGCCCATTCTGTCGATTCACCTTTCCAGCGGCCTCTCCGGCTCGTACAACGCGGCGCGGGCCGCGTGCACGCTTCTGCCGCACCTCGAGATCACCCAGGTGGATACCATGACCCTCTCGGGTGAGATGTCTCTCCAGGTGCTCGTGGCCGCCGAGATGGCGGATCGGGGCATGCCTATCCAGGAGATCTGCGATACCCTGCGCGCGATTTACGCGCAGTCGCATCTGTACTTCACGATCGACAAGCTGGACTACCTGCGCAAGGGCGGGCGCATGGGCCGGGTTGCCGGCGCCGTGGGCAGCCTGCTGGGCATCCGCCCCATCGTCACGGTCGACAAGGCCACCGGGACGTACATCGCCGCTGGCAAGGCCCGGTCCTTCCGGCGTGCCGTCGAGGAGGTGGCCAACCGGATCATCGCCGACGTCGGCGAGGGGAACGAGGTGAGCCTGATCCTTCTCGAGGGGTACTGCCCTGACCAGGTGGCCCACGTGGTCGCGCTGCTCCGCAGCCGGCTGAACGTGATCTGGTTCCACCACCTGCACGTCAACCCGAGCCTCGGCGCCCACGTGGGTCCCGACGCCCTGGGTGTGGCGTACTTCCCCGGTCCGCTGCCGTACCTGGTGCGCGACGTCGTCGCCGCAGACTGACCGGCCCGAGACGGAAAGAACAGCGGCGGCCACCCGTGAGGGCGGCCGCCGTTCCTCGTGCGCCCAGCATGGGCGCTGACTTGTTGGTGAAAGTCCAATACGGGCGAGGTGGCACTAGCCCGTTAGCCAAAGGCAAGGGCTGCCCAGTAATGGGGGTCTGGAGGAAGCCGGAGGCAAACCC